>LFIK01002933.1_pt1 | contig 13867 bp, 12 predicted proteins | sample 643401 | NCBI WGS metagenome assembly LFIK01 (sample SAMN03777447, study PRJNA286221) | soda lake metagenome | biome: soda lake; feature: Kulunda steppe; material: water; isolation source: sample T5-Br brine of Lake Tanatar-5 | place: Russia: Kulunda steppe | collected 2010-07 | reverse complement strand
GTGGGCGAGGGGGGACTTGAACCCCCATGTCCATAAGGACACACGGACCTGAACCGTGCGCGTCTGCCAATTCCGCCACCCGCCCGGGGTGAGCGGCGAAGGGTAGCAACGTGAGACCGGGACGGGAAACGCGCCCGGGACGGACCATCGCCGACCCGCGTACCGCGACGAGGAACGGCGGTCCGACCCGCCCGTCGCAGTCACCACCACGGAGACGTTTGGACGGGTCGTCGCGGGCGGGCCCTGGGCTACCCTTCAGCCGTCAGGGGTGTACGAGACGTCGTCGTCCCGACGAGCAGTCGCACGTGATCAGACCGAAGATCAGGGCCGCCGACCGAACCACGACCCGCGCGCCGGGCGTCGGTGACCGGGTCGGCCCACCCCGCCCGACGCGGACCGGTGGACCCATGGGTGTGTTGCAGGAGTTCGAGCGGCGCCTCGAAGGCGCGGTCGAGGGTTTCTTCGCGCGCATCTTCCGCTCCGGGGTGCAACCGGTCGAACTGGCCCGTGCGGTCCAGCGCTACGGCGAGGACCGCCAGCACGTCACGCCGTCCGGTGTCGTGGTGCCCAACGTGTTCAAGGTCACCGTCAGCGACAAGGACCACGAACGGCTCGCCGGCTACGGCACGTCGCTGCCCCGTGAACTCGCGGAGGTGGTCGTGAAGACGGCCAGCGAACGCGGCTGGAATCTGCGCGGTCCGGCCCGGGTGCGCATCGAGGTGGACCCGGAGCTGCGGCTCGGCCGCTTCCGTCTCACCGGCCGCGTGGAGGTCGTCGAACCCGGTCAGGCCCCGGCGCGTGGCGCGCAACCCGCCCGCGTCGCCGCCGCCCAGCCGGCACCCGCCCCGGCGCCAGACGCCCGCGCCCCGATCGACCGCACCCAGGTGGTCGGCACCGTCCCCACCAGCGGGCTCAGCCTCGTGCTGCGCACCGGCTCCGGTGCCGGTACCCGGATCGCGGTCAACGGCACGCGACTGACGGCGGGGCGCTCGTCGAACTGCAACCTCGTCGTCGACGACACCACGGTGTCGCGGGAACATGCCGCCTTCGTCCGCCGGGGCGAGACCTGGTGGGTCGTGGACCTCGGGTCGACCAACGGCACGACGGTCAACGGCACGCGGGCCGCCGAACAGCCGGTGCAGCCCGGGGACCGCATCCAACTCGGTGACGCCGTCGTCGAGCTCGTGGGCAGCTGACGTGCCTCCCGAACTGCTGACCCTGTTGAAGTTCGGCCTGTTGGCGCTGCTGTACCTGTTCGTGGCCCGCACCGTGCGCACCGTCAGCACCGACGTCTACGGCGGCTCGCGCAAGCGGGCCGCACCGGCACCGCGACCGGCCGTCGCCGCGCCGAGCGGCACCAACCGCAAGTCGCGCAAGATCCCCCGTGAGGTCGTGGTCCACGCACCGGGCGCGGCCCCGCAGGTCGTGGCACTGAAGGGGCACGGGCTGCTGTTCGGCCGTGGACCCGGCGTCGACGTCCACCTCGAGGACGTCTACACCTCCGACGAGCATGCGGAGATCCTCCCCGACGACGGCTCCTGGTCGGTGCGCGACCTCGGCTCCACCAACGGCACGTTCCTCAACGGTGCCAAGGTGACCCGGCCGACCCCGTTGGCGGCCGGCGACCAGCTGCGGCTCGGCAAGACCGCCATCGAGGTGCGCCGATGAGGCGGATCATCGCCACCGGCGGCAGCGACACCGGCCGCGTCCGCGAGGGCAACGAGGACGCGCTGCTGCTCAAGGACAGCGTGTTCGCCGTCGCCGACGGGATGGGCGGCCACCTCGCCGGCGAGGTCGCCTCCGCGCAGGCGCTCAAGCCGATCGAGGCGCTCGAGGGCCGCATCTTCGACGACGCACCGTTGGCGGTCGACGCGCTTCGACGTGCCGTCGTCGAGGCCAACGACACGGTGTCGCGGATGGCGAGTGACAATCCCTCCTACCGCGGCATGGGCACGACCCTGACGGCCGCGCTCGTCGAGGGGCGGCGACTGCACGTCGCCCATGTCGGCGACTCGCGGGCGTATCTGCTGCGGAGTGGCAGCTTCGCGCAGCTGACCGACGACCACACCTTCGTCCAGCACCTCATCGACGAGGGGCGCATCACCCGCGAGGAGGCCGCCAGCCACCCGCAGCGCTCGGTGGTCACCCGCGCGATCGGCGTGTCACCCGACGTCGAGGTCGACTCGCTGTCGTTGGATCTGCGCGCCGGCGACCAGATCCTGTTGTGCTCCGACGGGCTGACCGGGGTCGTCGACGACACGACCATCGCATCGGTGCTCGAGGAGACCGAGGACGGGGACCGGGCCGTCGACGAACTGATCGAGCGCGCCAACGCCGGCGGCGGTCCCGACAACATCACCGTGGTGCTGCTGCGCTACGACGACGACGAACCCGTCGACGCGACCGCACCCGCTGCACCGATCGCGATCCGCTCGTCGACCAGCAGTGACGACGGTGACTGGGCAGGTCGGCTCGGCCACTATGGGGCCCTGACCCGGGGCGGGCCGGTCGCCAGCGGTGGCGACGACGAGGCACCCCAGGCCGGACGCATCCTGGGCCGGGCCAGCGCGATCGTGCTCGGGCTCGCGGTCATCGGTGGGCTGGTGTTCGCCGGGGGCCAGTTCCTGTTGTCGCGCAGCTACTTCGTCGGACTCGATGACGACGAGGTGGTCATCTTCCAGGGCGTGGACGCCGATCTGGGGCCGCTGCCGCTGGCACGTGTGGTCGAGCGCACCGACATCGTGCTCGACGACGTGTCGAGCTGGTACCACCCCAACCTCGAACAGGGCCGGCCGGTCGCCGATCTCAACGACGCCCGCCGGATCGTGCGTCAGGTCCCGCTGCGTGAGGCCGCGACCGACGAGGCGGACGGGGCCGACGGGGCCGACGACGCCGGCGCGGGCACGACCGACACCGATACCGACGCCTCCGCCGACGACGGGTCGTGAGCACCGGCAGCGCAGGCACCAACCCCCGGACGGTCGAGGCCCGACTGCTGATCGGTGCCGTGGTCATCACCGCGCTGGCGGGGACACTGCTCGGGTGGTCGGATTCGTCCGAGCTGCCGCCGGCCGCCATCATCACCGGGCTCGCCCTGGCGGTGATCGCGCTGGTCGCCCATGTCACCGTGCGCACCTTTGCGCCCGACAGCGACCCGACCCTGCTGCCGATCGCCTTCCTGCTCAACGGCGTCGGGCTGGTCATGGTGCGACGCGTCGATCTGGCGACCGCCAGTGACCTGGCGGCGACCCAGACGGTGTGGACGGCCGTCGCCGTCGGCGTGCTGTGCGCCACGCTGCTGTTCGTCCGTGAGATCCGGGCGCTGGGGCGCTACCAGTACACCTTCGGCCTGGCGACCATCGTGCTGCTCATCCTGCCGGTCGTCCCGGGCCTGAGCGCCGGCATCATCAACGGTGCCCAGCTGTGGATCGACCTGTTCGGCATGCGCTTCCAGCCCGGCGAGGTCGCCAAGCTGACGATGGTGGTCTTTCTCGCCGGCTACCTGGAACGCAACCGTCCACTGCTGTCGGTCGCGACCCAGCGCATCGGCCCCGTGCTGCTCCCGGCTCCCCGCCACCTCGCACCGCTGTTCGTCGCCGCGCTGCTGGCGATGGGGATCATGGCCGGGCTGCGCGACCTCGGTACCGCCCTGCTGCTGTTCGGGGCCTTCATGGCGATGGTGTACGTCGCCACCGGCCGGCTCGCCTATCCGGCGGTCGGGGCCGCCTTCTTCGCCCTGGCTGCCTGGCTCGCCCACACACTCTTCCCCCACGTCAGGGCGCGCGTGCGCATCTGGCTGGACCCGTGGGCGGACGTGAGCGGCGAGGGCTACCAGATCGCGCAGAGCCTGTTCGCGTTCGCCACCGGCGGGCTGACCGGCACCGGGCTCGGGTTCGGCCGCCCCCAGGACGTGCCGTTCGCCGCCACCGACGCGATCTTCACGGTCATCGGCGAGGAGCTCGGGCTGCTCGGGGCGACGGCCATCCTGCTGCTGTTCCTGGTCCTGATCCTGCGGGGGATCCGGATCGCGCAGACCGCCCGTGACGAGTTCTCGACGCTGCTCGCGCTCGGGCTGACCATCGTGCTCGCCGCCCAGACCTTCGTCATCGTCGGTGGCCTGACCCGGCTGGTCCCGCTGACCGGCATCACGCTGCCGTTCATCTCCTACGGCGGCTCCGCGCTGCTGTCGAACTACCTGCTGATCGCGCTGCTGCTGCGGATCAGTGACGAGTCGCGCGGTGCGGCCCACGGCCGACCGTCGCACGATGCCGGTGGCCGGCGGGTGGGACGCGCGTGAACCGACAGATCACCCGGATCACCACCGTCGTCCTCGTGCTCTTCGGCGCGCTGTTCGTCAACCTCAACGTCATCACGATGCTGAACGCCGACGACATCGCCAACCACCCCGGCAACCGCCGCATCATCATCCGCGAGTACGCGATCGAGCGGGGTCCGATCGTGGTCGGCGAGGAGGCGATCGCGCGCAGCGTGCCCTCCGAGGGCCAGTACGCCTACCTGCGGACCTACCCGGACGCGGAGCTGTACGCGCATCTGACCGGGTACTACTCGATCGTGCTGCAACGCTCCGGGCTCGAGGCGGCGCTCAACGAGGACCTCACCGGCCGCAGCACCGAGGTGGTGGCGCAGAACCTCGGTGAACTGCTCGGCGGATCGGACCGACCGGGCAACGCCGTGGAGTTGACCATCGACCCCGCCGTGCAGCGCGCCGCCCGTGACGCCCTCGGCGACCGGGAGGGTGCCATCGTGGCGCTCAATCCCCGGACCGGAGCGGTCCTGGCGAGCTACGCGAATCCCAGCTTCGATCCCAATCCGCTGTCGAGCCACGACCCCGCGACCATCAACGAGGCCTGGCTGCCACTGCGCGACGCCGACGAACGCCCGCTGGTGGACCGGGCGACCCGGGAGCTGTACGCCCCCGGATCGACCTTCAAGGTGATCACCTCGGCGGCCGCGCTGGAGTCCGGCCTGGAGCCGACGAGCTCGTTTCCCGACGAGGTGGTCTACGACGTGCCCCAGACCGACGCGGACATCGGCAACTTCGCGGGCGGCGTCTGCGCCGGTGGTGACACCATCAATCTGGCGGATGCGTTCCGGGTGTCGTGCAACACGGTGTTCGCCCGGCTGGGTGTCGAACTCGGTGATCAGGTGCTGATCGACCAGGCCGAACGGTTCGGGTTCAACGCCGTGCCCCCCTACGAGCTCAGCGTCGTGGCCAGTGCGATCCCCGGCGAGCTCGACGTGCCCGCCTCGGCCCAGAGCGCGATCGGGCAGCGCGACGTGCGGGCCACGACCATGCAGATGGCCCTGGTGGCCGCCAGCATCGCCAACGGCGGCCCGATCATGGTCCCGCACGTCGTCGCGGCGGTCCGCGACCCCGACGGCCAACGACTGCGCTCCGCCGACGTCCGCCGGTGGACCGAGCTGCCCGGCAACGGCGTCCCCGTGTCGCCGCGGACGGCGGAACAACTGCGCACGATGATGCTCACCACGGTGCGTTCGGGGACGGGCACGCGCGCCGCGATCGACGGTGTGGACGTCGGTGGCAAGACCGGGACCGCGCAGACCGCCGGTGATCCGACGGCCTGGTTCATCGGGTTCGCCGGCCAGGACGTCGCCGTCGCGGTGGTCGTTCCCGAGGCCGGACCGGGCGGCACCGGTGGTGGGACCGCCGCACCGATCGCCCGTGCGGTCCTCGACGCCGCCGCCCGGGGCCGCTGACACCCCCTTGCTAGGCTCCGCCCGCCGGACCGAGCTGAAAGAGACCCTGAGTGAGCGCTGGACGAGTCCTGGCCGGTCGCTACGAGCTGCGACGCCTCCTCGGACGCGGCGGTATGGCCGAGGTGTTCGCCGCCCACGACCGCACGCTCGGGCGCGAGGTCGCGGTCAAGCTGCTGCTCGACCGGTTCCGCGAGGACGAGACGTTCACACGGCGCTTCGAGGACGAGGCCCGGCACGTCGCCCGGCTGAACCACCCCAACCTCGTCGCGGTGTACGACACCGGCCACGACGAGGTGACCCTGGCCGACGGGCAGGTCGGACGGCAGCCCTACATCATCATGGAACTCGTTGAGGGCCGGTCGCTGCAGGAGGCCATCGCCGCCGGCGGACTGACCGAGGACCGGGCACTGGAGGTCATCGGGGACGTGTGTGCCGCACTGGCCTACGCGCACGGCAAGGGACTGGTCCACCGCGACATCAAGCCGGGCAACATCCTGCTGGCCGACGACGGCAACGTGAAGGTCACCGACTTCGGGATCGCCCGGGCCGTCGACAACGAGACCGTCACCCGCACCGCGGCCGTGCTCGGGACCGCCGCCTATCTCTCGCCCGAGCAGGCCCAGGGCATGGACGTCGATGCGCGCTCCGATCTGTACTCGCTCGGCGTCGTGCTCTACGAGGCGCTGACCGGCACGCAGCCGTTCAACGGCGATTCGCCGGTGACCGTGGCCTATCAACACGTCCAGGAACCGGCCCGGCCACCCCGCGAGCTCGACGGCTCCATCTCCCCGGCCGCCGAGGCCATCACGATGCGGGCGCTGGCCAAGAATCCGGCCAACCGCTACCAGCACGCGGGTGAGATGCGTGAGGACCTCGCCAGCGCCCGCGTCGGGGCCCCCGTCGCCGCGCCGGCCATCCTGACCGCGGACGACACCGCCCTGCTGCAGCCAGCACCGACCGCGCGGGCGGTCCGCACCCACGAACAGGAACGCCGCCGACGGGGCGTCGTCTACGCCCTGCTCGCGATCGTCGCGGTGCTCGCACTGATCGGCGGCACGTTCGCCCTGCTCAACCTCGGTGACGACGGCCCGGAGATCCCCATCCTGTCGGTGCCCGACCTCATCGACCTCACCCGGGATCAGGCGGAGATCCTCATCGTCGACATCGGGTTCGTGGTCGGTGACGTCGAGACCGTCGCGTCCGACACCGTCGAGGAGGGCCGCGTCATCGACCAGTCCCCCGCCCCGGCGGCGGAGGCCGAGGAGGGCAGCCCCATCGATCTGGTCGTCTCGGCCGGTCCCGACGTCGTGACCATGCCCGACCTGCTCAACCTGACCGAGGAGGAGGCGCGCGCCAGCATCCTCGACGAGGGACTGGCGATCGGTGAGGTCAGTCGCGAACCGTCCGACGACGTCGCCGAGGGTCGGATCATCACCTTCACCCCGGATGCCGGGGAGTCCGTCGCGCCGGGCACCTCGGTCGACTACGTGGTCAGCACCGGCGAGGAACTGGTCACCGTCCGGCCGGTGGTCAACACGCCGGAGGCCGACGCGGTCGAGCGACTCAGTGACCAGGGGCTCGAGGTCAACATCGAGCGTGACTTCTCGATCGTCGTGCCGGAGGGCCGCGTCGTCTCCCAGGACCCCGCCCCGGGGGCCCAGGTACCGGTCGGCACCATCGTCACCATCGTGGTGAGCGAGGGTCCGGAGGAACAACCCGCGCCGGAGCCGCCACCGGAGCCCGAACCCGCTCCCCAACCGGAGCCGGAACCCGAACCGGAACCCGACCCGGAGCCGGAACCCGAGCCCGAACCGGAACCCGACCCGGAGCCGGAACCCGACCCGGAGGACCCGGACGCGTGAGCCCGGGCCGGCGGCGATGCCGTTCCGTCGACCTCGACGCGATCAGTCGACCTCGACGCGGGTGGCCTCGAGCCCGGCACGCGCGAGCGCGATGACGGCGGCGACACCGACGGCCAGCGCCACCGTCGCCACGATGGCGACGACCGGGGTCGGCAGTGGCCCGGGCACGATCGGACGCGTCAACGCCCCGCTCTGCACCAGGCCCCAGATCCCGACCGGGATACCCGCCCCGACCGACAGCAACCGGGCCCGGCTGTCCTGCGCCCCGGCCGCGCCCGTGCGGCCGATGCGGGCAGCGGCGGCGAGCACGACCAGCCCCACGCCCGGGAGGACGATCAGGGCCGGCTCGACGTCGGCACCGGTGGGCATGGACACGGTGGCCGCCACCCCGACACCGAGCGTGAGGACACCGCTCACCGCGGTGGCACCACCCAGGACCCCCGGCCCCCGCCAGACCAGGGTCGCGGCACCCGCGACGGCGGCGAGCAGCAGCCCGATCGGCACGACCGGGTTCGGTCCGGGAACCCACTGCAACAGCCCGGTCGCGACCGCGGGTCGGCCGTCGACCTCGAACGGGACCTCCCAGTCCAGCACCGGCTGCGGTGTCGCCCGGGCGGTGTCCACCTGGGGCGGCAGGGTGGGTGACATGAAGTGGATCCGGTGGTCGTGCCACGACCACTCCCCGCCCGTGGCGACGGGCCGCCAGCTCGGCTCCGCATCGGCGGACGCCCCGGCCGGCACCTCGACCTCGGCCGCCCCGAAGCGGGCGTCGTTGAGCCAGCGCGCCGGTGAACGGTCGTTGACCAGCACCCGGCCGTCGGATTCGAACCGCAGGTAGGGCTCGCCGTCGTAGCCCGGCACGAGCACCTCGCGGCCGAGGTTGCGCAGCACCAGGTAGGCATCACCCCCGACGATCTCGAGTTCGATGTCGGGGGCCGACGCCGCCTCGTCGCGCCCCGCGCCCTCGTCGGTGAACACGACCGCGCCGAGCTCGGAACGGAAGTTGGTCGGTCCCGCGGGATCGGCGGCGGCGGGGAGCGCGCCGACGGCGAGCCAGGTCGCGACCAGCCCCAGGACGGCGACCACCCGGGCACCACGGGCGGCACGTGAGGTGCGGCTCGCACGCCCCGGGGCGGACCGGGCCGGTCCGGTCATCTGCGCCGTCGGATCGGCATCCATCAGGCCTCCGCGCCCCGTCCACGGGTGACGATGACCGCGACGAGCCCACCGAGCACCAGGACGACCACCGCGATGATGATGGGCGTGGTGCCGATGCCCTCCGACGCGGCCGCCTCGGGATCGGCCAGGGCCTCGGCGTCGATCTCCGCACTGGTGTCGTCCGTGGCGTCGGTGGCCGCGTCGTCCGCGGCCTCGACGTCCGCGGGGTCGCCGGACTCGTCGGGCTCATCCGTGCCGTCCGCGTCCTGCCCGTTCGTCCCGGTCGACGCATCGTCGGCCTCGGGCTCGGGAGCGGGCGGGGCGGGACGATCGGGATCGGCGGCCGTCAGTCGCAGCCGGATCGCCGGGTCGTCGGCGGGTTCGTCCGGGGTCCCGATCCAGCGGTAGGTGAGCTCGTCACACGCCTGGAAGACCCCGAAGAACCGCTCATCGCCCGGTTCACCGTCGACGACGGCCTCGAAGTCCAGCGCCGGGGCGGGCACCTCGGAGGTCGGGTTCGACCAGGTCACGACCTGGACGTCGACGTCGTCCGGCTCGAGCGTCACCGACCAGCCGTCGGGCTCCGGGACGTCGACGATGCGCATCCAGTCGGGCACCTCGAGTGCGACCTCTGTCGTGGGGTCGCCCTCGCCGGCCGTCTCGCTCGCGCACCCGTGCGCGAGGTCGAGGGTGAGTTCAGCCCGGGAGTCGACCGGTGCCTCACCCCCCTGGATGAACGGATGTGCGGCCGCCGGGCCGGCGAGCAGGCTCGCACCGGCCGCGAGTACCACGGCGCGGCGCAGCACGCGGGAGTTCGACATGCGCTGGTCCTTCGTTGCGACAGGTTCTGGCGTCGATCGGTCAGGGGGCGACGGGCACGGTGACGGTGGTCGAGGTCTCGGTGAAACGGTCCACGCCGACCACGACCCGGATGTCCCAGTCGCCGGCGAACGCCAGATCGTCGACCGTCGCGATCCAGTGGCCGGTCCCGGCGAAGAAGGGTTCGATCGGGATCGGCCCGATGTCCTGCGGTGCGTAGGTCAGTTCGAGCGCGAGATCCTCGACGTCGGCCGCCGGGCGACCGTTGGCGTCGAGCACGTACAGGTGGATGGTGTTGCGTCCGGCTTCGTTGGGGTCGACGACGAGGTCGAGTTCCAGCCCCTCGTCGAGGGTGGCCGTGACCTCGTAGAAGCCACCGAGGCCCGCCGCTTCGGACGCGGGCTGCGTGGCCACCATGACGCCGGTCAGGCCGAGCACCAGCACCAGGATGCCGGCCTCCAGGCGCAGGGTCCGGCGCAGACGCATCCAGGCCCGTGAGGCCCGCTCCGTGCGCCGGCCGATCCGGTCGGCGTCGGCGTCGACGATCCCGGCATCGTCGGACGTCGTGTCGGCGCTGCCGCCGGCCGGGACGCGCATGGCGGTGATGGCCGGGACCAGGCGCTGGCGATTGAAGGCGGCGACCGCGACGACCGCGAGCGTGGCGGCGGTCTTGGCCACCAGCAGCCACCCGTAGGTCGTGGAGGTCAGCGCCGCCGGGGTGCCGACCAGCGGGACGGCCATGGCGACACCGGCGACGGCCAACACCGCGACCGACACCAGCGCACCGGTACTGAAGCGCGCGACCAACCGCGCCGCCCCGACGGCGTCGTCCTCCAGGCGTCGCGCCCGCACCACCAGCGCGAGCAGCACCAGACCGGCGAACCACCAGGCGGCCGCGGCGACGTGCACGACGTCGGCACCCATGAGCAGCCACGTCGGATCGACACTGCGCTGATGCCCGTCCACCGCGAAGGACGCCACCGCCGCCAACCCGGCGGTGGCGGTCGCGAACCACGGTGCGCCGGCGAGCCACAGGACCGCCAGGACCGCGAGCCCGACGAGCCGCAGCACCGCGCCGGTGCCGAACGACGAGCCGATCACGTCGGCGATCACCGCACCATCGAGGGCCGACCCGAGCCCGTCACCGCCGAGCGCCATGGCCTGGATCGGCACGGACACCACCACGACCCCGAGTCCGATCAGGGCCGCCGGCACCCCGATGCGTCGGGCCAGCTGCCGGTCCGCGGCGCTGACCGCCACGGTCCGGGCGAAGGCGACGGCGCCGGCGGCGAGCAGGACGGCGAGGTAGCTCGCCCACCGGGCTCCGTCCACGAGCGCCCCCGCGAGCCGGTCGTCGGCCCCGGCGACCGCACCGACCACCTCGTCGGCCACCGCGCCGTCACCGACGACGAACGTGCTCACACCGGTGATCGGGTGACTGTCGGCGCTGACCACCCGGTAGGTGATGACGTAGCCCCCGTCGGGCAGATCGGCGGGCAGCGGCAGCTCGACGACCGACGGCTCGACCTGCTCGGCCACACCGCCGTCGACCCGCTGAGCATCCGCGTCGAACACGCGCACCCCACCGGTGGGGACCTCCACGGGCTCGTTGAAGGTCAGTCGGACCGCATCGGGCGCGGTTGCCAGCTCGGCACCGTCGGCCGGATCGATCGACAGCAGCAGGGCGTGGGCGTCGGCCGACGTGGTCATGCCGACCACCATCGGCACGCAGAACACGGCCACGAGCAGCGCAGCGAACAGTCCGCGCGGGCGCGATGCCGTGGTCATGGTCGGGCTCCGGGGTAGGGGGTCCGGGGGCGAGGGTCGGATCGTCAGGCTGGTTCGGCCCCGGCACGCGCGGGGAGTGGTCCGTAGGGAACCCGGCGATGCAGCGCCCACAGGGCCACGACGCCGACGACCTCGCTCAGGTGCGCGGCCTCACCGGCGAGCGACGCGTTCCCGGCGGTGACGTCGACACCCGCGGTGGCGAGGGTGACGATCCCGACCACCGCCGCGACGGGGAGCAGCCCCGCGGCCCGGGAGGGCTGCCAGGCGACGACGAGGAACCCGACGCCCAACGCGAGCTGCAGCGCGGCCAGGTCACGACCGAGGTGCACGTCCGGCCCGACCAGGCCGACCAGGGCCGGTAGTGCCAGAGCCAGCTGCACGGCCCCGGCCAGGGCGACCAGTCCCCGCAGGCGTGATGTCCAGCCGCTGGCCACCGCCTCGCGGTCCTCCGCCAACGCCACCAGGATCGGGGCGGTCAGATCGGGCACCGCGCCGGCATCCGCGACCCGGAGCCGGCGTCCGAGGTCCACCACATCATCGAGGTAACCCGCACACGCCCGGCAGTCGTCCACGTGACGGTCCACCTCGGCATCGGGCAGGGGATGCGACTCACCGTCGATCCGGGCCGACACCGCCTCGCGGACCGTGCGACACGTCCGGGACGGATGCGTGGTCATCGTCGACTCCTGATCCGGGGACTGGGCAGCGGGCGCGGGGTCGCGCACCGCAGGGCGGTGGACAGCGTTTCCGGTCAGTGGTCGTCCCCCGGGCACGATCGGTTCCCGCCGGTCATGCGACATCCGGCGATGCCTACCCTGACCGGCGGCAGCACCCGGCACCGACGACGAAATGCCGACGATGGACGACCTCACCGCGCTGCTGCAGCGTGCAGCGACGGGCGACCGCATGGCGCTCGCGGGGTTCATCCGTGCGAGCCAGGCGGACGTGTGGCGCTTCTGCGCCCACCTCGTCGATCCGGCCAGCGCCGACGACCTCACCCAGGAGGTCTACCTCCGGGCCATGCGGTCCATGCACCGGTTCCGGGGCGATGCGAGCGCGAAGACCTGGCTGTTCGCCGTGGCGCGCAACGTCGCAGCCGACGAGATCCGTCGACGGCAGCGGCGCCGGCGTCACGAGGCGGCCGCGCCGCCCCTCGACGCGGAGCAACCCGAGGTCGATGCGTGGCCGCTGCAGGACCTGATCGACCAGCTCGAGCCCGAGCGCCGTGAGGCGTTCGTGCTGACCCAGCAGCTGGGGTTCAGCTACCGCGATGCCGCGGCGACCATCGGTGTGCCGATCGGCACCGTGCGTTCCCGGGTCGCCCGCGGCCGCGAGCAGCTGATCCGGACGTTGCGGGACGAGGCCGGCGACGGCTCCGATCGTGATGGGACCGGTGGTTCAGGCCTCGACGAGACCGGCTCGTAGCCGCGCCGCCTGCTCGAGTTCCTCGAGCACCGCGGGATCGTCCTCCTCGGGAAACCGGTCGGCGAGTCGGTCGAGTGCCGTGATCGCCTCCTCGGTGCGGCCGAGCTCCAGCAGGACCGCCGCCCGCTCCCGCAGGGCCGCGGCGACCTGGGCCCGCGCCGCCGGATCCGCGTCCGTGCAACCCTCGACCGCGGTGAGGGCCTCGGCGGCGTCGGCGGTGCGTTCGGACGCGGCCAGGGCCGCCGCCCGGAGTCGGACGCACATCGCCAACTGCTCGGCCTCCAGGGTGTCACCGGGATCCAGTTCCCCGATCAGGACCTCGGCGGCGGTCAGCGCCTCACCGACCCGGTCCTCGGCGAGCAGCGCGGACGCCCGGTTGACCCGGGTCCGCACCACCAGGTCGGCGGTCACGGGGTCGTCGGCCGAGCGGAACCGGCTCAGGACCAGGTCGTAGGCGGCGATGGCCGCGTCGTGGTCGCCGATCGCATCGAGGCAGATGCCACGGTTGAGCAGCGCCATCGCGATCTCGTGGCGCTGATCGGGGTCGTCGAGGTCCGCCGGCGTCTCCGCCGCATCGGCATAGGCGACGGCCGCGTCGGCCAACGCACCGAGTTCGCTCAGGATCAGCGCCCGCTCGAACCGGGCGGTGAACAACGACTCCCGGACGACCGGGTCGGTGATGTCGGCCCCGGCCGCGTCGGCCGCCAGGCGGCGGGCGGCATCGAGTGCCGATTCGAGGTCCCCGGACTCGTGCTGCTCGAGCAACGCGTCGCACCGGGACCGCAGGTGGAGGGGATCCATGGTTGCTCCTGCGCCGTTCACTGACATCCACTCACGGACATGCACGACCACCGGCTGTTCCGCCCGCGGTCGATGACGACCATAACGGTCCCACGGCGAGGTGCGGCCGACCGGCCCCGGCTCCCGACGGTGGCCGCCTACCAGCGCAGCAGCGCGGCGACACCCTCGTGGTCATCCAGCTGGTCGGCGGCGTCCGGTTGCAGCGGCGTGACCTGCGCGGAGGTGCGGATGGCCGCCTCCACCAACCGTTCCACGAACCACGGCTCGCGCTCCAG
>LFIK01002932.1_pt1 | contig 13871 bp, 13 predicted proteins | sample 643401 | NCBI WGS metagenome assembly LFIK01 (sample SAMN03777447, study PRJNA286221) | soda lake metagenome | biome: soda lake; feature: Kulunda steppe; material: water; isolation source: sample T5-Br brine of Lake Tanatar-5 | place: Russia: Kulunda steppe | collected 2010-07 | reverse complement strand
GGTCGTCCCAGCCGCTCGCGCGCGGTCTGTCCGCCCCATCGCCTGTGGGATCGTGACGCGGTCCGCCGGGCGGGGGTGGCGTGACCGGCCCCGCCGCGCCACCGCTGCTGCCCTGCGGCCCGCGGTCGCCGCCGTGGAAACCGCTGCGCCACGCGTCGCCCAGTCCGCCCGCGCCGCCCGCGCCGGCACCGCCCGAGCGTCCCGGTGCTCGCGCGCCGTGCGCCGGCGGTGGGCCGAACCGGTTCGACGCCGTGTCGCTCGGCTGCGCGAGGAAGAAGATGAGGAGGAGGAGGCCGACGGCGGGGATCAGGAACACCCATGCGGTCCAGCCCGAGCGTCCCGTGTCGTGCAGCCGCCTCACGAGCACCGTCACCGACGGGACCAGCAGCACCGCGACCACCGGGACGGCGAGCGGCGTGTCCTCGAGGATCGTGGTGATCGCGCCGAGGACGAGCCACCACCACCAGAACTCGGCGCGGGTCGAGCGTCCACCGAGCTCGAGGAACCTCGAGAACCCGAGCCGGATCGCGTCGGTGAACCCCACCATGTGTGCCCCTGTTCGTGTGTCGTCCGCTGCGCCCGCGGACCTTCGGCGTCGAGGATGCCAGACGGGTCCGACGCTCAGCGCGACGGAGGCTCGAGCTGGCCATCCACACGGCGGGGGAGCGCCCACGCGTTCGCGTCGGTGAGCCACACGGGCAGCAGCGCCTCGGGGACGTCCTGGTAGGCGACGGGACGCAGGAACCGGTCCATCGCGTGCATGCCGACCGACGTCGTGCCCGGAGCGGTCGTCGCCGGGTACGGGCCGCCGTGCTGCTGTGCCCAGCCGACGGTGACGCCGGTCGGCACGCCGTCGTGCAGCACCCGCCCGACGCGCCGCGTGACGGCGGCGAGCAGCGCCGCCGCGAGGTCGCGGTCCGCGGCGTCGCCGGGCTCGCTCCAGATGCTCGCGGTCAGGCCGCCCGGCACGCTCGCGACCGCGTCGACGAGCTCCTGCGCCGGCGTCCGCACGACGACGACGAGCGGACCGAAGCACTCCTCGCGCACGAGGGGCTCCCGTCGCCACGTCGCGAGGTCGGTGACGAGCACGCCCGCATCGACCACGGTCGCACCGTCCTCCGCAGGAGAGGGTGTCGCGTCGGTGATGCCGGGCAGCGCGGCGAGCTCGGCGCGTCGTGCGATGAAGTGGTCGCGGATGCGTGCGTCGAGCATCGGTCCGAGCTGCGCCGCGCTGACCGACGCAGCGAGCGCTGCGACGAACGCGTCCACCGCGCCGCCGGTGGCATCGGTGCCGTCGTCGGGCAGGAACACGACGCTCGGCTTCGTGCAGAACTGGCCGACGCCGAGCGTCGCCGACGCGCCGAGCGCACCGGCGATCGCATCGCCGCGCACGGCCAGTGCCGCGGGCGTGATCCACACCGGGTTGTGGCTGCCCATCTCGGCGAACACCGGGATCGGCTCGGGACGTGCGGCCGCGAGGTCCGCGAGCGCACGGCCACCGCGCAGCGATCCGGTGAAGCCGACCGCGGCGACGTCGGGGTGGGTGACGAGCGCCGAACCGACCTCGTTGCCCGCCCCCTGCAGGAGCGTGAACGCCCCTGCGGGCAGGCCGAGGCGTGCGAGCGTCGCGCCGATCACCTCGGCGACGAGCGCCGACGTGCCGGCGTTGGACGGGTGCGCCTTCGCGACGACCGGGCAGCCCGCGGCGAGCGCCGACGCCGTGTCCCCTCCCGCCACGCCGAACGCGAGCGGGAAGTTCGACGCGCCGAACACCGCGACGACCCCGACGGGCACCATCGTGCGGCGCAGGTCCGGGCGCGGCGGCGTCGCCGTCGGGTCCGCATGGTCGATCACCACGCCGAGCTGCGCGCCCTCACGCACCGCGGCGGCGAACGCGCGCAGCTGGCCGGTCGTGCGCGCGAGCTCGCCCGTCAGGCGCACCACGCCGAGGTCGGTCTCGAGGTCGGCGCGCGCGACGAGCGCGTCGCCCTCCGCCTCGAGCGCGTCGGCGACGGCATCGAGCAGCGCGGCTCGCTCCTGCAGCGTCGCAGAGGTGAGCGCAGGGACCGCCGCGACGGCAGCTGCGACGGCCGCGTCGACCGCGTCCGCGTCGGCCTCGGTGAACGTGGGATCGAGCGGTGCGCCGGTGCGCGGGTCGTGGGCCGTGAACGTGGTCATCGGTCGTCCTCCGGTCGTCGTCGGTCCACCCTCGGGTCGGTCAGAGCCGTCCGAGCGGCACGGGGTGGGAGACGGGCCTGCGGTCGAGTGCACCGGGGTCGGCGGGTGGGCGCCCGGTACGGGCGGTGATGAGCCCGGCGACGTTCGCCGCACACATGCGCGCCTGGCAGTGTCCCATGCCGCAGCGGGTCGTGAGCTTCAGGCTGCGCAGGTCGCTCGCGCCCCGCCGCGAGATCGCCTCGTCGATCGTCGCGAGCGTGACCTCCTCGCAGCGGCACACGACCGTGTCGGGCGTGAGCCACGACGTCCAGCCCTCGCCGACGCTGAGCACGCGCGCGAGCCGGCGGAGGAACGCCGCGTCCGCACGGCGGCGCGCGACCGCCCGCTCGAGCTCGTCGTCGGCCACGTCGCCGCCGAGCGTGCGTGCGGCGGCGAGCCCCGCCACCCGGCCCTCGTGCACGGCGACGTCCGCGCCGCCGATGCCGGTCACCTCGCCGGCGGCCCACACGCCCGCGACGCTCGTCGCCTGCAGCGCGTCGACGGTGACCGACGGCGCGGACGCGTCGTGCACGTCGAGGCGGCATCCGAGCGTGACCGCGAGGCCGATGTCGGGCACGAACCCGTGCGACGTCGCGAGCGCGTCGGCGGCCACGGTCCGCTCGCTGCCCGCGACGGGCGTCCAGTCCCGGGAGAGGCGTGCGAGCACGACCTCCTCGACACGCCCGTCGCCGTGCGCGGCGACCGCAGCGGTCCGCGTGCGCAGCCGCACGCCGTGGCGGGTCAGCGTCGCGAGGTACTCGGCGCCCTCACGCAGCTTCGCGACCGGGACGCCACGCGGCGACCCTGCGAGCCACGCGCGCGGGTCGTTCGCGTCGGCGAGCGCGACGATGCGGGTGCGCACGCGCGCGAGCGCCGCGGCGACGGGCAGCAGCAGCGGACCGGCGCCGGCGACGACGACGGCGCGGCCCGGCCGCATGCCCTGGCCCTTGAGCAGCGCCTGCGCCCCACCGACGGTCATCACGCCCGGCAGGTCCCAGCCGGGGAACGGCACGACACGCTCGTTCGCGCCCGTCGCGACGATCACCGCATCGGCCTCGAGCGTCGGGAGGTCCGCACGGTCCGTCGCGATGCGCACGCCGCCGTCGGCGAGGCGCTGCACGCCCCACACGCCCGCGGTCGCGACGTGCGTGAAGCGTGGCGAGCGCTCGAGGCGGTCCATGTCGTCGGCGAACCGCCCCCAGCCGTGGTGCAGCGCACCGGGGCGCTCCGCACGGAACGCGTCCGGTTCGCGACGGTGGTACTGGCCGCCGGTGCGTGCGCCGAGGTCGACGAGCACGACGGGGACGCGCGCGTCGACGGCCGCGCGCGCGGCGGCGACGCCTGCCGGACCGGCGCCGAGCACGACGAGCGGGACGCGCCGGCCGCTCATGACGGGCCGCCGTCACCGAGCACGTGCGTCGTGACCGCCATCCCGTCACGGACCGGCGTGAGGCAGGAGCGGACGGGCCCCGACCCGTCGACGCGCACGAGGCAGTCGTGGCACGACCCGATCGCGCAGAACAGTCCGCGCGGGCGTCCACCCCTGCGGGTCAGCCGCGTGGCAGGCCGGTCCGCGGCGAGCAGCGCGGCCGCGATGGACTCGCCCTCGTGGGCGTGCACGCTCTCGCCGTCGAAGCTGATGCGGACGGCCGGGCCGCGCGTGAGCCCCCGCGGGTCCTCGGCGCCGACGCGCAGGTCGTCGAGGTACGCGTCGGGGTGCGCGTCGGGGTGCGCGTCGCGGTGCGGCTCAGCCATGGGTCGCCGCCGTGCTCATCAGGCTCGGCCGCGCCACGCGGAACGGCAGCGGGTCGAGCGGTGGCGGCGTGTCGGTGATGCCGGCGCGGATGAGCTGGCCGGTCGCCGGCGCGAGCCCGATGCCCGCACCCTCGTGGCCGGTCGCGTGCCAGAGCCCCCGCACGGCGGGGTCCTCGCCGATGATCGGCAGGTGGTCGGGGACCCACGGGCGGAAGCCGACGTACACGCGCAGCAGGTCGACGTCGGCGAGCACGGGGAACAGCCGGCGTGCGCGCGCGGCGATGCGCCGCACGACCTCGAGGTCGACGCTCGCATCGAAGCCGACGAGCTCGCGGCTCGACCCGAGCAGGATCGTGCCCGACGGCGTCGACTCGACCACCGCGGACACCTGCGCCTCCGTCGTGTCGGCGGTGAGCGTGTCGACGTAGCCGGCCTCGTAGACCTTGTGGTGGACGAGCGGACCGACCGGGACGGTGACGAGCAGGTGCCCCTTGCGCGGGCGCACGGGCAGGTCGCTGCCGGCCAGGCGCGCGACGGCGGCGGACCACGGTCCGGCCGCGTTGACGACCGCTCCCGCACCGAACGTCCCGGCGTCGGTGCGCACCGCGACGACCCGGCCGTCCGCGTCGTGCTCGAAGCCGAGCACCTCGCAGCCGCCGCGCACGTCGGCGCCGAGTCGCCGCGCGTCGGCGAGCAGCGCGGACGAGGCGAGCACCGGCTGGACCTGCGCGTCGTCGGGGTAGAGCGCGCCGAGGTCGAGGTCGGGTGCGAGGTGGGGTTCGGCCGCACGGAGGTCGTCACCGTCGAGCAGCTGGGCGGACAGGCCGAGGTCGCGGTGGCGGCTCACGAGGTCGGCGAGTCCGGCGCGGCTCGCGTCGTCCGACGCGATCACCACCCCGCCCTTCGGCTCGTACTCGAAGCCCTCGCTCAGCTCCGCGGCGTAGTCCGCCCAGCGGGCGACGCTCGCACGCGCGAGGTCGAGCTCGGGCCCGGGCGGCTTGTCGGAGACGAGGACGTTGCCCTCGCCCGACGCGGTCGTGCCGCCCGCGAGCCCGCCGCGGTCGAGCACGAGGACGCGGCGGCCGGCGAGCGCGAGCTCGTAGGCGCACGACGCGCCGACGACGCCCGAGCCGATGATGACGACGTCGTGCTCGCCGCCGGGCTGGGGTCCGGTCACGACGGGGCCGGAGCCCGCCCGAGGGAGGGCAGGAAGCCGCCGGGGAACGGGTCGCTCGGGTCCAGCACGAACTCCGCACGCCCGCTCACCCAGGCGCGACCGCGGATCGTCGGGACGATCGCGGGCCGACCGGCGACCGTGGTCTCGGCGACGATGCGGCCCTCGAAGCGGGAGTCGATGAACGACACGTGCACGTAGGGCGTGTCGAGCGCGAGCTCGCCACGGTGGTGGAGCAGCGCCATGCGCGCCGACGTGCCGGTCCCGCAGGGGGAGCGGTCGATCCAGCCGGGATGGATGACGGTGGCGGAGCGCCCGTCGACCGGTCCGCCGCCGTCGGCACCGTCGTCACCCGGTGCGGTCACGACGAGATGCTCGATGCCGGAGATCAGCGGCTGCTCGGGGTGCACGGGGGCGACCTGCGCGTCGGCGGCCGCGATGACCGCGAGGCCCGTGCGGATCAGGTCCTGCTCGCGGTCGGGGTCGAGCGGGATGCCGAGCCGCTCGGCGGGGACGAGCGCGTAGTAGTTCCCGCCGAACGCGACGTCGACGACGAGCGGCCCGTACCCGGGCACGTCGAACTCGACGTCGGTGGCGTGCACGAACGACGGCACGTTGGTGATCGTGACGGCGCGCGCCCGGCCGTCGACGACGTCGACCGCCGCGTCGACGAGGCCCGCCGGCGTCTCGAGGCGCACGTGGGTGACCGGCTCGGTCACCTCCACCATGCGCTCCTCGACGAGCACCGTCGCGACACCGATCGTCCCGTGGCCGCACATCGCGAGGCAGCCAGACACCTCGATGAACAGGACCGCGACGTCCGCGTCGGGATGCGTCGGGGGCTGGAGGATCGCGCCGGACATCGCGGCATGGCCGCGCGGCTCGTACATGAGGAAGGTACGCAGGTGGTCGAGCTCGGACTCGAACGTCGCGCGACGCTCGAGCATGTCGGCACCCGCGATCGTGCCGACGCCGTCGACGACCACGCGCGCCGGCATGCCCTCGGTGTGGGCGTCGACGACCCGGATCCTGCCGGTGGTCACGACCGGTCGGCGGTGCGGGCGAGCTCGAGCTGACGCTGCACGAGCATCTGGTCCTCACCCTCGAGGACACGGCGCGGCGGACGCGGCGGACCGCCTCCGCGCAGCTCGAGCAGGTCGATCGTGTACTTGATCGCCTCGACGAAGCGTGGACCGGTGTCCCAGCGGAGCAGCGGGAGGAGCGAGCGGTACAGCGGCAGCGCCTTCTCGAGGTCGCCGGCACGTCCGAGCTCGAAGAGCCGCTTGGTCTCCACCGGCAGGGCACCGGTGAACCCGCCGATCCAGCCGGTCGCACCCATCAGGGCGGACTCGAGGGCGAGGTCGTCGGCACCGCACAGCAGCTGCAGGAGCGGCGCGAGCTCGTGGATCGCGGACAGGCGCCGCACGTCCCCGGAGAACTCCTTCACCGCGGAGACGCCCTCGATCTCCGCGAGGTCGGCGATGATCTCGGGCGTGAGGTCGATGCGCGTCGAGAACGGGTTGTTGTAGACGACGATCGGGAGGTCGCACTGCGCGACCGAGGTGTAGTGGTCCTTCAGCTCCTCGCGCGTCGGCAGGTGGTTGGTCGGGGGGAGCAGCATCACGGCGGTCGCGCCGAGCTCGGCGGCGTGCTCCGCGTGATCGCTCGCGACGCGCCAGTTCGGTCCCGATACGCCGACGATGAGCTTCGCGCGATCCGACGCGACGCCCGCGACCGTCTCGACGACCGCGCGGCGCTCGTCACGGTCGAGCGACTCGTACTCGCCGAGCGAGCCGTTGGGCACCACGCCGTCGATGCCCTGCTGGATCAGCCAGTCGGTGTGGGCCATGAGCGCGTCATGGTCGACCTTGCCGGTGACGGGGTCGAACGGGGTGGTCAGGGCGACGTGGACCCCGGAGAGGTCGTAGGGGCTGGTCATCGTGGGGGCCTCCTGCGCTGCGGTGGGGCCAGGACGTCCGTCATGCCGGGCCCGGTGGCGCGTCACGCTAGCGCTGGCCATGGACGCGGGCACGGCCCGCTCTCTTGACAGGCCGTCAGCGGTGGTCCGGATGTAGCGTCGAGGGCCCAGACGCTCTCGACGATTCGGGTGTGCAGGTGACGACGGACGCGAATGCCGGAGGCGGTCCGCCCACGCGTGACCGCTCGACGCGCGACCGTGTCCTCGAGGTCGTGCTCGAGCTGCTCGAGGACGGCGGGGAGGTCGCCGTCCGGATCGATGACGTCCGGGACCGCTCCGGCGTGTCGATCGGCTCGATCTACCACCACTTCGGTGACCGAGACGGGCTCATCGTCGCCGCGCAGGTGCGCCGCTTCGCCCGCTTCGCTGAGGCGGAGATCGCGGCGCTGTCCGACATCGTCGAGCGGTCCGCAAGCGTCGCGCAGTTCCGGCGCGCGCTGCGCCAGCTGACGCTGCACACGTCCTCCGAGCTGCGGGTCGCCGAGCGGTGGGCGCGTGTCGCGGTGCTCGCCTCGACGGTCGGCCGCCCCGAGCTCGCCGAGGAGGTCCGTGCGATCCAGACGCAGCTCACCGACGAGTTCCAGGCCCACGTCGCGCAGGGTCAGGTGCGCGGGTTCTTCCGGGCCGACCTCGATCCGCGTGCCGTCGCGCTGTTCGTCGAGGCCTACTCGCTCGGGCTCGCCCTCAACGACATGGACGCGCGACCGGTCAGCGAGAAGGACTGGGAGAAGGTCATGTGGACGGTGCTCGACGGGCTGATCGTCGGGGCCGGCTGAGTCCTCGAGTCGCCCGGTCCGACTGTCGCGACCCGTCGCTACGGTCCTGCTCAGCGCGGGGCACGGAGCGCGGAGGGGTACACATGTCGGACGGTCGCGGATCGGGCGTGTCCCCCTGGCTCGCCGGCGTCGTCGGGTTCCTCGCCTACCGCAGCGGCCGGCGACGCGGTGAGGCCGAGGCCGGCGGCACCGGCGGCGGGCGACGGGGAAGGGACGAGGACCCGCGTCGCGGACGCTGGGGCGGCGGCTCGGACGGTGGGTCGGCCCTGCGCGAGGTCCGGCTGCCCGACGGACGCGATGCCCTGCAGGTCGAGGCGTCGCTCTTCCTCCGTGAGGAGGGCGACACCGGCACGTGGCGCCGCGTCGCCGTCGAGGGCACGGTCGCCACGCAGGATGCGCTCGAACTGACCCTCGCCGAGGTCGCGCCGGGGGAGCGGACCGCGAGCGACGTCCCGGTCGTGCTGATGCCGGTGAGCGGCCGACATGGCGACGTCGTCGCCGTCGACGTCTACGCGACCGGCGGCCGGATCGGCAACCTGCCGGAGTTCGCCGTCCTCGCGATCGGCGACGCGCTGCTCGCGACGCACCTCGCGCTCGACCGGCCGTGCGCCGTCCTCTCGCGCATCGCGCCCGACCCGGCGGGCGTGCTCGCGGTCGAGGTGATGCTGCCCGACACCTTCACGCCGGATGGCGCCTCCGACGGCCGGTAGGGTTCCTCCCGACGTCCCGACACCGCGACCCGACACCGCGATGGGGCAGGAGGCATGCGATGAAGGCGATCCGCTTCGCGACGACCGGCGGTCCCGAGGTCCTCGAGCTCGTCGACATCGAGTCGCCGACCCCTGGCCCCGGTCAGGTCCTCGTCGACGTCGAGTACGCCGGCGTGAACTTCATCGACACCTACCACCGCAGCGGGCTCTACCCGCTGCCGCTCCCGAGCGGCAACGGGCTCGAGGGCGTCGGCACGGTCACGGCGATCGGCGAGGGCGTCACCACGCGTGAGGTCGGTCAGCGTGTCGCCTGGGCGGACACGGTCGGCTCGTACGCCGAGCAGGTCGCCGTGAAGGCGGACCGCTGCTTCGTCGTCCCCGACGGTGTCGACTCGCCGACGGCCTGCGCGCTGGCGCTGCAGGGCATGACCGCGCACTACCTCGCGTTCTCCACCTTCCCGCTCGGCAAGGAGCACACGGCGCTCGTCTACGCCGCCGCCGGAGGGGTCGGGCGCATCCTCGTCCAGCTCGCCGTGCAGCGTGGCGCGCGCGTGCTCGCGTGCACGTCCACCGACGAGAAGGCGGCGGCCGTCAGAGCGCTCGGTGCGCACGAGATCATCCCCTACCGCGACGTCGACGTCGCGGCGACGGTCCGCGAGCTCACGGGTGGCGTCGGGGTCGACGTCGTCTACGACTCCGTCGGGGCGGCCACGTGGCAGTCGTCGCTCGACAGCCTGCGCCCGCGCGGCACGGCCGTCTTCTACGGCAACGCGTCCGGCCCCGTGCCGGCGTTCGACCTGCAGGAGCTCAACCGTCGCGGCTCGCTCTACGTGACGCGCCCGAAGCTGTTCGACTACGTGTCGACCGTCGAGGAGCTGTCGTGGCGCGCGGGTTCGCTCCACGGGCTCGTGACGTCGGGCAACCTCTCCGTCGACATCCACGCGACCTACCCGCTCGCGCAGGCCGCGCAGGCGCAGCGCGACCTCGAGTCCGGCACGACCGCGGGCAAGCTCCTGCTCGAGGTCTGAGCGACCGTCCGCCGGGCTCGCTCAGCCCGGTGGGGGCAGGTAGCGGGCGCTCGCGACGGCGCCGTCGACGATGTCGAGCACCCACGTGCTGCCCTTGCGGCAGCGGGGGTCCTCGCCGAGGTCGACGCCGCGGCGTGCGAGCAGCATCAGCAGCTCGGGGATGACGTCGCCGTGACTCGACCACACGCTCGTGCCCCGCAACGTGGCGATGCGCTCGAGCAGCGCACCGACGTCGGCGCCCTCGAGGAGCCCGTCGTCGACCACCACCTCCGTGCCGAGCACGGCGGCGAGCGGCGTGACCGTGGCGATGCAGCGCCGCGCAGGACTGGAGCGGACGTCGACATCGTCGTCGACCGTCGTCAGCATGGGCCGGAGCAGGTCCACGAGCGCGCGTGCCTGCACCTCGCCGCGCGCGTCGAGAGGCCGGTCGAGGTCGGCGGCGCCGTACCCCCGCTCGCCGGCGCGGGCATGACGGACGAGCAGCAGACGCGCCATGTCAGTCCTCCGTGCCGACGGGGAGCCGCTCCATGCGCGCCGCGCGTGTCGCGGCCGCGCCAGCGAGCACGACGGCGGCGCTCAGCGCGAGGGCGACCCTCACGCCGACGAGGTCGGTGAGCGTGCCGGTCAGGAGTGCCGTCACGGGACGCGAGCCGAGGAAGGCCATCGCCCACAGCGCCATCACGCGACCGCGCAGCGCGTCGGGGACGTCGGCCTGGACGAGCGTCGTGAACGAGTTGAGCGCGAACGTCATGCCGGCGCCGCTCGTCGCGATGCCGGCGACCGCGAGCCACGGCAGAGGTGCGAGCGCGACGAGCATCATGCCGGTGCCCATGACCGCGAGGCCGACCGCGCCGAGGCGCATGAGACCGATGCGCAGCCGGACGCGTGAGAGCAGGACGAACCCGACCGCCGCACCGAGGCCGAACGCCGACGCGAGCGTGCCGACGAAGCCGCTCGACGCGCCGAGCTCCGCGGCGAGGGACGGGGTGAGCGTCGTGACCGGGTCGACCGCGACGCCGATGATGCCGACGCCGAGGATCTGGACCAGGGTGCGCGGCGAGCGGCGCAGGTAGGCGATACCCGCCCGCACGCGGCGGTCAGCGCTCGGGCTCCGATCGCGCGGCGCGAGGTGGACGCGTCGACGCAGCACGCCGAGGGCCGTGAGGAACGCGACGTGCAGCAGGAGCGCGACGGAGAAGGTCACGGTCGCACCCGCGGCGAGGTAGAGCGTCGCGCCGAACGCCGGACCGATCGAGCGCGCGACGATGATCGGCAGCGACGACAGCGCGAGCGCGTCGGCGAGCTCGCTGCGGCGCACGAGGGAGGGGAGGAGCGCGGACTGCGCGGGTCCGGCGATCGAGAAGCCGGTCCCGACGAGCCCCGCGGCGAGCACCACCACGTACGCGTCGCGCTCGACGCTGAAGCCGACCTGCAGCGCCCATGTGACGAGCAGCAGCGACCCGAGAGCGGTGACGACCGTCCCGACGATGAGCTGCGCGAAGCGGTCGCTGCGGTCCGCCCGGGCGCCGAACAGCGGGGTGAGGATCAGCTGCGGGGTGAACTGCAGCACGCTGACCAGGCCGACCACGAGCGCCGACCCGGTGAGCTGGAAGACGAGGATCGCCCCGGCGACGTTGGTGGTCCACACGGCGAGCGTCGAGAGCACCTTGCCCGTCGCAATCGCACCGACGGGGGTGCGCATCAGCTCGCGCCGGGTCCTCGGAGGTGCTTCGTCGGTCATCCGGGCGCTCAGGCGCCGGTGTCGACGACGGTGCGTCCGCGCACGCCACGCGCGAGCAGCGTCGCCGCCTGCGCGACGACGTCGTCGAGCCCGACGGTGGTCGTGATGCGCTCGAGCAGCGCCGCATCCGCGCTGCGGTGCAGCCGCTCCCACACGTCCGCACGCTCGGCGACCGGGTGCAGCACCGAGTCGATGCCGACGAGCGAGACCCCGCGCACGATGAACGGCATGACGGTCGTCGCGAGCGCCGCGTCGTCGGCGAGACCGCACGCCGCGACCACGCCGCGCGGACGGGTCTGCGCGAGCGCACCGGCGAGCGTCGCGCCACCGGCGACGTCGACGACGCCCGCCCACCGCGCCGAGGCGAGCGGCCGGCCTGCCGCACCCGACACGTCCTCGCGCGGCAGCGTGCGTGCGGCGCCGAGGTCGGTGAGCAGCGCGTCCACGTCGGGGTCGCCCGACGATCCCGTCGCTGCCTCGACCTCGTGCCCGGCCGCGGCGAGCAGCATGACCGCGATCGTGCCGACGCCGCCCGTCGCACCGGTGACGAGGACCGGGCCGTCCTCGGGGCGCACGCCACCGGCGTGCAGCGCGTCGACGGCGAGCTGCGCGGTGAACCCCGCCGTGCCGAGCGCCATGGCGCGCTGCGCGTCCATCCCGCCGGGGCGGCGCACCACCCATGCGGCCGGTACGCGGGCGCGCGTCGCCATGCCGCCCCAGTGGCGCTCGCCGAGCCAGCAGCCGGTCACGAGCACCTCGTCGCCCGGCGCGAACGCCGGGTCGGAGGACGACGTCACGGTCCCGGCGAGGTCGATGCCCGGCACGTGGGGGTGGTCGCGGACCAGGCCCGGTCGTCCGGCGAGCACGAGCGCGTCCTTGTAGTTGATCGACGAGCGTGACACGTCGATCTCCACCTCGCCCGCGGGGAGGAGGGCCGCATCGAGCTGCTCGATGCCGGCTGACACCGGGCCGTCGGCGTCGTCGCGGCGGATGACGAGCGCGGTGAACGTCATGCGTGGACCTCCGTGACGTCGACGACGCGTGCACCGGCGACCTCGGCGAGGCGGGCCGGCGCGATCGGGAACACGGCGGACGGTGTGCCGGCCGCCGCCCAGACCTCGTCGTGCGTGAGCAGCGCGGGGTCGATGAGGACGTCGGTGACACCCGACCCGGTGTGGCCGAACGGGGGTGTGCCGCCGATCGCGTAGCCCGTCGCGGCGCGCGCCTCGTCGGCGGTCGCCTTGCGGACCTCCGCCGCACCCGTTGCGTCGGCGAGCTGCTGCTCGTCGATGCGGTTGCCGCCGCTCGTGAGCGCGAGCACGGCGCGCCCGTCGGCGACGAACACGAGCGACTTCACGATCGCGTCGACGTGACAGCCGACGGCCGCCGCGGCGTCGGTGGCGGTGCGCGTTCCCTCGGGGAACTCGGAGACGGTGATGTCGACCCCGACCGATGCGGCGAGGGTCCGGAACCGTTCGGTCGCGTCGGAGGCCATGCCACGACTCTAACCTTCAGGGACCCCGACTCCAGGACGCGCAGATGCTGATCCTCACGGTCGAGATGCACACCGCCGGCGAGCCGGTCCGCATCGTCGTCGACGGGCTGCCGCAGATCCCCGGCGCGACGATCCTCGACAAGCGCCGGCACGCACGTGAGCACCTCGACGGCCTGCGGCGCGCGCTGATGGCCGAGCCGCGCGGGCACGCCGACATGTACGGCGTGTGGCCGGTCGAGCCGGACCTGCCCGGCGCTGACCTCGCGGTCCTGTTCCTCCACAACGAGGGCTTCAGCACCATGTGCGGCCATGCGACGATCGCGCTCGGCCGCTTCGCCGTCGAGGAGGGGATCGTCGCGGTGCCCGACGCGCCGGCCGGTGCGACGGTCAGCGTCCCGGTGCGGCTGCAGGCGCCGTGCGGCGGCATCGACGTGCGGGTCGACGTGACCGACGGGAAGGTCGGCGACGTGCGCTTCACGAGCGTGCCGGCGTTCGCCGCGGCGCTCGACGTGCACGTCGACGTGGACGGTGTCGGGCCGGTCGTGTGCGACGTCGCGTACGGCGGCGCGTTCTACGCGGTCGCGACGGCGGAGGCGCTCGGCGTCGAGCTCGACGTCACGCCGCTCGCGGTCCTCGTCGAGCGCGCGGACGCGCTGACCCGCGCGGTCAGCGCCGCGCACCGCCTCGAGCATCCCGACGCGGACGACCTCGCGTTCCTCTACGGCACGATCGTCGTCGACGTCGCGGACTCCGAGGCACCCGCGCTCAGCCGCAACGTCTGCGTGTTCGCGGACCGTCAGGTCGACCGCAGCCCGACCGGCAGCGGCGTCACCGCACGCATGGCGCTCCGGCACGCGCGAGGGAGCGTGCGAGCTGGCGACACGTGCCGCTTCGCCGGCATCACCGGCCAGGAGTTCACCGCCACCGTCGTCACCGAGCATCCCGTCGGCATCCATGCGCCCGACGGCATCGCGGCGGTCGTGGTCGAGGTCGCCGG
>LFIK01002931.1_pt1 | contig 13877 bp, 13 predicted proteins | sample 643401 | NCBI WGS metagenome assembly LFIK01 (sample SAMN03777447, study PRJNA286221) | soda lake metagenome | biome: soda lake; feature: Kulunda steppe; material: water; isolation source: sample T5-Br brine of Lake Tanatar-5 | place: Russia: Kulunda steppe | collected 2010-07 | reverse complement strand
GGTACCCTTTTTGTCTGGGTAGGGCTAGTGCTTGGGCCCCGGGGGGGGGGGTGTCAGAGGGGTCCGCCCCAGAATTTACACGTGGCGTCCTTTAGAAAATTTTTTCCCCTCCTGGGTCGAGTGCGAAAAAATGTTTGTGACCTAATCTGATACATCAAATTGATTCAGGCTTACCCGTCCCTCAAGGGGAGCCCGAGACGAGCGAATCAGCAAGGCCCCTTTTTGCATGTTATATGCTAATACATTTATAGCGCTACATAGCGTTGTATAGCGCTATATGCCAACGCCGACCCCTTGTTATCATTGTGTCTAATTTTGCTAGTGCAGGTTAATATTTCTAGTAAATCATTTTAGGGTGCATGCATGATGCAGCTACGTCTAGGCCACCTGGGACTACTTGGGGCCACTTGGAGCCACGAGGCTACTTGGGACCATAAGGCAACAAAGCACAACCCCAATTTGCCTGTTTGTCCATGCTTGACAAAATGGTTGCTACTTCTGCCTGCTCAGGCTTTCTTATCATTTCATCAATACAACATATCTGTATTCTGAGGAAAATGATGATAAAAAACAGTGACATATTACCACGCTAGCTGCAGTGAGGCTAATATCAGGCTCCTGCTCATTTGCTGCTGCACCCTCCTGATGCACCACCTACCTGAGCCGGCGGCTTCTTGGGTTGTCTGAATGACAGAGTTCGAGCATATCCTCCACAGCCTTTAGTCCCCAAAACCCGTTCAAATACATTAACGCTCAGTGGTGCTAGCACATTCTTGTCCTGTATGAAAAAGGGTGGAACTATGTTTTGGCTTAAGAAGAGCAATAAAAAAATGTGTCCCAAATTGACAAAGCATTTGCCGCTAGAAAACAAGTTACCAGAATGGACAAACCCTCACTCTTAGAGGATCTTGTGTTGCTGCAATAGAGCCCCTTCTTCATACTCACGTCCGCGTACTCGTACATACTGGAATCCTCTGGCACCAAGCGCCACCCTCTGTACACGAAGTCGTACTGCTTCTCAGTCTGTATGTAAAGAAGGAAAATGTGGTCCTGTGTTCTTTAGGTCCATTCAATTTTAAGTTCATGAGTGTCTGCGTGTGCTCCTCAGCACTACAACTACCAATTAATACAGCTATTGCAGTGCTATGATGGACTGGTGCCGCTAAGCTATTTGAATTAGTCGGTGTAGGCAGTGGAGAATACCAAGCTAAACAACATGTAGGGTTTGCGTGCAGGCCATCACCCTGAAGTCAAGCAGAAGTCATTGTTAGTGCATTAAGTTTGCTTGTGAAGCAGGCGAGCAGGGTGGTAGGGCACATGATGAGATAACCGCGCACCTCTATGTGTTGGTTTCGCATAAAGGGAGATTCTCCGCAAATGAATCGTGAATAGAATTCTTGGACGCTGCAAGGAAGCTGGGCGCTGGCGACTTCTTGGTAGTCTGAAGGGAAAGGCGGTGGAGGGGCATCCAGCACCCGCCACTGGTCCTGGTTAGGCTGCAAAGGGCAAAGGGGTGCGAAGATATCCTTCGTTGTTGGTCATGCAAGCGCAAAGGACTTCACTGCTGGGTAAAAGTGCACAAATCCAGCCCTGCAAAAGTCCACAACTCACCAGGCCCTGTGTGACGCAGGCCTGCTGCTGTCTCCTACGTTGACTCTCCTCATCTTCCCCCCTTCTGAAGAGCGCCCGGGCTGCATGTAAAAGTTCCGGTGTGCTCAGTGCACAAGCTGATAGGCTCATGCGTGCTAACATGACGTTATGTCTTCAGCATCAGTGTGGGTGCAATGCCTAGGCTTGCAGGCCCCCTAAAATCTTACCTGCTTTCCGGATGAGAGGGATGGAAATTCTGAGTGCGATCAATCCCGCCCCTGCAAACTGGAGCCCCCGCACTAGTTTTCTCTGCTTCCAATCTACATCAGCCTTATGTTCGCCGGGTCCTTTGCCCTCACTTCGCATACTTCTTGGTGCGAACACTGATTAAGCCACAAACATACAGAGCATCATGGTTTTTAATTATCTTTAGATAAACTAGACTAGAACATATGAATGTAGTGGTTAAACGTTTGTTGCACTTGTATCTGTAACCGCAGCCCACGGTACGGTTGCAGGCACTCAGACAATGGGCTGTTCATGCGCGCAAACGTCGGATAGCTCAGTTGCCTTCTGTTCTATTGCTTAGAACTCTCCTGTTCAGGATGCCAACACTCTGCGGTGTGTGACAAATACTCGTTTTGCGAGATGAACGGTCCTGACTTTGACTTGCACTTCCTGTGCACACAAGTACAAGGTCACCCTCACGCATGCACATGCGTGCGCGCGCGCACACACACACACACGCGCGCGCGCGCACACACACACACACACACACACGCACACACACACACACACACTTACACACGCACGTACACACGCACACATGCACCCATGCCACACGCATACACGCACACATGCACGCGCACATGCACACGCACTCACATACACACGCTTACAAATACACATACATTCATGCACATTTACATGCATTAGCGAACACACTCATCTCCATATTCATACACGCACGCACGTACGCACAAACACATGTAAACACATGCTCTAACGCATGCTCACGCGTACATGCATACGCACATGCACATACACATACGCGCGCATGTACACACATGTGCACACAATTGCACACATGCAAACGCTCGTGCATGCTAAAGTTGCGCATCTGTGCATTTTCGCACGTTTTCCCGTCTTGGGGTCTGCGAAGATGCTAACAAACCAAAGCAACTGCACGCTAGCGTGTGCAACACACCAAGCTGCCGATACTCAGCTTGAAATCCAGCGATGAATGGCTCGCTCTGCTCCGTTCTCACCCTGCTATTTTATGGCCCATCCCCTCATTCTTTCCGCATGGCTAGCTGGTGCATGCATGTAGCCAGCCTGAGCGCTATGCTCGCGCACCCATCCATGCTCATCAAGGCACGTTTTTACCACTGCCCGTCCAAGCACAGCTGACCATGCGCTGCTTGTCTCTGCACAACATCACTGCTGGGTGCAGACTTAAGGCGTGCACCTGCAGCCCCAGCTCCCTCTGGCCCCCGCTGGAGGCGCTTGGTGACGGATCAGGACCTTCAAGCTCTACTGTCCAGCGTGCAAGTAGGAGTCCCTCTGTTGCCTGTGAGCAAGGTGGGTTACGTTTGGTTCTGGGGAAAGGGGACACATCCCATGATGCATCCATGGTGGCCGAGTCCTCCCATCCCTGACTCTGTGGAATGGCTTGCGGCCATTGCCAGAGATTGCGTGGCTTCTTATGTGCCTAATTTGCATACATGGCAACTGACATACGCCCAACTCGCACATTGCCCACCAGTGTGGTTTCTGCCAAATCCACATACCTTGGTAGAGGTGGTACTCGAGTGATTGCATGTCTGCAAGGCAAGTAAACTTCAAAACCTAGTAAGGACTTCCTGGTTAATGGTGATACCTCCATCACCATCAAAACAAACATAAGGATCGTGCTTCAATTTAGACAAATGAACTACAGTTGTTGTAGCTGCCGTCTCAGCGCAGGAGCAGCCTGCACCATCAAGTAATACTACACTTTGAAAGAGGTTCATGCTAAGTAATTAGCACAACAAATTGAATGATGTGAGCGTAATAACCACCGCTGCCATTGTGTCCTTGTCATGCATTTCTTGTAGAGCAGATTGCCTGAGCCATGAGCTTAGATACTGATACAAAGGAGGGTGCTGATCGAGTGCTGGCTTTGCCTAAGTGCATTTCCCTGTTGCATTTCCCTGTTGCTTCTGAAAGATGGCTTGCAATGCTTGCCATGTCCTGTCTGCTCTTTCTTGCTTTGCACCTTGGGGACAAGCATGGACAGGCAAAGCAAACAGCTTTCCAGCATGTGCAATGGAGAATTTGAGGCACCTGGCCCATTGTGTCTGTGCTGTGCGAATATGCGCTTGGCATAGGAGCCTGTTGTACAAGCGCCACCTGGCGTCTACAATGCGCAGCAGTGGTTCAACTGCCTACCCGAAGACACTGCCAAGTCCATTGTAAAGCTAAGGTATGACAGCCTTGAGGCGCTTACGTAGTCACTGTCAGGGCGGTGAAGGTAGCCCTCCTGTGTAGAGGCTTCTGGGAGTCATTGGTGTTTCCAGTGTATTTGCTGTTCACATTTTTGAATACCTGTGCAGCCCTACAATTCGGTCACCTTGTAGTAAGTATGCATTTAATGCACACACATTCTTATGGACAGCTGCTGCCACAACCCAGCAAATTTGCTGTTGCTGATAGTCAAGTGGCTGTTGTTGGTGAACAGGCATTAATATTTTTGCAGCTATTTGGCCCTGCTCCCTGCTGAAACTTTGCCTTGATGCGCTCCTTAGAAGGCTCCAGTTCCGTTTGCCTTTCTCCGTACAAAGAAGCTGCTCAGTGTCTCCTACAAATAGATTTGCATATGGCCCCTGGTCAGCCCTTGGTCTCCACACCTTTCACACAGGCGTGCACAGGTGTACAACTGCAATGCCCAAGCCTTGCCCAAAAGCTCTCAGGCTGCTCCAGCCCAGACACCAGTGAGCGGCTTGGAGGTGAGTGGACAGCTGCACATGTTTTTGAGTCACCTTCAGCGCATACCCTCTGTTGCAGAGGAACCTTGTGAACGGCAGGCTTAGAGAGTTGATATTCTTAAATCCAAGGAAGTCAAAGCAAGCAACACATGCCTGACAGACAGACTGCTCACTAATGCAAGCGCTCTCTCACACCTGCCTCTTGCAGGCCAGTGCCCGCCCCCGCCAAGCCTTTGAAGGGCTACCTGGGCCTGGGCCTGCAGTGGCTCCTCGCGCAGGGCCTGAGCCTGCTGCAGGCCGCATGCCATCTCCTGCCCCTGGTGCTGTGGTGGGGGCTGTTGCGCCAGCAGGGCCGCCAGGGCTGACGCAGCCATACATGGGTACTCCTGGCCCAGTCCCTGCACCGGTTGCAGCACCAGCATACTCTGCAACAGGCGCAAGCAACTTGCAGTTGCAAGGTCCAGCGAACATGTCCCCCTTGCGGCGATTCCTGCGTCCCCCTCAGCAGCAGCTTCCAGCTGGCTCAGGCATGACCCCGATGGTGAGCTTTGTGTGGGAGTATAGGAGGGCAGGGCAGGGCTATGAAATTTGGGCCCCTGCAGCAGGGCAGAATTTCGGATGAGGCACGGATCCGCTGGCAGGAGTGACCTTACTCTCCTCTTCCTGCGTGACGTGCAGGAGCAAAAACACAAGAGCAGGTGTTTGCAAGTGTGGATTTTGTATGAGATCAACACGCGCGAGCCGGGCTTTTGAGCTCTTAGTGTTCCTCTCTCCTAAGTCACTCTCCTTAGCCAATTGCGCTGCTTAGTCAACCACTCCAGTTATCTAGTACCTAGAAAATAGAACCTCTTACTGAGATGGATAGCTGTCCATGTGGCGTGAATGGATGAACCTTGCTTGATGCTGTCCACTTGGCGTGAATGGATGGACCCTGCTTGATGCTGTCCACGTGGCGTGAATAGGTGAGCCCTGCTTGATACAAATTTTAAACTTGCAGGTGTCCAAACAGGAAAATTTGCTGGGATGTTGGCTTGGTGTGTCATACATGTGTTTCCCTTGCCTCGCTCCTCCGCCCTCCACCTGACTATGTTGCCTGGCCCTCATCATGGGGCTGCTACTCTGCAGGCCGTTGGGCCCTACCCAACCTCCACATCTGGGTTCCCTCAGAGCAGCATGCCGGGCAATGTAATCCACAAGATGGTGCATCCTTCTGGCACCCCACCTCAGGTGAACACGGGGCCTTAAAAGCCTCGTGCTGACTTGCATGTCGTATTGCATGCTCAGCAGGAACGCTGCTCATTCAGGCACACACACATTCAAAATACTCAGCATTTACCAACCAATGCTATCATTCAAGAGCCTGCAGCGGGTTCAAAGTTGCACTGGCTGTGTGAACGTGCATCACGGGATTAAGGCTAGTGGAGGCAACTAGGACGCAGCCATCCAAGCTGTACAAGCATGCTGCCTGCGTGCTCCCACCCCATGCCCACACCATATGGAATATCCCCTGCACCCCACCCCACGCCCGCACCATGGTATTATTTGGGCACCCGACCCCACGCCCACACCATGGTACATCCACGCCCGCGCTGTGGTTCATCCAGGCTGTTAGCTGGGGCTGTGGGAATGAGACCCATCGGCTTCTGCATCCTCTGTGCAAAGACCCCTGATCCTCATTAAGAGGCTGTGCTTCTGCTGCCGCCAGGTGCATCTGGATCAAGTGAGACAGAGGACAAGGAACCTGTTTGGGGGAGTAGATACCAGCCCACTGGCTGCTAAGTTCCGCCCTCCAAACACACGCCCAATTGCCCTGGGCCCGGGGAGCGCCCACAGTGCACCGACCCTCATGCCCTTCCAGCAGGTGCGCTTGGTCAATGCAAGCTGAGTGTTTGGATCTTTGCTTAGGTCATTTTTCTGCATGGTGCACTTTTGGCACCTTGAAGTCTCTGGTTGTGTTGTCATACCTGTTGGCTGATGCAGTACTGAGCTGAATTCAAATCACCCAGGAGGCCAGGCAGAAGTATCGTTATGGTGTCATTGCAACCTCTGCAGAGTGACTGGATCAGAAAATGTGAGGCAGGTCAGGTTGCCAGTTTTGGCCATTTGTACAGATAGTGCCACCCTGGGTCTTGCCAGCAAGGCCCCAAAACACAGATTCAGCTCCTTGGGATTGTTTGCGCTCAACATGTATGCGTGGACAATCAAGAGAGATAGACTCAGAGCAGGATTGCACATGCTCAGGGAGAGAGTATCCACCTGTTTGCTCGACGGTTTACTTCCCCCCACCTCATCGACCTTCCTCACTCCCATATTCACCTCCGTGTGGGTTTGCACCCATGTACACACAGCCTGATACAACCTCTTCCCAGCAGCTCCCTGTAAAGCTACATTGTACCCAAATACAATGCAGATGCCGCCGCCGGGGCAACCCATGGCCCCCCCTCCTCCCCCAAGCGCTGGAGTGCCCATGCAGAGCCTGCCGTTTGGCGTCTTGGCACAGCCAGGCATGGGCCCAATGGGCCCACAGCTCGGTTTCAACCCACAGATGGGCCTGATGAGCCCACAATTTGGAATGGACGCGCAGCTGCAGCAGCAGGGCCTTATTGCGCAGCCTGGCATGACAGCCTGGCAGCAGCAGCAGCAGCAGCAACCGCAGATGTTTGAGGCAGCAGGGCCCGCACTGCCAGGTAGGATTTGTTTATGTTGGGGTACGACTGACAGCTGGAGAGTTGGATGTGTTGGACAGGAGCATGCAAGATTAGGAGATCAATTGTTATCCTTTCAAAGTCGGCACTCACTATTTTCAGAAGGACGCCATTTTCATGGAAGGCTGTCTGGCTTCCTGCACTGCAACCGCCATGGCCCACTTGAGTGCAGTCAGTAGCTACCCATTGTAAGCTCAAGCTCGACCATGACATGCCTGACTCACCTGCATTGGGCAAAAGCTGTGCACATAGCTTGCGTTGCAAACAATACTTGCCCTGCAGCTAATCAGCTGCCCTGGTACAAGGATCTGTCGCCCAAGCGAGTAAATGATGGCTTTCAGGTTATGTTCTCGGTGAGCAGCCGGGTTGGCAAGAGCAAATTGAATATATCCACCAGTTCTAAGGGAATGCATCATCTGAATCTGGAAAGCACCATTTGTCGTGAGGGAGCAAGATTTTTGGTGTGCAAAGCATGGATGTGAGCAGACGCGTTCTTCAGAGCACAGGATGCATACACAGCACACGCATTAGTGCACTAAGCTCGTCCAAGTTAACCAGCCTGGCTTGCGAAGTACACGACATTTATAGTGCAATGCGTTTTGTATACACAACATCTTGCCTGTTGTCTGATCTACATCCAGCAATTAGCTCTTGCGCCTGTCTGTTCTTTGGGTTTGCCCACAGGCAGAGAACATGAATAGGCTTGGGAACAAGATGACAATCACGCCTGAGAAAATGAACAGGCTGGGGCAGCGCCTGACCATCACTCCAGAGAGGATGCAGAGACTGGGGCAGAGGCTCACGATCACCCCAGAGAGGGTGAACAGGCTCAACCAGGGCTGGTCCGAAGCAACACAGCGCATCCAAAGGAACATGTCTCCCGAGCACTTGAGCAAGGCGGGTGCTGATGCTGCGTGCCAGTCTGCACCCCTTGAATTTTTCTGTGTTTTGTCCTTTTTTTGGTAAACAAGCATGTAAGCAGCATGTCTGCAGCATATATTGGATGATTGGCGCAGGTAGAGGACTAAGAAGCAAAGTTGGCTGAGCTAGGACCTGGCTGGCGTCCTGATTGCATTGAGGGACTCATGCATTGCATGGCCATTGCCAAAAATACCTGCATGGAGCAAGCGAGCTGTGTGTTAGGGGAGAGCATGTGCATTTGGTCCTTGTCAAGTTCATGCAAGGAAACTGCACTTGAAGCGAGCGCAAGCCAGTGCACATGCTGCTGTGTTTGGCAGCTGAAACATCTGCAGGTTCAGTGGCATTGCACATAGGCTTGGACAGGTCCATTTATGTTGTATTTATGCATGGACAGGTTCGGTGGCATTGCACTTGAGCATGGACAGCACAAGCGCTCCTGCATGCTCTTCAGCATGCCACATAATCTTGCGTGGCCTCTTGCATGCTCTGGCAGGATCATCAAACAAGAGTTGCTTGCATGCCCTGCGCTGTGCAGGTGGGGCAGCGCATGTCGCCCTCCAACCTCCTGCCGCACAACGTTGCAGCCCGCAATGCAGCAGCGGCGGCTGCAGCAGCCGAGAAGGAGAAGCGTCCTGAGGCCCCCATACCCTTGTCCCCCTCTAACACAGATATGCCTGGCCAGCAGCAGGGTGACCTACAGCGGCAGCAGCAGCAGCCGCCCGACTTTGAACTCACCCCAACCTGGGGCCCCCCCCAGAGGGCCACTGACCCCACAGGGTCTGCCAGCGGACCGCTTCTGCAGGACACACGCCCGTCCTTTGGATTACAGCACGCAAGCAGCGCGCCACCCGAGGGGGCTGGCCTTGGTGCTCCTTCCTTTGATCCACTGCAGGAGCGGTGGCAGCTGCAGGGCCACAGGCCGAGCAGCAACCAGTCGTTTGACCTACAGGGGCAAGGCGGCTTTCCGCCCCAGCAGCTTCGGTTCCAGCCCCATCAGCAACATCAGCAGCAGCACTTTGGCTTGCCTGGGCCGGAAGGAAATCAGCTGGGCAATAGCAACATGCAGCAGCAACAGCAGCAGCAGCCGCCTTTCCCCGAAATGTTTCTCCCGGTCTCAAATCGTAGCCACGGGGGCAACGACTCCCAACCGCAGCAATCAGAACAGTTTGGTTTGATGGCTCCACAGCCAAGCCAGCAGCAGCATCTTCAGCAACAGCAGCTTGTACCCGCGCAAGCACAGCAAGGTGGGATGGATGGCTACAGCAGCCACCCAAGCCTGCCAAGAGAAGATGGCACGCAGCATCAGGTCAGTGCGTGCACAGCACGGGTGCTGTGCCTTACGCAAAGGGTCTCACAGATAACTGTGGCGCCACACAAATGCAGCAGGCGTGAGCACTGGAGGCCGCTGCTCTGTTCTGACTGCGTGGGGCTTCTCTGCCATAACAGCCAGTGTTCATCCGAGTGGCACTGCGTGCACATTTAATGCCTCTATTTACTGGCCCTCTGAGTACATGCTGTGTTTGGTCTGCAAGCGCTGGCTCTCCACGTGCGTGCTGGACTGTGGCGACCGGGCAAGCGCCTCCTCAAGTCTGCGTGCCACATGTACTTGAAATGGGTGACGTCAAACTTGGAGCAGCTCAAGTGCGGCAAACGAGGAGGGTGTGCCTGCGCCGTGTGGCTGGCTGCCGTTGACTAAACTGCTCGTTCACACACGTGTGATTGAGCTGTCTTGCTGTGCAGAGGGATACGAGACACCGCAGACCATCCACAGCAATCAGCTTACCTACTGATGCGAGCAATGCCAGTGAGTGCACGCCACACGTAGCCCTGCATGTACAAAGAAGGGGCCTGCATGAGTTGAAGCGTGTTTTGCGCATTGTGGAGGTAGAGCTTGGAGGCCAAGGCACAGCAAATGCTTGAAGTAACAGGCTGCATTCCTGCATGCTTGTCATAACGGGAGGGTCCATGGAGATCCATTTGGCATCTTTGGCTAGCATTGACATTGGATGCCTGGGCAGTCTCGGGCCTTCGGTCTTACAGCCTGTGCCCAGCAGTGCCTGGAACCCTGTCCTGACATGCAGGTCCGACACGCAGCTTACCACCCAAACCCTCAAGATACATGTCATGATTGGCCTGGGACGATGGTTGGGCACGTGGCAAGAAGGAAACCTACGCCCTTCAGCGTGTTTGCCAGGCTATGGACCCCCTCTGGCTGCCCTTCTTGCACGCAGGTCACCCACCTGGAGGTTCCTCAGACGTCACAGCCTTTGGACTGCAAGAAGAGGCGATGGGAACAGGCAAAGCAAGCCAGCTTGCCCCGGCACGGCCAAGTATTTCAGGCGGATTAAGCCCAGAGGCAGCATTTGGCCTGGGCGCTGGCCCCCCACAGCCCCTCTCGTCGCCAGCCAAGAAGGCTGACGGTGCTTTTGGGCTTGCTGCGGCGGCTGATTCAGGCCAGACTGCCAAGCAGGGTTGGGGCTTGGCAGCCGAGGGCCTTGAGAAGCAGGACAAGCCTGCCAAGCAGGGTTGGGGTTTGGCAGCTGAGGGCCTTGAGAGGCAGGACAAGCATGCCAAGCCTCAGGGTGGGGCTGAGATGGCAGGCAGTCCTGCAGGCGGCAGTGGCTTTGGGCTGGGGCTTGGTGCGAGCCTGACACCAGTCAGTGCGCCTGGGCGCAGGCAGGGGCAGGGAGGAGATGCCGGCTTTGGGCTTGGGGCGGAGGCGGGCCCTCCGCAGCAAACGCGTGCAGACGCAAGGAGGAAGCAAGGTTGGGGAGAGGTGGAAGTGGAGGAGATCAGCCTGTGAATCGCCAAAGGAGCTGCTACATCCCTTGGTGAGGATAACAGGAAAGCTCACCTGGGCCGCGCGGTGTTGCAGAGCACTGTGCATGCTCAGCTAGGACTCAGCTTCACGGTACAGCACACATCTGTATGTGCTCCTTGGCCACATATCTCACAGTATAGCACACATCTGTATGTGCTCCTTGGCCACATATCTCACGGTATAGCACACATCTGTTTGTGTTCCTTGGCCACACATCTCACGGTATAGCACAAATCTGTATGCGTTCCTTGGCCACACATTTCATGGTGTAGCACAAATCTGTATATGTTCCTTGGCCACACATCTCACGGTATAGTACACATCTGTATGTGTTCCTTGGCCACACATCTCACGGTGTAGCGTACATCTGTATGTGTTCCTTGGCCAGAGCGTCCGCAAACAGGGCACATGGTGCAAGCGCTCAGGACAAGGTTGTGTGCACTGTTTGCTCCGGTTGCGTTGAAGACTGTTGGTCCTGTGGCTGGTTGATCTTGGCGGTTACCTGTGATTCACAGGTCGTTTAAGTGTGCCTATAGCATACGCAACCTACTGATGCGATGGACAGATGCGCTTGCAGATCTGCTTTACAGCAGTCTACCTGCGACTCCACACTTTGTCATGTGCATTCACACATGCAGGTTTGCCGTTACACGTAGATGATTTGCCCTGGATGTGGGAAAGCAAGAAGACTTGTGAGGAGATGAAGGAACTAAACAACAAGACAGGAATGTATTGCAAATTTCAGGCTTGCTCAGAACTGGGAACAGCTGTACTTGCGTTGCACTGAAGCTGAGCTCACCAGAGGCTTCGGAACCAACTGAATTGCAAATGAAACATTAAATAAAACTGTAGAAAGTGTTAGGACTGGGAAGGCTATAGGTACTTAGCTGCTGCACCTGCAAAGTGAGGGCAGTGCTGCTTCAAAATTGAAGGGTCAGCTTTAATATTCAACTCGGCTGATGGGCTAAAAGAAAGAAAAGACACTATGCAGGCAGCAATGTGCTCCCTGCATCAAGTAAGGAAAAGGAGGCACATTGGCCTGAAGTGCCGTGAGTAGAAAGAAAAGAAAAGAAAACTACGCAAGCAGCAAAAAGCTCCTGTCAATTAAGGAAAAGGGGCGACTTGGGAAGAAAAGCCCCTTCACCAGAATGCGGTGAGTCTATCACACCAAAGCTGACTAAGTGGCTGAGAAGAAGAGCAAAACAGCACAATTGATGAGGTGTGCACTAAGGATGGGTCTACAGTTGAGTACAAAAATACTCCTGGATGCAGATCATACATAATGGTGGATAGTTGGGTAAGTATAAAAGCTATTGGTAGGAAAACTATGTAGCAGTGTGGAAAGTCCTTACATCAATCAAGAAAAGGGGGCACCTAGGTCCTAGGCGCTACATAACCCTTCCACCAGCAAAGTAGAAACTATAAAATCAGAAGGGATCAGGAGTGTCACGCCAGATTTATTCTGCATTGACCCGGAAGTTGGTTGAGTCAATTCAGCTAAGAGCAAATGTGGTGTGTGGACTGGCTGCGGACAGCCACAGTGTACAGCGTACCAAGCAGACAACAGTTTGTCCGCGATGAGACTGAGGAGCCTATGATCCCCTTATCCTTCCCTACACATTCTCTCTCTCGCTTCAGCCTGCAAAAAGGCAAGGTCAGCACTGTATGCAGCTTCTGTCAGAGGCACTCACACTGAACGATGGACTGGACTGGACTGGACTGGGCGCTGCCACATCTGATACCCCCCAAGGGCTAGAGGGGTCTACTCCCTGGCGTATATGTTACAAGGTTGCTAGGAGCAAACAAGGTATTACTGAGAGTTTGTCTTTGAGTTATGACCATGCTGGGAGTCTAGTTTGGATGCAGCAGTCTCTTGGCGTGACAGGAGGGTGACTAACACTACCTGGCCTTGATGATGATTTGTGGCATGAGTTTTCCCATGAGTGTCATGACCATGCCATGTGTCTGGTTTAAATGCATCAGCCTCTCAGCGTGACAGCATTGCCCGTAAAGCATTGCTGACAATTTTTGTGGGCTGTTGAATGTACCTCCTGGTAACATGAGTATAAACTGGTTATAGCCTATACCCTATACCCTATAACTTATAGGGTATGTATGACCAAGCTTGTGTTCAGAGTGCCTTTGTGCCTTCAAAGCATCGCAGTGGTTTGAGAAAGTAAAATAGCATTGGGGCAGGTAGGGTTGAGCGCGTTGAGTCGGTATATATGTTGTTTGTTGGCTGGTCACAGCTAAGGCGGATAGGATTTCAAAAGGGTATGTAAGGCACATGAAGGTGCCTGCCGAACAAGGGCAGTCCCCACTATTCCCCTTTGGAATAGAAGCAAGCTCCTGGTCCATTCATACTTGAGTCGTACATAACAAGGGCCCCTTCTTATGTTTGACCCGAGGTGAAAAAGATGGAAGATGAGAGAAATCCTGGCTTCACCTCACTCATAGACCAGGCTGCTTTTTACAAGTGCATGCGGTCATTGCAAGAGCAAGCCCTCGAGCCTTGATGGACTGGTGCATGAAGTCCTAAACATGCTCCCACCAGTTTCCCACCAGTTGTCAGCCAAACCATATGCAAGCTCTGTACGGTCATGGAGGCCATTGGTCATAGCCCCATGTGTTGAAGGACATTCCTCTTCTCAGGTAGACGCTGAGGAGTCCCTTGTCAATCAGACAAGAACCAGGTGGGATCATAAAATTGAGGATGAACGAATGACAAATTTGAAACAAATTGTAGCAATGGAGAAAAGCATGCACCAAATTTTGCATTGCGTCATGATCAGTGTGTATGTGTGCATTGTGTGTGAAGGTGTTGACATTCAAGTTTTAACCTGTGTTGTGTGTGTGTTGTGTGTGTGTGTGTGT
>LFIK01002929.1_pt1 | contig 13880 bp, 14 predicted proteins | sample 643401 | NCBI WGS metagenome assembly LFIK01 (sample SAMN03777447, study PRJNA286221) | soda lake metagenome | biome: soda lake; feature: Kulunda steppe; material: water; isolation source: sample T5-Br brine of Lake Tanatar-5 | place: Russia: Kulunda steppe | collected 2010-07 | reverse complement strand
TCCGCCGCGAGCTCCTCTGACGCTGGCGCCTCGGACGCGCGACGGACGCGCAGCAGCCCACGGATCGTGCTGCGGAGCAGCGGATCCGGCAGTCGACCCGAATCGACGACCGCATCGAGGCGCACAGCAGCGCCGGTCATGCCGCCCCTGCCGCCGGGACGGGTCCGACATGGTCGTGCTCGGTCAGCGGAGCATGAGCGGCGGCGTACGGAGCGGTACCCAGGGTCCCGTTGCTCGCTCGCGTCAGGACGAGCTGGAGGTTGTTGAGGTAGCGGGAGAGGAACGCCCCCTCGCAGTAGGCGAGGTAGAACTCCCACAGTCGGACGAAGGTCCGGTCGAACCCGAGTCGTTGCACACGCTCAGCACTCGCCATGAACCGCTCCCGCCAGTTCCGGAGCGTCTCGGCGTAGTGCGGCCCGATGTTCTCGAGCTCCTCGACCATCAGTCGCGAGCGGCGCGTCATCGCACGCGTCAGCGTCGTGAGCGAAGGCAGATGACCGCCGGGGAAGATCGCGCGCTGGATGAAGTCCGGGCGCCGCCGGTAGGCACGCTCTCGCTGGTCGGGGATGGTGATGACCTGGATGACGGCGAGGCCGTCAGGGCGCAGCATCCGGTCGAGGGCGGAGAAGTACGTCCCGAGGTAGCGATGCCCGACCGCCTCGAGCATCTCGATGGAGACGATGCGGTCGAAGGCGTCCGTCACGTGACGGTAGTCCTGGATCCTGACCTCGACACGGTCCTCCAGCCCTTCACGTGCCACCAGTTCTCGGACGTACGCCGCCTGTGCGTCGGAGAGCGTGATGGCCGTCACCCGGCAGCCGTACTCGCGTGCCGCGAGCACGCTGAACGCGCCCCAGCCGCACCCGATCTCGAGCACCTCCATCCCGGGCGCGAGGCGCGCACGCTCCGCGATGCCGACGAGCTTCGCGCGTTGCGCCTCCTCGAGGGACTGGCCCTCGTGGGCGAACCGAGCGCACGAGTACGTCATCGAGGGGTCGAGGAAGGTCGCGTACAGCTCGTTGGAGAGGTCGTAGTGGGCGATGATGTTCTTCCGTGCGCGTCCGGGTCGGTTCCCGCGCAGCAGATGCACGATGCGGTCGACCACCAGGTTCGCGAGCGCACGTGGCGAGATGCGACGCAGCGCAGGACGGTTCGCGATGAGCAGACGGATCAGGGTGACCACGTCGGGCGAGGACCACTGCCCGCGGACGTAGGACTCGCCGAGCCCGACCGACCCTCCATGGACGATCCGGGCGTAGGCGCGCTCGTCGAGGATGTCGATGCGCGCCTGCAACGGATGATCCGCGTCACCGAAGGTCCGCACTGTCCCGTCGCCTCGACGGACCTCGAGTCCGCCGATGCGGACCCGATCGAGCACCCCGTCGAGCACCCGCTGCGATCCTGTCGTCATCGCCACACCTCCTTGCGCATCTGCTCAGACGTCCGAACGGCGCCATCGGACCCGCAGCGCTCCCGATGGAGGCTCCGGGCGGCGGTGGAACGGTACGCGCTTGACCCAGAGGAGCAGGGCATGCACGTGGATCCATGCGAGAGAGCGGAGCGAGACGAGCGGGAAGCGCAGCAGGGCGCCGAGGACGGCTCGGGACCCGATCGGGGACAGCGCGACACGCTGCGTCGCATCGAGCACCAGCCCCTCCTCGTCCTCGACCTCCATGTGGATGAGGATCCTGCGCTCGGACAGGTCTCCCGGCGGCCGGATCACGAAGCGGTAGCGCAGCCCCTCGACCGGGAGGAACGGCGACACGTGCAGGCGCTTCTCCGTCGTCGCCCTGACCGTGCCGCCGGGGCCGGGCTCGAGCTCGTCGAGGACGTAGACGACCCGGTCGCCGAACGTGCTCGTGACCTCAGCGAGGACGAGGCCGAGCTCACCGTCGGGGTGGTAGGCGAACCACCATGCCACCGGGTTGAACACATGGCCGAACGTGCGCGGATGGCAGAGCAGCTGGAGGCGGCCGTTGGGGAGCCTGACGCCCCGTGCAGCCAGGCTGCGTGCGACCTCGTCCCGCAGCGACCCGACCTGTTCGCCCCGTCCGACCTCGGCGCCGAGCAGGTGGTCGGTGTCACGGATCGCCATGGGTGCGCGACGGTTGTGCCCGAACCCGACGATCCGACGATCCAACTCGGGAAGATCGTCGACGTCGACGAGGACATGGAGGGTCCGCAGCTCCAACTCATGCTTCCGCGGACGGTGGCGACGGTGACGCACGGTCGAACGACCGAGCGCGGAGCGGACTTCGGAGGTCGCCGTCATGACGGCCAGCCGACATCGAGGTGCCCAGCGACACGGACCGCGGACCACAGGCCGTCCTCGTGGAAGCCCCACCGCTGCCATGCGCCGGCGAAGAACGTTCGCGCCGGTCCGTTCAGACGGTCCAACTCGGTCTGGGTCGCGAGGGCCTCGGCGGAGAACGTCGGGTGGGTCACCCGGTCGCGTCTGAGGACCGTCGCCTCACGCGGAGGTCGGACCGGGTTGATCGAGACGAGCACCTCGTCCGGACCGGAGAGCGATTGCAGGCGGTTCATGCCATAGCTGAGCGACGCCTGGCCGGTCGGCGAGGTGCAGTCGGTCACGTGGTAGTTCCAGCTGGCGCGGGCCGCCCGACGCGACGGCAGCAGCGTCGCATCGGTGTGGACGACCCGTTCGTTGTCACTCGACGTCCATGCTCCGAGCAGTTCTCGCTCGTCGTCGGTGGGATCTGCGAGCAGACGGAGCGCATCGTCGGCGTGCGTCGCGATCACGGTCGCGTCGAAGTCCTCGCTCCACCCGTCGGCCGTCCGGACCGTCGCACGTCCGGCTCCGCGCTCGACCCGCACGACCGGCGAGCCGAGCCGCAGGTGCGCACGCACCGGGGCGAGCAGTCGCTCGAGATAGTTGATGGCTCCCCCGCGCACGGTCCGCCACTTCAGGTGGCTTCGAACGCCGAGCAGTCCATGGTTCGCGAAGAAGGCGAGGAGGCTGCGGGTGGGGAACCTCTCGACCGTCGCCGTGCCACTCGACCAGATCGCAGCGACCATCGGCAGCAGGTAGTGACGACGGAACGCATCTCCGAGCCGGTGATGAGCAGCGAACTCGCCGATCGTCGCGTCGCCGCGCGTCCCATCCGCGAGTGGATCGCGACCGTGTGTGTGCCGGTCGGGTGCGCGAGCGACGCTCCGATCATGCAGCGCACCGATCGCTCGGCTTCCTGCTCGGTTGAAGCGGCCGATGTCTCGGAGCATCCCGAGGTAGGAGGGATCGAGCAGGTTCGACGGCTGCGCCAGCACGCCCGCGAGATCGCCCGCGTACTCGAGGTCGCATCGCTCGCAGCGGAGCCCCCACGACATGTCGGAGGGGTCGGTCGCGACCCCGAGCTCATCGAACAACCGCACGAGCAGCGGATACGTCGTCTCGTTGTAGACGATGAACCCGGTGTCGACCGATCGCGGAGCACCTCCCCCGGTCGGGAGGCGAAACGTGTCCGTGTGGCCACCGGGGCGCGCGACGCCATCGATGACGGTCACCGCGTGCTGCCGCGAGAGGAGCCATGCGGACGCTGCGCCCGCGATGCCCGTCCCGATTACTGCGATGCGCACCACGCCTCCTCTGCCGACGGAAGCCTAGGACGCCGAGCACGAGGGGGCCCCCGAGGCAGGACGAGTAGCGTCCGCCCGATGGAAGACCAGCTCCCGCCCACCACCGGCCCCGCCGGTGTCCTCCAGGTCATGCCGCGGCTCATCGCCGGGCTGACACTGTGCGCCATGGGCATCGCCATGATGATCCGTGCGGAGCTCGGCCTCGGCCCGTGGGATGTGCTGCACCAGGGGCTCTCGGTGGCGACGGGGATGAGCATCGGTGTCGCGACGATCCTCACCGGCTTCGTCGTCCTGCTGCTCTGGTTCCCCCTGCATCAGCGCCCGGGGCTCGGGACCGTCGTGAACGTCATCTGGATCGGCGTCGCGCTCGACGTGGTGCTCTCGCTCACCGCGACCCCATCCTCGATCGCACTCCGGTGGTTGCTGCTCGCCACGGGACCGGTGTTCTTCGGCATCGGTGTCGCCGTCTACATCGGCGCGGGCGTGGGCACGGGCCCTCGCGACGGCGTGATGACCGGCCTCGCGCAGCTCGGCCTCCCGATCGCGGTCGCGAGGACCGGGATGGAGCTGACGGCGCTCGCCATCGGATGGGTCCTCGGTGGGACGGTCGGCATCGGGACGATCTACTTCGCGCTCGCCGTCGGCCCTGTGATGCAGGTCGCGCTCCCCCGCCTTCGCGCACCATGGTTCCCCCCGGGCGCCCATCCGCGCGTCATCGGCGGGACGCCGGGCTGACGGGCACCGTCCGCCCGCACGACCTACCTCCATGAGCCGCAGGCACGCAGGTCCTATCCTTCCCTGCCGTCCGTCCGGCACCCTGCCACGAACCCACCGTGGACGCGAGGCCCGCGGACGATCGACGGTCGAGCGAGAGCGATGGAGAAGCGGATGAGCGAGCAGCAGGGTGGAGCACAGACCCTCGAGCGGGTGCACGAGCCGATGGCCGCAGAGGACCCCGTCCTCTCGTGGCTGCGCTCGGAGTTCCCCGACTGGGACGTGCGCATCGACCGCACGACGGCAGCTGACGGCACGGAGCGTCCGCTCTGGGTCGCCGTGCGCGAGGGTCACCACCCGCAGTCCGAGCTCACCGCCGCGAAGCTCCACTCCCGCCTCGCGGACTACCTCGACCGCGAGGGGCGCCGCCACCCGTCACGCAACTGACCGCGTCTCGGCGCGTTCCGGCGCCTGACCGGACACGCCCGGGCGTCGAGGAGCGACGATGCGCGACGACGCGCTCGGGACATTGCAGCGGTCCGTCGCTGAGGTGCTCGCGGCGGGGCTGACGGGCCTCGATCTGGTCCTCATCGCCGCCGCGGTCGTCATCACCCTCGGAGGCCTGCGCACCGGCCTGCTCGCCCGCGTCGCCGCCTGGGCGGGGCTCGTGCTCGGCCTCGTCCTCTCCGCGAGGACCGTCCCCTACGTCCTCTCGCTCGCGGACGCCGCCGGACTCCCCGCGCGCACCTTCATCGCCGTCCTCGTGCTCACGCTGACCGTGTCGCTGACGAGCACGCTCCTCCAGGTCGCCTCGGCACCGCTGCGGAAGCTGCTCACGCTCGGCCCGCTGTCCCTGCTCGACCGCGCGCTCGGCGCGGTCGCCAGCCTCACCATGTTCGCGCTCGCGGTCTGGCTCGTCCTCCCCAGCGCCGCCGCCGTCCCCGGTCGCGTCAGCAGCGAGGTCCGCTCGAGCGCCGTCCTCGGCGTGCTCGACTCCGCGACCCCCGCCCAGCCGGACCTCGGCCGCACCATCCGGACCCTGCTCGGTGGCGACCGCTTCCCCGACGTGTTCACCTCGCTCGCGCCGACCCCGGAACCCTCCACCCCTCCGCAGACGGTCGGGATCGCGTCGGATGTGCTCGACCTCGCCACACGTGCGACCACAGCGGTGCGGTCGGTCGGCTGCGGTCGCGCGTACTCCGGCTCCGGCTTCGCGGTCGATGACGAGCATGTGGTCACCAACGCGCACGTCGTCGCAGGGGCGCGCGAGGTCGACCTGCGTACGAACGATGGCCGTGCAGTGAGCGCGACGGTCGTGGTGTTCGACGCCGAGCGCGACCTCGCGCTCCTCCATGCGCCCGGGCACGAACTCCGACCGCTCGACCTTGCGGAGGCTGCTGTCGGCGACTCCGTCGCAGTCATCGGCTATCCGGGCGGACAGACGGAACCGCGGGTCGCGCCGGTCTCCATCGAGCGGTGGGTCACCGGCATCGGGCGCGACATCTATGGCAGTGGACCGATCGAACGCGCGCTCTACTTCCTCGCCGCGGAACTGCGATCGGGCGACTCCGGCGCTCCCGTGATCGACGCCGACGGCCGAGCGGTCGGCGTCGTGTTCGCCGTCAGCCCCGACGTCCCCACCGCGGCCTACGCGCTGACGGTCAGCGAGCTCCGCGCGGTCATCGCGGCCGAGCGCTCCACCGGGGACGCCGGCCGCTGCATCTGACCGGCAGCGCCGACGAGGTCACCACAGTGGCGCGCCGGTCACCTGCGTGAACAGCCGACCGACGGCGACCGCGTGCAGGACGACCGCGAGGATCACGAAGGCGTGGAAGAGCTCGTGGTAGCCGAACCATCCTGGGAGCATGTCAGGACGGCGCAGCGCGACGATGATGGCGCCCGACGTGTAGAGCACTCCACCCGCGAGGATGAGGGCGACGACCGCGACACCTGCGGAGATCCATAGCCACGGCAGGAGCAGCACCGGGAGCCAGCCGAGCGTGATGTAGACGGCGTTGGAGAGCCCACGCGGCGGGGCGAACGGCAGCCACTCGATGACGATGCCGACGAGCGATCCGCCCGCGGTCGCGACGAGCAGCACCGTCTGCATCCATCCGTCGAGCGCGAGCATCGCGATCCCGGCGGTGCTCCCGCCGATGGCGCAGTAGATGCCGGAATGGTCGAGCCGGAAGAGCCGCTCGTGGACGATCGCGTCCCAGCGGCGCAGGTGCAGCAGCGCGGAGCACAGGAACATGACCGTGACGCCGAACGCGAACGATGCGACCGCGAGCCTGAGCTCGCCCGCCGGTGCACGCAGGGTCGAGAGGACGGCGAGGGGAAGCGCGACGATGCCGGCGACGAGGTGCGACCGGCCTCGCAGACGCGGACGCGGCGCCACCATCGCATACTCGGTGTTGTACGAACGTTTGAGGTAGGCACCCGCCACGCTCCCCATCCTCCTCGCCGAGGCCTCCTCAAGGCCGGTGGGCCGGGCGGGGATCGAACCCGCGCACCCTCGATTATGAGTCGAGTGCTCTGACCAGCTGAGCTACCGGCCCGGTCGCCGGAGGGTAGAGGGCTACCCTCCCGGCGCCCGCCGTTCCCTAGGCACGCCCGGGCCATCGAGGTCCTCCGTGCTCAGTCCGTTCCTTGCCCTCGGGGCGAGCCTCAGCTACGGCGTGGCCGACTTCGTCGGCGCGCTCGCCGCCCGGCGGGCCTCTGCACTCACCGTCACCCTGGGGATGCAGCTCGTCGGGCTCCTGGCCCTGCTCCCCTTCCTGCCGTTCCTCCCCGGCCGCCCGTCGGCGGCTGCGGTCGTTATCGGTGCGGTGTCCGGCGCCGCGGGGACGGGCGGTCTCATCGTCTACCTGCGCTCCATGGCCGCAGGCCCCATCGGAATCGTGAGCCCCATCGCGGCGGTCACCGGGGCCGCCGTGCCCGTGGCGTGGGGCGCCTTCGTCGTCGGGGACGACCTCTCGCTCCTCCAGAACGTCGGGGTGCTCGTCGCGCTCGTGAGCGTCGTCATCGTCGCCTGGGTCCCCGGCTCTAACGTCGCCGCCGCGGACGTCAGGGCGGTCGTCGGCGGCGTGGTGTCGGGGTTGCTGTTCGGCGGATTCTTCATCGCACTCGACGCGACCCCGGCGGAGTCGGGCATGTGGCCACTCGTGGGCGCGAGGGTCGCCTCGGTGTTCGCCGTCCTCGCACTGATGCGCATCGTCTCGCGCCCGGTGCATCCCGGTCCCGCGCTGCCGTTCATCCTCGGCGCGGGCGTGCTCGACATGCTCGCGAACGTGCTCTTCCTCCTCGCGACCCGCGGAGGGCTGCTGAGCATCTCGGCGCTGCTGTCCTCGCTCTACCCGGTCGTCGCGCTCCTGCTCGCGCGCCAGGTGCTGCGCGAGCGCCTGCACCGTGTCCAGTCCGCCGGCGTCGTCGGTGCACTCGTCGCGATGGGGATGCTCGTCGCGGGCTGAGGCGACGGCCGGTCAGGCCTGACGGACGGTGATGACGATCGCGCGGCCGTGCGCCGTCTGCTCGGTCCGCTCAGGAACACGAAGCATCGATGCGCCGCACGACAGTCCATCGGCCACCCACGCACAGACCGCAGCGTCGACGACGTCGTCGGGTGCGGCGGCCGTATCCCCGTCGAAGCGTGTCGGAAGGTCGACGCCGAGCTCAGCGAGCACCTCCTGCCGTCGCATGAGTCCGGGCCAGGAGCGCTTGCGCGGCAGCGGTCCACCCGCGATCGTCGCGAAGGCGAGCTCCGGATGGACCTCGGTGAGCTCGACGCCCGAGGCGGCGAGGCCCTCCACCTCGGCCATCTTGGGGACGAGTCGCCACGCCTGCTGGCTCAGCCCCGAACCGGTCGCCTCGACGTTGCACGCGGTCGCCTCCGCGTGGGTCTTGACCGTCCCGGCGACGTAGCCCTCGACGACGGACCGTGCGGCGGTCGAGAAGACGCTGGAGGCGCGGCCGGGGAGCAGCGCACGTGCGGCCGCGTCGGTGTCGCGAGGTCCGTCCACCAGTCCGACCGGCATGTCGATGCCGACGTGCGTCGCCGGGACCTCATCGAGTATCGCGTCGATGGTCGCGACGACACGCACCTGATCGACGCGACCATCGCGCAGCACGACGGCGACCCATCCGGTCGGACAGCCGTCGAGCCCGATGACCACGCGTCCAGCCGCCGCGGAGCGAGGTCGCTCAGGCATCGTCGCTGCGTCGGTCGCGGTGACGTGCGAGCTCGCGACGGGCGAGCACCATCTCGTGCACCTCGTCAGGACCGTCAGCGATGCGGAGCGTGCGGGCGTGCGACCACATCATCGCGAGCGGGGTGTCGTCGCTCACGCCCGCACCACCATGCACCTGGATCGCCTGGTCGATGACCCAGACCGCCGTCGACGGGGCGACGACCTTGATCGCGGCGATGTCGTCACGCGCTGCGCGCGCACCCTCCGTGTCGATCCGTGCGGCCGCGGAGAGTGTCAGGAGACGCGCCTGGTCGATGCGGACCCTCGCCTGCGCGATGCGGTGCCGGACGATGCCCTGGTCGGCGACGGGCACGCCGAACGCCTCGCGCTCGAGCGCACGGGTGCACATCAGCTCGAGCGCCCGCTCGGCCATGCCGATCAGCCGCATGCAGTGGTGGATGCGGCCCGGACCCAGCCGTGCCTGCGCGATGCGGAAGCCCTCCCCCTGCGCACCGACGAGGTTGCTGACCGGCACGCGGACCCCGTCGAGGCGGACCTCCGGGTGACCTCCCGCCTGGTCATGACGGCCGAACACCGGGACCTCGCGGACGATCTCGAGCCCGGGGGTGCCGACCGGGACGAGCACCATGGAGTGCCGCTGTCCACGCGGCGCGTCCGCATCGGTGACACCCATCACGATCGTGATGCCGCAGCGCGGCGATGCCGCACCGGACGACCACCACTTGCGACCGTCGATCACGTACTCATCACCCTCGCGACGGATCGAGGTCCGGATGTTGTGTGGGTCGGAGGAGGCGACGTCGGGCTCCGTCATGAGGAACGCCGAGCGCATCGTCCCGTCGAGCAGGGGTGCGAGCCACTCCTCCTGCTGTGCAGGCGTGCCGTTGTCGAGGAGGAGCTCCATGTTCCCCGTGTCGGGCGCCGCACCGTTGGTCGCCTCGGGGGCGAGCAGCGGGGACCGTCCGGTCTCCTCGGCGAGGCGTGCGTAGTCGAGGACGCTCACCCCTCCACCTTCGCCGAGGTGGGCTGGCACAGGGTGCGGGAGGAAGAGGTTCCACAGGCCGAGCGATCGTGCGCGATGCTTGAGCTCCGCCAGGACGGGTGGCTCGGCGTGCGGGTCCCCGGAGGCGCGGAGCTCCGCGAGCTCGGCGGCGTGACGGGTCTCCGCAGGGATCACGTCCTCGGTGACGAACGAGCGCATACGGTCGAGTAGGTCGCTACCACGCTGAGAGGGCGAGAGGTCCATCGCACGATCTCCCGGGAGCGGGCGGCGCATCCCTGCCCGATAGCCTCACGCTAGCGGTCGATGCGGACGGACGGTGCTGAGGATGGGAGCGGTGCCCGAGGTCGGCGGAACGGTCGACCGCACGCCGATGACGGCGCGCGGTCGGTCCGACGACGCGTTCACCGCACGTGACTGGGCCCTGCTGGTCTTCGTGGGGCTCGTGTTCGGGTCCTCGTTCCTCTTCATCGAGATCGGCCTCACGTCGCTCTCCCCGCCGGTCGTGACCTTCCTCCGGCTCCTCCTCGGCTACGCGACGCTGTCGCTGTTCCCCTCCGTTCGAGCGGTCACGCTGTCCCCGAGCGACGCACGTCGCGCGTCCGCGCTGGGGCTGATCTGGCTCGGCATCCCGCTGATGCTGTTCCCCGTCGCGCAGCTGTGGATCGACTCGTCGGTCGCAGGGATGCTGAACGGTGCGATGCCGCTGACTGCTGTCGCCTGGACGGCCCTGCTCGCACGCACGCTTCCAGGGCGTACGCAGGCGCTGGGGCTCAGCATCGGCTTCGTCGGCATCGTCGCAATCTCGCTCCCGGAGATCCCGGTCGGGAGCCTCGGGACGACGGAGTCGCTGCTCGGGGCCGTGCTCGCACTGACCGCGGCCTCGATGTACGGCCTCTCCGCGACGCTCGTCACGCCGCTGCAGCAGCGCTACGGCTCGCTCGCTGTCCTGCACCGCGCGCAGGGCTCGGCACTCCTCTTCGTCCTGCCGTTCGCGCTCTGGGGGCTGCGCGGCTCGTCGTTCTCCTGGCCGGCCATGCTCGCGATGCTGCCGCTCGGCATCCTTGGAACCGCGCTCGCGTTCATCGCCATCGCGACGCTCATCGGCAGCGTCGGCGCACCGCGCGGATCGGTCGCCGTCTACCTCGTCCCGATCGTGTCGATCGCGCTCGGGGTGACGTTCCTCGGCGAGCAGGTCCACCCGTTCGCGTACGCGGGCGCCCTGATGGTCGTCCTCGGCGCCTGGCTCACCTCGCGTCGGGAGATCGTCCGGTGACGATGGCCCACCGCTGGCTCGGGACGGCCATCGTGCTCATGTTCGTCGTGACGATGGCGTGGGCGCTCACCCTCGTGGCGCTCCGTCGCGACGAGACACCTGTCGGGATGCGAGCGCTGCAGCACTGGACGGAGAACCTGCTCGTCGTACAGACCGTGTTCGGTGTCGTGCTGCTGATGATCGGCCGCCGCGTCGTCGGTCCACCCGACGCCTGGCTGCACTCGCTCTACGGCTCGCTGTTCCCGCTCGTCGCGGTCATCGGTGGTCGGCTCGCAGCGCTGCGACGTGAGCGTCGCCAGTACGTCGGTTTCGCCTGGGGTGCGTTCTTCGCGTTCGGACTCACGCTGCGAGCGGTGCAGACCGCGTGCGGCGAGAGCCTCGCCGAGCTCGCCTCGTGCATGTTCCGATGAGCGGACGACTCACGTTCGGCATCACCTACGACTACCTCTGCCCTTTCGGCCGAAACGGGAACGAGTACGTCGTCGCCGGACTGCGTGCAGGTGCCGACTGGGACGTCACGTTCATGCCGTTCAGCCTCTCCCAGGCGAAGGCCGCAGAGTCCGGCGAGGTCCGCTGGGACCCTCCCGCAGCACTGCGACGCAGCGGCGTCCTCGCGCTGGCCGTCGCTGAGCTCGTCAGGATGGAGCATGCCGACCGCGCGCTCGACGTCCACACCGAGCTGTTCGCCCTCCGCCATGAGCGAGCCGGTGACCTGCGCGACCCGGGTGACGTCGCAGGTGCGCTCGAGCGCTGCGGCGTCCCGAGCTCGCTCGTCGACCGCGCCGACGAGGGCGTCGAACCGTTGCGTATCGCTCACGAGGCGATGGTCGACCGCGAGGTGTGGGGTGTCCCGACGTTCCTCGGTTCGCACCGTGCGGTGTTCGTCCGCCTGCTCGAGCGGGCCAGTGACGACCCCGCAGCGTCGATCGCACTCGTCGAGCGGCTCGTCCGCATGGTCGAGGACGAGTCGAAGCTCCACGAGTTCAAGCAGGTCGACCTGCCCCGGTGAGCCCGGCGGGGGGCTGGAGGCCCGTTGCTACACTCCGCCCCACGGCCCGCCTCGCGCGGGCGGTCCCTTTCCGGGGTAGCTCAACTGGCAGAGCAGTCGGCTGTTAACCGAAAGGTTTGTGGGTTCGAGTCCCACCCCCGGAGCCCAGATCCCGCCGCGCCGCACCACGACGCGACGCGCTGCGCCGCTGCCGCGTCCCGCACGTCGACCCGCAGCTCGATGCTGCCGGTCGTGCCTGCACCGGAGCGGCCGACGGTGATCGTCGCGGCATCGACGTCGAGTCGCTGCGCCACCTCGACCCTCGTGCGGTCGGCCGGCAGGTCCGGGGAGAGTCGCATGGCGACCCGGACACGCTGCTCAGGAAGGTCCGTCACCTCGCGCAGCGCGTCGAGCAGCAGCCCGATCGGTTCGATCCGGTCGTGGACGAACGACACCACGTCCTCCCCCACCTCCGCGAGCGCGTAGGCGAGACCGGGGAGCAGCCGGTCGCGCGACACGCCGGCTGGCATGTCGAGCGGCGCCGGCCGCTGCACTGATGATCCTGTCGGTGACGCAGGGCGAGGCCGGCGTGCAGCGCGGCGGCGCCGGCGCGCGAGCTCGTCCCCGAGATCAGCGGTCCACTCGTCCACGACGTCCACCTCGACGCCGAGCGCTGCGGCGACCGTGGAGACGGGCATACCCGACCGGAGCAGCGCCCGCGCCTGCATCCTGCGCGTCCCGCCGTCGTCCTCCGCGGGCACGTCGTCGACGGCGACGAGCGGGGGGACCGCACCGCCGAGCACCTCGCGGTGGGCGGCGGCGGTCAGCACGAACGGGACCGACTCGTCCGCACCGTCGTCGAACGGGAGCGGGAGCGGCTCAGGGATGGCGTTCTGTCGCGTATCCATGGCTGCACCGTACGTCCCGGGTGTGACATCCCTCCCCGGGTGGTGGCTCAGCTGTCGGTGCCCGATCCACGCAGGGAACGTCGGCGGGAGGCGAGGTCCTGGAGCTCGCGCTGGAGGGCGAGCATGGTGGACGGGTCCCCCACCGCGTCGACCGCGGCGAGCCGTTCACGCAGCTCCTGCTCCTGCGCGATCAGGTCACGGGAGACGAGTCGATGCACGAGGTCGGTGGCGGCGGTGCGGCGCAGTTCCGGCTCACCTGCGCTCGCGGCCGGGTCCTCCTCGAGCAGCAGCCCGCGCACGAGGTCTCGGACCATGTCGTCCTCCGCGGCGGCGAGGACGGCCTCGGTACCCACGCCCACACCTCCGGCTGCGGCGAGCGCACGCCACACCCCTGCGGCCGACGGGTGGGAGAAGCTCTGCTCGGTCAGCTCGGCCGCCGCAGGTGGGAGGAGCTCGGGCGTCTGGAGCACGGCGCGCAGCACCGCACGCTCGAGCCGCGCGTCGGTCGCCGCCGGGTCGGGGGCGACGCTCGCCGTCTCCCGCCGTACGGGCCGAGGCGCTCGCGTCGACGCGACGCCCTCCACCACGTCCAGTGCGATGCCCTGGCGCGCCGCGGACGCGACGACGAGGTCGTAGGCGAGGCCGAGCGGCCGGGCGATCTCGCTGCGCGCCCAGCCGCGCCGCAGCTCCGGGTCGGGCTCCCGTCCTAGGACGGTGAGCGCCTCACGGAGCGCGGCGACGCGGCCCTGCTCGGTCGAGAGGTCGGCCTGCTCGAGCCGCGACGCGATGAGGAACGGGACGACGGGCCGCGCGGCGGCGACGGACTCGCGCAGACCGTCGGCGCCGACGTCCGCGACGAGATCGGCCGGGTCGCGGCCGTCGGGCAGCGGGAGGACCGACAGCTCGAGCGCGGTCGTCCCGCTGCCGGCGAGCTCGCGCACCGCGTCCCAGGCGCGCTCGGCGGCCTGGATGCCGGCGCGGTCGGCGTCGAAGGCGAGCACGACGCGGCGGGTGTAGCGGGCGAGGGCCCGCAGGTGGTCCACGCCGACCGCGGTGCCGCAGGTCGCGACGGCGTTGGCGAACCCGGCCTGGTTGAGCGCGATGACGTCGGTGTAGCCCTCGCAGATCAGCACCTGGTCCCGGGCGACGATCTCGGAGCGTGCCTGTGGGACCCCGTAGAGGACGCGCGACT
>LFIK01002928.1_pt1 | contig 13886 bp, 12 predicted proteins | sample 643401 | NCBI WGS metagenome assembly LFIK01 (sample SAMN03777447, study PRJNA286221) | soda lake metagenome | biome: soda lake; feature: Kulunda steppe; material: water; isolation source: sample T5-Br brine of Lake Tanatar-5 | place: Russia: Kulunda steppe | collected 2010-07 | reverse complement strand
TCCAGTTGATTTCAGCAGTGACCCCCGATTTCACGCGGCGGTGGATCACGCCATCGCCTCGATGCCAGCAGATATTGAAGCCGAGATCCGAGATCTGCTGGCGGACCCTGCTGATTTGCTGAAGGAGGCCCCATCGGAAGGTTACTCCGTAGAACCACTCTAACGAGGAACTTTGCGCGAACAAATTCCGGCCACAACGCCGGATATTTAATATTAATCAATGCTTTATGCTATCCTCATGATAGAGGGGAGTTTTCAGAAGTTGAACCCGCAACTCTGTCAGTCCACAAAACGCTCGTTTTGAAGCCACTTCCCGTCAAGCCACCCCAGACATCAAAAAACCCCGATATACCGTCTCTAAATTCGTCTTTCTATTCGCCGCGTCCCCAAACTGCACAACGACCTTTAGAAGATTCGAGATCAGAAACCGTGTTTCTCCTTCGTTCTCCCTTAGCGTGGTTCTACGGAGTAACCTTCCGATGGGGCCTACTCTCCGTGTACGCGAAACGATAACGCTGCACCAAGAACTGGGGTGCGACTCGAAATCCGGAAGACGCCGCGCGATGTGCTGTTCTGGAAAAAACTCAGTCGGTGCCGCTTCAGTTGTGAAACGCCTCTTTCTTAGCACTTTGCCTCACCGAATACGAGAGGACTACCAACCTTAGCATGTTGAACGCTGCACCACGCCATCAGGTGACGCAATGCCCACCTCAACTAACAAGCGAAAGATGACATTCCAATCGAGGGGTTTCTGCCCCCGGCTAATCGCAAAGCTCGATAGCTTGCCCTGCAATGTCTTCAAACCTGTTTCGGAAATCAACTTTCCGGGTGGTTTGCCAAATCGGAAGGCCATTGATGCGCCACGATCTATTGCTTCCAGATCAGCGGTTCCTTCGGCCATTTCTTCAAGAACTGGCAAAAGCACTGACAGCCTCAGTCGATCTTTGATCAAGTGACTAGTCTCGACGTCAAGCGGAGCAGGATTGGGCTCAAGTACCCACGGACTATTCGTCGAACCTTGTGTCACCAGCCCATTGGCAACCGAGTAGAAAGGACCAAGCGCGCCGAGGTTGCGCATCGCATTTAGATTAGTTGCCGTGCCGATGATGTTCATAACCGCAAACGGCCCATGTGGAAGATCGAAAGTGGATTTCGCCACCTCGTCGATCTGACTAGCCGAGGCAAGACCTTCATCAAGCAAATGGACTGCTTCGTTGGTGTATGGGCAGAAAAAGCGGTTCAAGGCAAAGCCGTACTGGTCCTGACAGGTAATGACTTCCTTGCCAGTTCCGCGCAAAAAAACTTGCGCAGACGACAGGACAGTGGCTGAAGTTAAAGGTCCGGTAACCAGTTCGACAACGGCATTCACTTCAGCAGGACTGAAATAGTGCATGCCACAGAAACGTTCGGGATGTCGCAATCCAACAGCAATGTCTGCCAGGCGAAGACAGCTGGTATTGCTGGCAAGGATCGTCTCGGCAGAAACTTCCAATTCAATTGAGTTGAATATTTCACGCTTTAGATCCAGATCTTCGAAAACAGCCTCTATCACCAAAGAACACACTGAAAGCGCCGCCGTATCAGTGGCAACCCGCAATCGAGCAAGAATTTCGTTCTGTGCATCGCCGCTTATTCGTCCTTTGTGAACCTGCCGCTCCAGATAATCCCGCAATCGCACTACAGCCCGATCAAGCGCAGCCTGATCTCGATCTACAAGGGTGACCTGCCTTCCCGTAATCACAACACCTATCATGATGCCTGCACCCATCGTGCCGGCACCAACAATGCCAATATTGTTCATTAATTCGCTGCCCCTGCCATATTTTCCACAACAACCGCAATACCTTGGCCGCCGCCAATGCACATGGTCGCAGCCCCGTGGCGCCCACCGATACGCTGCAATTCATACACAAGTTTGGTCAGAATGATTGCACCGCTTGCGCCAATAGGATGTCCCAAAGCCACCGCGCCGCCATTCGGATTGACTTTTGCCGGATCAAGATCAAGCTCTCTTGTGACCGCGCAGGCCTGCGCGGCAAAGGCTTCGTTCGATTCGATCACATCCAGATCCGCCGCTGTCAGCCCCGCGCGCTCCAGCGCAAGCCGCATTGCAGGCACAGGCCCCATACCCATACACGCGGGGTCAACCCCTGCAAGGCCGTAGCTCACAATACGCACCATTGGTTGAGCACATCTTCGAATTGCCTCATCGGCAGTCATCAAAATGACAGATGCCGCACCATCATTCAGACCGGATGCATTGCCCGCAGTCACAGAGCCGTCTTTCTTGAACACAGGGCGCAGCTTTGCCATATCCTGCGGATGGGTGCTTGGCCGCACATGTTCATCCGTTGCGAAGATGGTGTCACCCTTTCTAGCCTTTATCGTAATGGGCAAAATCTGCTCCGCAAAACGGCCTTGTTCGATTGCTCTTGCAGCGCGACGGTGGCTTTCGACGGCAAAATCATCCTGTTCGCTGCGAGCTATACCGTATTGTTTGGCAACATTTTCGGCGGTTACCCCCATATGCCCATGGCCAAAAGGGTCGGTCAAGACTGCGGTCATCAAGTCAATGGCCTCAATGTCGCCCATTTTTTGCCCCCAGCGTACGGATGGGATCAGATAGCCTGCCCTGCTCATGTTCTCCACTCCGCCGGCCAGCACAACGCGGGCTTCACCCAATCGTAATGTCTGAATCCCTGACAGGATTGCCTGCATACCAGACCCGCAGAGCCGGTTGACAGTCAATGCGGGAGCGGACTCCGCGACATCTGCGCCCAAAGCAATTGTCCGTGCGACATACATATCGCGGGGTTCGGTTTGGATCACATGGCCATAGAAAACCTGATCCACATCTGCGCCGCCAACGCTTGCACGCGCCATGGCTTCTGTCGCTGTCGCCACACCAAGGTCAGTGGGCGAAAAGCCAGAAAGCGCCCCACCATAGCTTCCAACAGCCGTTCGCACAGCAGATACCAGAACCACATCTTTCACGTTTCTCTCCTTCACGCATTTTTTGGGTCGCGTTTCACCCAGAGAATAGCACCCCAGTGTGACCGCGAAATTTGTCAAATGTCGTCTTAACCGCGCCGTGGTTTACAAAGCCCGCTCCCGCTCTTGCTGGGGTGACGGGCGGTTTATGCGTCGCAAGAATGCGGAGACCTGTGCAAACAAGGCAGGCGCGCGGTGTTCAGCATTTATGAAATGCGTGCCGTCTGCAATCTCGATATAAGCGCGGTCTGGCGCGCCAAGGCGGTCAAACAACCCAAGCGAGTCGTGGCGTGTAGAGGTGGGGTCTTGCGCGCCCCGAATAAGCAATGTCGGGCAGGTTATGTCGGCCGGATCGTAGATGCTGCGGCCGTTAAAGCACTCCCACAAATCCAGAAACGTGCCATTGGGCACCCGAAACGCAGGCGAAGGGGCAAACATGCTTGCGCCATCATCTGCGATCGATGCCTCGACCAAGGCAGTCAGGACACTCTCACAGCGCCAGTCTGCCCCTGCCGGGATCTGGGAATCCCAACGCTCTGAGGTGTCGGCCATGGTCACAAGGCGGAACGGTGCAAGCTGGCGCAAGCGTTGGGGGTCCGCAGGATCGGCCAGCATGTCGATCCAGCCTTGATTGCGCTCTGCGAAAATCGGGGCATAGAGCACCAGTGCATTCACCAAGCCCTGCATGTGTTGGGCGACATAGCGCGCCGTGGTCAGCGTCCCCCAAGACCAGCCAACCAGAGAGACGGGCACACCCCCATGCCGCGCCGAAATCCAGTCTACAGCATCTGCGATGTCTTCAATCGCTTCCGCGCCTGTCGCATAGGGCCGCGCTGGCGGAAAGGCGCAAGGCTGGGACAAGCCATAACCCCGGATATCGAGCGCATATGCGCAAAAGCCGGACTGTGCAACATCTTGCAACCAGTTCAGCCCCGCATGCGGGATATCGAATATCCGCCCTGAAAATGTGGCCCCATGAACAAAAAGAACAGGGGGGCCAGCACCATAGCGCCGCAATGCCAGATTCAGGCCAGGCTGGTGGCGCGATGGTATCTGGAATTTATGCGATAGATCATGCGCGCGCCAATCCGGCATTGTCAGCTGACCTTCAGAACAATCTTGCCGATATTTGCAGAGCTTTCCATCCTTGCATGCGCTTGTGCCGCGTCCACCAAGGGAAATACGCTGTCCATCACCGGGGCGATGGCTTTGCTTTCCAGATGCGGCCAAACTTCGGCTTCCAAAGCCTGAGCGATTTTTGCTTTCGCTGCAAGGGATTGGGGGCGCAAGGTCGATCCCGTTACAGTAAGCCGCCGCGTCATCACCTGCATCAGATCCACAGTGACTTTCGAGCCTTGAAGGAAGGCAATCTGCACCAAGCGCCCATCCATCGCCAAAGCATCAAGATTGCGCTGTATGTAATCGCCGCCGACCATGTCCAGAATAAGGTTTGCCCCCTGTTCGGCGCGCATGACGTCGACATAGTCGGTATGGGTGTAGTTCACCGCACGCTCTGCGCCAAGTGACAGGCAAGCGTCGCATTTCTCGTCAGACCCAGCAGTGGCAAAGACCCTTGCCCCGCGCAGGCGCGCCAGTTGAATAGCCGTGGTGCCAATGCCTGATGCACCGCCATGAACCAGAAAACGCTCTCCTGCCTGCAAATTGCCGCGCATAAAAACATTCGTCCAGACAGTGAAATATGTTTCGCAAAGCCCCGCCGCAGCGTCCATTCCCATGCCGCGCGGAACCGGCAACGCCTGATCGGCGGCTGTCACGGCATATTCTGCATAGCCGCCACCGGGCAAAAGCGCCGTCACTGCATCGCCTTCTTTCCAACGCGTCACATTGCGCCCGATCGAAGCAACATATCCCGATGCCTCTAGGCCCGGCAGTGGCGATGCATCTGGCGGCGGCGCATAATTGCCCGCCCGTTGAAGCGCGTCCGGACGGTTGACACCAGCGTGGTCGATGCGGATCAGAATCTGGCCTTCGCCCGGTTCAGGCACTGGTAATGTGACAGGGCGAAGCACGTCAGGGCCGCCATAGGCACTGATTTCAACGGCTGTCATGCTGCTGGGCAAAGTCATAGAATCCTCATGTTTTTCAGGAACCGAAAACACGAGGGCCATGGATATGGCCCTCGTGACGTTCAAACGACAGCACTGGGCTTGATCAGCTGCGGCCCGTTACGCGCAAAAACTCATGCAGCATTTCACCCAGACGCCCCGAATATTGCGGGTCTTGCGCAGAGAAGTCATCAACAACTTCCAGCGATGCCATGCGCAGATTGTTAAGGGCCTCTTCGTCCAACTGGACCAGTTCGCCATCCATCTCGTTCACGAATTGCTGCTTGAACTGAATGTCGCGGTACAGGAAATGCGCCGCTGCTTCCGCCGAAGTGGCGCGCACAACCTCATTCACGACTGCTTTCAAATCGTCGCCAATAGCATTCCATGCATTCATGCCGACCATTACCTCGCCGTTCAAATGGCCCAGCAGATCCGGCTCGATGATATGGCGGCAGACTTCCTGAAAATTCATGCCCCAGGCAGTCGCGGTAGACCCCCAATGCGCCCCGTCCACAACACCTGTTTGCAGCGCCTGATACAATTCGCCACCCGGAACCGCGACTGGCGACGCGCCCATTTTCGCAAGGACAAGACCTGCCGCCCCGGTCGAGCGTACAGGCCAACCCGCGAAATCTGCGGTGGTGCGCAGGGGGCGATTGCTCCACAATGTAAGGCCAGAATATGAAATTGGCCCGACCTGGTGGACACCCTGCTCTGCATATGCTTCGCGGATGACATCTATCGCACCCATCTCATAGTAGAAGATGTCCATCTCTTCATGGCTGTTCCAAGCCCCGATGTGACCATTCAGATGGCCCGCAGCGGGAACGCGCCCGATCCAGTATGCCGGATAGATGAAAGCACTTTCCAAAAGCCCACGGCGCACGGCATTCAGAACCTCGCCTGTCGGAACAATTGCATCTGGTGCATATGGTTCTACTGTCAGCTCTCCTCCGGTCGCTGCAGTGATGCGGTTGCAAAACCGCACGAACACTTCGTCATAATACCAGTTTCCTGATGGCCAATGCGTTTGCATACGCCACACAGTGCGCGCCTGCGCAATCGCGGGTGGGGCGGCAAGCGCCACACCTGCCGCCGCACCTGCAGATGCGGCAAAAAACGCCCTGCGCGAAACGGGTTGTGTCTTGTCTGTCATGGTCTTCTCCTCCTCTGGTGGTATCTCCGCAGGCCCTTATCGGCGCACGGGGAGATCTGTGAAACTCGTCAGCAATCCTGGAAACAGGAAGAGCATTATTCCTGTTGCCATCATCAGGAAAAAGTATGGAAGGATCGCCCGATATATTTCGACGATCGGGGTCTGGGGACTGAGTGTTTTCAGATAGAACAGGTTGTATCCGAAGGGCGGCGATATGTAGCCGATGCACAGGTTCAGCTGGAACAGAATGCAAAACCATATCGGATCGTAGCCCAAGGTCAGCACGATCGGAAAAAAGATCGGCAAAACCAGCAGGATAATTCCGACTGGGTCCAGGAACATGCCCAGTATCAGCGTGATCAACTGCATCAGGACAATCATCATCCAAGGCTCTATTTCCAGCCCCAGCAAATAGCTTTGCATAAACCGTGTTCCGCCGCCGCCGCCATAGACCGCGACAAAGGCCGACGCCCCGAATACAATCCAGATCACCATGCCTGTCATGCTAGCCGTATCGGCGCAGACGCCGCGAAGATAGCTCCAGCTTAACTCACGGCGGATTGCGACAGACAGGATCACCGCCGCCGCGCCCACGGCCGCAGCTTCTGTCGGTGTGGCAATGCCCGCAAAGATCGACACCAAAACCGACACGATCACAACCAACGGCAAAATAACGGCCCGCAGCGAGCGTATCCGCTCTGACAAAGGTGCCAAAGACTCGGACCCGGGGGCCAATGCGGGGTTCAGGCGGCTTCGGATTGCGATATAGGCGATGAACATGCCAAGCAGCAGCAAACCGGCGATCAGCCCGCCCATGAACAGCCGCCCCACAGATTGCCCTGTCTGAAGCCCAATCAGGATAAGCGTGATCGAGGGCGGAATCATGATCCCCAGCGTCCCCGATGCCCCAATCGTGCCCAGGACGAAGCGGCGGTCATATCCGCGTTTGTCCATTGCAGGAATACCGACAAGACCTGTCGTGACAGTGGACGCCGCGCAGCTTCCTGTCATCGCTGAAAGGGTCGCGGCAAAACCTGATGTTCCCATCAACAGCCCGCCCGGTGTGCGGCCTGACCATAGGTAGAATGACTGATACAGATCGTTCGCTATGCGCGATCGGGCCAGCGCGACACCGATGAAAACAAAAAGCGGGATGGCCGATAGCAGGATCGACCACATCGATCCGAACATGGTGGAGACAATCGTGAACATACCATTGGGGCCAAAGGTCAGCAGACCGAACACCACAGCGGTTCCACCCAATGCAAAGGTCAGCGAAACCCCAAGCACGATTGCGATCAGCAACATGCTGAACATACCGATCGTCAGCAGTTCAGGTGTCATTATGTGGTGCTCCTGATATTGTCTTTACGGCCGACATCGGCATTCGGGTTGACGATAAGAATAAGAGATCGGATAGCTTCCACGACGCCCTGTAGCGTGATCATCAAGACCCCCAGAAACATCGCAAATTTGACCGGCCACATGGGGTGGCGCAGCGCGCTGTCATCAACCTCGTTGAAGCGCCAGCTGTCTTCAAAGAACCAGAAAGCTTCCCAAGACAGAACGCCCCCCCACAAAATGAGGAAGGACACATTTACAAGGTCCAGAAAGGCGCGGCCACGCGGCGGGGCGGCATTAAGCAAGATGTCCACACGCACATGATCTTTGCGCAAAAGCGTATAGGCACCGACAAGCACAAAGTATGACCCGAAGATGCGCTGTGTATAGCCATGCGCCCAAAGCGTTGGCTGGCCGAAAATATAGCGGGCAACAACCTCGTAGCACAGCACGACTATACCGACGAGGATCAGCAGGCTGATCGCCTTGCCGATGGCCGTGTTCAGTTTATCAATCCCCTTTAGCAGGATCATTGCGCGGCCCCCTCTGATTTCAGTGCAGCATCGATCACCTCGATTGCGCGATGGGCAAAGCGTTCTGCCAAGGGCGCAAGGTCTGCGGCTTCGCTGGATGCCGCAGACCCGCTGCGCGCACGATCTGCAATTCCAACGAAAATCACTGCAAAGCGAAACAGGGCAAAGGCCACATGAAAGGGTGCAAGCGGCGCTGTGGGCAGGGCATGGGCATGGTATTCTGCCTCGAACGCGGCGCGCTCCGGTATGCCTGCGCCGCGCCAGTCTGTGCCCAGCAGCCCGCCATATTCATCGGGCGCGCTGTGCCATGGGATCACGCAAAACCCCAGATCAGCCAGAGGGTGGCCAAGCGTGGACAACTCCCAATCCAGAACGCCGATCACACGGGGTTCTGTCGGGTGGAACATCAGGTTCCCGATCCTGAAATCCCCATGCGCTATCGACACAGCGCCATCATCGGCAGGCATATTGGCAGGCAACCATTCCACCAGCCGGTCCAGATCGGCAATACGTGGCCCTGTCGAGGCCGCATATTGCCCGCTCCAGCGCGTGATCTGGCGTGCAAAATAGTTTCCGGGGCGTCCATAATCGGCCAGCCCCAGCGCATCGGGGCGCAAGGCATGCAAACGCGCAAGCGTGCGCGCCATGTCCAGATACATCTCGTGACGCTCTGATGCAGGGACGTCAGGCAGGGCCGCATTGTCGAATACCCGGCCTTCAAGCCGTTCCATAACATAGAAAGGTGCGCCCAGAACCGCCGCGTCTTCTTCCAGCCACAGCGCCTTGGGGACAGGGACATCACTGTCGTGCAAGGCACGCAGCACGCGGAATTCCCGCTCTATCGCATGGGCGCCGGGCAATATTGGTCCATGCGGTTTCATGCGCAAGACCAGCCGCGCATCACCCCAATCGACACACCAAGTGGGGTTGGATTGCCCGCCCCCAATCCGGTGCAGGACAGGCAGGCCAGACGCGGGACTGCGCGCAGCCAGCCACGCAGCCAATGCGGCAATATCAAGCGCGTGTGTCTCGGTTTGGGGTGTCATTGCGGCCCCCGATCGCGGGCAATGCGCAGCGCGTCTTCGCGCAACAGGAATTTCTGAATTTTGCCCGTTGCCGTGCGCGGCAAGGGGCCAAAGACGAAATGTCTGGGCCGCTTGAACCCTGCAAGCCTCTCGCGGCAGAACTGGTCCAGCGCGTCAGGTGTCAGCGTGCTGCCATCCACTAGCTCGACAAAAGCCCAAGGTGTCTCGCCCCATTTGGCATGCGGGGCTGCAACCACGGCGGTCAGGCGGATATCGGGATGCTGGTAAAGCGTCTTTTCCACCTCAAGGCTTGAGATATTCTCGCCACCTGAAATGATGATATCCTTCGCACGGTCCCTGATCTCGATCTGGCCATCGGGGTGCATCACAGCAAGGTCGCCGGAATGGAACACCCCACCGCGAAAGGCCGCAGCCGTTGCTTCTGGGTCGCGGTAATATCCGGCCATAACTGTATTTCCGGCGAGAGCTATCTCGCCAAGGGTCTGGCCATCAGCCGGTACATCGCAGCCAGACTCGTCCACAACCCGCGCGCGGCCCGCTGTCATGTGGCGTCGGCCCTGCCGCGCCATCAGCGCCGCCCGCGCTTCAATGTCAGACACATCGCCCGGGTCATTCAGGGTGGCCGGACCATAGCTTTCCGTCAGGCCATAAAGATGGGCAATATCGAAGCCAAGTTTTGACAGCCCCGCCAACAAGGCAGGGGTTGGCGCTGACCCGCCCGTGGTAATCCGCACCCGCACCGGCGATGGCGCGGTCGCGTGCTCCAGCAACATATAGAGAACCACGGGTGCGCAGCTCATATGGGTGACGGCATGGGCTTGGATGGCATCCGTGATCAAGCGCGGCTCGACCTTGTCAAGGCAGATATGCGTGGCCCCCGCTGCGGTCACGGCCCAGGCATGGCACCAGCCGTTGCAATGAAACATCGGCAGCGTCCAGAGGTAGCGGCTATGTTCGTTCACCCCCAGCGCCAAAACAGACCCCAGAGCATTCAGATAAGCCCCCCGATGGGTGTAGACGACGCCTTTGGGCTTGCCCGTTGTCCCGGAGGTGTAATTCAGGCTGATCGGTTGCCCTTCATCGGCAATACCGACCGCAAAATCCATATCCGGCACGGACCCTGAAAACAGATCAAGCCCATCACCTGCACCGGGTGCGCTGCACAGCCTTGTGACGGGCGTATGACAGCCTGCAAGCGCCATTTCGGTTTCCGGCGCGCATAGCACGATCCGGCTGTCCGCATGGTCCAGAATATATGCAAGGTCATTGGGTTCCAGCCGTGTGTTCAGCGTGTTGAGCACCGCACCCAAAGCAGGGATCGCAAAATGCGCCGCCACCATCTCAGGGCGGTTGGGCAGCATCACAGAAACGACATCACCCGCGCCAACGCCTTGTGTGCGCAGATACCCCGCAAGCCGCGCGACAATGCTGCCAAATTCCGCGTAAGTCCACGAATGGTCCCCCCAGATCACCCCCACGCGCTCGCCATAAAACTCTAGCGTCCGGTCCAGAAAGTCCAGTGGTGTCAATGGCCGGAAATTGGCGTCTGATGACGCCAGATCCTTCATACTCAACATGCCTGGCCCTCCCCCTTGCTCTGAACCCTCACGCCTGGTGCTGACTGATATCCCAGTGCCAGAAATTGTGTTTTTCATCGGCCAGATGGCGGTTCAGGACCATCTGATGAACCTCGTCCGCGCCATCGACCAGACGGGCCTGCCGCGCATATCGGTAAATCCATTCCAACACGGTATCTTGCGAATAGCCGCGCGCACCGTTGATCTGGATTGCCACATCCGCAGCCTTGTGCAGCAGGTTCGCCACATGGATTTTGGCCATGGACACTTCCTTGCGCGCGAAACGGCCCTGATCAAGTTCCCAAGCCGCCTTCATCACCAGCAAGCGCCCCATCTCGATTCCCATGGCCAGATCGCCCAGTTTGATCTGGATGCTCTCGCGCTCGGACAGGCGCACGCCAAATCCGTGGCGGTTTTCGGCATATTCACGCGCGATTTCGGTGCAGCGCTTTGCAAGGCCAAGCCAGCGCATGCAATGCGTCAGCCGCGCAGGGCCAAGCCGCATCTGGGTCACCTTCAGCCCCAGCCCTTCGCCCATGATGACGCGATCGGCAGGAAGCTCCATGTCTTCGTAAATGATTTCACAATGCCCCCCATGTTCTTCCGGCCCCATGATCGGAATCCGGCGGTCGATCCGCCAGTTCGCGTCGTCACGGTGGTGCAAGAATGCGGTCAGACCACGGCGCGGATCATCCGATGTGCGCGCGATCAGCAGAAAATGGGCAGCATCCTCGGCCCCTGTGATGAACCACTTGCGCCCCCGGATCACATATGTGTCGCCCGCTTTGCGCGCAGTCGTCAACATCATTCCCGGATCAGACCCCCCACCCGGATGCGGCTCTGTCATCGCAAAAGAGGACCGGACCTGCCCCGCCACAATTGGCGCCAGCCAGCGTTCCTTTTGCGCGGGCGTGGCGGCTTGCTCCAGCACCATCATATTGCCATCATCCGGCGCGGCAGAGTTGAAGACAACAGGCCCGAAAATCGAGCGGTTCATTTCCTCATAGCAGACGGCCATGCCCATCTTGCCCAAACCCTGCCCACCCGTCTCGGGTTTGAGCTGTAGACACCACAACCCCTCGGCCCGCGCCTTCTCTCGCAAGGCCTCAAGCCAGTCGATGGCAATGTTGTCGTGGCTGTCCCATGCCTCTCGCCGCGCCTCGACCGGAAGGATCTCGTCATCGACAAAGCGCGCAATCCGTGTGCGAAACGCCTCGACTCTTGGGGAGATGCAGAAATCCATAGAAACCCTTTCAGAGAGATGAAACCAGATGGCCGCCATCGACCACAATTTCGGTTCCTGTCATGAAGCGCCCAAGATCAGACGCCAGAAGCAACAGCGCACCATCCAGATCGTCCGGCTGCCCCAGTCGCCGCTGCGGCACACGCCGGATCAGCGCTTTGCCCGCGTCCGTGGCAAAGAAGTCGCGGTTCAGATCCGTCTCGATATACCCCGGACACAGGGCATTCACGCGAATCCCGTGGCGCGCCCATTCCAGCGCCATGGCGCGTGTCAGTTGCACCAATCCGGCCTTGGAGGCAGCATAGGCCGCAACCTGCCCCGACACCCGAAACCCGAGAATAGACGCGATATTGACAATACTGCCCCCCTGCCCCTGCGCGGCCATATTGGCAGCAGCGGTGCGGGCGACATGAAACGACCCTTTCAGGTTCGTATCGATGACCTTGTCGATAATCGCGGCATCATGATCGAACGCGCTGGCTGAAACTGCAATGCCTGCATTGTTTATGACAATGTCGAACACCTTGCCAGCCAGCGCCTGCGAAACACCCTGCGCATCTGTCACATCAAGGCTTAGGGGCGTTGCGTGGCCGCCGGCTTTTTCGATGCTGTCGCACAGCGCCGCAACCTTGTCAGTGCGCCGCGCCGCTGCGGTCACATGAACGCCATTTTGCGCAAGAAGTTGTGCGAAATGCGCACCCAGCCCCGCAGATGCCCCTGTTACAAGGGCTTTGCGCCCCTTCAGCCCCGGCCAATGTTCCACATTTGCGTCGGTCACGATATTCAGGGCCTCCCTTCCCAAAAAATCGATCGATCGTTCGATAGATTAGGTTTACAGTTAAGATCACTCTTGTGGCAAGAAGTTTTTACATGCAAATCTGAGGACATGATGCAGAATGCACCGCACCTTGAAGATGCCGCCAGTTGCAGCGGTTTTGAACTGACAACCGAGGGGCTGTGCCGGTCGATCCTTGCACGGCATCAGGACACGATCTGTGTACGCAAAAGCGCCATCGCTGTCCCGCGCCTCAAGCGCATACTCGAAGCCGCACTGGACTTGTCAAACCGCGGCGGCTTTCAAGCCATGTCGTTGCGCGATCTGTCGCGCGCATCGGGGCTGTCCACGGGTGGGCTGTATGCCTATTTCGACAGCAAGACGACGCTGCTCAAGATGATCCTGCTTGAGGTGACAGATCTTGTGCAACGCGTTCTGGGGCGCCCCCCCGCAACACTCGCCGCAGACCCTGTCGCGCATCTCAGATGGCTTATCGACACGCATCTTCACCTGACCGAAGCGCTGCTGCCATGGTTTACCTTTGCTTTCATGGAAGCAAAGAACTTCCCCCCCGCCGAACGCCGGATCGCTGTCGATAGCGAAGCGCTGACCGAACGCTTGTTTGCAGAAGTCATCGAGCGTGGCACGAAAATGGGGGTCTTCCGGAGTGACACCTCTCCTTTACTGCCTGCGATTATCAAACCGCTTTTGCAGGAATGGTATGTGAAGCGGGCGAAATACAGGCGGCGGGGTGTTGCTATTGAAACCTATAGCGCAACGGTCCAGGAACTGATCTTGAGCGCGTGCCTGTCAGATGGGCCGCGTCAAGTGAGAACGGCAGTGCAAAAATGAGCCACGGAAGTGGCGTGATAATCTCGCTGCGGGCAGCGCAAAATGTTGCCACTTTGGCGGCGTTGTTGCATAGATGTGGGTTGGGTCTATCCCAACAAAGGTACGTAATGCGACATAGGATTATGCCTGCGCTCTGACTCTCATGATTGTTTGCCTACTGGTTTCGAACTGACGTGGCCCCACGTATCAAAGGCATCGGAAAACAGACCCTCTATATCTTCAAACCAAAAAATCAGGCCAATCCCGACTGGGTCATCCGACCGGATAAGACCATCAATGAGGACGCCATTCGCGACAACTGGG
>LFIK01002927.1_pt1 | contig 13889 bp, 25 predicted proteins | sample 643401 | NCBI WGS metagenome assembly LFIK01 (sample SAMN03777447, study PRJNA286221) | soda lake metagenome | biome: soda lake; feature: Kulunda steppe; material: water; isolation source: sample T5-Br brine of Lake Tanatar-5 | place: Russia: Kulunda steppe | collected 2010-07 | reverse complement strand
GGAGAAGCTGCGCTTCGCCATCCGCGAAGGCGGCCGCACCGTCGGCGCCGGCGTCGTCTCGAAGATCATCGCGTAACCAAGGCCGGGCACGGGGCAAAACGCCCCGTGACCCTTCAGCCCGAGGGCAAGATCATGCAGAGCCAAAACATACGTATCCGGCTGAAGGCCTTCGATTACCGCGTGCTCGACAGCAGCACGCAGGAGATCGTGAACACGGCCAAGCGGACCGGGGCACAGGTGCGCGGGCCGATCCCGCTGCCGAACAAGATCGAGAAATTCACCGTTCTTCGCGGTCCGCATGTCGACAAGAAGTCGCGCGATCAGTGGGAAATCCGGACGCACAAGCGGTTGCTCGACATTGTCGACCCGACCCCGCAGACGGTGGACGCACTGATGAAGCTCGACCTCGCCGCCGGTGTGGATGTCGAGATCAAGGTTTAAGGGGGCAGCCGAGATGCGCTCTGGAATAATCGCCAAGAAGCTGGGGATGACCCGGCTCTTCATGGAGGACGGCCGGCAGATTCCGGTGACCGTCCTGCGGCTGGACAAGCTGCAGGTCGTCGCGAACCGGACGCTGGATCGTGACGGCTATTCGGCCGTTCAGCTTGGGGCCGGCGAGGCCAAGGCCAAGCGGACGACGGCGCCGATGCGCGGGCACTTCAAGGCGGCGAATGTCGCGCCGAAGCGCAAGGTGGCCGAATTCCGGGTCAGCCCCGAAAACCTGATCGGGGTCGGAGAGGAAATCACCGCCGACCACTATTTCGAGGGCCAGTATGTGGATGTGTGCGGCACGTCGATCGGCAAGGGCTTTGCCGGCGGCATGAAGCGCCATAATTTCCGCGGCCTCGAGGCCACGCATGGCGTGTCGATCAGCCACCGCGCGCATGGCTCCACCGGCCAGTGCCAGGACCCCGGAAAGGTCTTCAAGGGCAAGAAGATGGCCGGGCATATGGGGGCCGCGCGGGTGACGACGCAGAACCTGCAGGTCGTGCGCACCGACAGTGAGCGTGGGCTGATCATGGTCAAGGGCGCGGTGCCCGGCTCCAAGGGCGGTTGGGTGACCGTCAAGGATGCCGTCAAGAAGGCGTTGCCCGACAATGCCATCCTGCCGGCCGCGCTGAAATCGGCCGCGGAAGCAGCGCGCAAGGCCGCCGAAGAGGCTGCGGCGCAGCAGGCTGCCGAAGAGGAGGCCGCACGCCAGGCCGCACTCGAGGAAGAGCAGGCAGCGATCGACGCCGCCGAATCCGAGGACAGCGCGTCCGATGGCGGCGGCGACTCTGAGGGAGGCAAGAATGAAGGCTGATGTGATCAAGCTGGATGCGGGCTCGGCCGGTCAGCTGGAGCTCGACGACGCGATCTTCGGCCTCGCGCCGCGCGCCGACATCCTGCACCGGGTTGTGCGCTGGCAGCGCGCCCGGGCACAGGCGGGTACGCACAAGGTCAAGACCCGCTCGGAGACCAGCTACTCGTCCAAGAAGATCTACCGCCAGAAGGGCACCGGCGGCGCCCGTCACGGTGACCGAAACGCGCCGATCTTTCGCAAGGGCGGGGTCTACAAGGGGCCCACACCGCGCAGCCACGCGCATGACCTGCCCAAGAAGGTGCGCAAGCTGGGACTGAAGCACGCGCTTTCGGCGAAGGCGAATGACGGCAAGCTCATGGTGCTTGAGTCGACCGAAGCCAGCTCGGGCAAGACCGCCGAGCTGGCGAAGGCGGCGAAGGCGCTTGGCTGGAGGAAGGCGCTCGTCATCGACGGCGCCGAGGTGAACGCCAATTTTGCCCGCGCGGCGAGCAACATCGAAGGGATCGATGTGCTGCCGTCGATGGGGGCGAATGTCTACGACATCCTGCGGCACGACATGCTGGTGATCACGCGGGCAGGCATCGAGGCGCTGGAGGCGCGGTTGAAATGAGCGTGAAGCACGAACATTACGACGTGATCCGCAAGCCGGTGATCACCGAGAAGGCGACGATGGCATCCGAGGCCAATGCGGTCGTCTTCGAAGTTGCCATCGGCGCGAACAAGCCGCAGATCAAGGAAGCGGTCGAAGGGCTGTTCGGGGTCAAGGTGAAGGCGGTCAACACCACCATCACCAAAGGCAAGACCAAGCGTTTTCGCGGTCGCCCCGGGCGCCGCAAGGATGTGAAAAAGGCCTATGTCACGCTCGAGGAAGGCAATGCCATCGACGTGACGACCGGGCTTTGACGTTTCGATCGGGTGCCGCTTCCGTCAGGGAGCGGCACCTGCACTGAGCCGATGCGTATTCGCGCATCACGAGAGGAAGGCGGGCCCAGGCCCGAGCTGACGGAAGACAGGAACCATGGCACTCAAGTCGTATAAGCCGACGACGCCGGGCCAGCGCGGGCTGGTGCTGATCGACCGTTCCGAGCTGTGGAAAGGCCGCCCTGTGAAGTCCCTGACCGAGGGGCTGACGAACAAGGGCGGTCGAAACAACACCGGACGGATCACGATGCGCCGCCGCGGCGGTGGCGTTAAGCGTCTCTATCGAATCGTGGATTTCAAGCGCCGCAAGCGCGACATGCCCGCGACGGTCGAGCGGATCGAGTATGATCCGAACCGGACCGCGTTCATCGCGCTGATCCGTTATTCGGATGGCGAGAACGCCTATATCCTCGCGCCGCAGCGGCTGACCGTGGGCGACAAGGTCGTGGCCGGCGCCAAGACGGACGTGAAACCCGGCAACGCGATGCCTTTTTCCGGCATGCCCATCGGTACGATCGTGCACAATGTGGAGCTCAAGCCCGGCAAGGGCGGGCAGCTGGCGCGCGCGGCGGGTACCTATGCGCAGTTCGTCGGCCGCGACGGGGGGTATGCGCAGATCCGCCTGTCCTCGGGCGAGCTTCGTATGGTGCGCCAGGACTGCATGGCGACGATCGGCGCGGTGTCGAACCCGGACAACATCAACGTCAATCTGGGCAAGGCCGGCCGCAACCGTCTCGCCGGGCGTCGCCCGTCGGTGCGCGGTGTCGCGATGAACCCCATCGATCACCCCCATGGCGGCGGTGAGGGACGCACATCCGGCGGCCGCGATCCGGTGACGCCCTGGGGCCGCCCCACCAAGGGCGCCAAGACGCGCAAGAACAAGGCGACCGACAAGTTCATCATCCGGTCCCGCCACGCACGCAGGAAGGGTCGCTAACTCATGGCACGTTCAGTCTGGAAGGGTCCGTTCGTCGACGCCCATGTTCTGCGCAAGGCGGAGAAGGTGCGCGAGTCGGGCCGCAACGAAGTCATCAAGATCTGGTCGCGCCGGTCCACCATCCTGCCGCAGTTTGTCGGGCTGACCTTCGGTGTCTACAACGGCAAGAAGCATATTCCGGTGAATGTCTCGGAAGACATGATCGGGCAGAAGTTCGGTGAGTATGCGCCGACGCGCACCTATTACGGTCATGCGGCCGACAAGAAAGCGAAAAGGAAGTAAACGTCATGGGTAAGGAAAAGAATCCGCGCCGCGTGGCGGAGAACGAGGCACTCGCAAAGCTGCGCATGCTGCGCACCAGCCCGCAGAAGCTCAATCTGCTGGCGGCGCTCATTCGTGGCAAGAAGGTCGAGCGCGCGCTGACCGATCTTGCTTTCTCCAAGAAGCGCATCGCGGTGGATGTGCGCAAATGCCTGCAATCCGCGATCGCGAACGCCGAGAACAATCACGGCCTGGATGTGGACGAGCTGGTCGTCGCCGAAGCATGGGTCGGCAAGAACTTGGTGATGAAGCGCGGGCGCCCCCGGGCGCGCGGGCGCTTCGGCCGGATCAACAAGCCGTTTTCGGAGCTCACCATCAAGGTTCGCCAGGTCGAGGAGCAAGCGTAATGGGTCACAAGGTCAATCCGATCGGAATGCGCCTGCAGGTCAACCGGACCTGGGACAGCCGCTGGTTTGCCGACACCAAGGATTACGGCGATCTGCTGCTCGAGGATCTGCGGATGCGCGAGTTCATCCACAAGGAGTGCAAGCAGGCCGGCGTGTCGCGCGTGATCATCGAGCGTCCGCACAAGAAGTGCCGCGTCACGATCCACACCGCGCGCCCGGGCGTCATCATCGGCAAGAAGGGCGCCGATATCGAAACGCTGCGCAAGAAACTCGCGAAGATGACGGCGAGCGAGCTTCACCTCAACATTGTCGAGGTGCGCAAGCCCGAGCTTGACGCGCAGCTCGTCGGCGAGAGTATCGCACAGCAGCTTGAACGCCGCGTCTCCTTCCGCCGGGCGATGAAGCGCGCCGTGCAGAATGCGATGCGCATGGGCGCCCAGGGCATCCGTGTGAATGTGGCCGGGCGCCTCGGCGGGGCCGAGATCGCCCGCACCGAATGGTATCGCGAGGGGCGCGTGCCGCTGCACACGCTGCGCGCGGATATCGACTTCGCGAATGTCGAGGCGCAGACACCCTACGGGATCATCGGCGTGAAAGTCTGGATCTTCAAGGGCGAGATCCTCGAGCACGATCCCTATGCCCGCGAGCGCCGCCAGGCGGAAGCCCAGGATGCCGGCGCAGCGCGCCAGCGCCGCTGATCCGGTGACAGGAGAGTAACATGCTTCAACCGAAACGGACGAAGTTCCGCAAGCAGCACAAGGGCCGGCTCAGGGGCGAAGCCAAGGGTGGGTTCGATCTGAATTTCGGCACTTACGGGCTGAAGGCAACCGAGCCCGAGCGCATCACCGCACGCCAGATCGAGGCGGCGCGGCGTGCGATGACGCGCCATATGAAACGGCAGGGCCGGGTGTGGATTCGGGTGTTCCCGGATACGCCGGTGACATCGAAGCCCACCGAGGTCCGGATGGGCAAGGGCAAGGGCTCGGTCGATTTCTGGGCCGCCAAGATCAAGCCCGGCCGGATCATGTTTGAGATTGACGGCGTCGGCGAATCCGTGGCAAAGGAAGCCCTCCGCCTGGCTTCGATGAAGCTGCCCGTGAAGACGCGGATTGTGGTTCGTCAGGATTGGTGAGTTTTTCGGCTCCCGTCATGTGCGGGGGCCGGCATATGTTGGAAAAGCGCCGGCGGGGAATGCCGGCGACTTCTGATCAGGGGATGTGGCGATGGACGCCGATGAATTGAGGAACAAGACGCCGGACCAGCTGCGCGATCAGCTGGTTTCGCTGAAAAAGGAAGCGTTCAACCTGCGCTTTCAGCAGGCGACCGGGCAGATGGAGAATACCGCGCGGATGCGCCTGGTGCGCCGGGACGTCGCGCGTGTCAAAACCATCCTGAACGAAAAAGCCCGCGCAGCGGCGGCGAACTGAGGAGCACGCACATGCCCAAGCGTATACTGCAAGGCACCGTGACCAGCGCCAAGAACGAACAGACGGTCACCGTTCAGGTCGAGCGGCGGTTCACGCACCCGGTCATGAAGAAGACGGTGCGCAAGAGCAAGAAGTACCGCGCGCATGACGCGCAGAATCAGTTCAAGACCGGCGATGTGGTCCGCATCCAGGAATGTTCGCCGGTGTCGAAAAGCAAGCGCTGGGAGGTGATCGCGCAGTAGCGCCTCACCTTCCGGTTTGAGCGAAACCCTGGGGCGCGGCCCCAAAGGTCGGGAGAAACCCAATGATCCAGATGCAGACCAATCTGGATGTCGCTGACAATTCCGGCGCGCGCCGGGTGCAGTGCATCAAGGTCCTCGGCGGGTCCAAGCGCCGATACGCTTCTGTCGGCGACATCATCGTGGTGTCGGTCAAGGAGGCGATTCCGCGCGGACGCGTCAAGAAGGGCGATGTGCGCAAGGCTGTCGTCGTGCGCACCGCCAAGGACATCCGCCGCGAGGACGGCACATCCATCCGTTTCGACCGTAATGCCGCGGTGATCCTGAACAACGCGGGAGACCCTCTCGGGACGCGTATCTTCGGCCCCGTGCTGCGCGAGCTGCGGGCGAAGAACTTCATGAAGATCATCTCGCTGGCGCCGGAGGTGCTGTAATGGCGGCGAAGCTCAGGAAGGGTGACAAGGTCGTCGTGCTGGCCGGCAAGGACCGCGGCAAGCAGGGCGAGATCACGCGTGTCATCCCGCAGGAAGACAAGGCCGTTGTCGATGGCGTGAACATCGCCGTGCGGCATACCAAGCAGTCGCAGACCAGCCAGGGCGGGCGGATTCCGCAGCCGATGCCGATCGCGCTGTCGAACCTGGCGCTGATGGACAAGAACGGCAAGGCCACGCGTGTCGGCTTCCGTGAGGAAGACGGCAAGAAGGTGCGCTACGCCAAGACGACCGGGGAGACGCTCTGATGCTGGATTCCGCAACATACACCCCCCGGCTGCGCACCGTCTATCGCGACACGATCCGCGCGTACCTGCGCGAGGAGTTCGGCTACAAGAACGACATGCAGATCCCGCAGCTCGACAAGATCGTGCTGAACATGGGTGTCGGCGAGGCGGTCAAGGACAGCAAGAAGATCAAGTCGGCCGAGCGCGATTTGACCCTGATCGCCGGACAGAAGCCCGTGATCACCCGTGCCAAGAAGTCGGTCGCCGGCTTTCGCGTGCGCGAGGGGATGCCGCTGGGCGCGAAGGTGACGCTGCGGGGCGCGCGGATGTACGAATTCATCGACCGCCTCATCAATGTTGCGTTGCCGCGGGTGCGCGACTTTCGGGGCGTGAAGGGCAATTCCTTCGATGGCAGCGGCAACTTCGCGATGGGCGTCAAGGAACATATCGTCTTTCCCGAGATCAACTACGACGACGTGGATGAGATCTGGGGAATGGACATCATCATCTGCACCACCGCGAAAACCGACGCGGAAGCCCGGGCGCTGTTGAAGCATTTCAACATGCCCTTCACCAGCTGACGCGTAAGGAGAGAGAACATGGCCAAGAAAGCAATGGTCGAGCGCGAGAAGAAGCGCCAGCGCATGGTGCAGAAATATGCCGCCAAGCGCGCCGAACTGAAGGCGATCGCCGCCGATGCCGAGCGCCCGATGGAAGAGCGGTTCAAGGCGAATCTCAAGCTCGCGGAAATGCCGCGCAACTCGTCGCCGACGCGGCTGCACAACCGGTGCCAGCTCAGCGGGCGTCCGAAGGCGTATCACCGCAAACTGAAACTTTCGCGCATCGCGCTGCGGGACCTGGCCTCGACTGGTCAGATCCCCGGCATGGTGAAGTCGAGCTGGTAAGGAGGAGCAATCATGTCAGTGAGTGATCCTCTCGGCGACATGCTCACGCGCATTCGCAACTCGCAGATGCGCGGCAAGTCGACGGTCCGGTCGCCGGCCTCGAAACTGCGGGCCTGGGTGCTGGATGTGCTGGCCGATGAAGGCTACATTCGCGGTTACGAGCGCGTGACCGACGACAAGGGGCGCGAGGAGCTGGAGATCAGCCTGAAATACGCCGGCGGTGCGCCGGCGATACGCGAGCTCAAGCGCGTGTCGCGGCCGGGTCGTCGCGTCTATGCAGGGGTCAAGGAGATCCCGAGCGTGCGCAACGGGTTGGGCGTATCGGTTGTCTCGACGCCGAAGGGCGTGATGTCGGATTCGGCTGCACGGTCCGCCAATGTCGGCGGCGAAGTGCTTTGCCGCGTATTCTGAGGAGCTGGACATGTCACGTATTGGCAAGAAACCGGTCGAATTGCCTTCGGGTGTGACCGCGTCGGTGTCCGGCCAGACGGTCGAGGTCAAGGGCCCGAAAGGCGAACGCAGCTTCACCGCGAATGATGATGTGGCGATCACGCTGCAGGACAATGTCCTGCATGTCACGCCGCGCGGCGAATCGAAGCGGGCGCGCCAGCAATGGGGCATGAGCCGCACCATGGTGGCCAACCTGGTTCAGGGTGTGAGCAGCGGGTTCAAGCGCGAGCTCGAGCTGAGCGGCGTCGGGTATCGTGCGCAGATGCAGGGAAACACCCTGAAGCTGTCGCTCGGGCTGAGCCATGATGTCGCTTTCGAGGTGCCTTCGGATGTGACGATCGCCGCGCCGAAACCGACCGAGATCACGGTCGAGGGCATCGATCAGCAACGCGTCGGCGAGGTCGCCGCCAATATCCGCAAGTGGCGCAAGCCCGAACCCTACAAGGGCAAGGGGATCCGCTACAAGGATGAGTATATCTTCCGCAAGGAAGGCAAGAAGAAGTAAGGGCGCATCAGATGGCGAACACCAAGCAGAAGATGTTCCGCAAGCGCCGGCTGCGCGTACGGAGCAATTTGCGCAAGATGGCCAATGGGCGCCCCCGCCTGTCGGTCCATCGCTCGAACAAGAATATCAGCGTTCAGCTGATCGACGATGTTCGGGGCGTTACCGTGGCTTCGGCCTCGACCATGGAGAAGGACCTCGGTCAGGTCGGTCGGAACAATGTCGAGGCGGCGGCCAAGATCGGCAGCGCCATTGCCGAACGGGCGAAGGCAGCCGGCGTCGACACCGTGTATTTCGACCGCGGCGGGTTCCTGTTTCACGGCAAGGTCAAGGCCCTTGCGGAGGCTGCCCGCGAGGGCGGCCTGAAGTTCTGAGGAGGCGATCATGGCACGAGAAGACAACCGCAGGGGTCGCGATCGCGATGAGACGCCGGAATTCGCCGATCGCCTGGTCGCGATCAACCGGGTTTCGAAGACGGTAAAGGGCGGCAAGCGCTTCGGCTTTGCCGCGCTGGTCGTGGTCGGCGATCAGAAGGGCCGGGTCGGCTTCGGCAAGGGCAAGGCCAAAGAGGTCCCGGAGGCCATCCGCAAGGCCACCGAGCAAGCCAAGCGCCAGATGATCCGGGTGCCGCTGCGCGAAGGGCGCACGCTGCACCACGACATCGAGGGGCGTCACGGTGCGGGCCGCGTCGTGCTGCGTTCGGCAACGCCGGGGACGGGCATCATCGCCGGTGGCCCGATCCGCGCCGTGTTCGAGATGCTCGGTGTGCAGGACGTCGTTGCGAAATCGGTGGGTACGCAGAATCCCTACAACATGATCCGGGCCACGATGGACGGGCTGCGCAATGAAAGCAGCCCGCGCATGGTCGCGCAGCGGCGCGGCAAGAAGGTTGCCGAGATCCTGCGCAAGCCCGAATCCGAGCCGGCCGAAGCCTGAGGAGAAGACCAGTGGCAAAGACGATCGTCGTCAAGCAGATCGGTTCGCCGATCCGTCGGCCGGCCCGGCAGCGTCAGACGCTGATCGGGCTCGGCCTCAACCGGATGCACAAGACGCGCGAGCTGGAGGATACCCCGGCGGTGCGCGGCATGGTGCGGCGGATTCCGCATCTGGTGCAGATCATCGAGGAACGCGGCTGAGGTACCCGTGTCGGCGGGTATGCGCTGCGCTACAGAGAAATCGTGTTGACCTCGGGCGTCGCTTCCCGGGGTCCATCCGATGAAGGAGAAAGCGACATGAAACTCAACGATCTGCGCGACAATCCAGGCGCGACACCGCGCAAGCAGCGCGTCGGGCGCGGTCCGGGCTCGGGGCGCGGCAAGACGGCCGGACGCGGCATCAAGGGGCAGAAGTCGCGCTCGGGCGTGGCGATCAAGGGCTTCGAGGGCGGCCAGATGCCGCTCTACCAGCGCCTGCCCAAGCGTGGCTTCAACAAGCCGAATCGCAAACAGTGGGCGGTCGTCAATCTGGGCCTGATCCAGAAATTCATCGACGCCGGAAAGCTGGACCCGGCGCAGCCGATCACCGAGGCCGCGCTCATCGACTCGGGTCTGGTGCGTCGGGCGCGTGACGGCGTGCGCGTGCTCGCCAAGGGCGATTTCAAGGCGAAGGTTTCGCTGAACGTTTCCGGCGCGTCGCGTCCGGCGATCGCGGCGGTCGAGGCGGCCGGCGGGTCCGTCTCGGTCACGACCGGGTCATCCGCGGGGGGCGCGTCCGAATAAGCGGTTGTGGGCGGCCTTCATGCCGCTTACACCAATACCACGGTTTTCCCTGCGCCGCCGTCCGGAGAACCGGATCGGCGGCGTTGTGCTGAGAGAGACATGATATGGCATCAGCTGCAGAGCAAATGGCGGCGAATACCAGTTGGGCGGCTCTGGCGAAGGCCACCGAACTGCGTCAGCGGATCCTGTTCGCCCTCGGGCTTCTGATCGTATACCGATTGGGCACCTACATACCGGTGCCGGGCATCGACGGGACTGCGTTGCGCGACTTCATGGACGGCGCGCAGGCCGGCATCGGCGGCATGCTCAACATGTTCACCGGCGGTGCGATCGGCCGCATGGGCATCTTCGCGCTGGGAATCATGCCGTATATTTCGGCGGCCATCATCGTTCAGCTGATGACCGCCATGGTGCCGTCGCTGCAGCAGCTCAAGAAGGAAGGCGAGCAGGGGCGCAAGAAGATCAACCAGTACACGCGCTACGGCACGGTTCTGCTGGCCACGATGCAGGCCTGGGGCCTGGCGGTCAGCCTGGAATCGGGCGGGCTGGCATCCGACCCGGGCCTGTTTTTCAGATTGTCCTGCGTCATCACGCTGGTCGGGGGCACGATGTTCCTGATGTGGCTGGGCGAGCAGATCACCGCGCGCGGTGTCGGCAACGGGATCTCGCTCATCATCTTTGTCGGCATCATTGCCGAGGTGCCCGCGGCGCTGGCGCAGTTCCTCAGTCAGGGCCGCACCGGCGCGATGAGCCCGGCAATCATCATCGGCGTGCTGGTCATGGTCGTTCTGGTCATCACCTTCGTCGTGTTCATGGAACGGGCGCTGCGCAAGATCCACATCCAGTATCCGCGCCGTCAGGTGGGGATGAAGGTCTTTGACGGCGGCGCGTCGCATCTGCCGATCAAGGTGAACCCGGCCGGCGTGATCCCCGCGATCTTCGCGTCGTCGCTGTTGCTGCTGCCAACGACGATGGCCACCTTCACCGAACAGCAGACAAGTCCGGCGATGTCCCTGGTGCTGGCCTATTTCGGGCCCGGGCAGCCGCTGTATCTGCTGTTCTTCACGGCGATGATCGTCTTCTTTACATTCTTCTACACGCAGAACGTGTCGTTCAAGACCGAAGACGTTGCCGAAAATCTCAAGAACCAGAACGGTTTCATCCCGGGCATACGCCCCGGCAAGCGTACCGAGGAGTATCTCGACTACGTGGTCGTGCGGCTCGTGACGCTGGGGTCGGCCTATCTTGCGGCTGTCTGCCTGCTGCCGGAGATCCTGCGCGGTCAGCTTGCGATTCCCTTCTATTTCGGCGGGACATCGGTCCTGATTGTCGTCGCGGTGACGATGGACACCATCAATCAGGTGCAGTCGCACCTTCTGGCCCATCAGTACGAGGGGCTTCTGGAGAAGTCCCAGCTGCGTGGCAAGAAGCGTGGCAAGACCGGAAAATCCGGCAAGCCCGGCAGCAGGGGGGGCGCGCGGCAATGAACATCATTCTTCTCGGCCCGCCGGGCGCCGGCAAGGGCACGCAGGCGCGCCGCCTCGTAGAGGCCCGCGGCATGGTTCAGCTTTCGACGGGCGATATGCTGCGCGAGGCGCGCAGCTCGGGCACCGAGATGGGCAAGCGTGTCGCGCAGGTGATGGATCGGGGCGAGCTCGTGACCGACGATATCGTCATCGGGCTGATCGAGGAGCGCCTTGCCGAAGGCTCCCGGGGCGGCTTCATTTTCGACGGGTTCCCGCGCACGCTCGCCCAGGCCGAAGCGCTTGAGGATCTGACCCGCCGCATGAACCAGGAACTCGGTGCCGTTATCGAGATGAATGTCGATGACGAGGCGCTGATCGCACGCGTTACAGGGCGTTTCACCTGTGGCAACTGTGGCGAAGTGTATCATGACGAAACGCGCCCGACCGCGGTGCCGGGGGTTTGCGATGCCTGCGGCTCGGCGGATCTTCGTCGCCGCGCGGATGACACCGAAGAGGCGATGCGTCAGCGCTTGATGGAATACTACAAGAAGACGTCGCCGCTGATCGGTTTCTATCACGCCAAGGGGTTGCGGGCGACGGTGGATGGCCTGGCGGATATCGACGAGGTCGAGGCCGCGATCGCCGCGATACTGGATAACGCCTGATCCCCCTTGACGATGGATGCGAAAGGCCTTAGGCGGCACTGTCTCATCGGGGAATCGGCGGATTTTCCGATAGAACTGCTTTGCAGTGATCGACGAGTGAAAGCCCGGACGCACGGCCCTCGGGCTTGCGTTGTGAAAAAAGGTTCCGGGATTACGGAACCGCAACGAAAGGACGGAACCGCGTGGCACGAATTGCTGGCGTCAATATCCCGACGGGGAAACGTATCCCCATCGCACTTACCTACATCCACGGAATCGGACCGACTTCGGCCAAGGCCATCTGCGAAGCCGTCGGCGTCGATACGGCGCGCCGTGTGAATGAGCTGTCGGACGCCGATGTCATGGCGATCCGCGAGCATATCGACGCGAACTACAACGTCGAAGGCGACCTGCGCCGCGAGGTGCAGATGAACATCAAGCGGATGATGGACATGGGGTCGTATCGCGGCCTGCGTCATCGTCGCAACCTCCCCGTGCGCGGTCAGCGCACTCACACCAACGCCCGCACCCGCAAGGGCCCGGCGAAGCCCATCGCGGGCAAGAAGAAGTAAGGGGAGAGCAGCAGATGGCACGAGACAAGACGCGCATTCGGCGCAAGGAACGCAAGAACATCGCCGCTGGCGTTGCGCATGTGAATTCCAGCTTCAACAACACCAAGGTGCTGATTTCCGACGTGCAGGGCAACGCGATCTCGTGGTCCTCCGCCGGGACCGTCGGGTTCAAGGGGTCGCGCAAGTCGACGCCTTACGCGGCGCAGCTGGCTGCTGAGGATGCCGGCCGCAAGGCGCAGGAGCATGGCATGAAGACCCTGGAGGTCGAGGTTCAAGGCCCCGGTTCGGGCCGCGAATCGGCGCTGCGCGCGCTGGCCGCAGCGGGGTTCAACATTACCGCGATCCGCGATGTCACGCCGATCGCCCATAATGGCTGCCGCCCGCCAAAGCGCCGCCGGGTCTGAACGCAGGGACCTGCCGCCGTGGCGCAGCAGCGACTGCGCCTCGGCATCGTCATATTGACCCTCGGGCGTTGCCGGCCTCGGACATGGGCCGGCAACAGGAATGGAGGCGACACCCATGATCCACAAGAACTGGCAGGAACTCATAAAGCCCGCCCAGATCAGCATCAAGCCCGGGGGCGATCCCGCGCGTCAGGCCGTGGTCACGGCCGAACCGCTCGAGCGCGGCTTCGGGCTGACGCTTGGCAACGCGCTGCGCCGGGTGCTGCTGTCCTCGTTGCAGGGCGCGGCGATCACTTCGGTGCAGATCGACAATGTGCTGCACGAATTTTCATCCGTCTCCGGCGTGCGGGAGGATGTGACGGACATCGTCCTCAACCTGAAGAGCGTGGCGCTGCGCATGGAGGTTGAGGGGCCGAAGCGGCTGTCGATCTCCGGCAAGGGGCCGGGCGTCATCACCGCAGGCGACATTTCCACCTCCAGCGGCATCGAGGTTCTGAACAAGGATCATGTCATCTGCCATCTCGACGAGGGGGCCGATGTCTATTTCGAGCTGACGGTGAACACCGGCAAGGGGTACGTGCCCGCGGACCGCAATCGCGCCGAGGATGCGCCGATCGGCCTGATCCCGATCGACGCGATCTTTTCGCCGGTCAAGAAGGTCGCCTATGACGTGCAGCCGACGCGCGAGGGGCAGGTTCTGGACTATGACAAGCTGACGCTGAAGATCGACACGGACGGGTCGGTCAGCCCCGAGGATGCGGTCGCATACGCTGCGCGCATCCTGCAGGATCAGCTGCAGGTCTTCGTCAACTTCGACGAGCCGGAGGCCGCAGGGCGCCAGGACGATGACGACGGGCTGGAATTCAACCCGCTTCTGCTCAAGAAGGTTGACGAGCTGGAGCTGTCGGTACGCTCGGCCAACTGCCTGAAGAACGACAACATCGTCTATATCGGCGATCTGATCCAGAAGACCGAGGCCGAGATGCTGCGCACGCCGAATTTCGGCCGCAAGTCG
>LFIK01002926.1_pt1 | contig 13892 bp, 16 predicted proteins | sample 643401 | NCBI WGS metagenome assembly LFIK01 (sample SAMN03777447, study PRJNA286221) | soda lake metagenome | biome: soda lake; feature: Kulunda steppe; material: water; isolation source: sample T5-Br brine of Lake Tanatar-5 | place: Russia: Kulunda steppe | collected 2010-07 | reverse complement strand
TGACCCCCAATTTGTCCGGTGCATGCGCAGATGTGACCTCAGGTGCATGCAGCAGATGTGACCTCAAGTGACCCCCAATTTGTCCGGTGCATGCGCAAATTAGCATGGCGCATGCGTGAATCACACCCTCAAGTAACACCCAGGGAAAAGTTTGAGCTCCCAGATACTTTTCCTTGAAAGAAAGCCACCAGCATACGCCCTTGATCTGAACTCGCTGTCTTACCAAGATGGACAGGCCAGGCACAAGCTGATGCACCGGTGCATTACCAAAAATCAGGAAACTTGGCAAAGGCTTCTTGATGGGCATTTCGCTGCACTGCAGATTGATCCTGTGATATTGCACACAGAAAGCAGACTCACCTCAAGCACACAATGCCCACGTGCATCCAGGGCTCTCTTGAGTTCCAGCATGTACCGGTACTGCTCTGGGTAGATGAACTCATAACTGCAACCGAAGATCGTGCATGCCAAGAGTCAGCTACTGTGGAGTTGCCAGCATGTGCCTTATGCTGCTGGGGATGAGCATGTGCAAACTCACGGAAAGTAGACCACCAGGTCCTCCAGCATAAACTTCATGCTGGTAGGATTAGACGGCCCTCTCAGTTGCTCATGCCATCATAAATCCTTTAAACACTGCCAGTAAAAACAATTATCTATCTTAAGCTTGTGTTTCATTTTTAGAGAGTAGAGAGTTTGTGTACTGAACCCTAGGCAATTCGCCTACACCCTTTCGAGGTCTTTCGAGGGATACACGTTCAGGATTAATGTGATGGAGTTGGCTTGGAACTCGCTCCAACTATGGAGTGACCCGTGGCTGATCCTCAACCTATGTTCAGCCTGCGTGCTGGTGAGCTCCTTCTAAAGGAAGCAAGCGTTGCCTCGAAAGCTTACCCCTCACCCCAAATCTTTGCATGTACAAGCTTGAGGACAGGGCACGTTGTGTGACTGGGTTACAAGTAAGCATGTTGATGCCAACCACCTTGCCTCGTCCTCGCGCCGCTTGCAGGCACTCCTCCTTCTTGTAGCTAATGCGGCCAGCATTGAACGCCTTGCGCCTACTCCGCCTGCCAAAGCATGCGCACAACGAGGCCGCAGGCACTCTCTTGTTGCACCTAGTCAAACTTGTAGTCAAGCAGTGGACCTACACCCAGCACCGGAAAGGAGCCCAGAGGTGCTGCAAGCAGCGCGGCAACAGAGGCAGAGGGAGGCAGAGGCGTTGTGCCTGGAGAGCTGCCGCAAGAAGAACAGCCCTGACCACGCCTCCCTCCCCGAAGCACTGCACGCCCCGTCACCCCCGACCCCCGCCCAGGCACACGATTATGGCACTAGACCTCTCATAGGTTCCCAAAGCAGCGGCTCGCCCTGCACTCCCTCCGCCACAGAGGCCACTGCCCCTAGCCGGCAGCGCACACCCGCACGAAGCGTGTACACCCAGACCACGGAAGAGCTGCTGCCGTCAGCCAGCCAGCCACGCAGGAGGAGCAGCAGCAGCAGCAGCAGCAGCAGCAGCAATGGCGGCGGCAGCTGTGGTGGCCAAGTCCTCCCACCCGCACAGGCGACGTGGAATCAGATCCATACTGCACCTTTGTTCGACCTGCCGTCCTCTGGGGAGGAGGTGGAGGAGGCGGAGGGGCCGCGACGGCAGGCGGCAACTACCAGGCGCAGCAGCAGCAGCAGCAGCAGCAGCAGCAATGCAGGCAGCCTTGTACCCCTTGGCCAGTCTCATTCACCGGCAGCAAGGCGGCACACAGACTGGGCGCATATCCACACCCCGCTGTACAACATAGGGCACTCAGATGAAGAGGGGGAAGGGGTGAGTCGCGTGGCCTGGTGCAGATCAAGCGTCATAGATCGGGTGTTTCTGGTGTGCAGGAGATGCATGCCCAGCAACAGGATCCGCTGTTTTGTGCTGGCTTTGCACAACTAGCTTGGGCAGGAGCCCACGCAGGCGACAGCAATTTGAGACTGCGCACGCTTGGATGTGTGTGTCTGTGCATGTGCGCGCACAGACCATATGCACGCACACACCTGCACATGCATGTTCGCTCATGTTTGTGTACATAGAGCATGGCTGCACTCTCACACTCTGCCCTGCAGGACGTTGAGGACCAGCCTGGCATGGCCAGTGCCCGGCCCCCCCTGCCCAGCACTGACCCGCTGCGACGCTCCTGGCGCGACGCATCCCCTTGCCGCCAGGGCTACAGCTACAACGACATGTCGGGGAACCGCAGCACAGGCGGGAAGGCAGGCGTCGGGGTGTTGGGAGGGGGGCAGCTGAGGCGCAGTGCTGAGGGTCGGGGTGGGTGGGGGGCGGGCGAGGCGGGCGGCAGGTCACCAGCCTCGGCTCAGGGCCTGCTACAGGGCCAGGTTCTAGAGAGCGGCGGTGTTGGCAGCGGCAGTAATGCCAGCACGCCGAGCCGCGAGCTGGGCAGTGGGGGGAGATGGAGGGTGCGGGGCAGCCCTGGCAGTGGAGCAGGGCTGGCGCGCATGGGCCGGGGCTGGAGCCCGCTGGCGAAGGATGAGGCGGGGAGGGCTGGGGGTATGGGCAGGACTGGGCGGCGGCTGTTTGAGGAGCAGGCAGCAGGGGGCGCGCTGCGGGCGGTCAAGGAAGGTGCAGCAGGCCTCTCACCCCCCCAGGAGCTGCCACAGCCGCCGCTGCAGCTGCAGCAGGAGGCAGGCAAAGACGCTGCAGACCGCGCCATCGTCAGCAACGAGGCGCAGCTTGCGCACGAGGTGCAGGTGCGTGCGCGTGGCCCAGGCTGTCTGGCCAAGGTGCAGGTGGGGGGGGGATGAAGAGTAAGGGGATAGGGAGGGTGTCAGAGGGGAGTGGAGGTGTGTGTGCAGGTGTGTATTTGTGAGACAGCTGTTGTAGTGTGTGTATAAGCCAAGCTGGGAGGGATGATGGGACATAAGGCTAGAGGGGCGGCTTGGGGAGCTGTTCAAATGTGTGTCTAAGGATGGGCGCCTGCTGATGCTACTTACTCCAGCCCCTATCATGTCATTTGCCCTGCTGCTGCTGCTGCTGCTGCTGCTGCTCTCCAAAATGTTTTGCTGGTGCACATACAATCACACGCAAGCGGTGCATGGCAACGGATGCGAGCATTGTACTGATGCCTTTGATGGGCACTACTGATGCCTTGCTGGGGGAGTACGGATGCCTTGTGGGGGGTGCTGATGCCAAGTTAGTTGCAAAGTTGGTTGGCGCAGTGTATACCCACACTGTATGTGTGTGTGGGCGCGCGCGTGTGTGTTTGCACGCTTGTGTGTGTGTGCGTGTGTGTGTGAACGGATTCACAAGTCAAGTGCCAATGTGACAATGGCTGCACAAACACACTCACACCTAACATTACACATGTGGTGGCCAACAACGGACTGCGCGTGCACGTGCAGGTATGGCAACAGCGTGCGGCTGAGGCCGAGCAGCGCCGGCGTGAGCTGGAAGCCGAAGCCCACTCGGTGCTGCTCCAGTGCGGTTGGCTGGAAGAGGAGCTGGCCTACAGCCAGGAGCAGGAGGAGACAGCCAAGGTTCGTGGTGGGGTTGTGCGTGGTGCTTGACTGCGCATGTGTGCATGTGCGTTGCGTGCGTGTATGCGCGTGCGTGTTTGGATGATGGTGCAGGTGTGTGTACGGGCTGAGTTGTCATTGTGCCCTGTGAGGATATTTTGTCCCAAAGGTGCAAGCTGCTAGGCGGGCCGGGTGAGCTTGGCGGGCCAGGTTGTCTGTGAGGATTAATCGTCATCAGAATGGGATAGCCAAGAAGTACACAGTGTTGCAAGGGCTGGTGCTTAGGTGCGCAGAGGATGCGTGCCTCGTGAACACTTGAGACGTATACTTGTGTGTGCGCGCGCTTGTGTGTGTGTATATGTGCGCGCGTGCACGGGAGGGTGTGCGCCCAGTGAACGCAAAGGCATGACCTTGTGCGTGTATGCGTGTGCGTGCACACACAAACTTCCTGTGTACGCGTGCATGCGTGTGCAGGTGGATGCTGCCTTTCTGGAGGCCAGGCTGAGGCGCATGGAGGCAGAGCACCAGCAACTTCTGCAGCAGCTGGCAGGGCAGGTGCGCTGCTGATCATGCAGGCTGCTCGCGACATCCCGGCAAAGGATCCAGCGCCCGCTCCATTTTGCAGCAGCGCAGAGTGTGCTCCGGCTGCTCCGTACGCACACTCCCCTGAGCATGTGGATGCCTCTGTGTGTGTGCGTGCGTGCGTGCGTACGTGTGCGCCCCACCAAGTGCGCAACCATGCAGGCTTCTCGATGCAGGCACGTGCCAAAGTGTGCCGCCTGCTCCATGTGCGCACCCCTGCCTCTCACTCCCTTTGCTGCCTCTACCCTGCAGCTATGTTTACTGGCCAGCCCACATGCCATCTCCATCCTTCTCTGCCTCCCTTCCACACATACCCACACGCACCCACACATACCCACACGCACACAAGCACGTACACATTCCCATGCTCGCATTCGCTCACGTACCCACACATACCCACACGCATGCACACACATACACATTCCCATGCTCGCGTGCGCTCATGCACCCACACATACCCACACACAAACACACACACATACACGTTCCCACGTTCGCACGTGCTCGTGCACCCACAGATACCCACACGCACACACACACACGCACACACAAACATTCCCATTTGTTCGCATGCTCTCACATACCCCGTCATGCCGACCCTCTGCCCTGCAGTTGGGCGTCCAGGCCAGCCCGCTGCAGCCTTGGACGCCCACAGACCCCTCACCAGGCCTCTCTTGTGACCCTGCATTTGATATCCGGCACCGTCCAGCTGCTGCTCCTGTGGATGCCACAAGCACTGATGTGGGTGCCACAAGCACTGACTGAGCCCGTGGCTGAGCGCCAGCAAAAACTGCCTGGGCAGTTGCAAATGCTGGAGCAGGGAGTTCAGGCTGTTTTGCATTGACAATGCGCGCTGGGGCTGCATGCCACAGCCCGCATGGGCGCCTGCCACTGTGTGCTTTGACCACTTAGCACTGCAAACTTGGACCGCTTGCCTGAGGGGCTCAGACGGACTGACCCTTAGAGATCATGTTCGAGTCAGCGTGTCCCTAGGTTTCTTCAAGGCGCCTGTGTCGGGCAGAGGGGCCTTGAGCTGGCGCTGTTGGCTGGTTGTGCTGACCCGGGGCTTGTCGACGTAGGTGCGTAGGTGCGATGCCACAGCCTGTATCTACCTGGGTATTGCAGCACAGACAGACATGTGTATCACCTCCTATCCATCATACCTGGCCCCCTGTCTGCCCCTCTTCTGCGCGGGAAATGACCACGAGCTATGGTGGCCAAGGAGGTGCATCTTGCCTGGCCCCTCGCCTGCCCCTCTTCTGCGCCGGAAATGACCACAAGCTAGGGCGGCCAAAGAGGGAAGGGGGTTGGCTGCAGGCATGAGAAGCAGGTTCTTTCTACCCACGATCTGGGCTTGGTATTTGGAGGAGGGCAGCCAGGGCAGGTGCCACCCCATTCGTCACGTGCGGCCTGTGCTTTGGTGTGAACGGCCTCAGGAGGGCACGCCCAGCTGGAATTATCTTTTGGGTGGCTTGTATGTAGGTCTATATGGCTTGTATCTGGGTTTATGGTCTTGGGAGGGGCTTCGTCTTCCATCACAACCTTTTCATGAGCTGCCCTTCATTCCTCCTCACGAAGAAGTGTATGCTGTGCTTTGTCATGTCAATCGGCACTAGCTGAGCCAACTCTTATTGGACTGAAGACCATGTCTCTATTACTGGGCCTCTCACTCAAATTGTTAGGTTTATGCCTTTATTCAGTTGGGACAGTCCTGTCCATGCCCATGTTGTTGCAGCAACGCACAGATTCATCTTGGAGCTGTGATTTTTTACACGTAAAATGTGTTTGTGGATTCTTGTCATACCTGTGCCCCTCAGGTTTGCAAGCCGCACTCTCATTGGTTTTGGCTGTGCCCTGCTGGTGTGCACTGTAGAAACAATCGAGCAGAGCGCCCGCCCTCCGCACTCTTGCTCATCTGCACCTGCCACTCAATCTTGCTCATTTGCATCTACCTTGATAAGCTCATAAGTCTGTGCTGTGCAGCATTGCCAAAATTGGGTGACTGCTTGCTGACTACGGCAGGCGACGAGCTTGTTTAGGCAAAGTTGTTCGAGAACTGCATTTGTAAATGGCTACCCAATCTACGTACCACAGACCCATGCTGTTTCTATGCTGTATGTCACCCAGTGTCTTTTGTCTACAGAGCAGACTGCCTGAGGTGTGTTTGTGCATAGCATGGCATGTTGTCACGCTGTATTCTGTCTTTGCAATTAAGTCTAAGATTTTGTGTTTTGAGATCTGAAGGTTGTCTGTTCGAGGCTTGTTTCTGAGCCCAGAGTATTGCAGGGCCAGTGATTGAGAATTCCTGTTTTCTGGCTTGATTATGGAACATTAGATAAGTGTTATGCGATAACCTTACCAAAGAACCAAGGTCAGTGGTGCAAGATAGCCGCGTATGCTCGGAGGCTCTGGGGAGAGAAACGGCGCGGAAGCCAAACATGCATACATTCACAACATGCTTGCTCCGGAGGCCCTCCTGGCTCAGTAAAATACCTCGAACCAACAACTATCAGATCTCACACACACACACAGTCTCAGACATCAAGATAAAGACACAATGCAGCGGAACAGCTGTCATGCCAAATCACCGCCTTCTTGGTTAATCAAAGACTTGGCATGTACAATTTACAAGTTCAACCCTAAGTTAGGGTTTGTTGCCAGCCAGGCCGTTCAACCTCGCCTAAGTTAGTTAAACTTTTTTTTAAACTTTTTCTAAGTTAGGCTAAGTTACAAGTTAAGGGGTTAACCGCCTGCCAGGTCGTTAGGCTGATTGTTTTTTTTGCTTGTCTTCGCCTGCCAAAAAATAGTCCATAATGTCCGAAATGAAATGGTGGAGTCTATAGTGCCGTTGAGGAAGAAAATCGCAGACAGTCAGACTAGGCAAGGCATGTGGAATAAAAGGGGCCTCCATAGAAAAGGCTTGGCAGAAAGGGAAGAAAAGGAAAGAGTACTTTCTATTGAGAGAGGACGCAAACAAGTCTTGACAGTGAAAAAGAACATGCACCTCATTTTGAACAGCAGCACAGGAACACTTGTCACAGTGGCCATTTCCACTGCGCTAGATGGAGGATTCCACCGCGAGAGTATGAGCTCGCAATCGAAACCTGCTCACATTCTTCATAACATGCTTAGGGAGATCAAGGTGCAGATAGCGAGGAGGCATCAGGGGGGCACCCCCATTCCGCACCCATGTGCGTGAATCAGCTTGAAGATCTAAGAGGGGGCAGGCAAACGATTCAGTTTGGAAAACTCGTGATTCCCCCTGGGGAGAGGCGAATCAATAATGAATTATTACTAATGATAAGTCGCAAGTTTGTTGTTGCTTTCCTAAGGGCTATTTGCTTTCTTTTACTACTAGTAACTTAGCATGGTAACTTAGTTAGGGTTTATATCAGCGATGGCTCTCCACACTTCCCTCATCCTTGACCTCAGGTCAGCAGTGAGATCTGAGTTACAAATAGGTGTCCCTGCAAGAAGGTGTGTCGCAGCCCTGCAAACTCTCAAAGGCGCGCAAAATGTCAGAAGCCTGAGGCTGAAGCTTGAGGTCAGCTTAAAGGACATGCTTCAAAGTGGCACTATTGGAGGACAGCATGATTTTGTACGACTTGATAACAGATCTTAATAAAAAAAACTGCAGAGGTTTGTGCCCACTCAGGACAGCATGATTAGGCACAGACCGCTTCACACCTAGGGGCATGCACACACACAACCCCCCTAAAAACATGGCAGATAAAAAAGCAGCTGCCATGAATCTTTAAAAACTGAAAATGAAGGTATGAATTTCATAATTGAATTAGTTTACAAATTGTTGACGGTATGAAGAACCGTCAACAAACACCAGCTCAGTAGGTGTATTCGACAGAAACACCTCAACCAACACACAACACATAACACGCACAACACGAAAAGCTGGGTAAGAAAAATCAGCATCACAGCACAACTTGTTGGAACACAACTTTGCTCAGCCATGAGTGTTTGGGCCTGAGCCACAGCCAATGACGTGACTGAAATGAAATGGGACCATACAGTGAGCGCCAGACACAGAATTATGGTAAGGTGTGATACTCTCACGTGCGAGAACCTGACCAAAAACAAATCACGCCTTGATACATATACAACAAATCTAGCTCTATGTTATGGAATTTGTTTTCAAATTCTGCTAAGAAGGAGTGCCGACCGTGCGGGATTTCGTTCTGGAATGCAGCCACTCACTTCCTCAACAATGTTGGCCCCCGACCCATTTGGGTGCAACAAATTTAACTGCGACGACGAGTCAGTTTCGAGCTCGCGTAGCTTCATAAAAATGCGCGTGGCCGAATCGGATGGTTGGTCTCTTACTCATGTCCTATGACTCGAGCAAGCTTTCAATAACATGTTTTCAGACAATATAGAGCATGATTGAAGTTTTAATATTATGTGGTAGCCCAAGGTTGACTTGCATGTCAAGTGATGCACAGGCCAATAATCACATTCACTCAACAGGGGGCTCTTATGGCGGCTCCTATGGTGTGGAGAATTTACTGCATGATGATCCAACAGTATTTTCAACTGCTCCTGGTGCGCGTAACGTCACGGTGCTGCACAAAGTGCACACAGGTTGATGATCCAGGCTCCTGGAAGGTGGAACAGCACTTGTTTGGTATGCACACACACATACACACACATGCCTTTGAAAGTTATGAATATTCAGTGCTTTTGTGATATGAGCCTGCTACATATGTGCAATCTGGCAAATTAAACGCAGGACAGGTAATAGATAAGCTGTGTGCGAGCACATGAGATAACTTGGCACATGCCTGTAATACTGTTGCGCTGATGCAAATATATAAATTTCACATCAATGTGCCATCTGCCTCATGTTGTGACACACGTAGAGTTTAAGGTGCTATTATATGTTGTGATTAAGTGCCCCCAAAAAACAGGTCGACAGCACATTCCCGTGATGAAGTGTTGAACTAGGAGGTGCGGTGCTTGGCTTCTGGGTGCAGCCCAGCTCTCCTTAACTAAGGTCTGAGTGCAAACTGGGTGCAGGCCGTGCTGAAAATGTGAACATCACAATGGAGCCAGAGGGTCCCGGCCCATTTACCATTGCAGACATCACAGTGTCCGTTCCTGTAAGTAAAGAAGCGGCCCAGCACAAGCTGCAATGAGGTTGCTCAGCTGCTCCTGATGTATGCCCTGATCCTTGGTGCCTTGTCTACGCAGGCTTGAGGGTGTAATGATATCCCCAGTATTTACTCATAGTCTTTCTTGGGGTCCAGCTGGGGCAAGCTCTTTTTCAACTCCTTAACGAGTTTAGCTTCTTTAGCAAGTTCTTGAATCGTAATGTTCCAGGGATAGACAAATCATTGGTCACTCCTACCCATGGCCCCTATTAGTTTCCTGCCTAATGACTCCAAGCCTCATTTGTCCCACACGCCCACAGTTCAGTGGTTTCACGTCCCCTCTCAGCCATGCCATTGTGTTTACAACGTGGGGTGAGTCTATGAGCAGCTGACTGAATTGCACGTGCCTGTGCGCCATCAAGCACAGTCCAACCTTTATCCAAAAGCTTTCTCAGACTGGCTGGACAAAGGTGCTTTTCTTTCCCGCCCATGAGGCCTTTTTTTATGATGACATTCACTTTTCCTGGCCAGCGCGGTAGTAGAATGATGTCAGATTTTGTTTAGATTTTCTCTCACACGCACATTTTGGTTTGTGCAGATAAGCCCAACATCATTGCCACATCAATGTGGAATACTGTTAAGAATGAAGATGACTTTTTAAATTTGTGCCAAAAGCACTCTGCTGCTCAAGACAGAAGGGTGAGCATGCCTTGATGGCCCATCAGCTACTTGCCTGCTTTGTTTACCTTGCACACTTTTGTGAGTGCCTGCTCAGCTTCACGTGCTGAGATTATTTAAAGTAGGGTGTTGCCAGCGACAATGGTATGCAAATATTGACGTGTTACTATGTAAACTAACTTGCTGCTATCAAGCTTCCTTAGAGAATCCCAACTTTCTGTGCCTGCCATTCCTTTCCTTCTAGGCCTTAAGTCCGGCTTACTTTGCTTGGAGCTCTGACACAGATGGAGGTGAAGGGCTGTGCAAAAGTGAATGGACATGCACAGTTGTACAAATCTGCACCAAGCAAGCCTGTGTCAAGCACTAGGCATGCAGCTCGAACACACCGATGTTGAGTCTGCTTGTGATGATGTAAGGCTTGTGGCTGCAACATTCTACCTTTCTCTGTGCCACCTGAGGTGCTTTCTTGCTCATCTGTTAAACCTCCGCGTTGACAATGAGGCTGCAATCTTGCACTTCAACAATAAGGGCATTAAATTCAAAAATCTTGTATGTAAGCTGTCTTATCAGCGCACACTTGAGTGGGTCCTTACCTACATGTTTGGCCACAACAAGGACATTGCACAACGCCTCTCTATGCAGAGTTAGGGTCTGGTGAGGAGGGATGCTGGGACTGTGCATGGGGAAGCGAGGACAGCGACAACTGTGAGGGGGAAGGCGGTAAGTATTGCTGTGCATATGTTTGCTTTCTTGAACGGTGCATGTGCGACAGCTTGCACTTTCCCCTGCGGGAAGCACCAACAACAGCCAAAGGCAGTCTTGACCTGTGTTCCCTAGTCATGGTGCAGAACCCTTCAATTGACTGCGTGTGTATGGTACTGTCTGTTGGCTTGAGTTTCACAGGGGTGGGCCCACTTGATCAGACACAGCGAGCAAAAGAGATCCCTAACCCGGTGGCGTTCATTGACATGTCTGGTGCTAGCCGGAAGCACTTCAAACTACACACCCCAAGGTGCGGCCAAAAGCACTTCAAGCTAAACACGCCAAGGTGCGGCCAAAAGCAGGCCTAATCCACACGCGCCTAAATTGCACCGTGGCCAATGCAAGCAAGGAGCTAGTCATGCTTAAGCACACAAGAGGGCGGCCAAACCTTTGCAAACTGAGCAAGCCAAAGCATTGCTTGTCACCTTTGGCTTCTTGATACCTCATCATACCAGGCATAGTGCTCGCTCTCTTCCATGCACAAAATAGCACAAAAGTGGAGTATCCCTTGTAGTGACTCTAGAGCACTAAGTTTCTACGTGAGAGCTCTGAAGCAGCAGTTGCAGTTGTGGGCCTGATTTCAGGTCAGGGCGTCATATCCTTATCAAGCTCTTGCGCAGCAAGTACCGATTCAGCGACAACATGGACACGGTGAGAATCTTGACTTTAAGCACCAAAATAAAGGCAGGTGCATTTTTATCAAGGCAGCACAGGATTCATTAACAATTTTGCGCTCCCAGCGCCTCCCACCAGCAGCATTGATCCCTACAACAAATTTATGACAAAGCTGCTGTGTCCATTTCGGGGATGCTGCTTCAGAGGGACCATGTTTAAGTATGCTGCATGCTTTTGCAAAACAAGGTGCTGTGCACATGAGCCCCTTGGCGCTTTCCTTGGTGCAAGTAAGCATTCCTCAGCCAAGGCAACACTGAATAAGTGCCTGTGCGCACACCATACAGCCTGCTAGCTCCGTGGGAGGTTTCGTGTTTCTCCCCCATGAAGATTTTGTGTTGGCCTGGACACTGCGCAGGAGTTTTTTGGCTTCAGTGGGGTGATTGGGCCAATGGCCTCAGGGTCCGCCGAACTTTCACCAGTTCCCAAACAGCCTTCCCTGCTTGATCCATCACACCCAATTTGATCTATCATTGCATGTATTGATTGCGTGCACCACATCAGGCTCTGGTGTGTCCTGGTGTAGAGGTGATTTCCACGGCTTGTTTACAACCCAGTTTGGATATGGAGGAGTTTTGATAATCACCGGTCTGAATTGATGACCAGTTTTTGCGAACCTGCTGTGTTTACAACATCAACCCTTTTCTCTTTTCTTTGCTTGCTTTCAATAAGCCTTCTAAGGCCACAGAATCATTGCCAAAAAGCCATTAGAAGTAGGGCGTGCTTTGCAAATCCTACTTTAAATACCGCTCCTCTTTTGCAAACTGCCTTAAGAACACCAGTGTTGTAGAAACAAACCGGAAAACGCTTAAAAAAATGGTGTTGTAAAAACGCCACCAGAGGAGTCTTTTTCCGCTTCCTATTTGCCTCCATATTTTGCAATATATCGCACCTCGTATTTTGAAATATATTTTAAAACATATTGACAACATTAAAAAAGTTCCAGCATGCAGGTTCTTGTGTACATGAGAAGGAACATGCATGTGCGCTCAAAGCCTTTTAAGTCTGCTCCACACAGTCACTGCTGCTGTGCATATGCATGATCATGCATGATCTTGCAAAGCACACATCTGTGTAATCCCTCCCTAAAGCAGAGGAGGATCTGCATGCAAATATACCTCCGCACCGGTGCGCACCTAAGCGTGCGTGCATACATGAGTTACACTTTCTTACCTTAGTGCATAAATGTGGATCGATGTAAATCTGCAAATGTTGCCGTACTTGCAGTTGTACTTCTAAAATTCAAAAATACCAATCTGTCTGTGTTGCATGCATACGCGTAAATTGGAAGCTGTGGCTTTCTGCACAATCGACGTGGACAGGGAACTGACCGCCAACCAAACTTTCAGAAAATTTAAGTATCAATAGACAATTAATACTAAGTATAGATTAGAAATTGATTTGGTGAATACCCAGCATATTGATTAAAGGTAATAATAATATTAATCAATATTTGACAAGCATGCACGCGGAGTCACAGGCTGCTTGGGAGGCGGATTGGGAAGAGGCAGGTTGGGAGCTACAGGGAGAGAACATGTCCACAAGGGATCAGGCAATATCCCATTGCACTGCAGGACAAATGCGTGCTGTTGCATCTGCTCAGGTGCGCGCATCTTATCCTGCACTGCTTGCACGATGATACCCTGCTTCGTTTCCTTTCCATGATCATGAATGCTTATTAAGCTGCGCTTTACAATTTCAAAACCTCAATGGAGGGCCATGTGCAGTGCTTGGCTTGTCTTCAAACATGTGACTACCTGAGAGCAGGCTCCTTCTTGTTTGGCTGTCTCCGGTAGTTGGCAAATCAAAGCCTGAGTGAGATTGATGGAAGCTGTGGGCCCATGTTGGTGTGCAGTCTTGACTTTGCCTTAGTTGGCATGCGACAATTGGTCCAGCCATGACCGAAGTTAATCTATCCAGATCCAAGGTTGTGACTTCCAAGACGAATGCAGCTAGCATGTTTCATGATTGTATAGGAGCGCGGGTTCCACACTCTGGAGCGTGGCATCAGTGGACATGGCTTGAATGCGTCTTACTTGTCAGGGGTTGGGCCCAGCCCTACTCTGCGCCACTGAAGATGGCCGTCTAGAGGAATTGAAAGAGCTACTGCATAAGGGAGCAACTGTAAACTTTGCGGACGAGGTGGGGACTCTGCTTGGCTTATAAGGCTAGGACACCTGTTGGATACCTTGTCCTGGTTCTTTCCCTTGTGCGTCGAGGAAAAGTCTTGGTCTTCATTTATAATCATGGGTCAGAGATTGCCTCCAGATATGCAGGAATTGTTGCTGGGCGCATCACTGGCCTAAACCACCTCACACTCTTGCTATTGTTTGCTTAACATACTGGTAAGACAATCACTAAATTTGTGGCATGGCATTAGCTTGCAAATCAATGTTTTTATTACTTCTTTGTGGCAGCATGGCGAGACCGCTCTTTACAAGGCCAGTTGGCATGGCCACACAGCCATTGTGGAGGAGCTTTTGACTGCTGGATCAGATGTCAATAAGGTTGCCCATGTGAGTGACGTGCTTTGTCAATGCCTTATGATCAACTTTACGGGAACTCATCTATATAATTGATTTACTTTTC
>LFIK01002925.1_pt1 | contig 13893 bp, 11 predicted proteins | sample 643401 | NCBI WGS metagenome assembly LFIK01 (sample SAMN03777447, study PRJNA286221) | soda lake metagenome | biome: soda lake; feature: Kulunda steppe; material: water; isolation source: sample T5-Br brine of Lake Tanatar-5 | place: Russia: Kulunda steppe | collected 2010-07 | reverse complement strand
TTTATAAAATCATGACGCAGCTGTCGTGCTTTTTCCCGTACCTCATCAATTGTCTCAAAATCGCTGAGAAGAGTAAGAAAGTAATCTGAGACAAATTTGAGAATGGCTGCCAATTCCTCGTTTTGTGGAATTTTGCGTGTACGCACTAGTTGAGCGCTAAACACGCCGGTTTCATCAATCACACTCAGGTTGAGTGCATCAATTCTATCGCCAAGACCCAACATCGGTTTTACAATATCGATACGCACATTGCCGTCACCTTCAGCAACGCCAGACACCAGTCGATGTCCAACAAGCGCGTAGCGTCCACGCGCAGAATCCCATGTGTACACCAACACAAACTCAGGATTGCCAGATCTGTCTGAATTGAGATATTGTAGACGGACACCGGACACACAATCGTTATGCTTCTCATGTTTAGCAGCCACACTTGTAATACGCACTAAATCGCATGTTTCTCCATCTATACATGCCGCGTTCATATCTGTATCAATGCGGCGCTGATTGCGCATTTTAAACACCCCATCGATGGAAGAGGGACACGGCGGAGATCGATGTCTTGGAATTCCGTTGTACCATTTTAGTCCCAAATACGGGACAGCCGCTGCAACAGCAAAACCAAGACACGAAACCCAGGGATTTTCAAGCATGCGAGTACATGGCCTGCAATCACTAGCGCGACTATCCGCGGTGCACCTCATCTTGCGGTTATGATACGAGGTCAATCGCATGTTTGATGGTATGAGGTAGATTCACAAACACGTTGTTAATAAGCTAGTAGTTTCAGCATTGGCCACAACGACAAAGCACGCGATCCATGTGCACGGTACACATGGATTCTGGATACGCTATGGACGTACAAGGGAATCGGTTGTACCTATTGAATTCCTACGGCAAATATCACGACGGATTTTTCCAGGATGTTTTGACGGGCGCCAGGCATAGGTACCCGTGACACAAAAGCTAAGTTCACATGACTGCACCTGGTGAAGACCGGCGTTGCGAAAAACAAATGTTTGTAATTCTGTTAAAGTTGATGAACAAACAAGGATGTTTAAACTACCGGAATCCGCTAATCAACAAACCAGTCCAAAACCGTAGGCTTGAGGACTGTTAGTGACATTTTCCATTTTTTTTGGCTGATTCGATGTGGTTTAACGTTGTGGCATAGCATATTGCATTGATGCCATTTGATCGTATGTTCTCGTTTACTGGTCACGTAAAGTATGGAAACAAGATATTTAAGATAACCGCGGTCAAAAAAAAAAACATGGCAGAAGACAATGTGTTCAGCACCAGATCATTCCTCCACGAGCCGCTACAGAGAGAACTTAATCGTGCCCGACGTCTACAACTATTCAACCCGGTCAAAAGAAGTAAAAGCATGTCGATCCCGCAGGAACTGTTCAATGACATATACTCGGGCCTACAAAAACGAATTAAGGACGAAGGTATTACGGTAGGAGATTGGCGACAGATTGTCTTAGCAAACGGCCTTCGTCCTACTCTTGAATACGGGATCGGAGGCCATACCCGGCTCCCGTCAATCGCGTCACGTCGATACGCTCTGCAATTTCAAGACACGGAAAGCGGGCTGCGGGTGTCCTTGTTCGACAAAGCGACTGCATCATCCGCTATGAAAGTCACGTACACGAACCTAGATGATATTATCAATATCATTACTGAGCATAATATTTGCGTGTCCGGAAGTGCTTCCGCAATAGCAACTGCTGCTATATCAAGTACCATGTCAATGTTAGAAGTCATAGAAAGCGTTTTCTTACGGAGCACAAGGTCGGATAGTCAAACAAAACTGTCCACATTTGGCAAGTTTGTTCATGTGTTTCTGTCCCAAAAGCCAGCTGAGTCTGCCATCAGGAAGATTCAAATGACCTCATCAGACATGTTTGACTACATTACACACAGGGTCTCTGTGGACGACTTACAATACCTTGTCCACGCCTCTGACAGACTGTCTAACAATGTCCGTGATCTGCTTAAAAATATTGTGCGCGCCACGTATTACTATTTGCACTTGCGAAAACAAATGCGATTACTAAACACGAATCAGCACAGCGTTTATACCATGAACAAAAACCCGTTTATTGATCTATGCCTTTCCTTGCAAGAACCAATGTGCATGTCCCCAAAGACCGGCCGTAGTCATGGAGTATATGCCACAGATCTTCATGAAGCAAAAATAACTCAAACTCTGTTAGAGGAGCGCGCAAAAGGACACGAGCACACACCTTACCACTTTATGCGTAGTTCCAACAGAAAAACAGGATTTGTGTTTCTCCGCAACGATGGCATGCAACCGCATTTGAGCTTACTCCAGCACGGTATTGTCCAGCAGACGATGCTGCAGTTGTATATGAATGACATGTTGCTCCAAGGTTTACCAGAGATGCGTTTGCGTCATGGTAATATGCGTTATCATATAAAACGAATTAAAGACGTCAACTGTAAAACTGTTGAATCCGACGAGTACCGTCTTGGTCAGAATGAGACCCTTGAACAACACGGCTGTGAGATCCCGACTGAGTTTGCTCCACGATTTCTTATTACTGAAATGCAAGGCCAAGACAACATTTTGCGCCCGGAGACGAGGTCACGACCTGCTCTGAGTGCATATCTGACGTATGAGATTACACAGTTTCAAAATATACCATCTGGAACATTTAAAGAGCAAATGTATGAAGTGTATGGCTTGTCTGCACATGAAATCGTCAAGCAGCTTGTTACAGATTTCAAGAAGACGCCATTGTATTTGCTAACTCCAGATCGAATCTTAGAAATAGAGACGCTTATTAAACTGATCAATAAATTCAGTATAATTGAAGGTCTATACGGAGGTCACATGACGTATGGGCTGTGGAATCATATAAAGGCATTGCTGAATATATCAGATGGTGCACTCGAAATTTATGATCCATCGTTTCCAATGGAAACAATTCAAGACTGGACTTTGAGACTTGATTCAAGTGATTCGGGCACGTGTTTACCAGATCCCTTCCCGGCAGCAAGTCCTTTCACGAACGCCTTTTACAAAGCAGTTGCAGCACACTCGGGTACTGCGGAACCTCACGCAACTCAGCCACCGCACTCTACGAGCGTTACGTCCGCGCACAGTGGCAGTGATTTAGGCTCTACCGCTCCTCTATCCGATGCACACCAAGGCCTTTCTATTTTGGCGTACAATATTGAATATGATCGATTCAGAAACCCAAAGGCTGACAGTGCTTTGGAGCATATGAACAAATCGAGCTATGACTACGTCATTACGTTGGAATCTGGTGACCCAGCTTTTGCTCGCAAATTCATTGATCAACATTATTTCCCGTTCATCAAATGCTCTGGTGATACGGCCAAACAAAACGAAGTCTGTGTGTTTAGTCGCAAGCCTTTAGATAAATCCTCAGCCGTGTACACAAACAAGTCTACACAGGCCCCATCCACAAACTCAGAGGCTTTCGACACTGTATATGAGAAATATGCTGGACGACCTAGTCCTAGACAGCTTTTTGAGCGACGAAACTCGGTTGTGTTTACGGACCCAAACACTAAATTGCGTATAGCCGGTGTTCACCTGCACGGCGGTCGTTTCGTAGACCGGATTGTTCCCATGTTTATGCAGTCTAAAGACAACAAGTCACAAAAGCTTAACTTATTGATCCAGTACAAGCAAGCCCTGATTCATAAAGTCATTACAGAAGGCGCAGATATTGTCGTAGGCGATTATAACAGTTTCCTTGGACAAACACCCGACGAAACGACCAGGTTTGAAAACGCGTATGTGGACTATCTCATGTCAAAATCATCCGATAAATCGGAAGAGTTAAAACAGCAGCTTGTCGAGTTTACAAAGGGATTTAACCATGGTATATTCGAAATACTAAAGGATCACAACTATCGGTACATTTCACCAGGATTCAAGAATGACGAGCATCAGTTTACATCGGTCCTGGGTGAAGCCGTGGTAGACATGGCATGGGTAAAACAGGGAGTCTTGGACAGGTTTGAAGTCCGCGTTGACGTTTTAAATAACGAGGACGTATTTGCCGTCGGTTTGCACAACAAAAACAAACGTGCTAGCGATCATTATCCAATCCTACTGACGGCAAAACCAAGGCCCACTTAACGATTTAACAGTAAAGCAATCATTGTTGCGTCTTTGGTCCTTTGTGACCTACGCGCACCATGCCGTCGAAAAGCACGTACATGATGGTGTTACAAAACATACATTTTTGATATATAATACTTATTTTTATACTGACGAAGCAGATATGGGATATAAAGAGTTCATCTTAGGTTTCATAGCACCGGTACCATTTTACTTTTTTGGCTATGTGGCAAAGATAGGTATTAAATCCAACAAAATGGAATTCATGATTGCTTTTATGCTAATCGGCAGCATTGTTACCATAATGGTTCTTAGTATGTCGGGGTATATGACTATGCCGAATGGACTCTCGCAGCGCCGTGTTACTGTCCTTGCCAAACAGGTTACCTCTGGTATTATTTTTGTGCTTTTTGCCGTAAGTCTAGGGCTATTGGGACCAGCTTCTGTCCTCTTTTCCCCTGTTATTCTTTCCACTCTTAGTACAATTACCTCAGCAATGTGTTTACTTATGGTAGCTTTTTCTATAAAGCATGCTGTGTTTGCGTGTGCTACGCCAGGACAAACATTGCAGGTGTGACTCTAAATAATGCTGTTCGGCGCAACCTTCCATGTATTTGTACAATTGCGATTCTATGGGTTTCGTGCTAAAAAAAAAAAACTGAACTAAAAATGATGTTTTGAACAAAACCAGGACCTGATACATGACTGTCAAACAATGCACGCAAAACAATTGGCTTTGTCTTCAAACGACGAAGACCCTTGTTCGATAAAGAACCAAAGAAATTGCAAACATTCGTATTCTTAGCATTGAGGATAGCTGCCGGATATAAGGGAATTCATGCGATGATGATCAACGCAGGACAGCCAACGTGCATTCAACTTGTACTCATATCCATCGTTTACGTTGTATTGATTATATAGAATCCAAAAAAACTGACGGAGATGGCGGCCACTGCCACGGAGATGTTCAAACACAGCATCAAGCGTGCCATTTAAATGGACAAGCAACGGGCGTTCTTTATGTATCTCGAATGCCACATGAATGCATTGTATCAATTTTGGCTTGGAAACCCTGCTCCAGTTCATACAGTACCGATTCATGAACTGATTATACCTTGTGAACCACTGTACAATGCATTGCCGCTCGGCGTTTTCCATTATAGCAGCCCGCAGTTCGTAAAACCTATTTTGGTCACAAGCGTAAATTCTTCCAAGCATAAATCTTTCCATTCCAAGTTTTCTCTCGGCAAGGATAAACTGTCCGTGTTTCAACCCAAGCAACCACGGATACACAGAACGCCACTCCGGCCATGAAAATTCGGGACGGGTAAACCAGCGCGGTTTCATCCACTTCTGCTTCACAAAATACATTTGAAGACAAAACGCCTCTGCACATGAGTTCCAAGGAAATCGGTAGGATACCGCATGTTGATCGCATACAATAACATGTTTCTCTAGCAATCGATCACGCAATACAGTGTTCAACAAGACCGCGCGACACTTCGAAGAGATGAAAAACACGCGTCCCAGATCACCATGCTCAAGGTATAAAAAAACACATCGAGCAAAGTAAGAATCCTCGAGAATGGACTTTGCTAACCTCTGCATGACGTTAGTTTATTAAAGATATGTACTCACAGTCTTCAAACGTATTTGTTAAATCTACCAAGCAGCGCAACACCGGGCGCGAGTAGGCATACGGCAACGGAACAGGCAACTGTAAACCAGGTAAAACGTTTTTCCTTTACCCTACACAAACCCGCAAAAACACTTATTCATTTAACAAGAGCACTTTATATAAAATAAACGAGAAATAGTACAAAATGTGACCTACAGATCTAGAGCGTGCGTTTCCGATTGGTTTACCGGTTGGCAAATCCTGGTCGTTTAAACATCCTCTGTGCTTCATGAATTCGAACGAAATTTTCTAGGATTCCTAGTTTTTTGTCAACAGTTGACAGCCCAAGCATACAAACCTACACATAGAGAACAACTGCATGTCGACAGCACAGGTGTCGAACACAGTTTATCCATGGCACAATAATGCACTCGAGGCAGAACAATTTGTAGAGTTGCTTCGACTAGGCTTTCCCGACGCTACACAAATGAGCATTAGCAGATCACTCCTTCAAACGTTGACGGAGGAGTACGGAATGCCCAAATCGGAGGCCCTTTTCTGGCAAAATCGACTCTTAAGAAACATTTACACATTGATGCGACGCGGGTATTCTCTTGAGCCTTACTATACTCACGCTGGAAACCTGGTTCTTGTGGGTGTGGACGGACTATCAATTACGTCCCGACAGCGGCTCATGTCAAGACTACATGAATTAGGTAATTTTGAAACACGTTTCATTGCACCGGGGCCCATTCCTCTGTCTCGATCCAAAACCAAAGAATATCTCAGGTTAGCACATATTGGACACGTATTTCCAGCTGTAGATGAACCCGTGGTCCAGCACGGTACGGAGACCCGGTCAAGGAAGCGAGGACGTGGGCAGCTTCGTGCACACACTGAAGGACCTGTGACAAACGAGCCACATGTACATTTTTCCGACGACTATGTAATGGAGTACTACACTCGTGAATGCCAAAGCTTCCTAACGCTGAAGCGAATGGGGTATCATGACGTTACTGTTGAATCTATAAAAGACGGATTGCTCCATACCCTTATTGTTAAGTATCATATGCCAGACTCCGAGGCAAAAGAATGGCAAAGAGAACTTTCAAAGCACATCACGCATCTTGTGCGGAAACAAAAAGCACTCGACCTGTATGCGAAACACAACGGTGACCTTGTGCTGGTAGCAATGGAAGACATGGCTTTAAACAGGCGTACCAGGTTAAATGAAAGGATACAGCATTGGTCGAGACAGGGATCAAACGTGTCCATCGCAAACGGTCCTATTCCGCTTTCCCTGGCAAAAACAAAGCGCTATCTGACTATTCACGGCTGGATGAATCAGCGTAATGATTCATCTCATACGAGGCCTAACGCTTTCTTGTCCTCACGCTTGCAGTCCCGATACCAAACATTACCGCAGCATCCACAACACACTTTAGCGTTTGCGCAACATGGAGTGACACGAGAGCGGTCGCAACACGCAGTGACACATCAACAGCCGCAATACGCAGTAACACAACAACAGCCGCAATGCACAGTGACACAGCAACAGTCGCAATACGCAGTAACACAACAACAGCCGCAATACGCAGTAACACAACAACAGCCGCAATGCGCAATGACACAGCAACAACCGCAGCACCAGGCACGTGTACAATTCCAGGAGCGGTCAGAGATGTCAGTGCAGCCACATAGTGTTGCACAGGTGCAATCGCGATCCGACGCGCGTCACAGTATTCCGACAGCAGCGTCTATCGCATTACCAGTACGCGAAGTGCAGACAGCCATGCATCGGCATGTCCAGTCGCCTCAGCAGGCTGATATACGGCCTCACTCAGGGTATGCGGCCGTGGTAAATGAAGCTGAAGACGTTTTATCTACACGCGGGCTTCTTCGGACCCTGTCTCCAACACGGATCACGCCACCAGGATCCCCTGCTCATTTATGGCTGCGATTGCCGGATACCCCGCTTTTGGAAAATGAATTTGATAATTGGATGCTTGATTAAACCGTGATCATGTTTTCGTGTTTGAGTAATGTATATTTCCATGTATCATGGAAGACGATTTAAAAATACCGCAACAATCCATTGTCTAAAAATATATGGTCTTTGGTCTCAACATTGTCGTTTAATATATTGTCTAAAAACCTTGTCGTTTAATAAGCCAAAGAATGTTGGGTGTTCTGTCCAAGGAGTACCCTTTACATTTTCAAGTGGCGGTCTGTTTTAACCGTATGAAATGGTGAGCATATTGTAGAATAAAGAAAAAACAAGACGAATTCAGTTTAGTGGTATCAATTACAAACTCAGGTTCCAACATCCAACGTGTTTGACTTTTAGAGCATTGTCCACTGCCAATCACATATCCTATATAGTCCACGTTGAATTCACGTGTCGTTGCAATCGGACAGGACATAATAATAAAGTATAGCTCCATGGCGCGTTCACACAGATGGCCTTATTCAACAACGTTTTCCACACCCTGTGTGTCTTCCTCGTGTGCTTCCGTTTTGATAACTGAAGTCAGTGTCTTGATATGTTCGTCGCGCGCTTGTAGCTGCTGGCGCAAAAACTGAATTTCATCTTTGAAGACAGCAACAATTTGTTCGTGTTCACGAACAAGCATAGTACCGTAACTCGGTTTATGGTACTCGCTCGAGTCACTCGGTTTCTTGACATTCTCATGCACGACCCAAAACCATTCGTCAGCAAACCTGAACTTGGCCTGCACGTCGCCGTTCTTGATATTTTTTTGTAGATTTGCTACTGTTTCGTTCTTGTACCATTCATCAAACACACATGACGCCGCATAAAATACGTAACCACGCCGATCTTTTTTGTTATACAACTGAATGTCCTTAATTTTCCCAATGTTTTTCTTTTCAAATTGCTGCCGCACAAAATCTTTCACGCGATTTTTAGCGATTCGGTAATCTCCACGCCAGTCCTCGCGTTCAAACCATTGAATGTCCTTTAAATCAGGTACAGATCGAGTATCAATGCGCGGAATGTAGATCGCAAGTTCTTGGTCAATAGTAAAGGCGTCTGACATGTTTGTTATGTTTATCAGGATAACAGTTTCGTCATCCTTTTTATACACCAGACCGCCCCATAGGCGGGACCGTGTGCACTGACATGATCACGTGATCACCTTACGCGGGCCGATTTTGGCATAATAATGGCAACTTTGCGCAGAACTGGAACGGGTTCTTGTACGTCAATCCGGTATGAGTAAGAAAAACTTTGAAATTATTGGCGGACTCAAGTTTCCAAACGTTCCACGCCATACAATATCTTACAGTGACACGCGCCTTGACGCTCGGACCAAGCGCGAAGCTGCTTTGTTGGAAAAGCTTCTCCCCGATGCTCCCAAGCATCCAGTACGCAGTCTGACACACAGAGCCGCTGCGCAAGTTACATCCGTATTAAACAGAGAAATAAGGACGGCACGGTTTTTGTGCGAGCGTGCTTTGTCTTGTGCGTTAGACAAGCTTTGGGCACAGGCAAGACAACAGGTTAGAAGTCTTCGCGTGTATATTCCTCCGAGACCCGTATCGAGACTGCAGACATGTACTTTGTTTAGTCTGGAGAAATCGCGTGCACGCCGCAATCAATGTCTACAGTACATTGAAAGGGTGTTGCAGCGTACGCGTGAGAAGCGACGGCATATCACGCCTAAACTACAATATATGTTCTCTGTGTTTGTGTTTCATAGTTTGTCAGATTATGTCCATCGCATGCAGCTGACTAATCCTGATGATTGTGTCTCACGCGGCTTGACATGGATGACCCAGATAGTGCAGCTACTAGAGCAGTGCGCTCGTGATCAAAAGATTTGTAAGACGCCGTGTGTACGACGAGGTGGAAAGTGCGTTCCAGAAACACTGCAACGCTTGTACACGAGTTCCTGGTGGGGAATCGGTGCTGGTGAATGGGATACAAACGACCTTCGCGTGCAAACCATGTTCGCGCTCGACCATTGACTGTACATAAGCGTACTTTATTTCCGGTGTACTAGTTCAGTGTATACAAAAACTTTTACTACTGAGGGTACGACTACGGGTACAACTTTACACAGTCAAAGTATATAGTGTATGTGCCGTAAATAACAACGGAATTGTGCGCGCCTTCCATAATGATTGGAGTCATAATTACGACACGCAGCAGGGGTTATATTTTTGCAAAACAATGTATCATGTGCTGTTTGAAGAGCATACAGCACCCATCGCACGTTGTTTTAATTGTGGATGGAGTTAAAGATAAGCGCTACCTGACTCTTCAAAATGAGTTTCCCAACGTAATAGTGCACGTATCTCGGAATGAGTTACGAGGCGGAATTGGCGACTTGTTAGAACTGGGTGTACAACAGTGTTTGGAGCAAGGATGCACGACGGTACTCCTCACAACAGACGATGTTGTTTTTAATGAGTCCATAACACACATGGCTGAGGAATGTGAAAAAGCGCAGAGCGAGGACAGGGCCGTCGTGTTCACGCCTGTGGTTCGTACATTAAAACTTGATGGCACCACACCAGAGGACGTTGACGATGCGGGCGACACACAGGATATTGTTGAACAGAAGCTTGATACCAACCATTCCTGTGGTAAATCATTATCACACAACTGCTTTCTAGGCATACCAGCGCACGTGTTAAAAGCCAACAAGGACAGCGACGGTCAGTACTTTAAGCAAACCGATTCTGCCGATCATTCATATTGTGACTGGGTTTTACGGTTTGTGGAGAGAGGTGGAGAGGTTTTTGTGTGCAAAAGCACACGTGTGTATTTTTACAATGTCAAGCAATGGAAACGCGTTTCCAAAAATACTCCATGTGTCTACACGATTAACCTGGGCGGATACGAAGAGCAAACAATCCGAGAACATACTACACATTATAGAGACAGAATAGTAGACCGTTTATATTTTACGGATGATTTTGAGATGGTTGAAAAATGTTTCAAATTAAACATTGCCCCTCTTTTGGTCTTTCCTGACCAACACAATGTCTCGTGCAAAGTGCTGCAACGCACAATCAAGACAGCCCCCCATCATTACCTACCTTGGTTTTATAATGTATCTGTTTATGTGGACGGAAACTGTCTGCTAACCCTTGACTCTCTTGATTCATTGTTGGATACCTATGGTGCGCATGACTGTATATGTTATGAGCACCCTGCGGCGCCACGAGAGACGGTACGTCGCGAGTTGAGGGTAATTGAAAGAGGACGGTACGAGACACCGGAGAATGTACAAAAAATACGTCAGACACTAAAGGATGCAGGGTTTCTTGATATCAATCCCGTTGTGACGGAAACCAACATGCTGATACGAAGGCATCACGATATAAAGGCATTTAGCGACGAATGGAGCCAAATGATCCGCGTTTGTGTACGAGACCAAGCATCGTTTGACTACCTTTTGTGGAAACACAAAATTAATTACGTGCGATTGCCATACAAGGACAAGCCAGTAAAGGCCTTTCGTCACAAGAACCCCCACTGTAGAAGACTTTGTAGAAAACGTTAATTCCATCCACAAAACCTGTTGAATTTGTTTGTTGCCTACCATAAAACCAAAGAGCTATGTGTTTAAATATGTCATGACCATAAAACCCCGTATGTGGCCTTATCACACCATTATTGTACACTCACCGTCCGGAACACAAGCACTGCATTACACCGTTCCAAGGATGGTACAGCCCGGGAATCAAAATAATATTGAAACTCGGCTGCTCCACGTACCTCAGACCTTTCCTGTTTCTGCATATAATACAGTATCTCAAGATGTACAACGTGACACTATTCATGAAGATGGGATTGATAGCTGCTTCAATTCAACGTGCGGAGCTCTGTTTGTGACTGGCGTTGTTCTCTTCATTTTACCGGTGTTGGTATTGCTCTATGTTTGTTACGAACCTCGGAACTGTCGTCGTTGGGAGTTTGCTCTTACTTTGCTTGTCTTGTACGGGGTCACGTATGGAGTCACATTGCTTGTACCAGGCGTGACCCTTACCGAATCCATTGCGTTGGCTTATGTATTCTCAAACTTTGTCATGCTATGTCTGTTACCTTATGTGGATCCGTGACATACAACAAGTAGAATATGTATTGTGCACGTATGTTGTATTACATACAAAGGATTGAAACAATACCAACCATACAAACTTATAAACATTACCTTGCTGTACTGTGTGAAAAGTGTTAAAGGACTTTTATTAAGCATTGCTGATTTGCCAAACAAATGCAAAACACAGAGCCCTATATGGCGTTTGTTTTTGTGTGTTTTGATTGTGCACACGTTGGCGTATTCATGATGTGGCCTTATTATACCATTATCGTTCATCTGCGCTCTGGACCCCAGGCATTGGCATATACAGTGAGAAACTCGGATTCACGGTCGTTGCATAATGCTATTGAGGTCAAGGCAACCCCTTTGTTGACGTCGGATGCCGCTGAGATTGAACAGCTTAGTTTGTACGATGAAACATCGAACAACACAAATGAAGACAACGTCTTTTTTTTTATAAAATGGGGTGCGGCTGCTGTTTTTCTTGGTATTACTATGATTCTCTTCTTGCCTGTCTTTGTCGTTGTGTCGATCTGCTCCTCTCCAAAAGATGTTAGAAGATGGTGTTTTGCCCTTATCTTTTGTGCTGTATTTGGGCTTATGTATGGTGTATCATATAACTCACCGGACCTATCCCATCAAGAGGCTCTAATATGGAGTTATTTTGTAAGCAACTTCATGCTACTGATTTGTGCCGCACCTGCGTATAGTGAGTTTGCCCGTGGAGATTACGTGTAAGGTGTGCGCGTGCATGAAGCAGAGCCACAGATGCTTGTTAATTACACGAAAGGTCTATTGCAAAGTCAAGGTCTTTTAGTTTGTTTTCATCTATATTTAGTTTTTGGCCATTCAAAAAAATACCGACAGGACGGGAAGGTACTTGTGCAGTTTGCGCGTTTTTTTTATACCACAAAGCGATACCTGTTGCTATGATGAGGACGAGAGGTGATGTAAACAACCGTACAATCATCTTGTTTTTTTGATGGTTACGTACAATTTTAGAACTTTCAGTAAGGAACGTTGATAAGATACACACAAAAGTGAAGTAACCGTACCTATTATGCTCCCAGATAATGCGACATATACATTACATATGCTTCGGGTGCTGCAATATGTGCGCAACATCTCATCATTATTGTGTATAAGTGACCTTAAGTAATCAAGTCAAAACATGTCCTTCAATCTACCTGTGCTTTCGTGGATTCACGAGCTATTGTCTAAAAGAACTAAGGCTTCCCGCGCATGCCGGGCAGGACATCGTCAGCCACATGCAAGGCTAATCCCGGTCATAGATGACTTAACCGACAATGATACTTATAAAACTCAAGCAATGGTAACAGGTATCAACACCTACGCATTCCAAAACAAGTACTTGTCTGTAACACTCCAGCTTCCTGAAAAGGCCGTAGAGGAGGGAGTCAAAACGTGTACTTTTGTGTACAAAGAACTCGATCGCATTGCAGCCTTGAACAATAACCGTGAGGAGCGTAATCACCCGGTCTTTGTCTTTGTCAACACTCCAAACCAAAATGCTTTTGCGGCAGCAGCTGCAGCAAGCTACGTCCATCCAAATGTTGTGTCGATCATCGGCGCAAATCGTCCAGAGTACGTGGACAAATGGATAGCGTTAAACGCTGCTCTTCTCCGCATATCATTCGATCTCCTCCAAAAGCCAAACAAACCAATTCTATTCTCTCCACTGTCGCCTGTCCTGACAGACAATGCGTCTTCATCTGCGGCCGAATTTGCGAGAAATGCTCGAGGGCCGTTCATAGTTCAGATGTCTTTGCCTGTGGTATCAATTGCCCAACAGATCGTCAGCCTTATAGATCAATTAGAGAAAGTCCGACGTGAGACAGCCAATTCCAACAACAACAACAACAACAACAAAAAACCGCGTCTGTGGATTGTGTACGAAAACACTGCAAGGGGAACAAAGATGCGGAACACGGTTGTTTCACGTGTGTCAAGTCGCGCGTTTGAGATTCAAGATGCTCGGATTGATTTAGAAACGTTTGGCGCGGCTTTTGGAAGCCCGTTTCATATGACAGAGTCTTTTGAGGATGACTACATTGTGG
>LFIK01002922.1_pt1 | contig 13900 bp, 13 predicted proteins | sample 643401 | NCBI WGS metagenome assembly LFIK01 (sample SAMN03777447, study PRJNA286221) | soda lake metagenome | biome: soda lake; feature: Kulunda steppe; material: water; isolation source: sample T5-Br brine of Lake Tanatar-5 | place: Russia: Kulunda steppe | collected 2010-07 | reverse complement strand
TGCATCATTTTCAAATGTTGATTCACTCGTCAACGGAGCATTTGCCTGTGCAATCACCGTTTCATCTTCCTGCTCGGCGGCAAGGTACTCGATATCAGTCGTAACCTTCCCTTCTTTCACTCTGCGGTAAGGGGTCTCTATAAATCCGAAGTCGTTCACTTTTGCATGCACGCAAAGTGAAGAGATCAAACCGATATTCGGTCCTTCCGGAGTTTCAATCGGGCACAGACGTCCATAGTGCGTATAGTGAACATCACGTACTTCAAATCCGGCTCGTTCACGAGTCAACCCGCCAGGGCCCAGCGCAGACATTCTGCGCTTGTGAGTCAATTCCGCAATCGGATTTGTCTGATCCATAAACTGGGACAACTGATTAGTCCCGAAAAATGTGTTAATCACACTCGATATGGTCCGGGCATTCACCAGATCCTGCGGTGTCAGCTGTTCCGCATCTCGCGAATTCATTCTTTCACGAATCGTTCGACTCATACGAGCAAGGCCAATGGCAAACTGTTGTCCCAACTGCTCGCCAACTGTACGTACCCGCCGATTACTCAGATGGTCAATATCGTCCACCTGTGACTTGAGCTCTTTAAGGCGGATCACCTCTCTGACTATCGAAACAATATCCTCTTTGGTCAAGTAGCGGATATCGGCTTCCACATCCAGTTTAAGTCTCTTGTTGAGCCTGTACCTGCCAACTTCTCCAAGATCATACTTTTTGTCGCTAAAGAAGAGACGTTCAAGTACTGATCTGGCCGTTTCCGGATCAGGCATTTCACCAGTCCGAATCTGCTGATAGATTTCGCCCAGTGCAGTAACTTCATCATGGGAAGAATCCTTTCGAAGCGTATTCATGATCACAGAACGCTCGGATTCCTCCATGCTGATTTTCTGAAGCAACAAATTCTTGAGGTCAGCTTCCTTGATCAGCCCATAGTCATCTTCAGTAAGCTCATGATCTCTTTCCAGAAGAATTTTTCGGCTTTCCGCCTCTGTAACTTCTCCTGTATCGTCATCAACAACCTCTTCCGTCTCCTCGACCACAATATCAGTAGCAAGTCGACGACCAACCAGCTTTTCGTTAAATGCTTTCTTTGTACCGAACTTAACTTCCTCTGAAAGATCGAACAGATTGAGGATCTCAAGATCAGATCCAAACCCAAGCGCACGAAGCAAAGTAGACGCCGGAACCTTCTTTTTTCGATCGATATAAGCCCAGAGGACATCCCGTATATCTGTCGTAAACTCAATCCAGGATCCCTTAAATGGAATCACTCTGGCAGAATAGAGCTGTGTACCATTAGGATGTACGGATTGACCAAAAAATACTCCCGGAGAACGGTGCAATTGACTGACGATCACACGTTCAGCGCCGTTGATGACAAACGTACCCCGGTTAGTCATCCAGGGCAGATCACCCAAAAACACCTCTTGCTCAATCGTTTCCGAGGCTTCATCCGTATCGTCCAGAGAGGAGAGACGAAGTTTTGCTTTCAATGGAATTGCATACGTCAGCCCACGCTCCTGGCACTCAATAATATTATATTTTGGTGTATCTACCGTATAGTAGATAAACTCCAGAATGTGGGTTTCGCGAGAATCAACAATCGGAAAATTCTCATTGAAAATGCGTTGCAGGCCTTGATTGATACGATCTTTCGGAGCAACATCCATCTGTGTAAAATGCTCGAAAGAAGCGAGCTGTATATCCAGAAAGTCAGGATAATCCAGAACTTGATTGGTGCGGCCAAATGTCAGACGGTCAGTAAAGGGAATCTTCTCCATAGTGATACTCAAAAGGATAGTCTCCTTTGGTTAAAAGTAGGGACGGGTATGAACAGCGTTGTACATCAATAAGTGTACGCTCTATCAAGCAGACCTCACTTGATACTTGATTGACTACAGTAATTAAGACGCCAATAGCCAATACCGTATAACGATATTGGCTAAGGCGAATTGTGTAGAAATTCAGAGCTTTAGGCAAGCTCTACTTCAGCACCAGCTTCTTCGAGCTTGCTTTTGATCTCTTCAGCTTCGTCTTTTGCAACTGCTTCTTTGATCGTGTTAGGAGCACCATCAACGAGCTCTTTTGCTTCCTTAAGGCCCAGTCCGGTGATTCCTCTTACTTCTTTGATCACACCAATTTTCTTGGCGCCGGCACTTTTCAGTACCACATCGAACTCGGTCTTTTCTTCTTCAGCAGCTGCATCTCCACCACCTCCACCAGCTACTGCAACTGCGGCAGCGGCAGGTTTGATGTCATACTCTTCTTCAAGTACTTTGGCAAGTTCGTTCGCTTCCTTAATGGTAAGATTTACCAGTTGCTCTGCGATTTCTTTAACGTCAGCCATTTGTCTTTATCTCCGTTGGTCGATTTGTGTAAATTTAAAATGTGTTGAAAGTATTATCAGGATGCGTCGCCACTTTCTGCAATCGTTTGTACGGCACCGGCAATCGTTTTGCCTTGTGCTTGCAACCCGTTAACAATATTGTTAATCGGCGCAAGAAGCAGCCCTACGACATCACCGATGATTTCGTTTTTCGATTTCATCGCTGCAAGCGTTTCGAGTTGAGTACCACTGTAATACTCACCCTCAACTAGTGCTGCTACAAATTGTGGCTTTTCATGCTCCTTTATGTACTCTTTGAGCACTTTTGCAGGAGCTGCCAGTTCCTCATGTACAAAAGCAAACCCATTCTGGTTCTTCAGGTGCTGAAAGAGGTCATCATAACCACCAACCTCTTCCATTGCACGCTTGATGAGCGTGTTTTTGTATACTTTGAACTGTATGTCACCGTCCCTGAATTTTCCGCGCAGTTCATTGATCTGCGCAACCGAGAGCCCCTTGTAGTTTGTAATATACAGGGCACTCGAATCGTTCAGGTGTTCGGTAATCTCAGCAACTACTGCCTTTTTTTCTGCTATTGTTGGCATCGTCGGTTCCTCGTTACCTCTTAAATCGTTGAGATGGATGAGCGATTAATGGGAATACTTGGCCCCATTGTTGTACTCATGAACGCGCTACGGATATAATGACCCTTTGCAGAGGATGGGCGAAGTCGATTCACTGTTTGCAGAAATGCCATCGCATTTTCCCGCAATTGATTCTCATCGAAACTTGCCTTTCCAATCGACGTGTGAAGGATACCGAATTTGTCTACCCGGAAATCTACTTTCCCGGATTTGAACTCCTTGACAGCATCCGCAACATCCATCGTGACTGTTCCACTCTTGGGGTTAGGCATTAATCCACGCGGACCGAGTACACGCCCGAGCTTACCGATTTTACCCATTACATCGGGTGTTGCAATGATGATATCCACATCAGCCCAACCTTCTTCGATCTTGGTGATGTACTCATCCAGCCCCACGTAATCTGCACCGGCGTCTTCCGCTTCCTGTTGCTTGGACTCATTCACAAGAGCCAGCACACGAACATCCTTGCCGGACCCATGTGGCAATGCAACTGTACCCCGTACCATTTGATCGGCATGTCGTGGATCTACACTTAACCTCAGATCCAAATCGACTGACTCGTCAAAGTTGGCTCTGGCTGTTTTCTTTATCAGATCACACGCCTCTTCCAGGGTGTATTCCGCTTTTCGGTCAACCAGTTCAGCGGACTTGTCGTACTTCTTTCCTCGTTTCGCCATGTTGTTGACTCCTGTTATTTATCCCGAATGACTCTCAAACCCATGCTTCTGGCAGTGCCGGCAATCATCTCTGCTGCTTGATCTACATCAAAGGCATTCAGATCCTTCATTTTTTGCTCGGCGATCTCTTTGCACTGTGTCCAGGTAACCTTTCCTACTTTATTTCGGTTTGGTTCACCGGACCCGGATTTGATTTTCGCGGCTTGTTTAAGGAGTACAGCTGCAGGCGGAGTCTTGGTTTTGAATGTAAACGACTTGTCTGCATAGACCGTAATCTCAACCGGTATGATCGTACCGGTATTGTCTTGAGTCTTCGCATTAAAGGCCTTGCAAAACTCCATGATATTGATCCCTGCCTGTCCAAGCGCAGGTCCAACTGGTGGAGCAGGGTTTGCCTGTCCCCCCACTATCTGGAGTTTAAGGACCGTTTCTACTTTTTTTGCCATAGATTGGAATCCGTTAAGCGATTCTTACTTCTGTTGTTTGCCGCGTAATAGCTCACTTTGCATCATGTGGCAGGTTCGACCTGATTTACATCTACCTCAACTGGAGTCTTGCGACCAAATATGCTCACAAGTACCCGAAGCTTCAGTTTGTCGGTATTGATCTCCTGAACCGTACCATCAAAATCTTTAAAAGGCCCGTCAATCACTTTGACCAGGTCACCTTCGTTATAAGGAATGCTCACCACACCACCCTGATCCACCATCTCCTGGCTATCCAATACCCGGCCCAGAATCCGGTCTACTTCAGTTTTTTTGAGTGGAGTTGGTTTAATATCCGTTTTACCCGCCTTTAGAAATCCGAGACATGACGGGGCATTTTGAATAAAATTGTTTACCTCTTCATCGTATACAGCATTCACCAGTATATACCCTGGGAAAAAGTTCTTTTCTCTCGTACGTTTTTTTCCGGATCTGATTTCAACCACAGTCTCGGTTGGAATCAGTATCTCCCTGACCTTTTCCTCGAGTCCTGCTTCTTCCAGTTCCCGCTCAAGGTATTCTTTTACCTTTTTTTCATGACTGGAAAAACAACGTACTACGTACCAGTCATGTGTTTTTTCGGTTGTCATCTGTAAATCACATCTAAAATTGTACTATATACCTGATCGACACCGAATATGAAGGCAGAGACAATGATCGTAAATACCACTACGATAACTGTGTTGTCTCTCAACTCGTCCTGTGTTGGCCAGATCACTTTCTTAAATTCGGTCTGGACCTGTTCGATATATTCGAGAATTTTTCTCATCCGGGTAACAGATTGTTTTCGATACAGCTGTAAGATAAACGTGCACGGGTGGAGAGACTCGAACTCCCAACCTGCGGTTTTGGAGACCGCTGCTCTGCCAATTGAGCTACACCCGTATTGAAGCGTAAAAAGACGAAACCCCGCAGAGCTTCGCCTCATACGCAATCACTTAAACATTAATCGTTGATTTTGGAAACGACACCGGCTCCGACCGTTCGGCCACCTTCGCGAATCGCAAAGCGAAGCCCCTCTTCCATCGCTACCGGCTGAATCAAGTCCACATTCAGCTTCACATTGTCGCCAGGCATGACCATCTCAACACCATCGGGAAGCTCACAGGCTCCCGTCACATCCGTCGTACGGAAATAAAACTGCGGCCGGTAACCCTTGAAAAACGGCGTGTGACGTCCACCCTCATCTTTACTCAATACATACACCTCACACTCAAACTTCTTGTGCGGATTAATCGAGCCAGGCTTGCAAAGAACCATGCCGCGCTGAAGCTGCTCCTTGTTGACTCCACGAAGCAGAATCCCGGCATTGTCGCCAGCCTGCCCCTCGTCGAGCAAACGACGAAACATCTCAATGCCCGTCACAACACTCTTCATCGAATCCTCATTGATACCAACAATCTCCACCTCTTCATTGAGCTTGATCACTCCACGCTCAATCCGGCCCGTCGCCACCGTCCCGCGACCGGTAATCGAAAAAACATCCTCAACCGGCATCAAAAACGGCTTGTCAACATCACGCTCCGGCGTCGGAATCGTGTCGTCAACCGCATCCATCAACTCAACAATCTTCTCTTCCCACTGCTGCTCGCCGTTAAGCGCACCCAGCGCACTCCCCTGGATCACCGGTATGTTGTCACCGTCAAATTCATACGAGGTCAGCAGCTCGCGAACTTCCAGCTCGACCAGCTCCAGCAACTCCTCATCATCGACCAGATCCACCTTGTTCATATACACCACAATCTGAGGCACACCCACCTGACGGGCCAGCAAAATATGCTCACGCGTCTGAGGCATCGGACCATCGGTCGCAGCAACCACCAAAATCGCACCATCCATCTGCGCGGCTCCCGTCACCATGTTCTTGACATAGTCGGCATGACCCGGACAGTCAACATGCGCATAGTGACGATCATCGGTCTCATACTCCACATGAGAGGTCGCAATCGTGATCCCGCGCTCGCGCTCCTCAGGTGCATTGTCAATGTCGGCAAACTGTCGCGCAACACCACCATACGTCTTGGCCATCACCGTCGTGATCGCAGCCGTCAATGTCGTCTTGCCATGATCGACATGACCAATCGTTCCTATGTTCACATGCGGCTTGCTTCGCTCAAACTGTTCTTTTGCCATGATTCAACTGGTTACTTTAATATGTATGTTTACTATTTACTCACCTGAAGAGCCGATAGTCGGATTTGAACCGACGACCCCTTCCTTACCATGGAAGTGCTCTACCCCTGAGCTATATCGGCAATCGTTTTCAGAGAGCGGGCGATCGGACTCGAACCGACAACATTCACCTTGGAAGGGTGACGCTCTACCAATTGAGCTACGCCCGCTTTCCACAAACCTTTCAGCTTAAAAAGCCCTTAAAAGGTATGCATGTGGGGGGAGCAGGATTCGAACCTGCGAAGGCTCACGCCAACAGATTTACAGTCTGCCCCATTTGACCACTCTGGTATCCCCCCCGATCAGTATGATTCAAAGAACTCAATATAACTCTTTTTGGCCATTTCTAAGACCCGAAAATGAGCCAGTGGCCGGATTCGAACCGACGACCGGCGGTTTACAAAACCGCTGCTCTACCCCTGAGCTACACTGGCCAGCCAAATAATCGTCAGGTTAGTCGTGAAGTCTGATCCATTCCCGCTACAAGACATACCACATCCCTCTGACGAAAGACCCGAAATCTAAAAACTATATTGCCACCAGTCAAGCCTCAACCCACTCTTTTTTTATCATTTTTCGCAAGCCGCCTGGTCACTGCCCGATAGAGAATGATTGCAATCAGCAGTGATAAAATCCCCCAGCCATATACACCCAGCCACTCACCAATGACTTGCCAATTTTCATGTACCAGCCAGCCGGCAGTGAGCAGTATTGTATTCCATAACAAGGAACTGATTGTTGAATTGATGATCGTCAACTTCACATTTGTCCTGTATATCCCGGCAGTAAGAGAGATAACCGACCTCATTCCGGCAAGAAATCGATTGGCTACAATAACCCATTGCCCCCATTGCTGCACCCAGATTTTACCTTTCTCAAGAAATCGACCATCGATCCTCCTGGTCATCCACCAGCGGTCAAGCTGCCCCTCAATCCTGTATCCCCAATAACTTCCGACTCCATACATCGACATAAACCCGATTACGGATGCAATCGTGGTGAGCATGAGTAGCGGTGCGAACGCAACGACTCCGATTGCCACCAGATACCCACCAAATGCGACGAGCAAATCACCCGGTATGGGCGGGACCACATTCTCCAGATAGGTTATCAGGAAAAATACCAGATAGATTCCGTTTGGCGACATGGCAAGCAGCCAATCAAACAGTTTGTCCAGATATATCTCCATCTACCCTGTCCGGCACCTTACTGTTTATATATCAAAATGGTAGCCATCGCTGCAATCGACAGCTTGTTACCGATTGAATCCTGACCCTCATTGGTCGTTGCCTTAACCGAAATCTGGTCCATCTCAATTTGAAGGGATTGAGCTACAGACAAACGGATGTTTTCGATATAAGGGTTTAGTCTGGGCTCTTCTGCAATCAGCACCGTATCAATGTTTCCAATCCTCCAGCCCCGCTCTTCGATCAGACTCTGAACCTGGCCGAGCAATTGCCTGCTGTCTGCTCCCTTCCATTTCGGATCATGGTCGGGGAAAAAGGTTCCGATATCTCCAAGTGCAAGTGCGCCCAGCATGGCATCCGTGATCGAATGTAACAACACATCAGCATCCGAATGCCCGAGAAGTCCTTTTTCAAATGGAATCGTGACTCCACCGATAATCAAAGGCCTTTGCTCAACCAGTCGATGCAGATCATACCCATGCCCAATCCTGATATTCATCTCCGCCTCTCGTCTCGGTCCATAGCCGAACCTCCAGACAACTTGATCGCTGCCAGCTCCAGATCTTCCGGATATGTTATTTTCATGTTCTGATGACTCCCTTCAACCAGGTGCACATCCACTCCCATACGCTCAACCAGAGATGAATCATCAGTCCCCTCGAACCGATTCTTAACTGCTTTCTGATAGGCTTGCCTGAGTAAATCAGCCTCAAAAATTTGCGGAGTTTGTGCCTGCCACAACAACCTGCGATCGGGGGTATTCACAATCTGGCTGCCGCTCTCATCCACTGTCTTGATCGTATCCCGAACCGGAACCGCCAAAATTGCAGCACGACTGCTGGCGGCTCGTTTGAGACATTGCCGGATCTGATCGGCTGTTACAAATGGGCGAACAGCATCATGTACAGCAATGAGCGGAATAGATTTATCGGCAATCGTCAAAGCATTCATGATCGATTGCTGCCGTTCACGGCCTCCGGCAACGACATGCAAAGAGAGAGCGATATTTAGTGATTCGAGTATGGATTCTGCCTGGGCTCTGTATGGCCCGGACGTCACGATGATGATCTCCTTAAGCTCATCAAGCTTTAAAAATGGAGCGAGAGCGTGCTCCAGTAGTGTTTGCCCCCCGACTTTAATGTATGGCTTGGCAACCTCACTACCCAGACGGCTTCCGGAACCGGCTGCAGGGACAATCAACGTGAACGAACGGGTACTCACAATCAAATGATGAGCATCGCATCCCCGAATGAGAAAAAGCGATACCCTTCTTTCTCTGCCTTTTTGTAAGCCTCCATAAGGAAATCATATTCTGCAAAAGCCGCAGAAAGCATCAACAACGTAGACTCGGGACGATGAAAGTTTGTAATGAGTGCTTCTGTAATCTTGAAATCGTAGGGAGGGTAAATAAACTTGTCCGTCCATCCCGTTCCCGGCTTGGACATGCCACTTGCCATCACACTGGTCTCGAGAACCCGAACAGCCGTCGAGCCACAGGCAACGACCTTGTTCTTTTTACTCGAGAGCGCCTTGTTTACCTTCTCCGAGGATTCAGCGGAAATATAATAGTTCTCGGAATCCATTCTGTGCTTGGTCAGATCCTCCACCTCCACAGATCGAAAAGTCCCCCAGCCGATATGCAGGGTAACCGGAACAAACTCCACCCCTTTCTTTTCCAGTTTTTCGACAAGCTCATTTGAAAAATGCATGCCGGCAGTTGGCGCAGCAACCGCGCCTCGTTCACGGGCAAAAATGGTCTGATACCGTTCTTTGTCACTCTCTTTCGGTTCTCGCTCTATATATGGCGGCATTGGCATCTGCCCAATTTCATCGAGAATTTGATAGAGCTCTTCATTGGCCCCCTCGAAGAGAAACCGGATGGTTCGACCCCTGGAAGTCGTATTATCGACAACCTCCGCCATCAAATCTTCACCAAAATAGAGCTTGTTCCCGATCCTGATCTTTCTTGCGGGTTCTACCAGAACATCCCACAACATATTTTCGGGCTGGAGCTCCCTGAGAAGAAAAACCTCGATGTCGGCATCCGTTTTCTCTTTCTTCCCCTTTAGCCTGGCAGGAAATACTTTCGTGTTGTTATAAACAACAACATCACCCTTTTTCAGATATTTATGAATATCCGAAAACGTTTTATGTTCGACGCTTCGCTCCTCCCTGTTTAACACCATCAGCCTCGAACTGTCCCTTGGCTCGACAGGTTCTTCAGGCACGTTCAGCTTTTCAATGTCAAACTTGAAATCCGTAAGTTTCATCTTCATAAGCAGTGCAGTCGATCTGTAATGTCTTGACTATCTGTTCGTCTCCGGCGGCCTGTCAGTGAACACCCGCCCGAGTATTCTTCTCAAGCTTTTCAATATACTTTATTTGTCTGCTTATGACAACCGTAACAATGTCTTCCTGTTGCAAATACGACCCGAATATTCCAGCCGGGTGAGCAAATAAAAAATAGCTCGCAAAACACGACAGATATTTACTAATAGCTGGCCATTGATTATACTTAATCAGGATTAGTAGCGTTGCTCTTTGAGGAGGAGATTATGAAAACAGCTATTTCAACTTTTATACTTGTTCTGTTTGTGTCTGTTTCTATTGCGGAAGCACAATTAAGAGAAGACCTGAATCGATCCGGAAATGTCACAGGAACGATTCTTAAAACCGATCATCAGGAATCTTCATCCTTTCAACGTTTGTTTGACGGGGTGAATATGGAGATGGGGCACTCCTACAGTATGACTTTGGGAAGTGTCGGCGGCCAATTTCAAAATGTGAACGCTTACACAAATCACATGGCGTTTGACTTCAGTGAGAATCTGTCAGGCAATCTGGATGTCTCATTCCTGCACTCTCCGTTTGGCAACTCATTCTCCGGAATGGGTATGAATAATCCGGGACTTGGAGACAGAATCGTAATTGACCGTGCACAACTCGATTACCAGCTATCGGAAAACACAAGTTTTTCCATTCAGTTTTCTCAACGACCTTACTACTCCCCATACTCTTTCGGGGCATATAACTCACCATTCAATCGCCGAAGTCATTTCCCGTATTAACGCCACTGAATGAGCGAGCAACGATCGGAACAGCAGGGTTTTCTTCTACATGCTGCAATTGGATTTCTTACGGTTCTGCTCACCATTCTCATTCTGGCACTCTTGTTCAGAATGATCTACCCTCGCATACAGAGTGACCGGGCTGTCGAAGACCCGATTTTGATCAGCGAAGTCATACAACTGGAGGTGTTAAATGGTTGTGGAGTTCCCGGAATTGCGACACGGTTCACAGCAGCCCTCAGGCGCTATGGTTTCGATGTGGTCGAATCAGGCAATTTTGACCATTTCAATATGCAGGAAACCATTCTCATATCCAGAAATGGAGATATGGACAATGCCAGACGAGTTGCACAAGCGCTCGGCATTCCGGAGGATCGCATATTGCTGGAAACATCCAGAGAGTATTACCTGGATGCTACAGTTGTCATCGGCGCCGATTACGAAACCTTACAGATTGACTAAATCTACTCTATGAGTCTGACACCAAAAACGAAAGAAGATCACAAGTCACCAAATCATCCGGATCAGAGCCGGGATACCCATGAACTCCTGAGTACAATAACCGACGCGCTTCTGGAGAAGAAAGGGCGATCAATCGTTCAACTGGATGTCCGGGATCTCACCACGCTCACCGACTATTTCATTATTTGCCACGGGACATCCGATACACAAATTGGTGCACTTGCGAAACATGTTCTGGAAGAAGCACGTACAAAGAGAGGGGAAAAAGCCTGGAAGCAAGAAGGGATCGATGCAAGACGCTGGATCATAATCGATTACGTAGATGTGGTCGTTCATATTTTTAATGAAGAGAAACGGGATTTTTACGGTTTTGAAAAGATGTGGAACGATGCGGTTCGAACAGAAATCTCGGACCTGCCCTCAGAATCATCCGACTCCACTCATTAATCCGATATAATATCGGCTGATCAGAACAGAACCGGGATCTATCGCCGAACCTCTTCCGGAGGCCCCGGAAACATGCGCTCGTTACGATTAAATCCGATACCAGTACTCCTTGGGTTAACATTTCTTGTTGCCCTCTCTTATGGCCTGTTTGAATTGAACCGGTCTCATCAATCCCCGGCTCAACTGCCTGCTGAAGAACTCATGGGCCAGAGCCTCGATTTATCGGTCACACTTTTCGACAGGATCGAGAACGACTTTCTGGAGCGATCAAAATCACTGGCTTCTGATCTGGAGAGTGCCCTCGCGGACTCCCCATCCAGGCAGACGGCTTTCCGGCTTCTTCAGGACTACCCGTTCTGGGGAGGCTCACTCTTGAGAAACAACTCATCTTACACCTGGACCGGGTTTGCTGAACCGCTCACCTTCCCTCCTCCCATAAGACCCGATTCACTTAAAATTTCTCTCGAGCGGATAAACAATGTTACGCTTCTCAAGGCATCGATACCTCTGGACCTCAATGAAGATGACGAATGGCATCTTGTCACAACGGAGAGGCTCGAGCAGCGAAACGTGATTCCGATTGCCCGAGAGCAGGAAGTCGAGTTATCCAATCATCCAATGTTGTCCAACAGATACCCGGTGCATTTTAATTTTTTTGAACCGCTCCCGGGTCCGCCGGAGTTCTACCGGCCTCTCAAGATTGCTGACAGCGATTCTGTAGGAGTCGTTTATGCAGACCCCGGAGATATTGTAGATTACAGGGCTTCTGTCATTCACGGAGAGAATCGTTGGCGAACTCTCTTTCACATCATCTTCTTTCTCCTTGGCTCTGCCTTGTTCTTTGTCTGGTCATACTCAAGGAGGCGGTGGCGGGACCTGGTTCTGCAACTGATCATGATTGTTGGGGTCTGGTTGCTCTTTATTAACACAACCATTCCGGTTCAATGGATCGACTCGTTCATGCCGGACCTTATGGATGAACGCTACGCCACTCTTCGTGCCATCTCCTATTATGCAACACATGCCATATTCAGTTTCTTTGTGGCTTTTTCCGTAATCACCGTTTTGACAAGAAAATGGCGTGTTGCCAAACCGGAAAATGTGCTTCAAACTTTTCTCTCCTCCTTTTTACTGGCTGCACTCAGTCTCTGTTTAATACTTTTTTTCCTTGTCTCAACCTATCAGATCGGATTCACAGCACAAATTCCACTTCGGGATCTGGAGCTGATCCCTGGTATTGAAACATGGATACTGATCATTTCTACCGGGTTTTTTCTTTCATCCGTACTTGCCCTGCTGATCGCCTGCTGGTGGGTCTTTATGGTTTCTGAGCACGACAAGAGTACGGTTATCGGGTTAATCGGAAGCATCAGCTTCTTCTTTCTCTTCTACCTGGCGGATCTGATACTTCCGATTACACTATATGAGTGGCGAACGCTTCTATTAAGTTTTACACTCTTTGCACTCATCCTTGGCTGTGCGATCTATATACACCGACACCCGGAATCGTTTCTGCAAATGTCCGGGTTCAGGCTTTTACTGATCATAGCACTCGTCACGTCTCTTACAGGATATACGATATACGCCGTCTCGGAAGAACATCGAATCGACCGTCAACTCCATGATCAGGCTACTCAATTTTACCAGGAGGAGGACGACGAAGCAGCCGATATTACATTCCGGCTCCTCTCATCGATCGAACACCGATTAATGTACCTTTCAACGGAAGACCTGGAGAACCGTCCATCGACGGTGCAATCACGTTTCCAAAGAGCTATTCAGGCATCGTTGAGACAGCAGTGGCAGACCCACTCGTTCGATATTCAGCTCGTCACACCGGAGGGTGAATTGATCAGTGATTACGCAACCAGCATACACGCTCCCGGCTCTGCCTTTTATGACATGCTCAGAATCGAAACCTCTTATCATGCCGAGAGAATCAGCAGAGAGACCAACAGGCCAGTCGTTCAATCCGGACCAACAGCCTTTACCGGCGACGAATATGTAACATTTTACAGAGGGTGGATTCCGATCTATGATGACCTCAGGCCAGATCAAATCATTGCATGGGTCATTGCAGCCGTCTATATCGAAAGGCCGGACTTCAACAAGCCGATTCGGGCTGTCCTCGCCGCTTCTGCCGAAGAGGACTGGAGAAGCTCATTTTATCTTTCCAAGTATATGAATGGCCGTCTCACCAGGAGTACGATCAAGGGTATTTATGCAAATCAACCCCGTTATCAACGACTCTCTGACCAGGAGCTCGAGATTGCGGAATCAGACTCAATCGCCTACATATCGAACATTACAGCAGAAGGAACGTTTCGGGAACTTCTGCTACGCCCGAATGAATTGGAGATTATCAAAGCGAGTACACCGTTACCGGCTTTTAATCACCATCTTTTCTCAATTTTCCGCATGA
>LFIK01002919.1_pt1 | contig 13900 bp, 12 predicted proteins | sample 643401 | NCBI WGS metagenome assembly LFIK01 (sample SAMN03777447, study PRJNA286221) | soda lake metagenome | biome: soda lake; feature: Kulunda steppe; material: water; isolation source: sample T5-Br brine of Lake Tanatar-5 | place: Russia: Kulunda steppe | collected 2010-07 | reverse complement strand
GATTGCTGGGGAATTCGGGCTGCCCGCGAACCTTCCCACAGAGTTATCCACAGAATCCGGGGATAGCTTGAGGCTTGAAAATCTCGGCGCGGCGTTGCAGCGCAGGCGAGAATCGCCCATCTCAAAAGCACCATGGATTCGACCCCCGAAACACCCGGACCCGTAACGAAGGGCCCTGAGGCAGGCAGCCCCGCCCCGACCGGGCACGCCTGCATCCAGGGCTACCTGCGCACGCTGGACAATTCGCCCGGCGTTTACCGGATGCTCAACGCCCAGTCCGAGGTGCTGTATGTCGGCAAGGCGCGGCAGTTGCGCGCGCGGGTGTCCAGCTACGCCCGCCCCTCGGGGCATTCGGCGCGGATCGCGCGGATGATCGATGAAACCGCGTCGATGATGTTCCTGACCACGCGGACCGAAACCGAGGCGCTGCTGCTGGAGCAGAACCTCATCAAGCAGTTGAAGCCGCGCTACAACGTGCTGCTGCGCGACGACAAGAGCTTTCCCAACATCCTCTTGCCGCAGGACCATCCGTTTCCGCAACTGCGCAAGCACCGGGGCCGCAAGGCGGTGAAGGGCCGCTATTTCGGCCCTTTTGCCAGCGCGGGGGCCGTGAACCGAACCCTGACCCAGTTGCAGCGCGCCTTCCTGCTGCGGACCTGCACCGATTCGGTATTCAACAGCCGCACGCGGCCCTGCCTGCTCTATCAGATCAAGCGCTGCGCCGCGCCGTGTGTGGGCTACGTCTCCGAAGCCGACTACGCCGCATTGGTCGCCGATGCCGAGCGGTTCCTGTCCGGGCGCAGCACGCATATCCAGGCGCAACTGGCCGAGGAGATGCAGACAGCGGCCGAGGCGATGGAGTTCGAGCGCGCCGCCGCGCTGCGCGACCGTATCCGCGCGCTGACCAACGTCCAGCAAAGCCAGGGCATCAACCCCCAGGGCGTGACCGAGGCCGACGTGATCGCGCTGCACATGGAGGGCGGTCAGGCCTGCGTGCAGGTGTTCTTCATCCGCGCCAACCAGTCATGGGGCAACCGCGATTTCTATCCCCGCACCGGCGCGGGGGCCGAGACGCCGGAGATCCTGCAGGCGTTTGTCGCGCAGTTCTATGACGGCAAGGAGCCGCCGCGCCTGATCCTGCTGTCGCACCCGCCCGAGGATGCAGAGCTGCTGGCCGAGGCGCTGAGCGAACGCGCGGGTCGCAAGGTCGCGCTGGCCGTCCCGCAGCGGGGCGAGAAGGTCGAGCTTGTCGCCAACGCGCTGCGCAATGCGCGCGAATCGCTGGGCCGGCGCATGGCCGAGGGCGCGGCGCAGTCCAAGCTGCTGGCCGGGCTGGCCGAGGCCTTCGATCTGGACGCGCCCCCGCAGCGGGTGGAGGTCTACGACAACTCCCACATCCAGGGTGCGAATGCGGTGGGCGCGATGATCGTTGCCGGGCCCGAGGGGTTCATCAAGAGCCAGTATCGCAAGTACAACTTCAAGCCGGGCGAGGTCACGGCGGGCGACGATCTGGGCATGATGAACGCCATGCTCAAGCGCCGGTTCGAACGGCTGCAACGCGAGGACCCGGACCGCGAAGGGGAGACCTGGCCGGACCTCTTGCTGATCGACGGCGGCGCGGGGCAGGTGGCGGCGGTGGCGCAGGTGCTGGCCGATCTGGGCGTGGATGACGTGCCGCTGGTGGGCGTCGCCAAGGGCGTGGACCGCGACGCGGGCAAGGAGGAATTCCACCGCCCCGGCGCCCGCCCCTTCGCGCTCAAGCGCAACGACCCGGTGCTCTATTTCATCCAGCGGCTGCGGGACGAGGCGCACCGCTTCGCCATCGGTGCGCATCGGGCGAAACGGGCCAAGAGCGTCAGCGCCAACCCGCTCGATGACGTGCCCGGTGTGGGGGCGGCGCGGAAGCGCGCGCTGCTGGGGCATTTCGGCTCGGCCAAGGCGGTGACGCGGGCGGGGCTGGCGGACCTCAAGGCCGTACCGGGCATCTCCGAAGCGCTGGCGCAGACCATCCACGACCATTTTCACGCGCGGGGCTAGGCGGTGGGGTGATACTCTGACGGGGGGCAGGCAGGCGCGGCCGAAGGGCGGGACGGTTGTCGAGGTCATGCACCGGCCTTCGGGTTGACTTGAGGCGGCGCCGGTTACCCCCGGATCACCCCGCCAGCGCCCGGTCCACCGCCTTGATCTGCGCGTCGACGTCGATGGCGGTTTCGCTCAGCACCTCGAAGTCCCGGTCCTCGAACACGTCGCGGTCGGGGTGGGCGGCGCGCCGGGCCGCCAGCGCTTCGTCCCGCGCCTGGACCAGCGCGGCGATCTGCGGGCGGAACAGGACCACCATCGCGGTGAGCCAACGGTTCGTGGGCCAGCTTGGCGCGGCGTGGTCGATGGCGAAATGCGGCAGCATCCGGATCACGTCCGAAGCCGGATACCAGGTGTCCGCCGTCACCCAGCGGTTGGTGGTGAACAGCCCCGTGGGCGTGCCGAACTTGTCCATGGAGATCGCCACCAGATGCGACAACGCCTTGTCGCCCGAGGGCCAGTCACGCATCGCCGCCTCGGGGATGGGGGCGCAGCCTGCGGGCATCCCCTTGGCGCGCAGGAACAGGTGGAAATGCCCGTGCTCGCCCTGGCGGTGGGCGTGGTAGTAGTATTGCGAATGGGTGTCGCGGTCGTAGACATCGCCCTTGGGGTAATGGGTCAGCTTGACGAACTGGCCCTGGCCCTTCAGCACCTCGCCGACGACGTTGAGCTTGGCCTTGCGCAGCACCCGGACGCATTCGCGCACCTCGGCGCCCGCGGCCTGCATGGCCTGCAATTCCGCGCGAGGGAGCGCGGTCAGGTCGGGGTCGGGGATGTCGCGGGGCATCGGCGTCTCCATCTGCTGTCGGTCACGCCGGGCGGGGATCGGACCAGCGCAGCAGCCCGCGCCCGGCCAGCCCCGCCAGCGCCGCGATCAGCGCCACCGAGCCGACCTGCCATACCAATACCATAAGCGCCGCATCCTGCGCATGAAAGAACCGCAGCCCGAAATTCCCCAGTCCCGCCGCCGCCAGCGCCGCCAGCGCCAGTGTCAGCCGGGGCGCCAGCGGCACCCCGCGCCGCAGCATCAGATACAGCACCAGCCCCGGCAGCGATCCGATCAGCGCGATGTAGAAGAAACACGCCGGGTCCGGGGTCAACCGCAGCCCGTCAGCCCCCATCGCCCACCAGTCGCGCAGGCACCCCAGCGACAGCGTGCCCAGCCAGAGCGCGCCGGGCACCACCGGCGCCAGCCGCCAGAGCGGCGAGGCGCCGGGAATGGTCAGCGCCAGCGCCGCCGCCGCCGCCGCCATCCCAGTAGCCAGCGCCGCGCCCTGTTCGAAAAGGAAGCGCGCATCGCCCAGCCGCTCGACCAGATCGGCGCGGGGGCCGATGGCCCAGACCATGGCGACGGCGAAGCCCAGCGCGATCACAGCCCACCCCAGCGCCCGGCGCACAGGGTGCGCCAGCGGCCGTGGCGGGCGCGCCTGGCGCGACAGCCGCGCAATCAGCGCGTCGGTGCCGCGATGGGTGTGCATCGGGTCGGTCACGGGGTCGCTACTCCTTCCACAATGTGCCGCGCATCTTGCGCATGGCACGGTGTATCGCCACCTTCAACGCCGCCACGGTTGACCCGCTCACGGCCGCCGCCTCGGCCAGCGACATCTCGCGCAGGCGCAGCAGTTCCACCGCCTGCCGTTCCGCCGGGGTCAGATCGCCCATCGCCTTGCGCACCGACATCATGTTCACGACCGTTGCTTCGGTGATATTCGCGGCGCCATCGAAAAAGGTTTCGGCCAGGTCGGCGGCGGCGAGGTCGATCGCCGCGCGGCGGGCGTAGCGCCGCGCGTTGTCGGCCAGCCGGGCGCGGGCGATGGCCACCATCCAAGGCAGGAAGGGCCGCGCCGGGTCCCAGGTGCCGCGCGCCTGATGCAGCGACAAGAGGATGTCCTGAACGAGATCCTCGGTATCCTCGGCCGACAGCCAGGGCGCGCGCCGCCGCACCAACCGCCGCATGCGCACCGCGACCTCGGTCAGCAACGCGTGATAGGCCGCGCCGTCGCCCGACTGCGCGCGCATCATCAGCGGCTCCAGCGCTACCGCGTCGTCTGTCCGGCCTTGCGCAGTCTTCATCCGGCGATCCCTGCCGCGCCTGTCTGTCCTGATATTACGCACGCGCGCTCGAAAAGTTACACGCGGGGTGAAGATTTTCTGTAACCCGCCGCGATCCGAGCCCGAACCCCCTGACACCGGGACGCGCCATCACGGCCACCGGAAAAGAAGATGACAACAGAATCATGTCAGGGAGGCTTTGATGCCGGAGAACACCGAAAGCTGTCGCAAATCCGGGCTGCGCGCGGGGCTGCGCTCGTCCACCGCGCTGAGCGTGGCGCTGATGCTGGGCGCAGGCGCGCTGGGCACCGCCGGGTTCGTTATGGTGACGCATGTGGGCCAGGCCCAGGCCGGGGCCTGCAGCGCGAACCCCTGTGCGGCTGATTGTGCGGCAAACCCCTGCGCGGCTGATCCCTGCGCCGCAAATCCCTGCGCGGCCGACCCTTGCGCCGCTGATCCGTGCGCGGCGAATCCCTGCGCCGCCGATGCCTGCGCGGCTGACCCCTGCGCCGCCGATCCCTGCGCCGCCGCCTGTGGCCCCTGTGGCCCATGCGGCGCGGCGGCAGGCGAGGCGACCGGCTGCTTCATCCCCCGGCTGGCCGAGGCGAACGCCTGCGCGGCGGACCCCTGTGCCGCCCACGACCCCTGCGCCGCGGACCCCTGCGCTGCACATGATCCGTGTGCCGCCAACGCCTGCGCGGCAGACCCCTGCGCCGCAGCCAATCCCTGCGCGGCGGATGACCCTTGCGCCGCCGCCTGCGCACCCTGTGGGCCCTGTGGCCCGTGCGGTCCCTGCGCCGCCGGTGCCCCGCCGCCCGACGTCAGCGACGAGGAATTGCAGGCGCTCTACGACTGCCTGATGGAGTCCATGGGCCAGCAGGAAGCGGCACTCGATTCGGATCTGGTCATGGCGTCCTGGACCGAATCCGAACGCCCCGAGGGCAGCGCCTTCGCCGGCTGGACGAATTTCGCTTCCACGCCCTATATCTCGTTCACGCATGGCGAACGCTTCGCCACCAACCACGCCAACGAGATCGCGGCCGAGGTCTATGGGCTCTACGAGGATATCGACACCATGCCCGCGGGCGGGATCGTGGCCAAGCCCACCTTCAGCATCGGCCCCGACGGCCAGGCGCTCTGGGAAACCCTGTTCCTGATGGAAAAGGCCGAGGAAGGCGCCTCACCCGATACCAACGACTGGATCTACACGGCAATCATGCCCGATGGTTCGCTCATGGGCCGGACGCTGGGCGCGAACTCGGACGGCATGTTCTTCTGCGCGGCCTGTCACATGGGCGGCGGGATGGACACCGATGACCTGCTGTTCATGGAGCCGCAATACCGCGTGCAGGACTGACCGCCGGTCCGTGAAACGAACGCCCAAGGCGCCCCCCGCGCCTTGGGCCACAGACCCCACACAGGAGAGCTTGCCGCCATGTTCCGGATCGCCCTTGTCGCCGCGTTCACGCTTGCCGGGGCCAGCGCCAGCGCCAATCCGGCGCAATGGGAACGCGCCTGGCCGGAAACCGATTTCTCGCGCAGCACCGTGGATTTCGCCGAGATCATGTCCGGCGGGCCGCCCAAGGACGGCATCCCCGCGATCTGGGATCCGGAATTCATCCCGGTAGCCGAGGAAGCAAGGCTGGATGCCCGCGAACCGGTCCTGACCTACGAGCATGAAGGCGAGGCCGCGCGCGCCTATCCGATCCGCCATCTGATGTGGCACGAAATCGTCAACGACGTGGTCGGCGGGGTGCCCATCGCGGTGACCTATTGCCCGCTGTGCAATTCGGCGATGGTGTTCGATGCGCGGGTGAATGGCGAGCATCTGACCTTCGGCGTCTCGGGGCTGCTGCGCCATTCCGACATGGTCATGTACGACCGCGAAACCGAAAGCTGGTGGCAGCAGGCGGTGGGCGAGGGGATCGTGGGCGATTACGCGGGCGCACTGCTGGAGCCCCTGCCCGGCTGGATGGAAAGCTGGGCCGAGTTCCTGGAGCGCAACCCCGACGGGCTGGTGCTGGACGAGCCGAACTGGCGCCGCGCCTATGGCCAGAACCCCTATGTCGGCTACGACACCTCGGCACGGCCCTTCCTCTACCGCGGCGAGGACCCGCCCCACGGGATCAACCCGCTGGCCCGCGTGGTGCGGGTGGAAGATCGCGCCTGGACCTTCGCCCGGCTCCGCGAAGAGGGCGAGATCCGCGAAGCCGGCGTGGTGCTGAACTGGACCCCGGGGCAGGCCTCGGCGCTCGACAGCAGCACGATCGCCGCCGGGCGCGATGTGGGGACAGTGCGCGTGCGCGATGACGCGGGCCGCGATCTGCCCCACGACATCCCCTTCGCCTTCGCCTTCCAAGCGTTCTTCCCTGACGGCCAGTGGATGCTGGGCGACTGACGCCCGGGGCCCCAGCCCCGCAGACCCATCGAACGGTACTGCCGCGCAGGCGTGGAGCACGGGCGCAGGGCAGCCCACCCGCGCCGCGCGGCACGCGCGGCGCCCGGCCCAACGGGACGAGCCCCTGCAACGGGGCGAAGACGGGCGGGAGCCCCGGTCAGCCTGCCTTGTGTCGGGCGGGGCGGCCAGTCGTCCATGACCGGCACGCTCGGGGCCGCTGCAGCAGGATGGGACGGCCGCCACTGACGCCAACCGCAGCGCGTCAGCGCGGATAGTCCCGGCCCCAGACCGCAACCGCATCGCGGGCCAGCATCCGCGCCTCGGCCCGGTCCAGTTCGGCCCGCGCCAATGCCGCGTCGCCATGGCGCGCCAGCGCGCGCTGCCACAGCCGATACGCCGACTTTGCACTCCACGGCAGCGCCGCCTGATGCAGCCAGGCGCGCAATTCCGGCGGCAGCCGGTCGAACCCCGCCATGGTGGACGCCCGGCGCCGCTTCAGGCTGGTGGCGATGTTGCGCCGCATGGGTCCGGTTCCGTCAGGCGGCCTTGCGCGTGCCCCAGCGCGGGAACGGGTCCGGCAGATCGGCCCAGTCGGCGGGGGTGAAATCAACGCCGATCAGGGCGGCATCCAGCTTGGCGCGGATCGCGGCGATATCCATCCCCGCGCCGATGAACACCAGTTCCTGCCGCCGATCGCCCCAAGGCTCCACCCAGTTCTCGCGCATCCGGGCCAGCGCCTCGGGGTGGTCTGGCCAGCGCTCCCGCGGGACCGCCGCCCACCAACCCCCTAGCGGCGTGACCGAGGACACGGCGCCTGCCAGGCTGAACTCCGCCACCCAGTTGGGGCGCGAGGCGAGCCAGAAATGCCCCTTGGCCCGGATCACCCCGGGCAGGTCGCCGTTCAGCACATCATGCACCCGTGCCGGGTGGAACGGCCGCCGCGCGCGGTAGACGAAGCTCGAGATCCCGTATTCCTCGGTCTCGGGGACATGGTCGGCGAAGCCGTAAAGCTCCTTGGCCCAGAGCGGGTGCTCATGCGCGCGGTCGAAATCGAACAGCCCGGTGTCGAAGATCAGATCGCCCGCCACCTGCGCCTGGTCGGTTTCGATCAGCCGCGCATCGGGGTTCAGCGCCTTGATGATCTTGCGCGCCGCATCCGCGCGCTCCGGCCCGGCGTCGGTGACCTTGTTGAGCACCACCACATCGGCGAATTCGATCTGCTCGGTCAGCAGGTTGACCAGCGTGCGCTCGTCCTCCGCACCCAGCGTCTCGCCCCGGTCGGACAGGAAATCGTGGCTCGAGAAATCCTTGAGCAGGTTGATCGCATCGACCACCGTGACCATCGTGTCCAGGCGCGAGACATCGGCGAGGCTCTCGCCGTCCTCGTCGCGGAACTCGAAACTGGCGGCGACGGGGAGCGGCTCGGAAATCCCGGTCGATTCGATCAGCAGGTAGTCGAAGCGCCCCTCGGTCGCCAGGCGGCGCACCTCCAGCAGCAGGTCGTCGCGCAGGGTGCAGCAGATGCAGCCGTTGGACATTTCCACCAGCTTCTCCTCGCCCCGGCGCAGGTCCACGCCCGCTTCCACCAGATCGGCATCGATGTTGACCTCGGACATGTCGTTGACGATCACCGCCACGCGGCGGCCCTCGCGGTTGTTCAGCACATGGTTCAGAAGCGTGGTCTTGCCCGCGCCCAGAAAGCCGGAAAGCACGGTGACGGGAAGGCGGTTATCCTGCACGGGAACGGCTCCTTCTGGTTATGTGATATTATCACATAACGCAGCCCGCCCGCCCCTTCAACCGGCCAAGGCGCGCTTTCACCGCCGCATCCGCGCCAGCAGGTCGGCGGAAATGTATCCGTCCGGCACCAGCCCGTTGGCCGCCTGCCATCCCCGCACCGCCGCATGGGTCGCCGGACCCAGCCGCCCGTCGATTCCAGCGGTGTCGAACCCGGCCGCGTTCAGCAGTCGCTGCAATTCCATCCGCTCCGACAGGTTCAGCGCCCGGTCCCCGCGCGGCCAGCCCGCCACGAACGGCCCCGCCCCGCGCAACCGGTCCGACAGATGCCCCAGCGCAATCACATAGGCATCCGAGACATTGTAGGTCTTGAGCACGTCATAGTTGCCGAAGGCCAGCAGCGCCGGGCCGCCCCGCCCCGCGGGCAGCATCAGCTCCGCCTGCCCTGCGCCCGGCAACGCGCCCGCAGCCGCCGTCACCCCCAACCCGCGCCAGGCCGCCACCCCACGCCGCGTCCCCACGGCGGCAAAATCGAACCCCTCGGGCAGCCGCACCTCCACCGCCCAGGGCTGCCCGCGCGTCCAGCTATTCGCCGCCAGGTAATTCGCCGCCGAGGCCAGCGCATCCGACGGGTCCGCCCCCCAGACATCGCGCCGCCCGTTGCCGGTGAAATCCACCGCATGGTCCAGGTAGCTCGACGGCATGAACTGCGTGTGCCCCATCGCCCCGGCCCAGGACCCGATCATCCGCCCGGGCGTCACCTCGCCCGCCTGCACGATCTTCAGCGCGGCGATCAATTCGCCTTCGAAGAACCCCGCGCGCCGCCCGTCGCGCGCCAGCGTCGCCAGCGTGCTCAGCGTCGGCGTGGTCCCGCGCGCGGCGCCATAGCTGGTTTCCAGCCCCCAGATCGCCACCACCACCTCGGGCGGCACGCCGAACCGCGACTCGATCCGCCGCAAGAGATCGCCATGCCGCGTCATCAACCGCCGCCCCTCGGCGATCCGGCCTGGCGTCACGGCGTTGTCCAGATATTCCCAGACCCGGGTGGAAAACTCGGCCTGCGCCCGGTCCAGCCGCACCGTGCCCGGCAGATGCCGCACCCCGCCCATGGCCGCATCAAAGGCCCGCGCCGAGACCCCTTCGGCCAGCGCCCGTCCCCGGAACGCTGCCACCCAGGCCTCGAAACTCGCGCCGCGCGGCGCCGCCGCCACACCCTCGGGACGCGGTTCGGGGCGGGGCGAGCGCTCCACATTGGCGCCCACACACCCCGGCACCAGCATCAGAACCACCAGCACAGCCCGCCACATCACCCTGCCCCTTCCGGATCGCCCAAACCTCTGCCCTCAACCGTGCCCGATCCGGCTTCATCTTGCCACAAATACCCAAACACGCCGGTCGGCCAATGCGCGCCCCGCTCGCATTTTCTTGCCAGAAATACTCCGGAGGAGTCCCGCGCTTGCGCGGGACCGGCGCAGCGCCGCAGACCCCACCTCAACCCCGGAACACCCGCCAGGCCAGCGCCACCCGCGCGAGCGCCGTCACCAGACACAAGCAACCAAACACCCAGGCCAGCGGCGCGAACCACGCCGGAAACAGGCAGAGCGCGACGAAGAACAGGATCGTCTCGGTCCCTTCCAGCAGCCCGCCGGTGAAATAGAGCGTCTTGACCCCGTGGCTGTCGCTGCGCATCCGCGCCTTCTCGGCCAGCACCGCGTAGCCAAGAAACGAGCCCCCGTTGACATAGAAGCTCATCAGCAGGAACGCTCCCGCCGCCCCGTTCTTTCCCGGGTCCAGCAGCACGAAGGCCAGCGGGATCGCAGCATAGAAGACATAGTCCGCGACGATATCGAAGTAGCCACCGAAATCGGTCACGCCGCGGCGGCGCGCCACCGCCCCGTCCAGCCCGTCCGCCAGCCGCGATGCCAGGATCAGCGCCAGCGCCACCACGAAAAGCTCCGCCACGATCGCCCCCGCTGCCGCCAGCCCCAGCACCAGCCCGGCCAGCGTCACCGCATTGGCCGAAACCCCGCGCCGGGCCAGCCGCGCGCCCATGCGGTTCAGCGGCGGATCGATGAAGGGTCGCAGATGACTGTCCAGCATGTCTTTTTCCAGTGGCGGGGGCGCACGCCCCGATGAACACCTTATGTCGCTTCGCATCGGCATGCGAAACGGTTTCGTCCCCGGGTTCACCTTTGCGTGCGTCCTGCAGCAGTTCGCCACTCGGCGCCGTCCGCTGGCGGGAAACACTCTTGTGATCGTCCCGCGCAGCGCTGGCCGGTCGGGCCGCACCTGCGCTAGGGTGCCGCGACCGTAAACCGCGCGGCACAAGAACACGCGCGACACGAGGCCGACACGGATGCGCAACTGGATCATCGCGGGCACAGGGGTGGCGCTTCTGGCCCTGGCGGGTTGGGCGGGTTGGCGACATCTTGCGGCCCCCTCGGCGCTGGAGCCTGAAGCCATGGCGGCGCTCTATCGCGCGCCGCTGCCCGCGCCGCAGGGCGGCATGGATGTGTTTCACCTTGGCCACAGCCTGACCGGGCGCGACATGCCTGCCATGGTCGCGCAACTGGCCGCTGCCGCCGGGATCGACGACCACCGCCACCACAGCCAGCTTGGCTGGGGGACCAGCCTGCGCGAGCACTGGGACCCCGATCTGCCCATCAACGGGTTCGAGGTGGAGAACGCCCACCCCCGCTACCGCGATGCCGCCGACGCGCTGGCCGAAGGCGTGGAGGCGCTGGTGCTGACCGAAATGATCGATCTGGCCGACGCCATCCGCTACCACGATACCCCGCGCTATCTGGCCGAGTGGGCCAGAGCCGCGCGCACCGCGAACCCCGAGGCGCGCGTCTACCTATATGAAACCTGGCACCCGTGGACCGCGGGCGACGATTGGCTGGAACGGCTGGAACAGGACGATCAGGCCCTGTGGGCGGACACGATCCGCGCCCGCGCCATGGCGCTGGACGGGGTGGGCACGGTGCATGTGATCCCCGGCGGGCGGGCGATGGCGGCCTTCGTCCGCACGCTCGAGGCGCAGGGCGGGCTGCCGGGACTGGCCGACCGCTCGGGGCTCTTTGCCTATGCGGTCGACGCCGGCGTGCCGGACGCGCCCGAAGGCGCCATCGACGACATTCACCTGAACGATCTGGGCGCCTATCTGATCGCGCTTGTGCATCTGGCCACGCTTTACCAGATTGATCCGCGCGGCCTGCCTCATGCGCTGGAGCGTCATGACGGCACCGCCGCCGACGCCCCCTCGCCCGAGGCGGCCGCGCTGATGCAGGAAACGGTCTGGAACGTCGTCCGGCAGATCCCGGCCACCGGCGTTGCCGCCGAGTGACATGGAGCCACCGATGCGCCCATCCCTGACGGCCCATTGTGTTGGCCTTTGCCTTGGCGTGCTGCTGGCCCTGGCCGCCGCAGCTTCCGTGGCGGCGCAGGAGGGCACGCGCTCCCCCGCCGCTGCCGGAACCGCGCCCTGGCTGGGGATGAATCTGGCCATCGCCGCCGACTGGAGCACGCAGGACCCGTTCATCGACAAGATGCGCCTGGGCCGTCGCTGGATCGGTCATCTGCCCGGGCAATGGGGCGGATGGGATCATGACGACCTGCGCGCGGCGGGCGTGCTGGACGCCGAGGGCTGGCCCACCCGCATCCCCCCGGAGCTGGAGGGTATTTCCACGCTGGTGCTGACCGACATACCTGCGGACGCCGCGGTCATGGCGGGGCGCTACCATCTGGCCTATGACGGCACGGGCCGGGTCGAAATCTCGGGCCGGGCCGAAAACGTGATCCCCGGGCGCGGGCGCGCCGCCGGGCAATCGACCTTCGACTACACGCCGGGCGAGGGGCTGGTCATGCTCACCATCCGCGCGAGCGACCCCGACGACCCGGTGCGCAACATCACCGTGGTGCACGAACGCCACCGCGACGCCGTCGAGCGCGGCGAGATCTTCAACCCGGACTGGACCGCGCGACTGGACGGGGTGCGGCTGCTGCGCTTCATGAACTGGGGCGCGACCAACAACAGCACTCTCGCCCGCTGGGAGGACCGGCCGCAGCTCGATGACTATTCCTGGCAGGGCACCGGCATCCCGCTTGAGGTCATGATCCGGCTGGCCAACGAATTGCAGGCCGATCCGTGGTTCACCCTGCCGCATCTGGCCGATGACGATTTCATCCGCCACTTTGCCGAGACCGTGCGCGACATGCTGGACCCCGGCCTGCGCGCCCATATCGAACTGTCGAACGAGGTCTGGAACTGGCAATTCACGCAGGCGCGCTGGGCCGCCGATGCCGCCGAGGCCCGCTGGGGCGACGAGAACCAGTGGCTGCAATACTACGCCAGGCGCGCCGCGCAGATGGTGATGATCTGGGACGATGTCTTTGCGGGCCAGCACGAACGGCTGGTGCGCGTGCTGGCCACGCAGGCCGGATGGCCGGGGCTGGAGGAACAGTTGCAGGCGCCGCTCTGGCAGGCCGAGGATCCGGCCAACCCCGCCCCGCCGGAGCTCTTCGATGCCTATGCCATCACCGGCTATTTCGACGGCGGTCTGGGCCGCGATCCGAAGGTGGACACCGTGCGCGACTGGCTGGCCGAATCGCAGGCCCGGGCCGAAGCCGATGCGCAGGCGCTGCCCGAAGCCGACCGCGCGGCGCATGTGGCCGCGCATCGTTTCGACCATGCGGTGGATCTGGCCGTGGCGGAACTGCGGGATGGCGCGGTGACCGGCGATCCCGTTGGCTCGCTGCAATGGCTGCGGGACAGGGTCTTTCCCCATCACGCCGCGGTCGCCCGGCGCTGGGGGCTGGATCTGATCATGTATGAAGGCGGCAGCCACGTTGTCGGCACCTGGCCCCACAACGAGGATGCGGCGCTGACCGCGTTCTTCACCCATCTGAACTACACCCCGGAACTGGCCGCGCTTTATGCGCCCCTGCTGCGGGCGTGGTATGATGCTGGCGGCGACCTGTTCACCGCCTATCACGATGTCAGCCGTCCGGGCCCGCACGGAAGCTGGGGGCACCTGCGCCACAACGCCGATCAGAACCCCCGCTGGGAGGCGCTGGTGACCTTCGAGCTGCAAGGGGCAGCGCCGTGACCGCCCCCCCCGAACAGGTGGCGCAGCAGTCGGGACCGGGGCTGAGCATCATCATCCCAGCCAGCAACGAAGCCGCCTGGATCGCGCGCGCGCTGGCGGCTCTGGCGGCCAGCGACCCGGTGCCGGACGGCCCGGTGCAGGTGATCGTCGTGGCCAATGGCTGCAGCGACGACACCGCCGCCCGCGCCGATGCAGCCGCACCGGCGCTCCGCGCGCGCGGCTGGGAATTCTCGCTGCTGGAGCGCGCCGAGGGCGGCAAACCCGCCGCCCTGGACGCAGGCGACGGCGCGGCGACGCAGGGCAGCCGCCTCTACCTCGACGCCGATGTGACCGTCAGCCCGCCGCTGCTGGCGCAGGTGATGACGGCTCTGCACACGGACGCACCCCGCTACGTCGGCGCCACGCCCCGGATCGCGTCCGCCCGCAGCGCCGCCACCCGGGCCTATGCGCGGTTCTGGGCGCAAGTGCCGTTCAACCGCACGGCGGCGCCGGGCTATGGCCTGTTCGCCGTAAACCCCGCCGGGCG
>LFIK01002918.1_pt1 | contig 13901 bp, 8 predicted proteins | sample 643401 | NCBI WGS metagenome assembly LFIK01 (sample SAMN03777447, study PRJNA286221) | soda lake metagenome | biome: soda lake; feature: Kulunda steppe; material: water; isolation source: sample T5-Br brine of Lake Tanatar-5 | place: Russia: Kulunda steppe | collected 2010-07 | reverse complement strand
TGGGACTCAAGGTGGTGTTGCGCGAAGACTGTCTGGTTACGGAACTGCGTTGACTGTGTCGAGTGAATATCTTAGTAATGATAGTCAGAATCTCGAAGCGATTCGCCAAGATTTGTTGACGTATAATCCGACCATGCGCGAATTCTTCAAGAATTATGCCGACGCCATGGTCCCCGATACACGGGACGAAAATGGTGATCCGAGGGCCTGGCACCGGCTGCGTGAACATATCGATCAATATGGCATCGAAACGCCGTTCCCGACCGACTGACCGCTCCGGCAGCCGGCATCCATCATCCGGCCCATACCGACGACGACCCTCCCCCGCTTCCCCGGCGGGGGAGGGTTTTTCTTTTCCGGTGGGTCATTTCCGCCGGGGCATTGCGATGAGGGTGGATTGGTTTACACTTTGGCAGAAACTCACCCGGTGGCGCCATGCTGCCAAGCGCAGGGAGACGCGACAGCGTGTATGATTTCAGTGACGAGCGCCGCGGCGGGGCGGGCGAGGCGGTGTTGCCGGGGGCCGGTGCTGCGCACGGGCCCGGCTCGCGCGAGCACATGCGGGCGGCGATCCTCGACAAGCTCGTCTATGCGGTCGGCAAGGATGTCGCGCATGCGAGCGCGCATGACTGGTATGTCGCGGCGGCGCTGGCCCTGCGCGACCGGATCGTCGATCGCTGGATGGAATCGACCCGCGAAACCTATCAGCGCGGCGACAAGCGCGTCTATTACCTGTCGCTGGAATTCCTCGTCGGTCGCTCCTTCCGCGATTGCCTGACCAATCTCGAACTCACCGAGGCCATGGCCGGCGCCCTCGACGATCTCGGGGTCGATATCGAAGCGTTGCGCGAGGAAGAGCCCGATGCGGCGCTCGGCAATGGCGGCCTCGGGCGGCTGGCCGCCTGTTTCATGGAAAGCCTCGCCAGCCTCGGCATGCCCGCCATGGGCTACGGCATCCGCTATGATTACGGCCTGTTTCGCCAGGCCATCCGCGACGGCGCCCAGCACGAGGTGCCGGAGGACTGGCTGGTCTTCGGTAATCCATGGGAATTCGAGCGCCCGGAGGCGACCTACGCGATCGGTTTCGGCGGTGACGTCATCGACGAGACCACGGCGGACGGGCATGTGCGGCGCGTCTGGCGTCCGGCGGAAACGGTCAAGGCGATCGCCTATGACACGCCCGTCGTCGGCTGGCGCGGCAAGCGTGTGAACACGCTGCGGCTGTGGTCGGCGCGGGCCTCGGAACCGCTCGTCCTCGAAGCCTTCAATCACGGCGACTATGTCGGCGCCATGGCCAGCCGCGCCCGCGCCGAGGCGATCTCGCGGGTGCTCTATCCCAGCGACGCGACGCCGGCGGGTTACGAATTGCGCCTGCGCCAGGAGTTCTTCTTCACCTCCGCCTCGCTGCAGGATCTGGTGCGGCGCCATCTCAGCCGCTTCCCGGATCTCCATAATCTGCCCGATCAGGCCGCGCTCCAGCTCAATGATACCCATCCGGCGATCTCGGTCGCCGAACTGATGCGCATCCTGATCGATCTGCACGGAGTCGATTGGGCCGAGGCCTGGGCGATCACGCGCAAGGTGCTGAACTACACCAACCATACGCTCCTTCCCGAAGCGCTGGAGACCTGGTCGGCGCCGTTGATGGAGCGGATGCTTCCACGGCACATGGAGATCATCTACCGCCTCAACTGGCTTCATCTCGAGCAGGTGCGCGCCCGCTATCCGGAGGATGCGCAGAAGCAACGCGATCTTTCCATCATCGACGAGGAGAATGGCCGACGGGTGCGCATGGGCCATCTCGCCTTCATCGGCGCCAACAAGGTCAACGGCGTCTCGGCGCTGCATACGGAGCTGATGCGCGAGACGGTTTTCGCCGATCTCGACGCGATGTTCCCGGGGCGGATCCTCAACAAGACCAACGGCGTCACCTTCCGGCGCTGGCTGCAACAGGCCAATCCGCGCCTGACGGAACTCGCCGTCGAGGTGGCGGGGCCCGAGGTGCTCGATCGCCCGGAAGCCCTGCGCAGCCTCGCCGATCACGCCGATGATGCGGCCTTGCAGGAGCTCTTCGCGGCCCAGCGGCGCGCGGCGAAGGAAGATCTGGCGCGGGTGATCGCACGCAGCACGGGCATCCGCGTCGATCCCGCCGCCATGTTCGACGTGCAGATCAAGCGCATCCACGAATACAAGCGCCAGCTCCTGAATCTGCTCGAAACCGTGGCCCTCTACAATGCCATCAAGGCGGATCCGGATCGTGACTGGGTGCCGCGCGTGAAGATCTTCGCCGGCAAGGCGGCGGCGAGCTACGACAAGGCCAAGCTGATCATCAAGCTTGCCCACGATCTCGGGGCCGTGATCAATGATGATCCCGTCATGCGCGGGCGGCTGAAGGTGGTCTTCCTGCCCAATTACAATGTCAGCCTCGCCGAGGCGATCATCCCCGCAGCCGATCTCTCCGAGCAGATCTCCACCGCGGGCATGGAAGCGTCCGGCACCGGCAACATGAAGCTGGCCTTGAACGGTGCGCTGACGATCGGCACGCTCGACGGGGCCAATGTCGAGATGCGGGAGCATCTGGGCGAGGAGAACATCATCATTTTCGGGGCAACGGCCACCGAGGTCGAGGCATTGCGGCAGCAGGGATATTGCGAGAGCCCGACCCTGGATCGATCGACCCGCCTGGCGCGCGTGATCTTCGAGATCGAGAGCGGGCTTCTCAGCGAGAGCGAGCCGCGTCGCTTCGCGCCGTTGCTCGAGGATGTCGCCTACCGGGATCGCTTCATGGTCGCGGCGGATTTCGATGCCTACTGGGATGCCCAGCGCCATGTCGATGCGCTTTGGCGCGACAAGGCCGGCTGGTGGCGCAAGGCGATCATCAATACGGCACGCATGGGCTGGTTCTCTTCCGATCGCACCATCGCGGAATATGGCCGCGAGATCTGGGGTGTCGGCCCGAGATGAGCAACGCCGCGTCACGCCGGTGCCGGTGACGGGCCTGAAGAGGCCTGCGCCCTACGCATCGACGCGCCATGGCATCGTTCTGCCATTGGGGAAGCCCGTTCCGTAACGGCTCATTTGATTTCCAGCGCAGCATTCCGTCAGGTGGGTACCCGCTGATGGAAGAATAATGCTCCAAACAGGAATCCGGAGCGCGCGACCTGACTCTGTCAGGCCGGACAGTGCTCAAGAGGGGGCGAGGCGGTGGCAGGCTTGCTGTCGCCAAAAAAACGGCTCCCGAAGGAGCCGTTGAGAAAGTTGGGAGGAAACCATGAGCCGAGAGAGACGGCTCGAGGACCGTGCATGCGCGAGGGGATCACGCATACGATACTGCTTGGGATCGCTGCGGGAGACCGCAATCTCTGATGCGGCGATCGCTGAAGCAGTGATAAATAATTGCTATATAGCGCTGCTGTTGTCAACAAAAAATGCGAATTTTTTATATCGATTTGTATAGTTTAAGATTATATACATATTAAGTTATTGTAATTCAAAGATATTTTTAAAATTATCGAGGCTCTTCGACCGGTTCCCGGTCGTTAACAAATCATTTCGAAACAGCCGCCGCTCCGTCTCGCTACGTATATCCCCGAAAGACTATTACATTATAGCATATCCTTGAGCCGAAATTGCATAAAGGCGGGCCTGGCGCTTTGACGCATCCAGGCTCCGCAAGGTCAGGAGTGGGGTCCTCGCAGCGCAGGTCGTGCCTATTCGCCACGTTTCAAACATGACCAGTTTCGTTGATTATGTCAAGAAAATATCTGCAAAATGCCGATAAAATATAAATCTCATATCGGCGATCGTGGATATGCGCTCACTGCGCGCCGGCAGGCGGATTGTGGGGATCGAGAATGCTCCATTGGGTGAGCACGACGAAACCGTCCGAGGTCGCGATGACGAGTTGCTGCTGGTACTTGGCGATGATGCTGCCCGGACGGTGTTGGTGGGCCTCTTCCCAACCGCTGGCATTGCGGATGTGGATGGTGGTCTCGCCAATTCTGGCTATGCCATGGAGGCGCCCGAAGACCCTGATCGTTTCGAGCACTGCGGCCGTGCCCTGCTCGAAAGGAAGCCGGCGCTCCGCGTCGGTCGTGCGGTTCCAGTAGTTTCCGCCCTGTTGCGGGCTGGCAGCACGCCACAGTTCCGGCAGATCATTGCTCAACCTTTGCGCGATTTTCGCGGCGGCAAAACGGCAACGCACCAGAAGGCTGTCGGCATCGTCGTGGCGACTGACGGGAAAGGTCTCGCGGTCGATGATATCGCCCGCATCGAACCGGGGAGACAGCTTGTGGGCCGTGACACCCCATTCCGCGCGGCGCTCCATGAGGGCGCGCATGAGCGGGTAGGGGCCACGCCCCTCCGGCAATGGCGAGGGATGAAAGTTGAGGGCATAGGGCAGATGCCCCTCCCAGCCGAGGACCTTCCACGGATAACCGGCGACGATCAGGCATTGAACGTCCTGCTGCGCCAGCGCGACGCAATCCTCTTCGCGCAAGGGCGAAAGCTGGGCGGGGATCCCGGCCTTGCCGGCGATCTCCACCACATGGCTGTTGCTGTCGAGCGGATGGTTGCACGGGCGCGTGAAGAGCTTGACCGGTGTCCAGCCTGCGGCGAGCAGGGTATCGAAAACCGTGCTCATCATGTCGATCCCTGCAAAGGCGAAGCGCATCGTCGTTCTCTTTCGTGATCTCGTCATGGTATTCCTGCGGCGCTGGACGCCGACCGGTCGCGCCTTACATTAGCGCACAATGCTTGACGCATCTTGCAACACAAGGTTTCGTGGAGAAATTTCATGGCGTCCCAGGACGGCGTTTCCGGCTCCGACGCGGCGCGGCGGCTCCTGCTCGTGCTCGGTGACCAGCTGAGCCGCGATCTCGCGACATTGCGCGACCTCGACCCCGATCGCGATACTGTCCTCATGCTCGAAGTGCATGACGAGGCCGTCTATGTGCCCCATCACAAGCAGAAGATCGCCTTGATCCTTTCCGCCATGCGCCATTTCGCGCAGGAGTTGCAGGGGGAGGGGATTACGGTCGATTACGTGCGCCTCGATGATCCGGACAACGAGGGCTCGTTCTCCGCCGAGGTGACGCGTGCCGTGGCGCGCCACGCGCCTGCGAGCCTCGTCGTGACCGAGCCGGGTGAATGGCGCGTCTGGCGGATGATGCAGGATTGGCGCGAGGAACTCGGCATTCCGGTCGAGATCCGCGAGGATGATCGCTTCCTGTGTTCACGCGAGGCCTTCGCGCAATGGGCCGAGGGGCGCAAGGCGCTGCGGATGGAGTATTTCTACCGGGAGATGCGCAAGCAGACCGGATTCCTGATGGAGCAGGGGGAGCCCGTCGGGGGCAGCTGGAACTATGATGCCGAAAACCGCAAGGCGCTGCCTGACGATCTGAAGATTCCGGCCCCGAAACGCTTTGACCCTGATACGATCACGCAGGAGGTGCTCGATCTGGTGGAGGAGCGCTTTTCCGGGCATTTCGGCACGCTCGACGGCTTCGCCTGGGCGGTGACCCGCGAGGATGCGCTGCGGGCGCTGGATGCCTTCATCAAGGAGCGGTTGTGCCATTACGGCGATTATCAGGATGCGATGAAGCGCGGTGAACCGTTCCTGTTCCACGCGCTGATCTCGCCCTGCCTGAATTGCGGCCTGCTGTCGCCGCGCGAGGTCTGCGAGGCGGCCGAGGCGGCCTACAATGCCGGCAAGGCGCCGCTCAACGCCGTCGAGGGCTTCATCCGGCAGATCATCGGCTGGCGCGAATATGTGCGCGGCATCTACTGGCTGCGCATGCCCGATTACGCGCAGACCAATGCCCTCGACGCCCGGCGCGCCATGCCGGATTTCTACTGGAGCGCGAAGACCGACATGGCCTGCATGCGCGCCTGCGTGGAAGAGACCCGCGATCACGCCTATGCCCACCATATCCAGCGGCTGATGGTCCTGGGCAATTTCGCCCTGCTGGCCGGCATCACGCCGCAGGAGGTGCAGGAATGGTATCTGCTGGTCTATGCTGACGCCTATGAATGGGTCGAACTGCCGAATGTGCACGGCATGGTGCTGTTCGCCGATGGCGGGCTGCTTGCCTCGAAGCCCTATGCGGCTTCCGGCGCCTATATCGACCGTATGTCGGATTACTGCAAATCATGCCGTTACGACGTGAAGCAGAAGCTTGGCGAGAAAGCCTGCCCGTTCAACTACCTGTACTGGAATTTTCTCATCGAGAACGAGGACCGGCTGAAGGGCAACCCCCGCATGGGCATGCCCTACCGCAATCTCGCGCGCATGTCCGACGAACGCCGCGAGGCGATCACTGCGGATGCGCGCGCATTTCTGGATGCGATCGGCGCCACAGAGCGTGAGTGATCAACCCGCGCGCGAGCGACGCAATCTGATGCCGAGTCCGTGCAGAATCGCCAGAACGGTGAAGCCGTAAATCAGCCCGCCGCCGATCGCCAGCATGGCGAGCTGCGCTTCGGCCAGCATCGCACCGGGCAGGGAGCCGGCGAGCTCGGCGAAGGGCGAGCGGGCGAGGATCACGAAGGCGGCCAGCAGCACGCACCCTGCCAGCGCAGCCCCCAGCACCTTCCCGAGATAGGCATCCGGCGCGCTCCAGCTGCGCCTTCGCGCCACGATCAGCAGCAGGCCGAGATTGACCCAGGCGCCGATCGCCGTCGCCAGCGCGAGCCCGACCACCCCGAACGGGCCGGTGAGAACGAGCTTGAAGGCGATGTTCACCGCCACCGCCGTCAGCGAGATCTTCAGCGGGGTGACCGTATCGGAGCGCGCATAAAAGCTCGCCAGCGCAGAGCGGATCAGCACCACGGCGGGCAGGGCGATGGCGTAGGCCGCGAGAATGCTGCCGGCGAGCGCCGCATCCTGCGCGGTGAAGGCGCCGCGCCCGAACAGCGCGAGCATGATCAGATCCGGGATCAGCACAAAGGCGACCATGCAGGGCAGGGCGATGGCGAGGATGATGGATGCGGCCCGGTTCTGCGAGCGATGCGCGCCGGCCACATCCCCCTCGGCAATGCGCCGGCTCATTTCCGGCAGGAGCACGGTGCCGGCGGCAATACCGATCACGCCCACGGGCAATTGATACAGCCGATCCGCGTAATACAGTGCCGAGACGGCGCCCACGGGCATCAGCGAAGCGATGATCGTATCGGCGAAAATGGCGATCTGCACCCCGGCAGAGCCGATCACGGCGGGGCCGAAGGTCTTGAAGAAATGCACCATCGCCTTGTCGAAGCGGGGGATGGCGAGCTTCGGGGCGAGGCCGGCACGGTAGGCTGCCGCCCAGACGAGAAGCAGTTCCAGCACGCCCGCCACGGCGACGCCCCAGGCGGCAGCGTGGCCAGCGGTGGGAAACAGGAAGGCGAGGCTGAGGCCGGCGATCAGCGAGAGGTTCAAGAGGATCGGCGCTGCCGCCGCAGCCGCGAAGCGGTCATGCGCGTTCAGGAGCGCCGAGAGCAGCGTCACCAGCGTGACGAAGAGCAGATAGGGAAAGGTGATGCGCGTGAGCGTGATGGTCAGCTCATAGCGCTCCGGATCACCCACGACACCGGGAGCGAGCAGGCCCACCAGCCACGGCATCGCCGCGAGGGCGAGAGCGAGGAGTGCGATCTGGATGACGAGGGTCAGCGTCCAGATCCGGTCGGCGAAGAGGCGCCCGGCCTCGACACCGGCTTTCTCACGGGTCTGCGCGTAGGTGGGGATGAAGGCGGCGTTGAAGGCGCCCTCGCCGAAGATGGTGCGGAAATGGTTGGGCAGGCGCAGCGCGATGACGAACGCGTCGGCGATCGGGCCGACGCCCATGATCGCGGCCATGACGATGTCGCGCACGAATCCCGTGATCCGCGACACCATGGTCCAGCTGCCGACCGAGGCAATTTTCCTGAACATGCCGCGAATCCGATCCCGCCGCCAATCCAGCGGCGAGTTTTGGGCTCCCGCGCCCGGAAAGGCAAGAGCATGCCGATCCGGGCTTCAGGGCAGGTTCGCTCACATCATGGCGAAGACGCGGGCCGGGCCGCCAGTGCCGCCGCGGATCTTCGGTGCGCCGACGACCAGCGTCGCCCCCGTGGCGGGAAGGGCGCTCAGATTGGCGATGCATTCGAGCCCCCAGCGATTGGTGGGCAGCCAGGCGTAATGGGTCGCGAAATCAGGGGAGGGGCCGAAATCGAGCGAGAGGGTATCGACCGCCATGCCGACGGCGCTGGTCTCCTCCATCAGCATCTCCGCCGCCTCAATGTGGAAGCCGGGGAAATGCATGGTGCCGTCCTCGTCCGCATTGCGGAATTTGGCGTCATCGACATAGCGGTCCCAACCCGAATTCATGGCCACACAGCAATTCTCCGGCAGCGGGCCGTGCTCGGCGATCCAGGCGGCGATATCGTCGGGCGTCACCTGCGCATCGGGATCGGCATCCGCCTTCTCGCGGATATCGATGATCGCCAACGGCACCACGAGATTGCCGACCGGGATTTCCGCAACGCTCTGGCCGTCCTCGGAAAAGTGCAGCGGGGCGTCCACATGGGTGCCCGTATGCTCGTTGATGGTGTTCACGTTGAGATTGAACATGTGCTCGTCCCAGGTGAACTGCTCCTCGACGAAGAGCTGCTGCTCGCCGAAATAGGTCGGAAAATCCGGATGCAGTTCGTGGGTCATGTCTTCGACGCGCATGGCGCCCTGCGCGCGCGCCGGTGTTACCGCGGCGATACCGCTCGCAGCTGCCGCAGCGGCGGCGCCCCCAGCCGCAGTCCTGCGAAAGAAATCCCGCCGGCTCATCATCCGGTTCTTGACGCTTTCGATGACACAATGTGTGCACATGATCGACCGCTCCCCTGTTTGTTCTGTCGAGGTCAGTGATCAGTGTGGAGCGGGAAGTATTGGGCAGGCAAGCAAATAAAACGGGCAAAGTCGTTGTTATGTTATAATATTAGCGCATGATTCCGTCAGGTCGAAACGCGCTGCAGAAATTTCCGTCCTCCTCGACAAGCGGGCGCAAAACGGCTTCAGACCGGTTGCCGACCATCCGGACAAGCCGGAGCGGTGAGAGGAGCGGCGGAGGACCATTCCGTTGCGGGATGGTCCCGACCAGCCGTTGCCGCCTCTCACCGGCTCGCGCGTCTTCCCCTGAGGCACTCAAGGGTTGGGTCGGCCTCGATCATCGACGAAGCGGGGGTCGCTCTAGAAATCCTGCAATGGTGCGCGCACGAAGGGATACGCCCAATCCGCGAGATAGAGGTCCGTCGTCGAGCTGATGCATAGCTCATCATCTCTAGCGCCCTCAGGCGATCCGGTACAGTAATTATACCATCTCGTGAGCCCTTCGGAAAATCGCGGGCCTGGGATGCCATCGATTCCGGCAGTATAGAAGCCGCGTTTTGCCATGAGTCTCTGTGCTTCGACGATCGTCTGCCGTGAAAATTGCTGAACCAGCGCATCCCGGCTAGAAGTGCCGCCCCAGCCGTCGGAGGAGGGCTGAATCAGCCTTGCGGCAGCATAGTGCCGTCCGGATTCGTTATGCGAGCGGTCGATGAACAAGGCGAAAACCATCGATCGAAAGCCAATATCACTTGACGTCAGATTTCCCGGGGCGACGATTGAGAGGCGCAGGCCCTTATGGGCTTGCTCTATGTTCCGGATCCCATAATCCAGATCTTGCTCTTGGGTTCCGAGCTGGCAGTTCGATCGCATGTCTGCATAGGCGAATGCAAGATTGCGTGCTGCGGCTGCGTGGGGAGAATTGCGACCAAGCATCAACGGCGAAAGCATTGCGCTCCGTTCCACCTCGTGCAAGTCGGTCCTGTTTTCGACACGGTGGATCGGCTCGAGGCTCTCCATGATGATGGATCCGGCCCAATTCAAGATATCGCTGGCGATCTGTTCACGTTCGGGGAGTGTCGAGAAGCTTTGCGCGAGTTCACGATCCTGAGAACAGGGAGAAAAATCCTCCGGCATCTCGCCTGTGAGACGGATGATATGGGCTGGCGCAAAGCCCTTTTCTGACGCGACCTCAAGATAGATTTCCGCAAATTCGGCCAGATCCGGGTAGAGCCGCTCCAAAGGATGCGTCGACCATCTCAGCCAGTTGCCGATCCGGAACCTGTCGACCACCCCGGAATACAGGCTTCTGATGGCGTCAGCCCGGATCTTGTAGCGGCTGCGCTTTCTGGAATAATCTGGGGCCCGCTGCCAATCGGACACTTGCATGCTGCCGAGAATACCGAGAGCTGTCATCGCCTCCGGGGAGCCGGCTTCTGCACGGTCTTGGAGCAGCGTTATCAGGCGTCGCGGCTGCTCCTCCCGGCCGAGAAGGGCCAACAGGGTAGTATCACTCAGGGTAAAACTATCGACAATCCAAGTGTTTGGTTTGCTGATGCGGTAGCGGTCGAGAGCAGCGGGATGGTTGAACGCGTCGATCACGGCGTCGAAGCTGGCGTCATCATCGCAGCCCTGGTCGATCATGTCTTTGAGAGCCCCTGGAAGATTCACGACCGACAACACATCCCCGGCATGCAGCGCCGTCGTAAATGCCGCCGGCGTCTTGCCTTCGACAGTGCAGCTTTCGTCCGCAATAGCGGCGCCCGACGACAGGGTGAACGCAAAACACGCTGCCGTCAGTGCGATTCCCACGAGCTTCTTCATTGCGCCCCCTCCATTCTCCGATTTGTTACGAATATGAGCTCAGCGCCCGGCGATCGCGTCCTCCATGAACGGGATCAGCCAGGCCGCATCGGCGTCGTCGCTTATGCCTGCCAAGCATTTCTGCGGATGATCGAATGCTTCTGTCGCGCAGAAGCCGCTCCATTGTCGCAGCCCGTTCCGGAAATTGGGGCCGGGAATCCCGTCGATCGCCGAGGTGTAATAGCCGTGCTCGGCCATGATCTTCTGCGCTTCACGGATCGTGTCGCGCGAAAAGCGCTCAATGAAGCGATCGACGACTTCATCGTGACTGCGCAACTGTTCGATATAGCCGCCTGCCTGCAAATACCGCGCGGCTGCATAATGGCGCTCGGGGCTCTCGTGAAAGGCATCGATGAACCAGGCGTAGACGAGCGCTTCCCTCATCCCAGGTCGCGTGCCTTGCACAAGCATGGCATAACGCAGGCCCGTCGCGGCCTCGTCCATGTCTTCGACGCCGAAATCGAAGCTGTGTTCTTCTGTCGAAAAGGCGCAATTCGACCGAATGCTTGCGTAATTGAAGGCGATCCTGCCCGCTATCGGCAGATCAGGGTGCCCGCTCATGCGCCGGTCCGGAGAAATCACCCCGTCGATAATGCCACGCGGCCAATTTATGAGATCAACGGCAATCTTCTCACGGTCGGGAAGCTCGGAGAACGCTTCCAGAAAGGCGTTGCTCGGTTCTTCGTCCTCGGCGGGCTCGCTGCCCCAGGCGCGAAAGCCTGGGCGAGATGCCTCGCAAGGGTTGAAGCGTTCGGGGTCAGTCCCCGTCAAACGAATGATATGGGCTGGTGCGAAGCCCAGCTCTCCGGCGCGTACCAGATTGGCAGCGGCTTCTTCGCGCAGCTCAGGCGCGAGCGTCAGGATCGGGTGATCTTCCGCTTCGACCCAGTCCGTCAGGCCGAAACGCTCGACCGTCTGCGGGATGACTTCTCGGAAATACCATTGTTTGCGGCGCCATTCCGCAGCAGCAGTCTGGGAGGTTCCCAAATAGCCGAGAGCCGTCATACCGGCCGGATCCCCTGTTTCGGCCCGGTCCCGCAATGCGTCCAAGATCCCCATGATCGGCTCGTCGTATCCCAGCATAAACAGCTCAGTCGCCGTTTCCACGCGGGAATTGTCGAGTTTCCAGCCATTGGCATCGGCAGATTGGCGTGCCGGCGACAGGTGGTCGTCGCGGATGATGTCGATAACGCGTTGCAGCTTGGCGTGGCTGCTACATCCACGCTCTATCAGCGCCTCCAGCGCGCGCAAAGGCTCCAGCGCCGAAATCATCGAACCGCTGGTATACTCCCTGGCGAATTCGTCCAGGGTGTAGCGCATGTTTAGGCTGGAAAACGGTACTATGACGCAGGGTTCATCCGCCTGTGAGATGCTTGACGGGTTTGTCGTCAAGACCGTGATGACTGCTGTTAATCCAAGAACAAGCCTTTTCATGCCACCCCTCCCTTGATGACGCCGCTCGCGTCATCCCCCTCAAACCTGATTTAGCCGCCAGCACCGACCGGAATACCGGCGCGTTGCTCATGAACACCGCGCGATGCGCCGGCATGGTGCAGTCGGGTGACGACACCATGCCCGTCAGGGCAGCTGTGCCACCTCGCCGGGGAACGGAAGAGCCCAGTCCTTTTCGAGAAGGGCGGGGCCGAGTCTCGCGCATTTGGCGGGTGTACTGCCGAAATCGGTGAGACAATACTCGGTCCACTGCCGCAAGCCATTGCGGAAATTCGGCCCGGGAATCCCGTCGATCGCAGAAGTGTAATAGCCGTATTCGGCCATGATCTCCTGCGCGGCGCGGATCGTGTCGCGCGACAGCATGCCCACGATATCGTCTACGCGTTCGTTGTGCCGCTCCAAACGGTCGAGATAGCCGCCCATCTGGAGAACGCGTGCAGCGGCGTAATGACGATCGGGGCTGTCGTAGAATTGATCGACGAAGAACGCATAGACGAGGCCGATCTGCCAGCTGGCGCGCATGCCGGGTGCGACGACGGCATAATGCATACCGATAGCGGCCTCGCCGCGGTCTTCGATTCCGAAATCGACCATTGCGTCTTCGTAGGAAAGCGCGCAATTGGACCTGATGTCGGCATAGGCCCGGGCGAGATTGGCCGCAGCCCGAGTATCGGGGGGCAGCAAGTGGTACTCGCCCCTTTCGAGATCCGATCTGATGACGTCACGCGACCAATCCATCATCTCGCGCGCAATGCGTTCGCCATCGGGCCGACCGATGAAAGTCTCGATGAACTGGTTGGTCGGGGTATCATCGGCATCGGGATCGTCGAACAGCCCGAACAACCCGCCGCCGCCGAAGCTGCGCATCGTCTCGCAAGGGGTGAATTCCGCCGGCGCCTGCCCCGCCAGATACATGCTGTGAGCGGGTACGAAGCCGGCTCCGGAGGCGCGTTCGGCAAAGCTCTCGGCTTCGCTGCGCAGATCCGGCGCGATGTCACGCAGCGGATGATCATCGCGCTCGATCCATTCTGCGAGACCAAAATATCCGATGCTCAGCGGGTTATTCCGCAATTGGGAGAGGAACTGTTCGCGCCAGTGCATGCTTTCGGTCTGGTAGCGACCGAGATAGGCGAAGGCGGTCATCGCGCCGGGATCGCCCGATTCCGCATCCGCCCGGACCCCGTCGAGAAAGGCACGAGCAGGTTCCTCGTGCCCGAGCATCAGCATCTCGACGACGATACGCATCCATACCGGATGGACCCTCCAGACGTCTGGATCGGTGCGCTGATAGAGGTCGGCGACACGCTCATCCAGATAGATTTCGATGACCTGCGCGAATGCCTCCTCGTCGCGACACAGGTTCTGGAGCATGGTCTCTGTCGCGCGGAACGGGGATACGTGGCGCGCCTGCGGATTCTCGAAGTATTCCTGCGCAAACGATTCGACCGAATGCGCCCCGATGTTGCATCTTTCGTCGGCGCGCGCCTGATGGCTCACGGTAATTGCGACGAGGCAGGCCGTGCCCGTCAGAATGCGCAAAAACCCCTTCATGATTCCCCCCGGTGATCGTGCCCCGGGCGCGGTATCCTGCGGAGTGGATGGCAAGATCAGACGCCCGGCGGCCAGGGTAGTGCCCCGAGACATGGTGTACGAACCGGCATCCACCTGCTTCTTCATAGCTGGTGTCGCTCATTCACTGGGCAGCGATCATCACCGCCTCATTTGGATGGTTGCACATGGCGGTCAGCTTTTC
>LFIK01002916.1_pt1 | contig 13902 bp, 22 predicted proteins | sample 643401 | NCBI WGS metagenome assembly LFIK01 (sample SAMN03777447, study PRJNA286221) | soda lake metagenome | biome: soda lake; feature: Kulunda steppe; material: water; isolation source: sample T5-Br brine of Lake Tanatar-5 | place: Russia: Kulunda steppe | collected 2010-07 | reverse complement strand
TTAAAATGGAGCCGATCGAGGGTGTGGGTGGGAAGCGGCGGGCCAAAACGTTGCATTACATCTGCCTCTTTTGAGTGCACAGCTCAACGGGAGAGGTTCCCACGCCCAAATCCACACAGGATGTGCGGCCCAATTTTACACATCTGTAGTCATCTCAAGCTATCCAATGGTGTGCTCAGGTCAGGAAACGGTGCAGTGGATGCAAAGTTATGCCTTGAGAGGCCTATTTGGCCACGTTTGTCTAAGAAAGGGTTGACCCAGTGGTGGGGACGACCTAACGTATTGTTCCGTTATATAACATAACGTTATATGTAACAGCGCCGATCCCTGAAGTATGTAGTTTCTTTCCTTTCTTTCTTTCTTTCTTTCTTTCTTTCTTTCTTTCTTTCTTTCTTTCTTTCTTTCCCTCTTTTCACACATTAGAAAGGGTGTTGTCTTTAACTGGCTATTTTTGGAACAACACAGATAAATTCCAATTAATGAATTTATTGGCAGCTGGGGGCAAGTCTTTTGGGAAGTGTGCAAAATAAGGGCCTCATCCTGCTCCCTCTTTGGTGTCACATGTGAGCCTGACAATATACAGGTAGCATAGAGGATTGCAGCTTAAAACCAATGAAATCCTTTTCCTTAGAACATGCCCTATTTTAGTTACTACACCACACCTTACCTGTGCCAATGATTCACTTGCTTGTTGCCTTCTCCAGAATGTGCTCGTACGGCCCTGCCCCCGCTGTCCTGTTCGTATAAGCACCAAGGATCCCGACGCCTGCTACCACATGACTGTAAGTAGTAACACATTTCTAATGCTTGCCTCTTTATTCTTTTCTGTAATGTTGGCCCACCTTCTCCCATATGATTGCCACTAGGTGTCTGTTGCAAAAAAAGCCATGCATTCGCTCTTGTTATTGATTAAGAGATAAGGAGTCCCTTCTATGTCTGCACAGTGCTGTCTCTACTTACGCCTTGTGGACTTTGCTTGAGGTGGCCTTCCCATCCTAACTGTTTCTCTGCAACCTCCCCTCGTCTTTCCAGTGTGCAGTTTGTGACCTCCAGTACTGTGGTATCTGCCATTACATCAAAAGTGATGCTGGCTGGTGGTCTGATGAGCACAAATGCGTAGAGAACGTGAGTGCTCCTGCCTTGTCTTGACTTTTGCCATGGAAAGGTAGAATACTCCTCCTAATGCTAGTTTAGAGTAACACGAGCCTTACACTATTGCATGCACCGCGAACACCATGATCAACACTCGCAACGTTTTGATTGCCTTGATACGCATAATTTATGCTTAATTGCAGGAAACTTGTGCCTCTTGTCCATTTCTCTGCAAACAAGGCAACACATTGGTGGTGCCCATGAATGTGACATGGCTGCAGGATGATATCTACAGGCGCACTGAGGCCCGTCGGCATGCTGTACTGAGTGCATATCAAGAGGCTCTGGCTTAGATGGTTTGATTTTCGCAGCTCTGTCACTATGAGACATGCTGCAGATCGTAGAAAATCCTGGAAGCATGCACACCTTTGCATCCCTCTGGTGAGTCTCCCAACAATTCCCCTCTTCTTGAAGTGCCCGCTCCCCATTTCATGCCTCAGCTTAGTTTATCGAGTGCCTCCTCTATTACAGCAAATCGCGGAAGGTCATGCAACCAACTATGACACTGCCTTCAAGGGAGATCAGATTGTGAACTTGCTACAGTGGTTGATGACAACAACTGCCATTCTCAGTGAAGATTGGAACTGTAAAAGCTCCATTCAATTTAAATAATGTCTTTGCAATACTGATTGAGATGCCATTTAAGAGCATAGATTTATCAATAAGCATGTTTTAAGATATATGCTCTTTGTGGTATCATGATGATTTGGCCTTCGAGGGGGATTTGAGCAGAACTAAACCTTTCAATCTGAAAATGAATTAGGTTTTGTATCAAGCTGGACTTGCTGCTTTTGCTGAGCACTTTTTTTGGAGTGCGATGAGAACCCGCGTATTTCCCTAGAGTATTGAGCAGCATGCCTGTTGCCCTTTCTGTGCTCTAGTCACAATTGGGCTCGCATCCTGTGGTCAAGTTACAAGTTTAAATTTGACCTCAGCCAGGAAGTTTGACTGTTCAGGTTGCTAGTGAACACCAGCCATACAGAAAACATCCATAAGCTCTGAGATAAAACGATAGGAATCATTAGTTTGTTTCTGGGAAAAATGAAGACATCCTCAGGACAAGCTTGGGAGAAGTAAGAAGCTCCAGTCTGATTGACAGTAATATTGTGTGCCAGTGGTAAATCGTGGAACAAGCAAGTGAAGCCTCAACGAACACATTTGCATGCAAGGACACGGGAAAAGAGTGTGTTTTGCATCTTGAATTGCCTGCAAGCCACCCTTATCACATGTACCATCATGATGTTCCCAGCTTCTCGTCTTGACACGCAGCGCATGGGAATGTTCCCTGAAACGTGCCACGTTGCGCTGTGTTTGCTTGCCCAAATCCAGATGCAGATACCTAGGTACAGAAAAAGGCGGTCCATCAACAGTCACCGACCTAAGAGGCAAAGCAACCCAATTTTGATATTTTGCAGCCTTGTCCGTCTGATCTTCATTGCCTAGCTGGTTTGCCTGGTTCCAGATACTCCTCAACCTCTTTCTCACGTTAACAACAAATTCTGACTGTGGGATCGTTTAAAATGTTCTCACGCAATGTTGGAAATCGCCGCTCCTTTCCAGACCATGAAAAGCATCCAAGAACTCAACACTCCAGCACTTCTTGTTGATAGTGCTCATCGCAATATAAGTCTTGAGGACTTTGGCAAGAGTGCTACTATTACTGCATAGCAGAGCATTATAAAATCTCGCAGCCGCTCGGAACCAATAGAAATGCAAGGGCTCTTGGCCACACTCACGTAACACAGACCAATTAGGAGTGGTGCGCTTTACACCTAAGATGCCTTTAAGCATGCACATGTGAACTGTTTGCAGAGGGCAGTCCATCTCAGCTCCTTGCCTTATGTACCTAGTGCCCCACATTTGACTTGCACACATGCTCGCTGGCAGTGCATATCCTTTAGCCAGCCAAAGCATGCTGTGTGGTCTTTCTGTTAACCGGTGCTTCAATGCAAACTGCCTGATTCAACGACAACCAGCCATGAAAGGCGTAAGCATATGCTCAGCTGCAGCAGCCATGTTGTGTGTCTTGGTGAAGATCATGCCCAGGTATTTAAATGAATCTTTGTTGGCAAGCTGCGACCCTCCTAGTGTGAACACAGGTGCCAATTGCGTCGAGAGTTAAAGTGCACCACCTCTGATTTTGATGTGTTCACAATCAGTCCCTTCCTTAGAGCGTAGGCGCTCAGCCTATCCAACATCATCTGCAGTTGACCTGGCTCATTTATCTCAGCTAAGCTCAGATTATCTGCATACAACATGTGTGTCACGCAAACATCAGCTATTCCTGTCACCGCCCCACGTACGCCCTGAGCTATGCAATCAACATCATTGATGTACAGAGAGAAAAGCAAAGGTGAAAGAGAACATCTTTGTTTGACACCACGAGTAGGCCGTACCCCTTCTTGCTTAGCTCCATCCACCAGCACATACTTGTCAGCATCATACAGATTTTGAATGATCTTCAAGAGGCATGTGGGCATGCAATTGCGTTGGAGGTACTACCAAAGGGCACACCGAGGAACGGAGTCATATGCCTGCTTGAAGTCAAGAAATGCTGCATGCAACCTAGGAGAGCCATGAGGTTTTTTGTTTGCGCGGCATGCAGCAAATGTATGAGGATAAACATGGGCTGGAGAGCGTTTCTGCCTGGATAGAAACCAAATTGCGTGTCAGGTATCTTATTGTACTCCTGACACCACTCCGTCACGTATACTCTCAGGACATTCACATACAGCCTGTGCATTGTTCCGCTCGCAGCCAACATGCGATACTTGTTTGGATTTAGCACAGGTCATCCTGTTGTCAATTTTCAAAAACCCATTGATTGACTCATAAAATAGGAATCGTCTTAAATCTTTCACTGATTACACTTTCACATGTTCCTCAATGATGCTTTGCATGATCTGTTATCATGGCCCGGCTAGTCATGGTCAGGCAGCTTCCAACCTGGTGTTGGGCAGTAGAGTCAGTGGGCCAATAGAAAATTGAAGAAAAGCTACGTAGGCAGTGAAAATACTTCCTAGATCAATTATGGAAAAGGACGCACCTAGGGCCTTAGCGCCACATGACCCCTCCACCACCAAAGTAGAACAAAAGAAGTCAGTGGGGATCAGAAGGGTGACTAGCACTAGCCCACTCCTGGTAATTATGATTTGTTGCGAAAGTTGTTGAATATTATTTGTTGCGAAAGTTTCTCAAGAGTATTGCATTATTGTTAAGTATTACTAGTGTGGATTACCATGCCTTCCGGCCCGCTTTCTGGCCCGCAAAGCCAACGGTAATCGCGCAGGTTACTTATCTAGTAAGCTTGAAATAATTGAGGGTAATGTTCGAAGACAATTTCTGAAATCTCTTGGTAGAGCTCACAGGCTTTCCAGAAACTAGGGCAGAAACCCATCCAGGAACCCATCCAGGAACCCAGCAGTACTGCAATGGACTTTCTCAGGAACCATGGTCACCGTGACAAGATGGATTTCCAGAAACCTGGCTTTCCAGAAACCAGGCAGAACCACATTCGGAAAGCATGGGGTATACGTACTGAGGTGGATTACTGCGGCTTTCTCGGTAACCACGGCTACCTGCAAGCTTCCCATCCGCTATTCTAGAATATTCTAGAATGATTTGCCCCATCCGCTTAGGTCTCTGTACGGATACCCTGCGGAACCCGTTGAAATGAGGAGGCATGAATGCCGTTAGTCATAGGCGCAAAATTTCCTGCATGTTTGTAAAAGTTTCATCTCATGCCGTTGGCGCTTGTCCATGCCGAGGGACCTTTTCCGAGGTCATCGTAGCCCTGCTTTCCATGGGCACAAGCTACGGATACTCATATGGAAGGCTCAGCCTCCGTACGGATACCCCCACTCCAGTAGGGTCTACAAAGCGAGTGGTCTCAAGAACCCGCAGTAACCCAGCTGGTAATGCTTTAAAACATTCCGACAAGCACGACTGGTTGAACTGATTGGCTTGAAACCAGTTTCAGTTCTTTGGGTGGCAGGCATTGAGAACTGGGTCATTACTGACCTGTTCGTGCTTCCAATTTGCTTCGGAATATGAGCCAGGTCCCTGAACCAATTTGTATTGTAATCATTCAGACACACAAGTGTGATGCTGTTTTCCAAACAGCAACTTTTTGCACACTCCCAGGCATATATGGTATATACTCCAGTTGTGGGAAGGGAGTAAAATTTATTCGCTAATCCAGATAGAGGGGGTGGAATAGTCAAGGTCAACTGTGACCAAATTTGATGAGGGAATGGTTCCTGAGAGCAACACAAATGGGGGTAGGCGTTGATAAATGTTTAGTATGGGTGGGCGCTCAATCGTCTCAACATGGGGAAAAAAGGCGCCTGCTTCACTTTTTATTGCTATGGCAAAGTAAATAGCATGTCTTAGGGCAGGATGCATGAGTTTATCGTCATACACAGGATGGACAGAGAAGCAAAATTTGGATGACAAGCATTGGGGATGGCTCCAGAGACTCTGTCACTAGGATTCTTGCTCCAGTAATGAAGTATTTGGGGTTGTGGTCCAGAAGAGAGGCCATTTCCCTTGAGTTGCTTGCGTCCATTCGTGGAGGGCAGAGTGAAAGCAGAGGGGAAAAGCTCGCATATAGGAGTGGTTTGACCTTCTTGTTCGTGGGTCTCTTCTTATCGTGTAAGGCAGAGCGGGGAAAGAGGCCTAGTAGCTCAGAGGCAAAGTTCTTAGGGGGAGGCATGATGCTATCATGGATCATAGCAAGCTTGCGGTCATGCAATGCTTTGTAGAGGATGTTGAAGCACTCTGGAGTGAGCATGCCTTTGCATTTTCCTGTCACGCCACCGTTGAGGTGCATGTTTTAGGTAGTATTGGAGGTGGGGGTGTTGTGGGGGACGATGTGTCTGTTTGGTTAGGGGGTTGGAGGAAACGGGTGTTTTCAGTTTTTGGTTTCACCAAGAACATGCAGCAGCCTGTAGCCATGATGTCTGCTTGCAGGTTTGTGGGATAAATGTCAAAGTTGGCTTTGTCTTTGAGTTGGGTGTCAAATGTTGTATTACCAGGTGTTACCTATAATTTCTGTAGCAAAGCCTTGCCACTCTACATTTCTAATAGTATTTTCAGGTAAGGGCGTAGTGAGGTCGGGTTCATCTTTAAGTGCCTCAAAATCCAGAATATGCTTCTGGAATGTGGGTCATTTATATTTTGTTTCTTCTGGTTCCCTGATGGGCTCCCACTTAACTTTGATAAGCTCTTTGTCAGAGGATGCATAGCTCCTTTTCTGCTTTTGTTCCGTTTTTAGGTCAGCACAAGCTGGGCAGGCCTTATTATATTTGTCAGCTTCCTCTCTCTGTCTTTTGGTGTGTCCACCGGTGCTCTCAAGGCAAAACCAGGGAAAAGGCAAAACGGGGTGAGTGTGTCACCTTGGATAGCTCCTCTTTCAATTAGTATTTCCTGGGTGCATCCTCCACTGACTCGTGTGGGGGCATCTTCATAGAAGTTCTTGACTCCATGAATGACATCTTTATAGAAGCCAAAGTCGTAAATGATCCAGAGTGTCCGATCATGTCCTGTTCTGTGGTATCAAGAGCTGACTTGAAGTCAACAATATGTGCAAAAATGTCTTTCTTGAAGATTTTATCATCCTCAAGACCATGGTGAAAATTTGAAGCTGTTGTATGGCATCTTTTTGATCGGGAAAGCCAGCCTGTATAGAGCTGAGCAGGAAGTGTGCTTCTGTGTAATTGCACGGTGCGTTGTTGACAAGTTGGTTCCACAACTTGTGAAGCGTGTTGGCCAGTCCTATAGGTCTGTAGGATGAGATATCCGTCTCAGCTCCCCTATTTTTGTCTATGAGAATGGTGTTGCTGATTTTCCAAGGAATTGGTGAAATATGAGTGGCCTGCATGATGACAAAGAGTTTGTGGATAGTGTCTTGGAATTCATGTGGGAGCATTCTGACTCAAAATTTTTGGGCATCTCGTTAGCAATACCATAAGGACCTGAAGACTTGCTATTACTAAGAGATTTAATGCATTCACAAAAGGTGCTTTTGTCAAGTATTTTTGAGAAAAGCCAACCCCTTTCACTTAAATGCTCTAGCTCAGCTTTATTTGTGGGAGTTTGTAGGGTGAAAGGTTTCGGGGATACATGCCTGATTATTTGTTTGTTCCCAAGGGTCACCTACGGTAGTATCTGAGCGCTTCTGGTAAATACTTGTCAGTTTTGATATTGACATTCTTGATGGAATCTGTGCAATATTTTCTCTACGACTTGTAGGCTCTGTTGCAAGGGTATTTGTGTCAGGGTCATGCAAGGCTTTCAGTCAGGCCGGATCGGGGTTGTACATTTTTGTCAAACAAGATATATTTGTCTGCCTCTTTAGGATATATGTTTATCAGTTTTGTTGCCTTTTACAGGCAAGCATTGTTTGTTTTGTGCACTTGGTAATGTCTTTGTGGGTAATGCCTTCTCTGGTGGAGAGGAAAAGCCTTTCGAGCTGCTCTTTGAGAGGTATGTCTGGTTTCAGAGTCTGAAGTTCATTGATTGCTCTGCAGAGGACTTAATCTTCCTGGTTCTGCTGTATGATATCTTTGGGTGTACCATGTGGATTTAAGTGGGGGGAAAGGGGTTGGTTTTGGATGGATTTGATCAGGCGTAGCCTCTTTTCCAGGGCGCAATGCTGGTTGCTTATGGGCCTTGGGTTGAAGTGGTTATGGTCTGTGGGGATCATTTAGATTACATGTTTTGAACCCCATGGGAGGAGTAATACAAATTGGCTACTTTTTTAGACAGGTCTTCAAGTACATGCCCACAGAGAAGAGTGAGATTCTTGGCTTTTTTGGCGCTTATGTTTTGCTTTCCAAAAAGACCAGTGCTTCCAGACCAAGGCAGGATTTAGGGCTTACAGAATTTCTACAAGTTCTTAAGTGACTCCATGAGTGAGATCAGAGAGATAGCGAACATAGGAGTGTTGGTCAGAGTTGCTTACAGGTCTGGCTACAACTTGCGGCAGAGTTTGTTCAGGGTGACCTGTACAAATGAGAGTGATCTTTACAAATGAGGATGGGTATATGGATGTTGAGGGTGCTAGTGGGCAAGCCGACCATGAGAGGAATGTGGTCACCTAGATTGGCGAGTTTGCATGTGCGACATGGTGGACAATTGGATGAAAGTTGAGATGGAAAGATGTCGGTGAGTTTGTCCAGATGTCTGGGGGTTCCTTCTGTGGGGTGTAAAAGGTCAGTGGAGGCGAGGAAATTGCGGTGCATCTCATCAGCTGGGTACTTTAACTTACTGGTTTGGTCATTTAAATGTGTTGCTGAATTCATGTCACCAATTACGATGGCTATGCATTTTTTGTTCGTGTTAGACATGTGATTTTTTTAACATGAGTTCTAGAAATGAGGGTTTCCGGGGAGTTGCCAGAGGGCCATGAGGTACCTATGACCAGGAGGCTCATGTCTTCGCTTTAAAGGATGACAGAAGCATGCCTGCCATAAGAGTCCTGCCTCAACAAAGCAATGTGTGGGAAGGGCAATCTCTTTGCGGACACAAATAGTGGTGCCGTCTGTCCTGTCAACTGCAGATCAGAATTCATATACCTGTTAGAGTCAAGCCATGCTCGTGGTTTACAGCAGGGGAAGAAGGGGGCATATTTGCAGTGCAGTGGATTAGACAAATTGTTGATAAGCCCATAAGTCCAGCATTTTTGCATAATATTTCAGACATTTTTCCTGATTTCTCTCACTTTCCGTCCCTGGTCTTAACCTTCTGCTGTGGCCTGCCTAGAAATCCTTTCTGCTTCTCCTGCGTCTCACATATTTGCTTTTTAACAAGTAGACTTGCATTGACACCTCTTGATATAAGGGACAGTGGCTCATATAACACAAATTGGAATAGCCATTTCCTGCCCTAGATTGACTTACCTTCCAATCTCCAAGCCGCACTAAAATCCCTGCTAAAATCCCACATGCACTCGAACCATAACAACTTAAAAACAGGGTACTACTCTTATCACCAGTCTGCTTCCACGCGTCCACAAAGGCATGAGCAAAGCTTTTTGGAAGGTGTCTTAACTCTCTCTCCAAATGAAGCGCAACATCTTCTACTACCGTACAGGCACCCTTCTTAATCAGAAACATGCTGTCCGTTTTAAAGTGTCCACCAGCCTTTTGTGTCTACTCTGTAAGCAAGCAGATAGTGATCTCCATATTTTCTCAGGGTGTCGACAGTAATCAGTGAACGCCATAATGTTGCCTGCAGGCTCATAATAAAAGCTATCGGCAAAGGCTCTCTGGCTGGTTGTTTGGTCTATTTGGATGCCGGCAGCACTGATTGTTTGGCCCGACAAAACCTTCAAATTCCTGTGCATGCTAATGACAGGACAACACCCAGCTGGATTTTTGATGCTCGTTTTTCTGCTTGAGATAGACTCACCTCTAGACGCCCTGATGCCATTTTGGTCTCACCCTATACAGTACCTTGTCACGCCGAGAGACTGCTGCATCCAAACTAGACTCGTGGCATGACCATAACTGCTCAAATACAGCTATAGCTGAACTGACAACAGGATCAAATACTCCTCCAACTGACTCAACCGACCTCCGGCTCACAATGCAGCATAAATATGGCACTGCATAAATCTGGCGTGACAACCTAGTACAAAACTCAAATTGCCAACCACTCCATATTTGCACCAGGTATCACACCCAAGACAAGCCAGCAAAATGAACGCAGAGTCCACGAGCTCAATGTCAACATGAGGGAGGTACACGTCATTGAGGTTGAATACTGTGAAGATACTCGGCCTGGACACCAATTAGAGGCCTCTAGAAAACAACACGAGGTTCTTTGTAAGCGATTTAAGGCCAAAGTAATCCTTCACACCATTCTTCTAGGTGTGGGAGGCTCTATCTATATCTGACGCACTTTGAATCACCTTAAAGAGCTCGGCCTTGATACACAAAAAGCCCACAAGGCTGCCCTCAAATTGTATGCTCATTCTGTGCTCTAAGTGGGCAATCTGACAACAATTAGACGCGATCTTGAATAATCCAGTTGCTCTCAAGGTCTTGGTCTGTAGCAGGAGGCGGCTTGTCACCATCCAGAATATAACTAGAAAGAAAGAAAAGTAAAAAAATTACGCAAGCGCCAAAAAAGCTCCTCACATCAATTACTATTTGAAAGGAGAAGGGGCCACTTGGGAAGAAAAGCCCCTTCATCAGAAAAGAAGAAAGCAGCCAGTGAGGATCAGAAGGGTTGCGAGCAGACAAGCCAACATACCTCTCCTGAGTTTGAAGGTGAGGAGGATGCTTAAGAGAACGTCTGATCTGCACAAGCTTATGAGCATAGTGCACAGAATGAGCATGAAGCTTGAGAGCAAGTTTCTTGACTCTTTGCGAATCAACTTGATTGAAGGCCGAGACTCTTCAGAGGAACCAAAGTGTGAGGAATGTAAATAACACTGTGTTAGGGGTGACCCCCTACACCTAAGAGAATGGCATGAAGAGCATAACCTCCTGCAATGCTGCGTCTAAGGCGGCCAATCCTCACTAGTTCTTCCTTTTCCCTGGGGGAGGAGACTCACGACTCTTCAGGCCAATGTTTCTCCTTTTCTTTAATTGATGTCACACCCTACGGTAGGGAGTGTTAACCTTAACTTTGTAACTTGTAGGGAGTAGTTTCACTGCCTACGTAGGAAGGTCAAACTTAAACTTGTAAACTTGTTCAACAAGAGCTGGGGGAGCAGCAATGGAAAGCAGAGGGGGGAGGGGGCAGCAGCAGAAGCAGGGAGAGCAAAAGCAGCAGCAGGGAGGGCAACAACATGAGCAACGCCGCCGGAAGGTGTCAGCTATGACACTGACAAAGAGGAAGGCAACCTGGACTTCCCCAGGGCAGAACCATGGAGATCCAGCAGGACCGGACAAGAGTCAAGACGGAGCTTGTGGGCGTTCACATTCGCGTGCAAGCGCTCTGGCGGCTGGCTGGTTGAAGTAGCGAGTTATCCTTAGTTAGCCTGCTCTTCCTGTCTGAACTTGTCTTTGCGTGCCCTTAGACTGCCCTTGCTAGTTTTTCTTTCTGAGTTCCGTGTTTTCGCCGAAACTTCTAGTTTCCAGACACTACCTTTCTTCTTGAGAATGGTAGTGTTGAAAGACTTGTACCATGCTGATGAGTATACATTACTGGATGGGGATAAAACAGCTTCTGTACAGCCATCTTTCGGTGTTAAACAAGGATGTCCCCACTCCCCTCTGCTGTTCGCCATCTACTTGAATGACATTGATAGCATTGCAGACGGGGTAAAAGGTGTGGTCACAGGTACTCCAAATTTTTTTGGTGACCCACATCATGATGCTGTTCGCAGATGACCTCTGCCTCATGTCCAACGACCCCAACCACATGCAGACCATGCTGAACAAACTACGGGCTTATGCACGAAGGAAGTCTCTCAATGTCAATACACAAAAGTCTGAGGTAATGTGCTTCAACTCTTACACCAGCAACCTGCCCCTCTCTTTTATGATGGGGCGCAGCTCCCCTACACAGACTCCTTCAAATATCTGGGCATGGTTTGTGACAGACATATCAACTTGAATACTGCAGCTGATGCAGCGCTACGTCCTTTCACAGCTGGTACTTTCCGCATCAGACATTTCATACAGGAACATGACCTTACAAACAGGCTACACATCTGCATGTGGCTCCTTAAGACGTACGCAATTCCTGCTGGTATGTATGCAAGCCAGGTTTGGGCCGCGCCATTCTTACGACTGGGCAAAGAAATGGACAAGTCTTTACAAAAATGGCTGATGACAGTGCTCAAGAGGATTCTGATGGTCAAGGACACAACTCCTTCTTGGTGTGTCATGCGCGAGTGTGGTCTAGAGCCTCTACAATTCAACTGGTTCCGGACGGCAGTGCGGCTTTACAATGCTTTAACACAAAGCAATAGCTCCACTGCGAGAAAGATCTTACATGCTGACATGCAACTGAGCTCACGATGCGATGATTGTTGGTCATCCCACATCCCGTCCGCTGTGGATGGTCTCACACAATCCTACTTATTCAAGGAAAGGCTGCTGAGGTGTGAACCCATTGATCTTGGTCGTTTTGTTATGTCCGCTATGGATGGTCTCACACAATCCTACTTATTCAAGGAAAGGCTGCTGAAGTGTGAACCCATTGATCTCGGTCGTTTTGTTATGGATCTCAGGGAGAGGCACTTGGATTATTGGACACCTTATTCTGATATAAGTCCACAAGAGTGCAATAGCAAACGCTCCACTTACCCTCAATGGTGTACCCTCCCTACCAGGAGGGCCCTGGTCACACATTCGCCATACACCCTCCCCAAATACATGCTTCTTGATCTTCCTCGCGACGTTAATAGCGTCGCAGCGTGGTTCGCTTCAGACTTCGTGCTCAACTCAGCTGCCCTCGTTCGGCGGATAAAGCTATGTAACCTAACTTAGGTTGAACCTAACCTAACCTAACCTTGTAAACTTGAGTCAAATCTGGCTCTGACTTCTGAATTGCCCTCACACCTTAGGGGCCATCCAAGTTGGGCAACACAGCACCATGACGTGCTAATGGATGCTCAGACATGGGTGCACAGCAGGCGGTACTTCAAAGTTTAGAAATTTCAGGCACTCGGTTCTTTTCCTAGAGTCCAGCTTCCAGATTTTACAGTCAGTCACTCACAGGCCTCCAAGGTTGCCCCTGCTGCCTACTGTTGGCTGGGGTGACCCTTTTGTAAGCTCCAGCGAGGCTGCTGGACATGAGCCACCTGAAAGCAGATGCAGCTGAGCTACCAAAGGCAACCAATGATAAGGCGGAGCACCAACAGGGAGGGTTACACCTATTCGTTGTTGCCTGGAGCAGCAAGTATAGACATCTCACTAATAAGCAGGAGACAAATAACATACAACTTTGAAGGGCCACATAGGAGGGGCCAATAAGAATAAAAGAACATGTACATGCAAATCATGCTGGCTAGTCCGTGTCCATGTTGCCATTCTGGCCTTCTTTATTCCCTCTGCTCTGGTCCTGTTGCTCATTTGCATTGCCATCCTCGTGAGGTGCCCCCTGCAAATTTGCGACAAACATGAGGTCCAACCTCTTAGAAGCCCGCTCTCTGCTTTTAAGCAACTCCTGACGACAGATAAGGCAAACAACAACAAGAAAGTTTAAAATGCTCCAGGAATATTGCCCTCTCTAAACTGGTAAGTCGCAGCCCAGCAAAACATGTGTTATTCTGGTTTCCCCATATAACATTCCACCAAACAATTGATAAGGTTTTGAGTTGTGTGCAATTGCCTATAGCGCAAGCCGCACAGCACTTTCTTCTAGCACATGCTCAAAGCTGAAAACATCCTGTCCAATGAAGTGCCAACTCCATCCAAATCCAGCCCATGTCTTGCATACCTGTGCCTCAGTACGCTCCATCGTCTCTCCATCTGCCTGTGCTTGCGAAACTGGTTGTCCATCCCCACCCTCCTGCTGCTGCTGCTGCTGCTGCCGCCGCTGCTGCTGCTGCTGCTCATATGCGTGCAACCGAGCTCGCATTTGATCCACCTGGAACATGGAAAGGAAAGGGAAACGCCACTACCACCCAATCAAGCATGGGCTGTGCATCATTGCAAGGATGCAAGCCCCTCTAGCAGGGCAAGAGCAGCACAGGCTGTTGCAGCACTGTCCAATTCCAGCACAAAGCAGTTCGAACTGGATGCAATTGCAACAATATGCAAGGGAGGAGGCACAGGCTCATCTATGCCA
>LFIK01002915.1_pt1 | contig 13907 bp, 13 predicted proteins | sample 643401 | NCBI WGS metagenome assembly LFIK01 (sample SAMN03777447, study PRJNA286221) | soda lake metagenome | biome: soda lake; feature: Kulunda steppe; material: water; isolation source: sample T5-Br brine of Lake Tanatar-5 | place: Russia: Kulunda steppe | collected 2010-07 | reverse complement strand
AGAACCGCTCACCCTGCATGGCGACGGCTCACAGACCCGATCCCTGTGTTTCGTCGACGACCTGATCGAGGGCCTCGTACGCCTGCTCACCAACGACGAGGTCGGACCCGTGAACCTCGGTAGCGACCATGAGCTGACGATGAAGGCCCTCGCGGAGACGGTGATCACAGCTGCGGGTCCCAGCTCGAGCATCGAGCTCGGTCCGCGCCCCATCGACGATCCAGAGGTGTGTCGCCCGGATACCCGCCTGGCGGAACGAGTCCTCGGATGGCGAGCGACGACGACACCGACAGAGGGGATCGAACGAACGCTCGCATGGTTCGCCGCGCGCCAACCGGGTCTTCTCCGTGATGTGTCCTCCGATGGCGGGTGACCAACCGGCGATCCGGAAGTGGTCGTCGCCGGCCTGGCGTCGGACCGGGGCGGACACGGCGGATCCGCTCAGATAGCCGGGACGCTGCGCCGCCCGATCGAGTGGTAGCGAAGCCCGCCTCGATGAAGGCGTCGGGGTCGAACACGTTGCGCCCGTCGATCAGGACCGGGTGGGCGAGGTGCTCACGCAGCCTCGAGGCGCAGTTCGCGCACCTCGGACCACTCGGTCGCGACCACGGCCGCATGCGCTCCGGAACACGCCTCCAGGGGGTCGTCGAAACGCGCCGCCCCCGGCAGGACCTTCGCCACCTCGTTGAGTGCGACCGGGTCATAGATGCGAACCTCGGCGCCGCGCTCAAGCAACTGCTCGGCCAGGGCGATCGCGGGCGACTCCCGCAGGTCGTCGGTGCCCGGCTTGAAGGCCGCACCCAGGATCGCGTTGCTCTTACCGGAGAGATGCCACAGCTCGCTCTCGAGCTTGCGCAGGACCGGGTCCCGCTGGCCGGTGTTGATGGCGCGCACGCTCTCCAGCAGATCGAACTCGTAACCGACCTCTCGAGCGAGGTGGGCGAAGGCGTCCACGTCCTTCGGGAAGCAGGAGCCTCCGTACCCGATCCCGGCGCGCAGGAAGGCCGGCCCGATCCGATCGTCCAGGCCCATGCCGTGGGCGATGACGTCAACGTCCGCCCCGACCCGGTCGCAGATCCGCGCCATGGCGTTCATGAAGGAGATCCTTGTTACCAGGAAGGCGTTGGACGCGTGCTTGATCAGCTCGGCGGTAGCCACCTCGGTCTCGACCACGGGGCAGCCATCTTCCTCCACGACGACCCGGTACACCTCGCGCAGGGCGTCGCACGCACGGTCCGAGGAGGTGCCGTAGACGATCCGGTCGGGGTGCAGGGTGTCCTCGACGGCGTTGCCTTCGCGGAGGAACTCCGGGTTGGACGCGGCGTCGATACGGCGGCTGCTGCCGTAGCGCTGCTGCTCGCGCGCGATCACGTGCTCCAGCCGACGGCCCGTGTTGCGGGCACGGTCGACTTCTCCACCGGGACGACGTCACCGGTGGCGCGCTCGGCGGCGGCGCTACCGACCTGCTCCACGTAGGAGAGGTCTGGGCCACCGCCAGGCAGCGGCGGCGTGCCAACGCAGACGAAAGCCACCTCGGTGCCCACAAGGGTGTCCCGGAGCTCGTCGACGACCGAGAACCGGCCAGCCTCGACCACCTCGTCGAAGAGCTCCTGCAGGCCGGGCTCCTAGAAAGGGACCTCACCATTGCGGAGGTGCGAAAGGCGGGAGGGGTCGATGTCGTAGCCGACCACCTCGTGCCCCCAACGGGCGAACGCCGCCGCGGTGACGAGGCCGACGTGACCGAGGCCGATCACGGAGAGTTTCACGCGAGTGCCTTCTGTTCGTCCGGCGTTGTGGGTCTCGCCGGCTGGCGGGGCGGGAGCAGCCGCGGGTAGGGCCTGGGAGGTGCCAGTGATGCTCGTGATCGGCCTTCGGGTCGCTCGGCTGGAGCCTTCGGGAGCGCTGCGGACCCTGGACCGACCGCCGGGTCGCAGTCAGCGACGTCACGCGCGCCCCCCTCCGGCGTGCCGGTGCTGGGTTGTCGCACGCGAGCACCCCGCCTCACCCCACGAAGACACCCCCGACTCCAAGGGACGGGCGCTACCGCCGTTCCCACTGACATGCATCAGACTCTACCGGCGCTCGGGCTGTGAGTTGTCGATCCTTCCGTCGTGACTTGACGGCACTACCTACCCGTCATCACTGCCGGCGAGGGTGGATGGGGCCTGCTGCGGCAACAACCGGTCGGGTCGCCCGATCTCAGCCGAGCCGACCGCGACGCTGGGACGCGCCGGCAGCCTTGAGCGGGCGCCACCACCACGCGTTGGCGAGGTACCAGGCGACGGTCTCCTGCAGTCCCTCCTCCAGGCTGCGGGAGGGCTGCCAGCCGAGGCTGCGTAGCTCCGAGGTGTCGAGGGAGCAGCGCTGGTCGTGGCCTGGCCGATCCTCGACGGGCTTGATCCGATCCTCGTCGAGCCCGAACAGCCCGAGCAGCTGCAGGGCCATCTCCCTGTTGGTCCGCTCGCTACCCGAGGCGACGTGGTAGAGCCCACCGGGCTCCGCCGCGGTGAGCAGCCGCCAGTAAGCGGCGCACGCGTCCTGGACATGGATCCAGTCACGGACGTGGTCCCCGTGGCCGTACAAGGGCAGCGGCTCATCGTCGATCAGGTTGGTGACGAACAGCGGCACCAGCTTCTCCGGATACTGGAAGGCCCCGTAGCAGTTGGAGGTACGGGTGACGGTGATGGGAAAGCCGTAGGTCACCCCGTAGCTGCGGGCCAGCAGGTCAGCGCCCGCACGGGAAGCGGCGTTCGGGCTGCTGGGCAGCAGGGGATCGTCCGTGCGCGCGGACCGCGGCGCCGGCACGGAGCCGTACACCTCGCCGCTGGACACGGTCAGCACCCGCTCGACGCCCGCACGGCGGCAGGCCTCGAACACCACGCCCGACCCGGTCACGTTGGTGTCCAGGAAGGCCTCCGGCCCCTCGATGGAGCGGTCCGCGTGGCTCTCAGCGGCGCAGTGGACGACGGCGTCCACGTTCCCGACCATCCGGGTGACCAGATCGACGTCGCGCACGTCGCCGCGCACGAAGCGGTAGCGGCGGTCGTCCTCCACCTCGATCAGGGAGGCGAGGTGGCCGGCGTAGGTGAGGGCGTCGAGGTTGACGACCTCGACGTCGTCGGTATTCGCCAGGACGTAGCGGATCAGGTTGGAGCCGACGAACCCGGCACCACCGGTGACCAACACGCGCATACTCACCCCCAGGGCGCGTCGAGCGCGCATCGGCATGCTGCATCATGGCAGATGACCCGGTGTGCCGCTGCGGCCCTGCGCGCTGGGGTGAGTGCCGATAGGCGTCGGTAGGCACCGTCGTGGCCGCGGGCACGCAACGGGACGTAACACCGTCACCATGGGGGCGGGTGCAACGGGGGCCAGGACGCGCTCGTCGAGCCCGTTCAGGTCGACGAGCCCGAGGAGTTCATGTACCTCGCCGGAACCTGCAAGCCGACCCCGAAGCGCCCCTGGTCGATCCTCTCACCCCACCGGCGTCCGCTCCCCCACGACGAGCTCGACCAGCTGCGCTTCCAGGCTCACCAACAGCCGCCACACGTCGAACCGCTCCTCGATCGTTCGACGGCCGTTCGTCGACGATCGCCTCGCAAGCTCTTGGTCATCCGCGCGCTTCGAAATGTGCTCGGCCAGGAGTCCGACGTCGTGTTCGGGGGTGAGCAGCCCGGACCAGGCGTCCTTCACCAGTTCCGGGATGCCGGCGTGCTCGGTCACTACGACCGGCACACCGCTGCAAGCTGCTCACGTCGTAGCCGTGGAAGGCGGCCACAACCCTGCCTGGGAAGCCCAGCACCTCGCGGAGGCGGGCCAGCTCAGCCCCCAGCGGACCGAAGTGACCGTGGTGGAGGTCCACGTCACCGAACTCGACCACCGGAGCCAGCAGTTCGGATGCCTGCGTACGCCGGCGGCGCGCCGTGTCGTTCGCGGTCCACGGCACTCAAGGGGTCACGCAGCCCCGGGAGACGCAGTTCATGACCTCCTGGATTATCTTAGACTTCGTTGCCACACGCGCCGGACTGCGCCTGCAGCAGGAGCGTCACCTCGAAGGTCGTGATGAGTGCTCATTCCGGGATGGGTCAGGGAAGACTGGAGCAAGCTCATGGATGGCACCAACGTCATGCCGGCAGCGGTCGAGGTCCATCGCACCCACCTCAAGCAACTGGAAGCCGAAGCCGTCCACATCATCCGGGAAGTCGTTGCTCAGTGTGAGCGGCCGGTGATGATGTACTCCATAGGAAAAGACTCCTCGGTGATGCTCCACCTGGCCAGGAAGGCGTTCTATCCCGGGAAGCTACCGTTTCCATTGCTGCACATCGACACCACTTGGAAGTTCCGACAGATGATCCAATTTCGGGATCAGATCGCGCACGAACTGGGACTGGATCTCATCGTCCATACGAACCAGCAGGGTGTAGCCGAGGGCGTGAACCCGTTCGATCATGGCTCGAAGAACTACACCGACATAATGAAGACACAAGCACTCAAGCAAGCGCTCACAGCCGGCCGCTTCGACGGCATCTTCGGTGGAGCGCGACGAGACGAAGAGAAGTCACGCGCGAAGGAGCGGGTCTTCTCATTCCGAGATGCTCATCACCGTTGGGATCCGAAGAAACAACGCCCAGAACTCTGGAGTCTGTACAACGGCCGAGTGAACTCCGGTGAGTCGATACGGGTGTTCCCCTTGTCGAACTGGACCGAGCTCGACATCTGGCAGTACATCTGGCTCGAGGACATTCCGATCGTTCCCCTGTACTACTCAGCCCGACGGCCGGTGGTTGAGCGTGACGGGACCTTGATCATGGTCGATGACGACCGTTTCCGCTTCGAGCCCGGCGAGGAACCCGAACAGCGTTGGATCCGGTTCCGCACGCTCGGGTGTTATCCGCTGTCGGGTGCTGTCGAGTCCCGAGCCACCACGTTGCCTGACATCATCCAGGAGATGCTGCTCGCAACGCGCTCAGAGCGAGAGGGGCGGGTCATCGACTATGACCAGTCCGGCTCCATGGAGGAGAAGAAGCGTGAGGGCTACTTCTGATGGCACACCAATCGGATCTGATCGCCTCCGACATCGAGGCCTACCTCGCCGAGCACGAACGCAAGGACCTATTGCGCCTGCTCACCTGCGGCAGCGTCGATGACGGCAAGTCGACCCTGATCGGTCGCCTTCTCCACGACTCGAACATGATCTATGCCGACCATCTCGCGAGTCTGGAATCGGACTCGGTGACCTCCGGGACGACCGGCGACCAGATCGACCTCGCCCTGCTGATGGATGGGCTGAAGGCCGAACGTGAGCAGGGCATCACCATCGATGTCGCCTACCGCTACTTCTCGACGGCTCGCCGCAAGTTCATCATCGCCGATACACCGGGGCACGTGCAGTACACCCGGAACATGGTGACGGGCGCCTCCACGGCGGAGCTGGCCATCATCCTCATCGACGCTCGGCAGGGCATCCTCGATCAGACGCGCCGCCACAGCTATATCGCCGCGCTGCTCGGGATCCGTCATGTGGTGGTCGCGGTCAACAAGATGGATCTGGTGGACTACGACCAGACGACCTTCGAACGGATACGGACGCAGTACCTCGCTCTCGCAGCGAACCTTGGGCTCACCGAAGCCTACTTCCTGCCGATGTCTGCCTTGGTCGGCGACAACGTGGTCAACCGCTCGGAACGCATGACCTGGTTCGACGGTCAGCCGCTGATGGAGCACCTGGAGACGGTCGACCTGAAGGTGCAACTCGACCTCGATCGGCTGCGAATGCCGGTGCAACTCGTCCAACGACCGAACTTGGATTTCCGCGGGTTCTCGGGAACGATCGCATCCGGACTCCTCCAGCGCGGCCAGCCGGTCATCAGCGTGCCGTCGGGCGTTCCTTCCACGGTCGAGCGCATCGTCACCTTCGACGGGGACCTCGACCTCGCCGGACCCGGGCAAGCCGTCACCGTGACACTCGCCGACGAGATCGACCTGTCGCGTGGCGACTGGCTCGTCAGCGTCGACGCGCCACCCCAGCGCGCGCACGACCTCGATTGCCGCATCGTGTGGATGGCGGATCAGGAAGCGGTCCCGGGGCGCCAGTACCTGCTGCTGTCCTCCAACGGGCAGAGCAACGCTTCCTTGCGCTCGATCCGGCACGGGATCAACATCGACACGCTGGAGGAACAGCCGAGCGACGCGCTCGGCCTCAACGACGTCGGCCGCTGCATCCTGACCGTCGACCGCGAACTGCTGTTCGACCCGTACACGCAGAACCGGACCACCGGTTCGTTCATCCTCATCGACCGACTGTCGAATGCGACCGTCGCCGCTGGGATGATCGTCGGCGCCGCCTCCGGCTGGGACCAGGCCGCCCCTGACAGCATCACCCGCCACCGCTCCGAGATCACGTCACGCGAGCGTGCGGCGCGGTTCGACCAGAAACCCGCGACGGTACTGCTCACGGGTATGACCGGGACCGGCAAGTCAACGATCGCAGGTGCGCTCGAGCGCAAGCTGTTCGACCGTGGCCGCACGCTACTTCGGCTCGACGGTGAGAACCTGCGGCTCGGGATCAGCCGCGATCTCGGCTTCAGCAACGAGGACCGGTCCGAGAACCTGCGCCGGGCGGCGGAGATCGCGCACCTCGCCAATCGCCAGGGCCTCATCGTCATCATCGCCGTGCAGGCGCCGGAGGCCGCGATCCGGGCCCGTGCTCGCGAACTCATCGGCGACATACGGTTCATCGAGGTGCACGTCGATGCGCCGGAGGCGACCCGCCGGGCGCGTGATCCGAACGGCCTGTACGCCGCCGCCGATCGCGGTGAGATCACCCAGTTGCCAGGGGCGAACTCGCCCTACGAGGTGCCGCTCTCGCCGGACCTGCGGCTGGATACCTCGGAGCAGACCGTGAACGAGTGTGTCGACGCCATCATCGAGGTGCTGGCTCAGCGCAGCCTGCTGAGGGGCGGATGACCGAACCCCGCTCGACCAACATCGTGCGCGCCCTCGGCTCCGTGGGTGCCGTGGATCGGCGCCGGGTACTCGGTCACGGCCCTGCCACCATCTGGTTCACCGGCCTGTCTGGTTCCGGAAAATCGACCCTCGCCTTCGCGCTGGAGCGAACGTTGATCGACCAAGGCGTGGCGGCCTACGTTCTCGATGGCGACAACATCCGCTTCGGCCTCAATCGCGACCTCGGGTTCGCTCCCGAGGAACGTGCGGAGAACATCCGTCGGATCGGCGAGGTCTGCCGGCTCATGCACGATGCCGGGCTCATCGTACTGAGCGCGTTCATCTCGCCCTATCGGGCCGACCGGGACCGCGTCCGAGACCTCCACCCGGAGGGCTCCTTCTACGAGGTCTATGTCGACACGCCGCTCGAGACCTGTGAACTCCGGGACGTCAAGGGCCTGTACGCCAAGGCCCGAGCGGGTGAGATCGCTGAGTTCTCCGGGATCAGCGCGCCATACGAGCCGCCGACAGAGCCGGAACTGCGCCTCGACACCGCCCAACTCGACCTCGATCGATGTGTCACACGGATCGTGGATCGGCTGCAGGAACACGGAGTACTAGGCGGCTGAGACGCCCATCCCGTCCGCCGCGAACACGGCTCAGAGATGCGAGGAGACACCGTGGGGATCGAGGCGGTCGTCGCTGCCACGATCCTCCTGCTGCTGATCGTCACCCTCGTGCGAGAACTGGTCGTTCCAGCCGCAGCCATGGTGGGAGCGCTCGTGCTGTTCGTCATCGTGGGCATCCTCCCGGCGGAGACCGCGTTCCTCGGCCTCGCGAACCCGGCCACCATCAGCATCGCCGGGCTCTTCGTCATCGCACGCGCGATCCGTGATCACGCCAACCTCGACGAGTTGATCACCCGCTTCCTGGGCGATGGTCGAGCGGGTCCGCGCGCCGCACTGATCCGGTTCGTGCCGCCCGTCATCCTGTTGTCGGGGTTCATGAACAACACCCCACTGGTGGCCACCAGCGCGCCCGTGATCCGCGACTGGGCCGAACGCCACGGGGTCGCCGCCACGAAGCTGCTCATGCCGTTGTCGTTCGCCGCCATCGTCGGTGGCGTGTTGACCTTGATCGGGACCGGACCCAACCTGGTCGTCTCCGGGATGCTGGAGGCGTCCGGGGAATCGGGTCTGGGCTTCTTCGAACTGACGCCGGCCGGCCTACCGATGGCGATCGCCGGCGGCATCGCCCTGGTGCTCCTCGCACCCCGCCTCCTGCCCGATCGTCGGACCCCGCACGAGCGGGCAGCCGGCGACGAACGCGATTACACGGTGCGTCTCGAGGTGGTGCCCGGCGGCCCTTACGACGGCCGGACCATCGCAGATGCTGGGCTGCGCGACCTACCCGAGACCTTCCTCGCCAGCGTGCGCCGAGCCGGGACATCGCGGGGCCCCGCGAACCCGCAACTGGTGCTGCGAGGAGGCGACGAACTCGTCTTCGTCGGCGGAGTTGACTCGGTCCGTGACCTGCTCTCCCGACCTGGTCTGCACGAGGCCGAGCGGGCACAGACGGCCGTGCTGAGCGGCGATGGACATCATCTCGTCGAATGCATCGTGGGCCCGAACTCCGACCTGGTCGGGACGACCATGAAGGAGGTGTCCTTCCGGGGACGGTATGGCGGCGCCGTGATCGCGCTGCACCGGGCGAGCGAACGGATCGAGAGCAAGCTCGGTGCGGTCGACCTGCAGGCGGGCGACGCCCTGCTGGTGCTCGCCGACAACGGCTTCGTGGAGCGATGGCACGGCCACCGCGACTTCGCCGTCGTCATCCCGCTGGACGCCCCACCAAGGCCAGCCGGTGACCGATACCGCTTCGTGACCCTCGGGACGCTCGTGGGCATGGTGGCGATCGCAGCGACCGGCCTGCTTCCGGTCCTGACAGCCATCCTGCTGGCCTGCAGCGTGCTCATCGCCACGCGAGCGATCCGCTTCGGCCGCGCGATCGCGGCCCTCGACCTGGACGTGCTGCTGATCGTCGCCGCAGCGATCGGGCTCGGGACGGCCATCGAGACGTCCGGGTTGGCACCGCTGCTCGCCGACGGCGTCGAGACCGCCGCTGCGGCTACGTCACCGTTGGTCGCCCTGCTCATGATCGCCCTCGGCACCATGATCCTGACCGAACTGATCACCAACGTCGCTGCGGCGGCGCTGATGGTGCCGATCGCGCTCGATGTCGCTGAGCGCGCCGACGCCGAGCCCATCGGGTTCGCCGTCGCGGTCGCCCTCGCCGCGTCTGCCTCCTTCATGACACCGATCGGCTACCAGACCAACACGATCGTCTACGGGCTGGGCGGGTACCGATTCGGTGACTACTGGCGGCTGGGACTACCGATGGCCATCATCACGCTGGCAACGATCCTGATCATGGTGCCGTTGGTCTGGGGCTGAGTCGGGTCCACGCCTGCCACTGATCCGGCGATCGCGTCCGCACCGAGGAGAAGGAGCCACCCATGAACCGGATCGAGTCGATGGATGACCAACCCGCGATCCTCGTTGTCGGTGGCGCTGGCTACAGCGGCAGCCACATCTGTGCGGAGCTGCACCACAGTGGCTTCACGCCGGTCACCTTCGACAACCTGTCGACTGGACACGCCGACGCGGTCCGCTGGGGGGGGCGGGCACGGTCAGCCGGCGGTCCGACGGACAACGGGGCCCGCTTCACGCGCACATCCGGGCTAGCGCAGGGTCAGGCGATCGGCCCAGTCTGGCCGGGCTTCCATGCGCCATAGCGCACCTGCGAGACCGAAGAAGAGGAAGGTGACACCCATGAAGATGCGGTAGAAGAAGGCACTGAAGGTCGCGAGTGACACTCCCGCGATCACGATCGACGCGGCGATCGCCTGCGCGAGGTGACGCGTGTCCGCGTCGATAGCCCGGTACCGCACTCCTCGGGCGGTCCCTGCGCCTACCAGGTAGGTGAGGGCGACGACGATGACGCCGACGAATCCACTCTCGATAGCGATCTCATACAGTTGATTGTCGAGCAGAAGGTACTCGTCAACCGTGAAGACGCCGTAGCCCCGGCCCCAGATCGGCGCTTCCTGCACGTAGTCCATCACCCGGGGGATGCGCGCGCGACGCGCTTCGATACTCGGATCGTCGGTGGCACCGAAGATCAGGTTCCGGATGGTCCCGACCAGCCCGGGGACCAGCACCCAGGTCGCAGCCACGGCAGCGACGGTCGCGATCGCTGCGTTGATGCGGAGCCGCTGATTCCAGGTGACACTCAGCATGACGATCGCGATCGCGGCGCCCAGGAGCCCCGTCCGAGACATGGACGTGGCGATCCCAAGGCCGATCACGGCAGTCAGCAACCCGTAGACCCATTTGTCACGCGTCGAGCGGGCGATGAAGAAGATGTGCAGCGCGACCGGGAGCACGAGACTGAGCACACCCCCGAACTCGATCGGATGCAGCGAGGTCCCGTAGGGCCGCGCGAAGATCGACCGAGTCCCGAGGTCGCGCAACTCACCGTTGACTGCCAGGAGCGGGAACCTGACGTACTGATTCAGATCGAAGTTGAGGAAGAACTGCAGCAGGCCGATCCCCGACGTGATGGCGGCCAGCCAGACGATGCGACGGATGAGTACGTCGAACCGGCGCCGGCTGGAGATGCCGTCTGCCGCCAGGAGCGCGATCCCGATCAACGAGGCGAGCGTCAGGAGTCGGCGGGTGGAGCTCGATGCCTCAAGCTCCGTCAAGGGGCCCATCCGGGCGATCGCCCAACCGAGGGCCATGAACCACGCATGCAAGATGAGCACGATCCTGATGGGTTGCCAACCACCAGCGAAGCCGAGCTTCGGATGGAAGGCACCTGCCATCCGCCAGCCGACGGCAAGGAGCCCCAGGAGGATGGCTGGCGTCCCCACGCCGCCAAGTGGTCCAACGATCCAGCGGGCTGGGATCAGGAACAGCAACACCAGCCACACCGACAGCACCGTGACGGCGTCCCACTCGAGCCACATGACGCTGGGATCGTGCTTGGGCGACCAACGAACAGCACTCCGTGGCCGACGGGACGACGCGCGTGACGCAGCGGCGCTGATGGCCCGCATCAGGTTCGGAGGTCCAGATCGCTGCTTAGGCGACCGTCATCGTCATCTTCGGTATCGGACGAGCGGAAGGAGAGCTGCAGATAGACGGGCTCGTCCCGTCGTCGAGCCAGGGCGTTACTTACCGACTCCAGCAGGACGGCGCCGCCTACAGCCAGTGCGATGACGAGACCGACGACGGTGAGCGTCGGCCGGATAGCCTGCCCCGCTTCGGCTTCGGCTTCCATCGGCACAGCCACCTCACGTAGCTCAGTGCGTTCGGCTGGATCGACTCCGGCCGCCTCCTGCCGCTGATCGAGTTCGGCCTGCATGTCCGCGCGTACCGCATCCAGGGTCGACAGGACATCGACTGGCTCGGTTCCGTCAGCGCTGATGCGGATGAAGGGCAGCGCGTCCTGCCTGTTCGTACGGATATCGTACTGCGACTCGAGTCCGAGCTCCTCTTGGAGGACCGTCTGTCGTACCTCACTGCCGACCGTGGTCGCCAACAGTTCCGCCGTCGCTTGATTCGCGGGGACCGGATTCGCAGCTTGCGCCTCCGGGGCCGCGTCGACGATCGCTGCTACCCCCTGCGAGACGAACCTCGTGACGACCGTGCCATCGGGTGCGATCTCCTCGGTCGCGACGGCGATCGTAGGCCGCGCGAGCACCTCGAGTTGCGGCCGCTCCGCTGCATCCACGCCTAGGGCCGCCTGTCGACGCTCGATCTCCTCCTCGATCACTTCAATGACAGCGTTCGCCGTGTCGACAACGCCTTCCTCAACGGGGGCGGTAGCCTCGAGACGGAAGAGCCGCCCCTCCGATTCATAGTCGACCGTGTAGTCGGCCGTGAGCCCCTGTTCGGCTAGCGCAGACCGCACCTCGTCGCTCTCGGCGACCGCGGCTATCGCTAGGCCGGACGTCGCGACGGGGCCAGCGGCAGTCTCTCCATCTACCGGGCCGTCGCCCTCCTCCCCCGCTTCTCCTGGGGCAGCTTCGCTGCCAGCGAGCACGTACACCGCATCGGCCTCGTAGATCGGTTCTACAGATTCGTAGACGAAATACCCGGCCAGTGCAGCAAGGACGAACCCTGGAAGGATCACGTACCAACGGCGTAGTAGGACCCCGAGGAGCGTCAGGACGTCGGCCTGTTCCGGCTGACCGATGGGTGCAGGGCGTGACGTCTGCGGACGAGTCGACAGCTTGGGCGGCGGTATACGACTGCCCGACGGGAGTTCTCGGTGCGACGCCATGTGGTCCCTCGCGTACACTGCGGTTCAGGCGATGGTCATCCGGGCGCCCTGTTGCTCATGGTAACCCCTGGGCCGCCTACTGACACTGTGTGGACAACGGCTGAGCACCCACGCCGTACTCGCTAGCAGACGCGGTGCGGTGACCGCAGCCGAGCGATACCTAGGCCCACCTGGATCCTCTCGGTCGCTACGTCGGCTACTGCCGACCGCGCGGCGCAGCAGGGATCATCGGGGAGTGCGCCTGGCTGCATCAACGGTCCACTAGCGTTCCCGCGTCGCAAGGAAACCGTTGAGAAGCGCATGGAGTGTCGTGCTCGTCGGAGGAGTCCCGGTGTCGGGGTCTCATCCTCTTGGCGACTGGCAGTTGGCCCGCGCCCTGGCGGTCCGTCACGAGATCCTCTACGTCGATCCGCCGCTCTACCCGAGGAGCGTGCTGTCCGGTCGGGACAGTGGTTGGCAGACACGTGGCGTGCGCAACATCGTGCCGGGGATCCGTGCCGTCCGCCCGATCGCACCACCGGGCGCGAACCGCCGCTGGGGAGTAGCGCTGGGGGACAAACTGATCAGCCCGCAGATCCAACGCTTCTCGAAGAAGACGGCCCGCCCTCGGGTGCTCTTGACGTTCGACCCCAAGCGCGGGCTACTCCCCTCGGTAACGCGTGACCTCTTGGTGTACTGGCGTCGAGACCGACTCTCACGCTCGGCGAACACGGCACAACCGGGGCTCGTGAGCGAACGTGACCGCGCCCTGATGGAGGCCGCCGACCTCGTGACGGGTGTCTCGCCCCCGCTCGTGCAGGAGGCCGCTGCGCTCGGTGCGTTGAGCGAACTCGTGCCGAACGGCTGTGACGCCGATCACTTCAGCGCCCCGACCGATCCCCCGCACGGCCTGCCGAGTGCACGCCCGATCATCGGCTTCGCTGGTGGCGTGTCCTGGCGGTTGGACGTGGATCTGATCCGCCACATCGCAGACGCACGGCCGGAGTGGACCCTGTTGTTCGTGGGTGAGGGCACGCAGCAGTTACCTGACCGTTCGAACGTGCTGCGCATCGGGGCGCAGCCCTATGAGCAGTTGCCCCGGTGGGTGCAACGGTTCGATGTCGGGATGATCCCCTACCGGTGTGACGAGTTCAACGTGGCGGCGTCGCCACTCAAGGTCTACGAGTACCTCGCCGCGGGGATACCCGTGGTCTCGACGGCTCTCCCGGCAGTCACCCCGGTGGATGGCCTGGTGGCCAACAGCGCGGACGCGGACGCGTTCGTGCACGCCATCGACTCCATGCTCGCCGAACCACCGGGTGCCGAGGCCTGTCGAGCGCTTGGCCGTGCGAACGACTGGAACGCGCGGGCACGGCGGTTGGAGTCACTGATCGACGCTCGTCTCGCCGCCGACCGGGGTCGTTAGCTGATCTAGCTGCCCGCAGGTTCGATGGGATCGACGTAGAAGTTGTCATCCGATGCGACATCCCCATCGGTAGAGAAGACCCCGTAGCGGTAGTCGCGGCCGATGCGGTTGTTGCGGATGAGGATGTTCTCGGGGGCGCCGTGGTCTTTCTCGCGGATGAACAGGGTGTAGTTGCCGCCGTTGAGGTAGTTCTCCTCGATGACCCAGT
>LFIK01002913.1_pt1 | contig 13909 bp, 16 predicted proteins | sample 643401 | NCBI WGS metagenome assembly LFIK01 (sample SAMN03777447, study PRJNA286221) | soda lake metagenome | biome: soda lake; feature: Kulunda steppe; material: water; isolation source: sample T5-Br brine of Lake Tanatar-5 | place: Russia: Kulunda steppe | collected 2010-07 | reverse complement strand
TCACTGACCCCCCCCTTTTCTTTTCTGGTGAAGGGGCTTTTCTTCCCAAGTGGCCCCTTTTCCTTAATTGATGTGAGGAGCTTTTTGCTGCTTGCGTAGTTTTTCTTCTTTTTTCTTTTCTTCTTCTCTTCAGACCAGATGTTCTCTTGAGCATTCTTCTCACCTTCAAACCAATCAGGAGAGGTATGCTGGCTTGTCTGCCCGCAACCCTCCTGATTCTCACTGACTGCTTTCTTCATTTTCTGGTGAAGGGGCTTTTCTTCTCAAGTGGCCCCTTTTCCTTCATAGATGTGGGGAGCTATTATGCTCAGCATAATAATTATGCTGAAAAACTACGCAAGCAGGCTGCTTGCGTAGTTTTTCTTTTCTGTTCTTTTCTTTTCTGGCTCCGCCGACCTGCGGGATAAAATAGAGGGACGTAAGTTACAAGTCACAAATAAGGGTTGATTGCCAGCCTGGTTGTTAGGCTGATTGGTTTGTTGCTGGTCTTCGCCAGCCAAGAACAAGTCCATCACGTGCGAGATTAAATGGCAGAGTTTATTGTGCTGTTGAGAAAGGAAATCAAAAGCAATCTGATTAGGCAAGGCATGCAAACCAGTAAGGGGCCTCCACAGAAAAGGATAGAGAACTTTTTTGAGAAAACACACACACACACAAGTCTTGACTCACTGTCGGACAGTGGAAAAGAACATGCACATCATTTTGAACAGCAGCCCAGGAGCACTAGTCACAGTGGCCATTTCAACTGCGCCAGATGGAGGATTCCACCGTGAGAGAACTTCACATTGAATGTGCACACAAACAAACCTGATCATATTCCTCATAGCATGCTTAAGGAGGTCAAGGTCCAGATAGCGAGGTGCCATCAGGGGGACACCCCCTTTCTGCTCACGTGTGAATCAGCTTGAAGATCTAGGAGGGGAAAGGGAACACAAGAATGATATGTCATTAATTTGTTGTCGTTTCCAGAGAGTTCATTTCAGCAATGTCCCAACACACTTTCATCATCCTAAACCTCAGGTCAGCTGTGAATATCTGAGTAACAAACAGGGAGCCCCTGCAAGAAAACTTGTGCATATGTGTCACAGCCTCGCAATCCCGCAAAATGTCCGAAGCCCAAGATGTTGTAGCCCGAGGCACTAGCTTGAGGTCTGTGTAAAGGGCCTGCTTAAGAGTGGCACTATTAGAGGACAACAACCCGTTTTTAAATTTAATGGCAGCTAGCTGTAAACCAATAGAATTGCAGAGGTTCGTGCCCTCACTCACATAGAACAGCCCAGTTAGACGCAGACCGCTTCACATCTAGGGTGCCCTTCATGAGATGAGCATTGCACAAGTTGCAAGTAGGAGAGGTATTGTGAGTCCCGGTCACTGTATCAATTCGTAGGGTGTGGGCACAAAGTCCAAAGCGTGCCACGCTGCCAATTTGGTCACGAAGAAGGTCAAGAAACATGTATCTGGGAAGGATGTATGGCAAACTTGTGACCAGGGCCCTCTTTGTAGGAAGGACGCACCATTAATGATAAGTTGAGCGTTTGCTGTTGCGCTCTCGTGGATGCATATCAGAATAAGGTGCCCAATAATCCTAGTGCCTCTCCCTGAGGTCCACAACAAAACAACCGAGATCAACGGGCTGACACTTCAGCAGCCTTTCTTCGAACATGTAGGATTGTGTCAGACTATTTACAGCAGATAGGATGTGGGATGACCAGCAATCATTGCACCAAGAGCTAAGGTGCGTGCCAGCTTGTAAGATGTTTCTCGCATTGGAGCTATTGCCTTGAGTTAATCATTATACAGCCACACTTCCGGTAAGGTGGGGGTTCATACTATGCAAGTATGCAAGCTAGATGGTAGCTGTATCCGCTGGACGAGAGCAGCTTAGCTGAGGCCAAACAGTCCCATAACCTGAGCCGCAGACTAGAAAGGCGCGCAAATGAAATGTAAGGTAGTGTCTGAAAGCGAGATGTTTTGGTGAAAATTCAATCTGAGTGTCCTTTCACTGGTAGAATATGCTTAGTAGGGATGTTTACATGAAACCGAGCTCTACATGTTGAGCAAATCTTCAGGCATGCAAAGGAAGTACTGCTCAGCAGTCCTGGTAATCTTCAAGTTGGACCTTATTAGGAAGCCCACTGGGCCTGGGGGGCAGAAAACCTGGGAAATCCCTAAAAAGAACTGAGAAAAGGTTGATCTATTCGACTGCAAAGGGATCCTGCAACTAGGGCGTGCTGTTCGGTGAAATTAATGAATGCTTCGCATGTCTTGCCCTGATGTGCCTCCAAGGTGAGTATGTAGAATTGACTGCCAGCCGGTCAATAGGCTGCCTGGTTTGTGGCTAATCATAGCTTTCCAAACACAATCCATGATGTCTGAAATGAAATGGTATTTCCTGTTGGGAAAGAAATGAAAGACAATTTGATTAAACAAGGTCATTAAACAGGATAAAAGACAATTTTATTATACAAGGCTTCAGGAAAGTAACATTGCCTTCAGAAAAGGAAAGACTACACCAGCAGTAATACTCTTTTTGGCGTGAATCATGGGAAAGAGGTTCACAGCTGATGCAAGCACCAGGCATCAGTGGGTCTGGTGCTGACCCACCACCAGCATGGGTGGGTCTGCTTCAGGCGGGAACCCGCACCACCAAACTGGGAAGAGGGCACCTACCGGCAGGGATTGAGCTCTCCACACCACCTAAATTTTACATGGGTTAGTATGCTGTACCCACACACTTGTATTTGCACCTCCACCCACCCACCTGGCCCTGGCCCCGCAGGAGCTCTGCCATGGCTTTGTCCCACTAGGACCGCTTGCCCCTGCGAGCAACACAGAGTGGTGCTCGAAGAGACAGCTGTGCTTTCCACAACTGAGGACTACTTAGCATCCAAATGCGTTTAGTCACTCATTGAACGCAGGGGATTGAATTAGATACTTTGGCCGTTAAGCACGGCTAACACATCAGCAAAGCAACTCCTTACTGGTTGCTGATGCCAAGTGGCAAAAAGGATCTGCATGACTGCCCTGAAATTGCATGCTCACCCCATGCATTATGCTCACAAACTGAAACAAGACACGCACTTGAAAAAACAAGCTCTCAAGGCCTTGCAAGGCCAATTGGTCTGGAGCAGGGGGCTGCCAGCCATCCTCCAGATCCCCACTAGTTATCTTTTCTATTGGTGAAGGATAATCACTTCGGGCCAATGCGTCTCCTTTTCCTGAATTGATGCGGGAGCTGCTGCCTGCGCAGGCTACGCATGTGTAGTTTTTCTTTTCTTTTCTTTTATTTGGGGTATGTATAGTCCTGTTGGATACATGTGCAAGTAACACCAGGCTTTTGTTGTGCTACCAGGGATTCTCTTCTGTGAAACTCTCCTTCAGGTTTAGCAAGGACCAACTGCTTGCTGTCAAACTGGATCAATCGAACCGCAGCAGTTATAATAGGAAAGGTATATGGGGAAAAGGCCGAACAACCGAACAACAATTAGGTTTGCAAGCAATCTCTATGTTTAAAGGCAGCGCCTTTGGATTTCGCAACAATTTATTTTGTATCATTTTAATGATCATGATGATAGGGAGACAAGGGTTGTCGACTTGGACCAAGTACCCTTGCCTTCTACGTGGATTGTCGTCACTAAGCCAAGTGGTAAGATCTTGTGTTCCATTTTCAATTGTTTCAATGAATGGTGTATGTGTGAGCACAGACTCTCATGCATGCACATACGCACATAAGCGCACACACGCATATGCATACACGCGTGCGCGCACACACACACACACACACATGCATGCACACACGCGCGCACATGCACACACACACGCGCGCGCACATGCATACACACATACACTCCCAAACACGCATGCCCACATGCAAACACACACACAGACATGCACGCACACACGCACACACCATACATGCAGATGCCTGAAAACGAACAAACAACAGTATTTGCTGCACAAAACTTTCATGAGCATGTCTTCTCACGTGACTGTGCTCCTCTGACCGTATGTTGCGCCATCTACAGCCAAAAGTTAAGCTTCTCATTGATGGCCACCTGGAAAACAGTCAGACGAGCTCCTGGGTGGATGTTGTCAATCCGGTGAGCTTGGTTGTAACTGTGGTCCAGCATGTATGTACAGCCTGCTTTCTCATGTATTTTTCTGGTCAAACCATGTTCCTGTCGGTAAGGTAAGCACGCGCTGTTTGTCCAAATGCTAACCAAAAGAGCAATGACATGGGAGCAACAGAAAATGTGCTGAGATCAAGGCTTGACTATTTGTGCAGGCAACGCAAGAAGTGGTCAGTAAACTGCCACTTGCCACGGATGAAGAATTTCAACGCAGTGTTCAGTCTGCAAAAAATGCTTTTGTGAAATGGCGAGGTGAGATCAGCTTCCTGACAAGCATGCTCTTAGGATTGTAAAGCCAATTGTCCTAGAGCTCAAAACTTTATAATAATGTTTTCTTTTATTACAAGACGCCTGGTGTGCAGTAGTGTGGCACTGATGATGTGAATGCCTTGATGTTTTCAGGCTGCTCGGCTAAAAACAGCTCCTCTCGAGCTGGCATGTCGCCTCAGCAAGTGTCGCAGCAGCTCGTTTTGTTATGAGTGATAAATGCAACGTCCTTAATTTCAAATTAATAATTTGTTCTACATGTGCAGATACACCTGTTCCTACTAGGACAAGGGTCATGTTCAAGCTGCAAGAGCTCATCAAGGGTAGTATGGTGAGTGGCCTTTTGCCTGAACAATTGCAGCAGGAGCCAAGCTATCTATTCCCTGCCTTGCCCTTTGCATTGGTTACCTTGCAACTCATACTCTTTTGCAATTCAGAATGACAGGTTCTTTTCCTCACGTAGCCTCATGGAGTGATGTTACTCGGAGAGATGTTACTAGGGGCTTACTTATGCGTGATAAGCAATCTTGTACTTGACTGCAACAGGAACTGAAGTGTGGACGAGACTATGTTTAGCAAAGCCCTTTTGTCCTTTGGCCTGCCATGCACTGGGTTGAGCCTTGCTTGAAAAGAGGAGTCACTGATTGAAAGTGCACATTGCAGGCTTCCATGATACTAGAGAGGCAACACACTCCTATACATCCTTGCTTCTGTATTTTGCATGATGTAGGACGAGTTAGCTCAAAATATCACAACCGAGCAGGGGAAAACGCTTTCAGATGCAAGAGGAGACGTCTTTCGCGGATTAGAGGTCGTTGAGTACGCTTGCGGTATGGCACCACAATTAGCTGGCGAGCTGGTGGGTTGCTTCTGCTGGACAAGCTTTACTACAAATTTGTGCTTGCGACCTGCTGCACACGCATCTGCTGCTACATAGCATGCTACAATGAGCCATACTTAGTTCAAATTGTAACCTCAAATACATTTGGGCCATGTAGGTTGAAAACGTGGCATCAGGCATCGACTGCTACTCAATCAGGCAGCCACTCGGGGTAAGTGAGGTGTGGACTACTTGCCAGGCCTTTGCATGCTTTTGGGCCTGCCATTGACAAAGGGGCAGCCCCCCCAATCCACCTTGCTGAAATTAACAGATACTTATGCTGTCTTTTGTCCTCTTTTCAGGTGTGCGCTGGCATTTGCCCTTTTAACTTCCCGGCCATGGTTCCACTATGGATGTTCCCTCTGGCAGGTAGTAGTGGCATCCTGCAAGCCAAATTTCATGCCGCACAAACACAATTATGCATGTAATTGCCTCACAAGTGACGGTAGCCGCTTCTGTGCTTCCTACCTCACACTGCTGGGCTTGGGGTTGCCGCCAATTTGTTGATATGTGCCTGATTGTGCTATCCTGCTCCCTGCATTTCAGTTACTGCTGGCAACACTTTCATCCTTAAGCCCAGTGAAAAAGACCCAGGGGCGGCCATGATCCTTGCTGAGCTCGCCTTGCAAGCTGGGCTGCCAAGGTGGGACTGTGTCAGGTTTCTGCGATTACTCATGTGCATCTGGTATTTAGCTTGGTTGCTTGGGAGTTGGGCAATTGTGGCAAGGATTTGTGTGTAGTATGATGTCCTGTGGCTATGGCTAGCGGTCTGTGGTGTTGATGTCATTGCAGCTAATAGCTCACAAACTCAACATACGCAGGGGGGTGCTGAATGTCGTGCATGGGACACATCATGCTGTAAATAGCATCTTGGATCATCCGGACATCAAAGCCATCTCATTTGTAGGATCTGACAAGGCTGGACGCTATATCTATGAGGTGAGCAAGGTTTATTCCTTCAATTACCTGCCACCTAAAGAAGCATTTAATTCTCTCTCCCTCAATTTTGTATTGTTTGCAAGCGCTCATACCTGTGCACAGGAAGCTTTCCTGTTTCAAATTTAATTGTCTGATTTGTGCCATGCAGCGCGGATCAGCGCAAGGCAAGCGCGTTCAGAGCAACATGGGCGCCAAGAACCACGCAGTGATCCTCCCTGATGCCGATGCGGATTCCACCATAAAAGCACTGGCTGGTATGTGCCTTTTGAGCGCTTGAGTAAGAGATTGCTTCCTTGCTGCAAATTACCTGCACATCGATGGCTGCCTGCTAGGGTTTGATCACAGGAACCTGGAGACCATACAGCAATTTTTGAAACCATATGCCGTCTTGCCAAAAAACTGTAGGTGCATCATTTGGCGCCGCTGGACAGCGATGTATGGCCATCTCTGCCGCCGTGTTTGTGGGGGGATTTGACAAGTGGAAGCAGCCCCTCATAGATGCAGCCAAGTCACTGAAGGTAAGCCTGGCAGATCGCAAGGGATGGTGTTGCCTACGAGAAACGATGTGCGTGAGGCGTACTTATTGGAAGCCTATTTAGTCATAACCGTTTGACACCAGTAGCCACCAAATTCGAATTTTGGTCGACACATGTCAGGGTACCTGTAAATGTCTTGTTTGGGACTTGCTCTGGTACAATAAATTGGTTGTACGCGTAGTGGGACTTGCATAAAATTGCTAAGGTATGAAGGCATGGATGTGCATGAATTAAAGCAAACGTTGGGCTTGGCCTTGTGATTAAACTGAACTGTACTATACCTGCTAGGTCAATGCTGGGTGGGAGCCTGGCGCTGATGTAGGACCTTTGATCTCTCCTGAAGCCAAATCACGCTGCGAGCGACTTATCCAAAGCGGAATTAACGAAGGAGCACAGGTATTTTCCTCCCTTGCGTGCGCGATGGGTTGCTAGGGGAGATGCCTTTACACGTAGGGTGTGGCAACATGTCCCTAATGCTCTTTGTACGTGAGGGTAAGCTTGGTGTTGTTGCTGCACAATGAAATATTGTGAAAGAAATGGATGGAAGTGCCTGATGGCCTGCTCTTGCATGCCATCAATGTATGTAAAGCTGCTTGTTCCTGAAGTGGGATTGTGTTGACCTTCGATCCTTGCACGCACAGTGCCTTTCTGATGGCCGTGGAGTTCATGTTCCGGGGTATGAACAAGGCAACTGGGTTGGACCCACACTTTTAGGCGGAGTGCAGCCACACATGGAATGCTACAAGGAAGAGATCTTTGGACCAGTACTTTCATGCATGGAGGTGAGCTGCACAACATACTGTCAGCCATGTTTGCTTCTAATTTTTGCATTTATTCATAGTTTTCAATCAAAGGCTTTCAAGTGCTCACAATCAAGACACTGTACTTTGTGTATTATCTAAACAAGCTATTATTTCAGTGCCATTATTTCAGTGTTAAGCTGCCCTTGTTTGCAGCAGGTTCAGCTGTCCAACCCTTGCCTATCCCACTTGTTGTCATAGGTTGAGACTTTAGATCAAGCAATCAACCTAGTGAATGCAAACAAGCATGGTAATGGAACGGCCATCTTCACACGCTCTGGGGCAGCAGCGCGGAAATTCCAGCATGAGGTTGATGTGGGTATGGTGAGTACTCTGATCCTTCCCATGAGGCACATTTGGATATGGTAATTGGCTCTGCAACCACAGTACTCAGTATTGTGGCGTGTTGTAAAACGCATAGGCTCACTATGGCTTTGAGCATGGCATGATCCAAGAGGTTTTGAATGCGATGCCAGTTTATTAAGAAACATCATGTGTAAGTGTGTACGTGGATGATTGTACTCTTCTTTTGATGTTCAGGACCTGCTGACTGGTGAAGTGCGGGCTAATTAGCAAGGAATGCTTCCGGCAAGCCAAGTTTGGCACCTGCCCAGGCCGCTCTTGGTCTGCCACATTCCATCCAAACTTCAATCATGCGCTCATAGACAACAGCAGTCCCAATGAGCAGCCTTCCCCCCCCCCATTTGGACATAAATTCGCTGTTCACTCGATCAACCAATAAAAATTTCAAGGCCCTTGACAAGGGCTTGCTAGGGCTAGGCTTTTCCTCCTGGGGAATGTGCCCTTAGACCTCATCCAGAGTCCCAATCCCCTAAATTTGAGGGTGAATTGCCGGACAGGCAGGATAACCTCGTGGGTGTCAGCTGGCTTCTAGGTTGCTGCTTTTTGCTGGTTCTGCATGCGATATTGTATCTATCTTGTCTATACCTACTGTCTATACCTACTGTCTATACCGTTACTGTATCTATCTTGTCTATACCTGACACATATCCTTGGCGCAGGTGGGCATCAATGTTCCCATTCCAGTTCCCCTGCCGTTTTTCTCTTTCACCGGATGGCGCGGCTCCTTTGCTGGGGACCTGCACATGTATGGCAGAGCTGGGGTGCAGGTGCGCAGTGCAGTTAACAACTATTTCCAGAAGCCTTGAAATAATGGCCCTCGACTTGCATGAATGCCTGCCCCGTTGTGGCATGTGCAACCATCCTGACACACAGCACCACACCCGCCCGATGAGCGCAGTTCTACTCACAGCCTAAGACTGTGACTTCAAAGTGGGTGTTGGACGACGCATTGGTACCCGGCACAGCGCGCATCCCTGGACTGGACCGCGTCGGCAGCTGAAGTCTCGTGTACCATCGAAGTGTTACAAGATACATATTGTAAAATGAGCTCAAAGTCATATGATATGAGCCAAAAAAAGTCTTGTTTCGGTTTTTGTCAGCAGCGGTTTTCGGATTTTGCAAGCAGCGTGACGTCCCTCCCGGGGACTCTCTAAGTTATAACATTTTATTTTTGATGTGATGATAGAGACCGACCTGTGACTGTTCTCTATCAACTATCTTGGCTGTCTTGGACCAGGATGGAGGAGCAGTCTAGCATCCAAGTGTGCGTGCGAGTAAGTACTATGCGCACGGATGCTGGTGTCATCCTGCTGAGTGAGCTCTCTGAAATTGGCATACACTGTAACATGCAAGCATGGTTGACCTAGAGGAGTGCATGGTCTGCTAGCCCTGCACAGGGAAGACCCTGCTGGTCATGAGCGTCATGCAAGACTTTGTTATCAAGTTCTTGCAGGTTTGAGAGGCTGGTGTGCCTCTGTTGGGAGCTTTTCCTCTCCTCTAACTCAGTGCACAATCCCCTGCTCAAAGCCGCTAAGACATAGCCAGACGCAGCGAATGCTCTTATGCAGTGCATCCATCTCGCAAGCCATATTCATTCTAAACTCTTTGCAGGCACGGCCGCTGAATCCTCGGGAGCGCAGCGAAGGCCATCGCGAGTGCGTGTCCTTTGACGAGCCCACCAAGCAGGTGGTGGTCACGGTAAGTGCCGCAAAGTTGTGAACACAGCGAGGCAAAGAAGCATTCGTGTCCTTGCGTGGAGCCCAGGGGTTGAGGGGGAGTGACCGTTGCCCTGCCTGTAGGCCGTAGACAAAAACACACTTCTTCAGCTCCGCGGCAAGACAGCGTTGGGCTACGCCTTCGACCGACGCTATGGACCGGAGTGCACGTCCGATGTCATATACGAAGACCGTGTGCACCAGCTCGTGGAGAGCTGCTTCAAGGTGCTGCTCCTGCGCTGGAAAAGCCTGTGCTGGAAAGCTCACAGGAAGATGCAAGTGCATTTTGAGCAACAGCTGCCAGGGGCTCAGCAACCATCCCAGTGAATTCAAGCACTTCAAGTGTTCTAAATGGATTCCCCTCGTTGTTGCCATTCCCCTCCTTGATGGCTCTTAAGGGCATCCCTTGTCCCTGGCACACACACGCGAGCACTCGCACAGTAGCGCGCGCGCACACACACACACACACACACACACACACACACACACAAACACACACACACACGAAAGCACTCGCACGCGCATACACGCACACACGCACGCACGCTTGCGCATGCATGCGCGCAAACATGCAATTATGCACATGCACACAGACACAGTCACAGACACAAACACACAAACACAAGTGCACACGCGAACTTTACATTTACATGCACGCCCACACAGACCATGCATGCACAAATGACTTCAGATAACAAGCACAATTGTGTACATGCATGCCCGCTATACCTCCCCACTGCACATGCATGTGTGCACACTTGACACCCCCCCACTCTAATGCACACACACACAGACACACACACACACATTATGTGTTCTTTTTGAAAGTGGCCGATAACTCTGATACTGAACAGCAGTGCTTTCCGGGCAATTGGTGAGCACTCAGCATCGCATGCACAACCATGCCTGGTCTGTAATGATTGCTTGTCCAGCCATCGGCACAACAAGCTTCCTCTCACGCATGCTGAGGTTAGGTTCTGCGAGCTAGTGTCTCCTCAACAATGGATGTTAAATTTGCAATTTGCAGTTTCGTGCGGCGGCGTAATCCATCATCACCATCATCAGCTGTTTCATCCTTCAGTAAACTGCTCACGTACTTTTGCAAATGGTCGAGTTACCCTGCACCTTATTCCTTCTTTGTTCAAGCATGGGTTAATATATCACAGCCCCTCTCTCTAGGTGTAAAGGCAGCATATGGTCGCCATGTCACCCTTCATGCTGCAGGGTTACAATGCCACAGTCCTGGCATATGGGCAGACTGGCTCTGGTAAAACGCATACCATGTCAGGTGGTCAGGGCATCCACGGAGTGGTTGAGGAAGGTGAGATGATTCGCCAGAGACAGGGCCAAATCTTCCCAAAGTATCCTCTGAATCTACAGCAGGACCTGCAGATTCAGTGATGTTAGAGCTGAGAATTGCAAATGATGGGAACAGTGGATAGATGAGGGATCACTCATGGAAGCGCTCTATCAGAATTGCTTGAAGCAACATCTCATCTCTTTTAATTACTGTCACGTTGCAGGTATCACTCCTCGCGTCATTCGACACCTCTTTCAGATTGTGGAGAACATTAAGAAAAAGCAGAAGCCAGGAGAGAAGATAGAGGTGAGCAGGCCTCCCAAGCAATAATTCTAATTTTTTTGTCAGCTCAGCCAAGCTAAGTGTGAACAGGAGCCTGTTGTAGTTCTGAACAGCCCCAGACCTACAGGTCACAAAACATCTGATTAACATTTCATTGAACAGTTCAATCAATTTGAAACTACCTGAATTGAAAGGGAAGATCTCTCTGGGCTGTACGAGTTTGAATTGGGTTTAAAAATGACAATTGGTCAGCTTCCTCAACAGTTGAGTTGTTTCGTCATCCTTGAAGAAGTAATTAAGTTCTATAACCCCAGAATAATTGGTAAATTGGGGTCCCCGCTATCCACCCCCTCCCTAACCACGGAACCCCATAAATGCACTGTATAAGGACTCTCAGATGAAACCTGCGTCTCAGTATCGGCCTGGGGCGCCATCCAGAAAGGTGACATTTTGGCTTGATTCCCCTGACACGTCCTCGGGGGTCTCCTGAGCAAACTAAGCATACAGGGTTGTTTAGCAGCACTCAAAACAGTTTTAGGCACTCCAGCCACTTGGGGCAAGAATTCCAACAGGCTTGGCAGGAACTGATTTTTTTAGTCCGGTCGAATTATTGCTCACACCGTGAAGGACTGCTATGAGACCGAGTGTCCGGTGCAATCCATATTCATGATGATTGCCTGCCTTCTTTTCCATTGTAGGTTACAGCTTCGGCACTGGAGCTCTATAATGAAGATTTGCTGGACCTGAGTGTACGCTCTGGCCGGTGAGTGGCATTGCGAGAAGTCAATTCAGTCGCAAAATGTGATAGATGCCTCAATAGTGTGCGTTCAGTGTACAGGGCTATCTATGCATGCAATAAGTGCATATACCAAAGTAAGCACAATTGATGTGAGCAGCCCAGGTGCTGGATGGATCTCAGCACTGTCCAACTTAGCAGCCAGTTCAAAATGCCCTTCTACATTCTCCTGACGTGCACTTCGATTTATAGGCTGCATAAGCGCATGATTCCTGAGTCTCCAGCATAATAGCATTCCATGTTCAAGGGAAGCATTCATGTTAGATCTGTAATGGAGGGTGGTTCTGTTTATGCATTATGTTTAACATACACAGGGTACCCTGTGCAGTACAGGGGCTCGCAGCTCTGTGCTTCATGACCTTTTGTTCCATGGAGGCCTGCAGTGTAGCTTCATCAAACCCATGGCACATGCAACCTGCAACCTGCAGGGACGAGATGGCCAACAAGAACGGATGGGACACTGTCCGAGCGAGCATGGGCCTCAAGCTCCAGGAGAGGCCTGTGGGCAGGGATGGCAGAGTCGTGCCTGAGGTCAGTGCCGCAGATTCTGGGAGAGGCACTGCTATCCCTGCCTTATGTTGTTATCGGAGCAGAGCTCACTTCTGCCTGCCCTCTTGTTTGTCCCATCCACATGTGTTCATTGCACACGTGAACGCTTATCTGTACACAGGTTGTGGGTGCGCTTGAGAAGAAGGTGAACAGCGCCAAGGAGCTGGCCAAGTTCTATGATGACTGCATGATCAACAGGTCCACGGGCAGCACCAAGCTCAACGACCGGTCCTCACGCTAGCACGCCATCTTCACCATCAACATCCACCGGACCACTGTGGAGGTACGTGCCCACGCGTCCGAGCACGCTTGTCACGTGCGCATCCACTGTGCTGTCATTCCCCTCCGCATGAGTTGGCTGTAATGCCTGCTGGCCTGTCCTGTAACATGCCAATCAGGTCCAGCAACATGCCTTGTGTGGCTGCTCAGGGGCCTGCTCAAGCTGTGTGCTCTCCTTTCAAAAGCTAAAGCTTACCCAAGGGCATGGGTGCTGGCATGCAGGCATGCAAGCAGCATGCAGCATGCACGACAATTATGATCCTCATGGGTGGTCTGCTGTGCGCGCAGGTACTGAATGAGGTGGGCAACGACATGAAGGCCAAGGTGCGCACCTGCGACTTCTCCACGAAGCTGCACCTAGTGGATCTTGCAGGTGAGTGCATATGCCTTGGAGCTGGTGCTGTCCTCTGATTGAGTCCTCTAAATTATTTGATTCCATGTTTTGGATACCAGATGAGCATTCAAGTCCACGTGAGGTGCTGAAGTGGAGCAATCAAAATGCAACAGCGCAGAGCAAAGGGACTTCGACCAGGATTTAGCATGCATCAAGAGCAGCAGGCATGCTTGCCACAATACTCGCCGCCTATAACACAGCAAAAAAGGGTTTTTGTCACCAAGAGGCTGCTGCAGTATGCCACTTTTTTAACCTGCAAATCACCTCCTTACTTGGGGTGACCAGAAGGTGCCTGCCTTCAATCATTGGGTGCTGTGCTCACTGCTATATACCAAACTGCCTCTTGTTTCAGAAAGCTGGTCTATATGCTGCTTTTTCCTTGTGCTAAAAAATTTGACTCTTCGCGCTGAATCGTGCAGGTAGTGAGCGCGTCAAGCGCAGTGGGGCGACTGGCAAAGAACTTAAAGAAGCCTGTAACATCAATGGCGGCCTGCTGGCGCTGGGAAATGTCATTGTGGCATTGGCATCAGAGTCTGAAGGAAAAAAGGATACCAAGAAAGGTCACATCCCCTACAGGTGTGCTAATATCAGACAGGCAAGATGGGGTGTGCTTTCTGCAGCAATACATGCTGAGTGTTGTTGTGGGACTGTTTTTTTAGTGTATCCCCCCTGACTAAGC
>LFIK01002912.1_pt1 | contig 13910 bp, 16 predicted proteins | sample 643401 | NCBI WGS metagenome assembly LFIK01 (sample SAMN03777447, study PRJNA286221) | soda lake metagenome | biome: soda lake; feature: Kulunda steppe; material: water; isolation source: sample T5-Br brine of Lake Tanatar-5 | place: Russia: Kulunda steppe | collected 2010-07 | reverse complement strand
GTCGTGGGGACTGTGTGCAGGAGGCGCCCTCGGTAACGGCTTGAAGGCAACATCTCATGGCCCAGGTGTGTGTAGGGAGCGTGCACAGGTGCGCCTGGGGCAAGCGCGGCTGTGCTTGTGCGCTCCTGCGACGGCGAGCGCTGCGCAGCTGTGCTCTGCACCAGCTTCCAGAGGGGGTCCGAACTGGTAGCCGGCGCTGCAGTGCACATGTCTCTGCTGAGGCAGGGCCGGTAGACTCATGTGAAAGCGGCGCGCGCTGTCGACTGGCATTAGGGCTCACGCGGTCCATGGCACAGGGGGGAATGCACGTAGTCCGTGGCACAGGGGAGGATGCGCGCGATCCATGGCACAGGGGAGGATGCGCGCGGTCCATGGCACAGGGGGGGGCTCAAGCGGTTCCCATGTACGGCCCCTGTGCCTGCTTTGGCCACCGATGGTGGTGCAGCGGCGCGTGCTCACTGATATATTAAGCGGCCCCCACTGCGAGAGGGGGTCTCGCGTGTGTTGCGGCGGTCCTTGTCCCACCGCTGGGGCCCACCGCACTGGGCGGCTCTTGTGCAACCTCTGGGCAGCTCCTGTGCGCCGCTGGGCAGCTCTTATGCACGGCTGGGCGGCTCCTGTGCACCCCCCGGGTAGCTCCTGTATGCTGCCGCTGGGCAGCTCTCATGCACGGCTGGGCAGCACTTTTGCACAGCTGGGCAGCTCTTATGCACGGCTGGGCAGCTCCTGTGCGCCGCTGGGCAGCTCTTATGCACAGCTGGGCGGCTCCTGTGCACCCCCCGGGTAGCTCCTGTATGCTGCCGCTGGGCAGCTCTTATGCACGGCTGGGCAGCTCTCATGCACGGCTGGGCAGCTCTCATGCACGGCTGGGCAGCTCTTATGCACGGCTGGGCAGCTCTCATGCACCGCTGGGCAGCTCCTGCGCACTGCAGGGCTGCATGCGGCGCGTCATTTGAGCGTTTGCGCGTGGCATATGCCAGTTGAGTGGCAGGCCGCGTGTCCTGGACAGAGGTTGTCAGGCTCCAGCATGCGCTTTGTGCACCCGCGCCTCCCCCTCCCCAACTCACACACGTGCACACACACGCGCAAGTACACACAACCATCTGCAAACGCACGCCTACTCATGCGCGTGCACACACACGCACAAACACGCATACGAGCTGTGCATGCATATGCAAGCGCGCTTGCCGGCGCGTGATGTCGTTCACAATGAGGCGCCCCACCCCTGACCTGCGCACCACAGGCCGCCTCCAAGACGGGGCGCCTGCCCAGCACTCTAGCAGGCCCGGCTGGTGGGAGGCGTGGGTGGCTTCGTGGGCCCCCCTGTGGCCCCACACCAGACACGGCCACTACAAGCCTGTGCCCCTGCAATGCTGAGGCAAAGCCTCGTGTGCTGCGGGGCCGCTGGCACGATGGCCGCACCAGCAGGGCAACGATGGCCGCACCAGCAGGGCAACGATGGCTGTACCAGCAGGGCATCCAAGGTAGCCTAGCGCTGCAGGGGTGCAAGGGCAGGGGCGCAAGGGCAGGGGCGCAAGGGCAAAGTGTCACAAAGGCAGTGGTCGCAATGGCAAGGTGATGCAGGGGCAGTGGTCAGGACGGCAAGAAGCCGCAGGGGCAGTGGTTGCGGCGAGGAGGACCCCCCGCTGACTGCCTGCAAAACAAAAAATGATCGCGGGAAGGGCAACCACTGAAGGCCGGTGCCGGTGCACTGCTGTGGCTGCCTGGCCTGGCCTTAGGGGCGTGGAGCAGGTGCGTGCGCTGTGTAGCCATCTGTTGATGGCAGGTGGCGCTCTTGATACGGATGCCGCAGCCTGCTTGGACGTCTTTGAGCAACAGCACAGCTCTGGCACCCTTTACCTATTCCCATGGTAGAGGCATTGCGCCTGGGAGGGCCTGGAAGCTGCCACTGCAAAAGACGTGCTTGCGCGGCATACAATGCACAGCCTGCACCCTGCTCCAAAATAATGCACAGCACCTCCCACTGTAGCCGGACTGGAGGGCCTGGCTTGTTGGGGCTGCCCCTGTGGGTGCAGCTGTGCTCTCAGTGTGCCCATGCGCTCAACATGCTGGCCGGCCGCTGTGTACATAGAAAAGGGACTGCCGGCCAGCCACTGTGTACATAGAAAAGGGACTGCCGGCCAGCCGCTGTGTACATAGAAAAGGGACTGCTGGCCAGCCGCTGTGAACGTACATGGGAGCCACCGGTCACTGGATCAAGCACACAGTGTGTGGTGATGGGTTTGACCACGTAGCTGCACTGGCAATCCGAGGCAGTCTTCAGCTGGCTGCTGCTGGCTGGGGGTCAAAAGGGAGTGCTCCTGCAATAGCAGGCACGAGCGCTGGAGATGAAGTGGGATGCAGTTGTGCTGGCTGGCCAAGGCCTAATCAGTGCACTGGAGGTATGCTGTGGCAAGGCAGCAATCATGGACGGCAGGTCGTTTGCTCATGCTGGGTCAGGGTTAACTCACCTATTTCTTTGCAGCGATTGCGTAGTTTTTGTTTCAAGCGGCTTGATGTTTGCACCTACCAATCACAGCTCATCGCGGTGTCAAGGAATGCAAGTGGTAATTCTGTCATTGTCAAGCGGTCACTTTGTTGTTGTCAAGCGGTCACTCTGTCATTGTGGAGCGGTCGGTATGTGTTTGTCTATGGGTGCAAGCAGTCAGTCTTCGCTGAAGATGTACAGTGTTATAGTGTTTGATGGTCGAATCACGTGACCCTGTGCAAACAGAAGGATAGTCATAGCTGCGATGGTCACAAGCTGCATGAATACGCAAGATCCATTGCCTGCACTGTGTGCAGAGCAGGTTTGCGGGCACCTTGTAATTCATGGTGGTTGGTGGTGGGGCAGGGCAACCTGCAGTTCATGATCACTGATTTATGATAGGGGCTGGCGCTGTAAGCGTGGCAGAAGAATCTTGCAACCTTGCTTGGCTATCCAAACCTTTTGGCTGTGTCAGCTTGGCGTCCACTGGCACCTCCTGCAGTGTGTGTGATGTGTGTCTGCGCATGTTGTTTGCCGCTCTATTCTTTGAATTGGGGTGGAAATCACAGGCATTGGGACTTAAGGACATGCATTTGATGCATATCCTTGCAGTTGTCTGGTCGCTGCATCTAATCTCTTATACTCGGACTGCAGTCATGCTATTATCTGGCAAGGCTGCATGACTCTTAGCACTGATGCATGGTATTTTTTATGTGTTTACTTTGATGACACTTGAGTGTGTGTACTGCCGATTGTGCGCAAATTTATAAAAGAAAAGCAGTAAAGCAAAATGTCCTTGTGACTGGTTGTCCAGGGCTGATAAACTTTGAGGTCAGATGCAGATCTTGGTGCAAACTGATCCCCATTGACCTCTTTTGCCTTGCTTTACTGGTGGAGGGTCATACGGTGCCTAGACCCGAGGTGGCCCCTTTTCATTTTTTGACGTAAGGAGTGACTCTTACTGGCAGCTATGTGACCTTACCTACCTCCTGAGGTTGACCCTCTGGCAATTCAGTATGTAAGACAGTCAGTTGACGTTTGGTACAGTACCAAATGTACTGCTGTGAGAGCATTGATTAGCCAACAGTTTCAAGTTGTTCGAACTGAACTCCAATTAGTTCGAGGAGAAGAATTCTTAAATATGAAAAATTGAAGACACGGGTAATATTTTCTGTCAGCCTTAGATGCCTTCTTCAATAAAAAGCTGTGTGGTCAGGTTAGGCTGTACCTGCCAAACAAGGGCAGCTTAACTGTGTGGTCAGGCAGGTGGTGAATTAGCCAAGTGACTTTATTGGTATGGGACAATGCACTGAAAGATGCAGAAGCCAACTTGGCTTCTCCAACTTGTAGACAGAAAACGAGTGCCAAAGTGGATGCCGCATGATGACCACAGCAGTCAAAGTGCGCTTGAGGGCATATCCTTCACTAAAGGCTTCCAGATGTCGCCAATAGCCTGGAAGAAATCCGTAATACAGGTTTAGGACGACTTAATGACTCTTTAAGGTACAGCTCCGAGGAGTCCCCTTTAAGCTCTTCACTCCCTTCAAGTTCCTGCCTCTCTTCTTCTCAGTATCTCTCCCCTTCCCTTCTCTCTTTGCTCCTCTCTTCCCCTCCTTTCCTGCCTCCCCCTCCCTCCCTCAATGCCCCTCTTCCATTTCCTTCTCATCGTCAGCCTGCTCATTCCCTCTTCCCACATACCGAGGGAGGTCAAGACCTTCTCAGCGGTTGAGAGGGCCCCAGGGGCTGACCAAATAAATCATGACTCGCGGAGATTACAGTGCTCAAATAAGGTCCCACTGTCCCACAGTGCATCAGCACAATGTTCAGCCCCCCACTGCCCTTGGTGGAGGTTACTCGGTACCTTGGCCCTACATAGCCCCAGGCCCTCAGGGAACAGGCTATTCCTGACTTGATCAAAATTACATGAAATATGATGTCTTTCAATACCTACAAAGTTTCGCCCTCTATTTTCCCCTTCTTTCTGCCCCTGACTGACGTACCTCTTTCTAGGTCTATCCTCTACTATCCCGGAACAGCCTGTTCCCTGGTTGAGGAGACTCACGGCTCTTTGGGCCAATGTATCTCCTTTTCCTTAACCGATGTACTACATCTCCCTAGTAGGGAGTGGTTTCACTGCCTACGTAGTCTTTCTTTTCTTTTCCTGGAACAGCCTATTGACAACCAACATTGCCTTGCTGAGCAAGATCAGTGAGGCTGATTTAAGGCTGGCACACAAAACGAAGACACTGGACGTTTCAGGTCAGGTTCAGATCAGTGAGGCTGATTTAAGGCTGGCACACAAAACGAAGACACTGGACGTTTCAGGTCTTATCTACTTTTTGCTAAACACCTGGGGCTGATGTGCACATCTCTGCCATCATGAGCCGTTCCAAAATCAACATGTGTGACTTTGAACTCTTTCTGCGTGAGCAAGCAATTCGAAAATGGAAAGATCTGAAGCAGATTCATCCACATAAAACGCATGTTTCCAGCAGAGTCATGAGGGCGTATCACCCATTTTGGAGTGCCTTAAGGGAGTCAAACTGGCTGGTGGGATGATCAGAAATGCGCAACCAAACCAACTCTGCCTTTGACACAATATCCCTGACGATTTTTCACGGTCATCGGCATTAAATGGAGCAGATTGTCCAACATTAAGTGTAGGCGTGCCATCCTGCACATGCCTGTCAAGCACCCTATTTGACTAAGCTCAGCCTCAGAGGCTCCAATACAATTTAGCGATAAATAAGCTCACTTCACACACTCAATGCCAGTTTTGCTGCGCACTTGCAAATGCATGTCGCATTGCCCGATGCAAGAGCACAGCAGGGTTGGCACCGGCACAAAAAAAGCATGGAACCGAGCTTGCACCCGGCCGGGTTTCCTGCACAAGGAAGACGTCAGATGCCCAGGGCGCTAGAATGCATGAACGGAGCATGGGCACAGGCATGGCTTTCCCATATGCCTTCTCAGGTCAAGAGGGTGGCGTGTCCGGGCCTCCATATCAATCAACTCCGTCTAGTGCATGGTTGCACCCACCCAGAGACTGACTCTCATCCGAGCGTGCAGAGAGGCAGACCCTCACCCTCCGTTACCTACACTAGCCAGAGACTGCCCTCTCCTCTGTGGTCCGCCCTCCAGAGCCGAATAACCATATGCTTGAGAGCCACAGCGCCTGTCCCCTCACTCCCTACCCATCCTCCATGCCCTCCCGCTCCACAGGCGGCCACGCCCGAACTCATAGTCCTGCGACGTCACTCCCCCCAAACCGCCGCGCGTGTCCTCTTCCTAACCTCGCAACCAGTGCCGCTTACAGCTGTGTGACCTTGCCATACGTCACTCCACCAGTGCCGCGTCCATCCGGAAGCTCTGGCTCAGTGTCTTCATCAGGCTGGCCATCCACTTTATGTCCCCAGGCGCAAACTCCTCCCGCGGCATGCCTACCTTGCCCCCCCCTCCGCCCCCTCCCCTCTCCTCCTCCGCGTGCACCGTCACCCCTGCGCCCTCTGTCTCCTGCTCTGCCTCACCAGCCCCTTCAGCTGATTCCTTCCCTGTGACCTTGGGACCTTGCCCCTGTGTGCTGCCCAAACCCCCTTCCTCCAAGCTACCCCCGCTGCTGCATCCAGCAGCGTGCGCCGCAGGCTCAGACCCCACAAGGGCAGGGCTGTCAGCTGACTTGCTGGCGGCAGCCGCACCTGCTGCATTCCAGGCCCGGCAGCAGCAACCAGCAGCAGTAGGTGCAGCAGCAGCAGCGACAGCAGCAGTAGGTGCAGCAGCAGCAGCAGCAGCAGCAGCAGCAGCAGCAGCTAAGGCACTGCAGGCCACGTAGGATTTGTGTGGCAGACGCCACAGAGCGCCAGCTCCGCCACCACCCCGTCAACTTGAAGTCTTGGCTTGACAATCCCCCGGCCCCGCACACCCCGTGGCATATGCAGGCTCTGTTGCGCAAGTTGGCCCAGCGGCTTTTGATGCTGGCTGTGTTGAGCACGGGACAGGGGCGCTGTGGCCATGTTGGGTCATAACTTATGAGTCATAAGGCAGCAGAAGATCAGCAGAGGCCGGGAGCCGCAGGTGGCTGCCCTTGCACCTGAGTCTTGAGCTGCGTGCCTGACATCCACAGCATACACTCCCACATATCCTCAAGGTTGTTGCTCCCAGAAATAAAGAGACAACAGTAGTGGCACCGGCAACCCATCTTAACCTCCCCTGTTTCCTCCCAGTCGGCCTGCGGTGTTATTACTTGCAGCACAGCTTCCAGGCAGCAGTAGCAGTGCTGGCGCCCCCCTCCAGATCACAGCCTACCTGCAGCATGCCCTGCAGCGGCGTCATCACTGGCAGCAGGGGCAGTGCCCGGGAAGGTCTGGCGGCCCTGTGCCAGGCCCAAGCCAGCCTTCGCGGCAGCGCCTGCACTGCTGCGTGTGTGGCCAGCCTTTGGCGACAGCATGGACGGCGTGAAGCCGCCGCCAATGGGCTTTGCCTGCATCCATACACAGTGCCCAGGCACGCATGTAGTGTGCATGTGGTGTTGCAAGAACAGACTCGTGGTGTGTGTGTGTGCGCGTGTGTGTGTGTGTTTGCGTGCGGGTGTGCTGTCGCACGTGCACATGCAAGCATGCCTGCTTAGATTCATGCACATGCTTGTGCCTATTTGGAGGCCTAGCCTGCCGGTTTGCTCCCCCTAATGCGCCCAGAGCCCCCAGCTGCCGAGCCTTTCCAGCGCACTCGACAGCCCAGCGCATGAAAGCCTTCCATCACATGACATCTTTGAGGGCACTCAACCTTCCAGCGCACTGCACCCTTTCACCACAACCACTCGCATCCCTGACATTGCATCCCTGATACACCAACCCTGAGTGTCCTGCAGAGCACCCTGCCGCCTCTTCAAGAGAGCTCACCCATGCACGCGCCCTCGCACCTTTTAACGTCCACCCTCCCCCCTATTCTGCTACACTCAGGAACAGACACCCAAAACTTATTTATGCGCACAAGGTCAAGGTCCTGAGCAGTGACAATAACTGCTGAGTGAAGAGGGGTGTTTTGGAGAGCAGCGGCGTGTGAGCAACAGACTACCTCACACACACACATGCACCCTTGTGGAGAGGCCAAGTCCTAAGGCATCCTTTGATGTGCCAGAAGTTGTGTGCAGAGTTAAAAGCCGTCAAAGTTGCCAGTTGTTGAAGCCCAATTAACCAGGTCAAATGGCGCCTTTGTGCCCTTTGCGCCCCACAGCACTTGCCAGGGACATCCAGCCTGCTCCACACGCAAATGCAAACGCGCGCCCCCAGCAGCCCCAACACCTACCCCGGTGCTCCTGGGGCTCAGCTCCTTTGCGCGCGGCCCTGTCATGAGCGCGTGCAGCTGCCTGAGAGAGTCGAACAGCGCCGCAGACTGACGGGCCAGGGTGGCCGACTGCGCCTCCGTCATAGACGGGCGTGAGGTGGACACGCGCAGGCACTGCGGCGGGCGCGCGCGGCGCAGGCAGGCGTGCGGTGAGGGCGGCGCGCGCGCAGCGAGGGTGAGGGCAGTGTATGCGTGCGTGTGTATGTGTGCGTGTGTACGTGCGCAAGTATATGTGTGCATGCATAGGCGTATGCGCGCGCGTGTGCTTGTGTGTGCATGTGTGTGCATGCAAGGGTGTGTAAAGGGGTGTTGGCAGATGCGGCCATCCTCTCAGGCGCATTGAGGGCGCACTACACGCCCGTGCCTGTGTTGTTGCACGCGCCAACCCATGGGTGTGCCACGCGCCCATCCATGGGTGTGCCTGCGCCCATTTATGGGTGTGCCTGCGCCTAGAAGCGCATGCCTGGCGGGGCGTGCTGGAGCTGCTCCTTCCTTAGGCTGTCTGCTTCCATATGTGAAAACGCCCACACTTGCAGACGCACCACGCACCTGCTGCCGCACTGACTGCTTCAGCGTTTTGCGCAACTCCTGCTGCAGGCTGTTGTGGCGGGGCGGCAACTGCGTCTGTGCCTGCGCCTGCGTCTGCGCCTGCTGCTGCTGCTGTTCTGGACCCCCCCCCAATGCATCACGGTCGCCCCAGTCATGCCCCTCATCCATGGTGCCGTAGCCCTGCAACACATTGTCGTCGTCCATCCCGCTGCCACCCCACCAGTGCGCTGCGGCAGGCGCACTGCCCCCGCCCCCGCCGCCGCCGTGGCGACCGTGCTCGTGCGGCGCAGAGAATCCCTGCAGCGGGGCAGCACAACCTCCCTGGTTGCCGCCCAAAGCAGCAGCAGCATCTGCAGCGGCGGCGCCCTGGAGGCCGGGGGGCGCAGGCCCTGCCAGCTCTGAGGCCACCTCAAGCCGCGGCGCCTGCCCCGCCTGCCGCAGCGACTGCAGCTGCTGGTCATGGCTGCGTGCGATGCTGCCCTGCTGGCTATGCGTGACGCCCTCCTGGTTGTGGCTGCAGTCCACGTGGGGCAACGAGCTGACGTCCTCCTCCTCGTCCGTGTGCTCGCCGCCACCCAAGGTGTTGCCCTCCTCCTGGCAGCCAAGGCACAATGCACTCAAGCCTTTTACTGAGTAGACAAGGTCGGCCTGGCGGCCACACTTTGCAGTCCGTGGGAGAGCATGTATTGGCACAGCATGATGTGGGTGTGCGTGCACCCACCCACCGTACACTCCTCCGGCTGCATCTGACCAAATAGGGCTACGCATGCAGCCGTGCACAAGGCCCCCGGTGCCCACAGGGCACTGCCTAGTAGACAATGCACACCACATCAGGCCACATCCGGCCACATCACATAACACCACATCAGGCCACATCCGGCCACATCACATAACACCACATCCGGCCACATCACATAACACCACATCAGGCCACATCCGGCCACATCACATAACACCAGGCCACATCACATCACGTCCGACCACATCTCATAACACCAGGCCACATCACATCAGACTTCATCCCCCGGGCGCGCACACATAGCAGGCAAGAAGCCCGCAATCAGGCTGCGCGCCATGCGCGCACATGGTGCAGCGCGGCAGGGAGACCATATGAGGGTTTGGCTGGTGTAAAGTGGGACATGCACTCACATGCTCAGCCATCCTGTAAGTGCACGCGAGCTGGCATGACCAGGGCCAGGCATGACCAGGGTCTGGCATGACCAGGGCCAGCACAGCCCCCAGCCCTGAGCTTAAGCCAGGCCCTGAAAATGCGCGCCAGCATGTGCCTCAAGGATTTTGCTCAGCACCCATGCGCACACCCTAGCACACCCTTGTGTGTGTGGAACATGACACTGAGCACACACCCTAGCACACCCCTGTGTGTGGGCACACCCCTGTGTGTGGAACATGATACTGAGCACACACCCTTGCACACCCCTGCGAGTGGAACATGATACTGAGCACACACCCTGGCACACCCCTGCGTTTGCTTGTGAGGTATTCAGCGCACGCTCTGACACAGACCCGCGCATACCGTTCGCGTGACCATTTCCCATACCTTTCAGGTCACACCTTTGCTCATACCTTTCGAGTGACCGTGCCCATGAGCACATTGGCATCTTCCCCATCCAATCCAGCCCAAGTGCTCTCCAAGCTTTCCTGCACACCGGCCCCCTGCCCCTGCTCCTCTGCCTGTCCCTGCCCATGCGACTGCGCCTGCTCCTCTTGCCGCGGCTGTGCCAGCTCTTGCACTTGCACCAGCTCCTGTTCCTGCTGCTGCGGCTCTTGCCCCTGCTCCTCCTGCTGCTCCTGCCCCTGCTTCCCGCGCTGCTGCTGCCGCTGCTGCTTGATCTCTCGGAGCCTCTGGATGGCCGCCGCCTGCGCCTCCTGCCGCGCAGCGCGCACGCGCGCCTCGTCAGCGCCCGCTGCTGCTGCTGCACCCGCACTTGGGCGGTTGCCCCATTGGCCCGTGCCCGTGGGCAGGCCTGCCTCAAGGGGCAGGAGGCCGCCGGCCTCAGCATCACCCTCCTCCTCTTCCTCATGTGCAGCACCCTGCAGTGCAGCGCACCATGTCGTGCGTGCATGTGTGGCATGGGGGGTCTGTGTGGCTCACCCAACATGGATATGCTCGTGTGACTGCACAAGTGCACGTCAATGTGAGCACCCTGTATGCGAGTGAGAGGAGACGCGGGCAGACGGCGTGTGCCCGTTCATATGTGGAGTTGTGTACATGCATGCAGGCAGAAATGCATGCACTTAGGCCACAGCAGGAATGCGGATGCTTGACACCCTGCCATCATGCAGGCTTCTCAAGGCACTTTCATGGAAACACATTGCAGCATGTTCCTGGGCACCCAGTTCACAAGTCCATGCACCCGCACATGATTGACCGCCAAGCAATCATGCAGATGCGTGCACCCCGTTCATTCACACACGCCCATCCCTATACCCTCTCCCAGCTGATACTCCTTTTTCCCTTGTGGTCCATGACAGACTGCACTGCAGTCCCGATCGACGCCTGCATGATGTTCACACACGCGCACGCACGCATCTGCTCCAAATATTCCAAATGTCCTTACAACTGCAACGCCCCGGATTGCGCACACATACACACTCCTGCCCTTGGGTCTAACCCCTTCCCCCACACGCACTCCCCCACCTGCCGCCTTGCCGGCTCTGCGCCCTCGCCCGCAGCGCCCAGGCGCTCCAGGTACTCCAGGTCGCTTGCACCCAGGCCCTGCAGCAGCTGGTCGTGCGAATGCGCCCCTTGGCTACCGCCCTCCCCTCCGCCCCCAATCAACGGTTGCGTGCTGTTCATGGTGCCCACCCACTGCAGCGCCCCTGCCACGCGCCGCAGCTCCTGCGATTCGCTGCTGCTGTGCACGGCACTTGCGCCACCAACCTTGACCCCAGGGCTGCTCTGCAGTGGCGCGGCGCAGCTGGCGCTGGCCCCCATAGAAGCGCTACCGCGCTGCGATGCTGCCTCGTGCGGCTGCAGGCGCGAGGGAGGCCCCACGGGCTGCGTGGCCCTGGCCACAGCGGTGGCGGCGCTGCTGCGGCTGGATGGAGGCTGCTGCGGCTGTGGCAGCTGCTGCTGCTGTGAGCGTGCGTGTGGGGGCTGGGCCAGGCCTGGGACAGAGGCAGCCACGCCCTCTTTGCATACCGCGCCGCGCTCCTGCAGCTGCCGAGATGAACTGATCTGGCTGATTCGGGCCGTCACTAGCTGATGCAGATCTGCAATTGATGCGCGCAGTGCTGCAAACTCGGCGGGCGGCAGGCCGCCCCCTTCTCCGGCACCACCAGCACGGCGCGGCCGCTCTGCTGCCTGCTGCGCCGCCACGCTGGCACGGCCGCTGCTGTGTGCGCTGCGCCAGCCTGCGCCCATGCCGCTCAGCACGCCGCCCTGGATGCTGGGCCGGCCGTCAGCGCCGGCGCCCCCCACCTGCCAGCCCCCTCCCTCATCATCCTCACTGAAGTAGTCTTCGAAATCCAGCTCGTACTCCTCAGATCCCTCCTCCACGCTTTCTTCTTCCTCACCGTCTCCCCTGCTACCCTCCCCACCTGCATCCTCTCCCTCCGCCTGCCCATGCCCACCCTCTTCTCCCTGAATGCCCCCCTCCTCCACCTCCTCCTCTGCCTCCCTCATAGCTGCTCCCTTCATACTCCCCACCACCACACCTGCCCCAGCCCTCCGGTGGCTGCTGCTCTCTAATTCCCCCACACTCCCCCCTCTCACATGTACAGCGCCCAAGCCACTTGCTCCCATCCCTTCGACCCTGCTTCCCCCACGTGCCACCCCACAGCTGCCCTGGCAGCCTGCCGCGCCGCTGCGCTCCGCACCCTCACCGCCCTCTGCTGCAAGTGCGCCCCCCACACAAGCAGCCGCCCCCCTGCCCATGCTGCCTGTGGCCCGCAGCAGTGCCTGCGCACCTGCACCCGTGCTTGTGTCCACACAAGGTGGCAGCACACTGGCCTCGCCTGCGCTGGCGCGTGACGGCAGCAACGCTGTGGGCTTGCCCACGCTGGCGCGTGACGGCAGCAGCGCGCTGGCGTGGCCTGCACCCGTGCGCGACGGCAGCAGCACGTTGGGGTCGCCCAAACTGGTGCGTGACGGCTGCAGCACGCCCGCGCCGCCCTCTTTGCTGAACACCAGCTGCATGCGCGCGTTGGGCCGCCCAGTGGCATGCGCACGCCCTGCGTGCAGGCGTGCCAGTGCGTGAATGAACACCAGGGCATGGGCATGTGCAGGCTTTGCTCCTGACCTCCCCTCCTCCTCCCTCGGCCTGGGTATTCTCTGCCCCCTTGGCCCCCTTCGCCCGCCCTCCCTCTCCCTCCCTCGTCTCTTGATCTGGGCCCAGCACGAGGCCAGTGACATGCCATCAGGATTTCGATTTGGCTTTAACTTTTTATGGATCAGATATAAACGGGGGGTTTTGTCAGACTCCTTTCACCTTTTTTTATCTCTGTGCCGTATGCTGATGCATCCATGAGTTCCCACAATAAGGCGCCGCCTTGACCAAGATGCTCCTGCTTGCACTTTTACTCAGCTGCCCACACCGGGCACTCACACATGCGTGCACATGCATGCACACTCGCACACGCAAACACACACATAGGGCGTGCACACACCTGGGGAGATCTGCTGGGAGCTGCTCACTGGGAGCAGGGCTTGCACACCCCCAGGGGGTGAGCCAGGCGCGTCTAGCGCTGGCTGCCGCGCAGCCGCGGCAACCGCCCCCCCTGAGTTGGAGCGCATGGGCGTGGGGGGGCCCAGCGGTGGCGCGGAGCTGGGGCTCCCCTCGACGCTGCCAGCGCAACCGGCCCGCATCTGCGGCTGCTTGTCACCCTCGCCACCAGGCAGGGCCATTTTGGCAGCAGGGCTGCCAGGGCAGGTGTGCTGGGCGCTGGCCCGCCCCGCCGCTGCCACTGCTACACCCTGGGCTGCAGCCGCCGCTGCGCGCTGCTGAAGGCCTGCCACAGACACTGTGGCCACGGCATCAGGGAACGCATCTAAGCCGGCGGCTACAGCGGCGGCGGCGGCAGCAGCTGAAGACGCGGGCAGAGCCAGCGCGGCGGAGGGGGCGGGCGCAGAGGCAGCACTGGGCAGTGCCGCCTGCAGGGGGCTTGAAATAGGGCTGCTGCTGCTGTGGTCCTCGCTGCGATGGTGGGGCGCGGGGGTAATAGCAGCGGGCGAGGGCAGCGCCGAGTAGCGCGCGCCTGCTGTGGGGCTGGTAAGATGTCTGGCAGAGGAGAGGGGGCGGGGGGGCAGGCCCGCGCTGCTGGGACTGCTGGGCACGATGGTCAGCAGCGTGACCTACAGCACAGAGGGGTGGGCAAGTGTGGGTGGTCAGCAGCGTAACCTATTGGGCCTAGTGTGGGTGGTCAGCAGCGTAACCTATTGGGCCTAGTGTGGGTGGTCAGCAGCGTGACCTACAGTACAGAGGGGTGGGCAAGTGTGGGTGGTCAGCAGCGTGACCTACAGTACAGAGGGGTGGGTAAGTGTGGGTGGTCAGCAGCGTGATGGTCAGCAGCG
>LFIK01002911.1_pt1 | contig 13911 bp, 12 predicted proteins | sample 643401 | NCBI WGS metagenome assembly LFIK01 (sample SAMN03777447, study PRJNA286221) | soda lake metagenome | biome: soda lake; feature: Kulunda steppe; material: water; isolation source: sample T5-Br brine of Lake Tanatar-5 | place: Russia: Kulunda steppe | collected 2010-07 | reverse complement strand
CCGCAGAGGCCAATCACGTGTCTGGACCACCGCCTAAATTGCACTGTATGCAAAATGGCGCAAACCTAGCAGCCATGTTCACGTCTGATCAAACACGTCCGCCAGTTCAAATTGACACACGCATGGCCTTTGTACGGTCTCCATCCCCGTGTACAAAGCCTAGTCAGGGAGGTCGGACTATAGAAATTCAATCGCCAGAAGAGCTTCCAAAAGAAAAACAGGTAGTTTTGGCTGTAACAAGCCGGAACTGTAGTCACTGCAGAAAAATGAAAGACAATCTTAAGAATAACAAAGATTCGCTAAAAACGGACGTGTACATACTTGACATCTCAAACAATAAAAAGTTAGCCGAGTATCCCAAAGTTCAAGAGCTGGCCGCGCAAGGGGTGCCATGCACGGCGGAAGTGACGTTTGATCATAAAAATAAGGACGTAGTAGTCACGGGGAAAAAAATCCTTGGAAACAATCAACTTCAAATTGAACAGCTGGTTATGCACCAGTCGTAAGCACTATATTGTGCAGAGCAGAGCCTTTCCGTATACATGTTTACACAAACTCAACACTTGTGCTGACGAGTGACTTTACCGCTAATTCAACCGGGTCATTGTAAGGGCGACATCACAGTTAAACGCCCTATCGTGCCGCGTTTGCCATCCTTCTTTGTTGCGCGCACACTTTTTTGTACCGTGGTTTGCGCGCGGCGGCTTTTTGTTTAAAACTGTGGCGTGCCGTGTCTTGGTTTTTTATTGACTGGCAAGTACTGCGTATCTGAAGTTGTGCACCAAGGACATTTTTACGCAGAATGTTCTCGTGTGCTGTACGCGACGCATGTCGCGCGGCTGCTATGCAATCTGATTCGCGTTCCGACGCGAGTGGAACTACCCCGTCAGACGATTCCAATGCGCTTATTTTCCAGTTTTTTGAGACAGATTCTAGTCTGGTCGATGTGGTATGCAGTCGTGTTCGAAGCTTTTTAAAAACACGCTGTTTGACCACGGGGTTGAAGCCCCGTGAACCGGTACCCGAGGAAAAGCTGCGGTGCACGGAGTGCGATGAATCTCGTTTGGAGTTTATACGACATGATCCTGATATGGGCAGTACTACTTGTATTTCGTGTGGATGCGTTCTGGCTTGGAACCAGGTTGTGTCCACACAATGGGTCAGAACATTTGAGGGAGAAGAAGACGCGCGTCAACATGGACCTGTTGCAGATGTGCGAATGTCGCTTCCGTCGCACACCGAAACCAAAGTCTCCAAAAGATTTGAAAGGGTGCAGAACATGGTTTATAGCAAAAGCCAATATGTTGTTAAACAGGGCACGACCCTGGCGTACAAGGACAAACACAAGAAACGCGCTTTTGCATTGATTGATAGTGCGTGTGGCCCCTGTTCTATATCGACTCGTGTGGCTGAGATTGCAAAAGACATTTTTGCAGCTTACAGAGAGCATAAGGAGACGATACACCATTTGAACGCATTAATTGCTGCATGCGTGATTGTTGGAAATGAACTTGTTGAAGAAAAGGTAAAGGATTCCGAGACACGTGTTGTATGCAGTTTTACGTGTTCCTCATGTTTAAAAGAGTTTCCGTCAAGAAAAGGTTTACGGTTTCATACATGTGCAGCGCAGGCGTCGACCTCATTGCTGCAGCTGCGTCCTCGGTCGCTTTCAGCCTATAGACGCCGCTTGCGCAGTTTTGATGCGTTCAACAGCAATTCACCTGTTTCTATTAATTCGGGGTTTTTTTCACCGTCCTCAGCATCTCCACGAGACGAGCGAGTCTCTCCGTCAAAACGCACGCGCAACAGTCGTTCGGGGCCAATTGACGTCTTACGCCCGGCGGCAATTCGAATCGAGTCTACGGAGAAAGTGCTTTTCAAGTAATATTAAGTGTAGGGTTGTTTGTGCGTCAACGCGTAGTTTACTTTTGTGAAACAGCACAGATGTATGACATAATGTGGCGTCAGCAGCTGTGGTAGTGTTGCGTCGCTTTTCATTTAGCCATTATAACGGGCGTCCTTGACAAAAGAACTCTTGCTGTCTCAACTGTTGGTTCGTTTTTGAGCCCCGTTTCTGTCAATGTAAATGGGTGAACATTATATTAGTTCTATGTCTTAAGGGTGTGCTTTTGTCCAGTCATTACAACAGGCGTTATATATTGAATATCTCTAGCTGTTTCAATTGTTCCTTTTCAAGCCCTGTCTTTGCGTAGTGGTTTTGAAACGACAGATCGGACATGGCTTTTACAATTTGAGAGATAAACACAAGACAACTTGCGCTTTCTGGGTCATCAATACAGACCTCTGCAATTTTACGCAGTTTTGAAATGCGGTGAATTGCAAGGAGACTGGCAGTCTCCGATAATCCGTTGACATTTGTGTGTAAGCTGTCGTTCTCACTGGGCTCTGGGAGACTTAAATGGTGCATGAGAATGGTTCCATGTTGAATCGTGTGGAGAACGTATCCAAGACACGCGCTGGTCATAAGCTCATGGACACGAACGCTCGACCAAGGCTTTACCGTGGCTGTTTCGCAATGCGCAGCGTCAAACAGATCGCCACCATGACTAAATCGAAGGCCTTGCATGGCAACGTAAACTAGAGCATATATTTTTTCCAGATGGGGCAAGCCTTTAAAAAATTCAGTGCACTGAACGGTTGCATTGTACATTTTCTGCACTAAACTTTGATACCTGAAAAGCTCGGTGGCTGTCATTTCGGAACAAATTTCCAACGCAAGTTCCCTTTGGTCGCAAATTGCACATAAGGACCGTGCACAAAATAGCGATAACATAATTCCTGTGTGAACACCTGATTCTGCAGCGCCATCACTAGATATATATTCACTGCTTAAATCGGTTTTAATCTGGTACATTGGACGCGTAAGTAGCTCGTTCATAAAAGATGGAAGACAAGCAAATGCGACACGCAGGGCCGCATATACACATGCTTCCTCGTCGGTAGCACCGGCTCTGTAACCGTCCGCCATTGCGAGCGCACCGTGCAACGCATGCTGCGCTTGCGGAGCGTCTTCCCGTAAAAAGCAAGGAAACATGGTGGACTGTGCTGTTGTGCTTGAAAGTCTTTCGCATCGGCTACTTGGTGCATCAGATGCGTCACACTCGTCTAAATCATCAGACACGCTTGAATATCTGGTAATTGCCGAGTTTATCAGGTTTGGCTGTCGCGATTGGCCGAGCGGTGATCGCGTCAAAGGTAATCGTGGCGGGGGTGACGAATTGTCTGTCTCAATTTGGAAATTTGTTGAAGAACGCTCGTTATCATCTAAAAAACCTGCACGTGGCTTGGGGAACGACCTGGGGTCGTAACCACGCAGCCTCAAAGCATCTTCCCACTGTTTTCTGGTAAAGGACGCAGCAGTGGCCATCGCAATGTTATCATGGACAGTTCATTGTATTTGATATTGCAACCCTCAACGTAGTTTGGGTAACGTGTTTCATGTCGCATGACAAAACGGCTGCTCCTTGACTGTAGAAATATGTCACCCTGACGAAGCAAATCGTTTGAATGGACTCGCCGTGTGATAACGCATTCGTACGTATTTATGGAAACCACAGAACAAATGACGTCGCATTGTGTCTAGGTTTAATACTGTTCTTTATCGGTGGCCTAGTACGCACAGCCGCAAAAGATTAAAATTGCTGTTTTACATTTTTCATCATAAAAAAAAACAACGTTTTAAATGGCGGAGCCTTTTCATAAAGACACGACAGGGACGCCTGATACTACTCCTTTGTTGAATAGCCAAGAACTTCAAGCGGAAGTCAATTGGATATTTGTGGATAGTGAACAGATTTACGCTGGCTGCTAGTCAGTACGGTTTTCTAGTCATCAAAACAATTAGACAGAACCGTGGTTCCAAACATACCACACATATCTGGTCTATGTAGATGCGTTTGTGCAGACGACACATATGTATATGTAGCTCATACAAGCGGCAGGCGATTTACGGTACTTACAAAAGGAGATGTCAATGGTTCAGTATGGTTTATTGTAAACGCTCCTGCTGCGCAATACACTGCCTGGGGCAGTGCTATTGGCGCAGATGAAGCACATGTTTATCGCGCTCATTGGCCGCAAGAGTGGTTGACTGTGTTCGTCAAGGGCAAGTGTGATGGAACTAGATGGTCGATGCGTGCGATATTAATACCAGGCAGTGCATATAGCGTCTTTGTAGGTAATGATTATGTGTATATTGGCCGTAGCGGAAGTAAACATGTTACGCTTGTGAACAAGACAACCTGGTCAAAAATCCCGGATGAGTTTTTGCCGACTAGTTTGGCAACGGTGTGTGGTGTTTGTGCGGATAAACAATGCATTTACTTTGCTCATGCTTGCGGCTTTACCGTCATTCATAAGGCTGATTGAGATATCGTGGCTTTACCAAAAGATTGGTTTTAGTATATACTAGACACAGGTCGGGATGCTCATGTCGACAGTCAGCGTGTGCATGTAGCTCATCAAGGTGGCAAAGGTCTAACGAACTCAAATAAACGAGATCCTGATGGTTCACAACGGTCCATATGCACAGACACCCCTGCATTACCGGGGTCTAATTTAGGAGTTTTAAAAGATGACCAAACCTTATATGTTGCTCATAAAGAAGCTCCATTCCTGACAACTTTGTGTCTTGGTCATGTAATTTAGCGTTCGGTCGCGTTGGCACGGACACGCGTCCGATGAACGCGCTAAATTGTTTTGGAATATGTGGCAACATAAGTAACGTTTACGCGGCAATTACATGTTTGTGCATGTTTTCGGCCACCTGGGCCCGTGTGTCACGTAACAGCGCAATAGAGCTGATAGAACACCCTGTTACTGGCACGGCGATCTCGAAAAATGAGTTTGCTGCCGAGTTTGGTCCTGTGCTTGAAGAGATGGACGGCACAACGGCTTCTGATTATTTTGATTTTTACTTTACACAGTGCGATGTTTGCCAAGTGCTGTGGAGGTTTCGTGATGAGGATGCGCGTGCCGATTTCGTCGACGCCGCGATCGAGCACAAGTTATTGCCATCAATAAAAGAGTATCATGCAGGGGAAACAGTACTAGAGAAGCAACAACGCGTACACGCTCAGCAAAAAAAGGAAGGAAAGAAGCGAGGAGGAACAAAAATGCGGCGTTGCAAAGCCCGTTCGAAAACAGAGCAACTTCAGCAAAGTTTCGACGCGCTTCACAAGAAGTTGCATGACCCAGCCTTGAGTGCTGCTGGTAGACAGTCTACGGAGGCCAAGCTAAAGCGTGTGATTGCACTCATGGACCAGACCATGTAGGTTTGTGTGCCCCAAACACGCAGGCCTCTTATAAACCGCGACTGATACACTGTCCAACCCAACGCAAGCAAATTGTATCAAACACATCATTCGCGCCGCGGAGAAGACAAAGCCTGAAACAACACATTTTTCGAGTGTGACCGTGTCATATTTCCAGACCTTCTTTGACTGCGTCCAGTTGTGTCTGCATGCGCGTTCTATTATCCGGTGTTTGATTGGTCGTTACTGCATCAAGACAGCGCTGAAGTATAGCAACGGCTCCGAGCACAGTCTTTTGCTTTTCTTCCAATTCTTCGAGGGACAATCTTCGATGGGGGTCATAGTAGTGAACAAGGCCTTGTTGCAGGACCTCGATTTTGCGCAGCTGTTGCATATTTTTTCGTATGGACTCCAATTGTTCACTTTGAGCGATTTCATAATAGAATGTCACCACAGCTAGTAAATAACGAATGTAACGATGGAAAACATTATGACATTCCATTTCAACGAATGAATCGTGTTGTTCGTTTGTGGCATCATTCTGCGCGACTTGCACAAGATCAGCAAGACTTTTGTCAAGCGATTTCAAAATTTTGTTTACCTTTGCAACGACGGCGTCCATGGTATCGGTATCGAGACGACATCGTGGATTGTTTAACCGTCGGAGCGACAGCGCGCGGTAGGCTGCGTTGTGTGGTTCAACATGGAGGCTACAGGAAGCGTGAGCTGCTGGTGTTTAACCATTATCATTTTCATTGATACACAACAACCATGTGTATGGGGTTTGTGCATACGCAACGGATATCAAGTCTGTGTACCGATTGTAATTGATGCCAAACGTACATAATGCCCGGGGGGGCTATGTAGGAAAGGAAGAGCTACGCAACCTAAAGGTGCTGGAGCTAGAGCAAAAGGCAATGCACAACATTCGCAAAGGTACACAAGCGGATGTCCTTGAGACAGCCAAGGCGACAAAGGCAATCGAGGCACAACAGCGTTACCGCAAAATACGAATTGCGTTGTTCACGTCTCTTATTTTAATGGTCGGCATTTTTGTTTTGCAACGAGTCGTAAGTATTCTAACTCGTTATCGTAAAATGATTCATGGACTGAATCAAAACAAGCCATCAGACTGGCCCGCATCTGGGTTTCAAACTGCGGCTGTAGTAGAAATTCCTGCTTTGGCCGGTTTAATGCACTTCAAAGACACGTCGCTTCCTCTCGCTACGTACTTCTGTTATTCAACGCAATCTGTGTATGAGGTGTTTCAAAAAAACGAGCAGGCAAACTTACAGGCAATGTTTGAGCTGTATACAAAAGGGCCAAAGGATGCTGAAGGTCCTTCAGGTTTCAATGCCATAACCTTGGTGTGTAAAAGTTGGTATGCAAAAGAAGCTGGCAGTCACAGTTTGTGTTTCATCCCTTGTCCTATACCTGGTATCAACGGATGGAGCATTGCAACTACTGCATTATCCGGTGGGACGGGAGTTGGGTTTGGCGCTCATGCATTTATTACTGGTAAGAATGGACTTGCCGTATCCAATCCGCCTCTCGCCGGTGGGATTACTACTGCGGCTGTTGTAGTCGGAGGAACACTTTCGGCCATATCTGCTTATCACAATGCCAAAAGACAAAGAAAATATCAGGAAGCTACACAGGACAGTGCAGACTGTATATAATGTTTTTGTTTTCTTTTTGGCAAACTCTTGCTGTTTGAGACATTCTGTGACCCCTCGTTCCTAAACTAAGATGACCATGACAACGGTCAGCACCAATCAACAGAAAATGAAGAGCAGCACCTATAATGATGAAAATGCTATTCGATCGCATCGCGATGCTGTGTTTGATATGATGGTATCGACAAGTCCAGTGGGTCATTCAAGCACACAGATGATCCAACTTGGCAGTGACCCAGGCAGTTTATCAACATCTTTTATTCCAAATCAAACCGGAGCACCATTACATAGTCAACCTCAGCAGTGGACGCAAGACGCACAGCCAGTCGAGTTGCAGCGCTTTCCTACAGGTAAGCAGCGCGTTTCGTTGGTCTATGAGCGCACGGAAATTGACGAACGCGGTGGTGGGAGTCGCACAGGAAGCTCTATGGGTTCAAAGAGCATAGGAGCATCACAGGCACCGTCGTGCTACAGCTGTGGAGAGTATTGCACACCACAGACACGGTTAGCAAGTAAACCTTACCTCACTCCTGTAGAACATGTTGTGTTTGATGTTGATCCAGGTGGCAACGCAGTAAGTCAAAACGGAACTACGACCTGTATGTGTGGCACAGCGGCTGTTGGTGGGCCTAGCTTATTTGGGGTCAAGCAAGGTACGACCGGGACCGAAGTTGTGCTACCCAGTTCTGTATTTGCGGTGGCAATGCAAGAGCCCAGTATTGAATGGCTTGCGGAAAGACTCGTACGTGCAAACATTATTAAACCGCCCCCCAATCCACCACGTCACTGTCGCGGCCTTAACCGCCCGTGTCTGTGCAGTTTGATTGGTCCAGCACTTGCCCATGAGTTTCAATCGTACATAGCGACGTGGAGTACTACCCCGTGGAAAGCTTTTACGGATCTTGTGGCAGGCCTCGATCTTATTCACGAACAGTTCGAAGCATATTTGCTAACGTCGGTGTACAACCGCGCGGCAAGGACACGTTTACGTGAATACGATACACAGACCGGCGCTCAAAAATTCATGGGCGATACGCCGCTCATTGAACGCAACATTCGTGGGTTTCAGCCAGAATATACGCCCGAACTGGTTGCGGGAAAACGATACCATCCGCTTAATGGAGACAGTCCAGCTCTTGTCCGCACTCTTTCAGGGCCCACAAAGATTTTTCATAAACAATTTCAACATCATACCAACCTGCGAATGACACGCGATGATGTATCAACACAGTCCGAAACGCCGCGGACCACAAACGCACCCCGTCCTGCTTGTGGAAAAAACAAGGAAACTCAAGACGCGATACTTGCTCAAGGCATCCTGTCATCTTCAATGCGTCCTCACACGGCTCCAACGTCCCTAAGCAACGGCACGCCAAAAACAATCCCAGGCATTGCTGCGACAAACGGCACAAGTCCTACATGCGTGTCGCAAAAGTCACGAGGAGGCGCTCCACCAGGAGCGATGCCCGTGTAACAAAGACGCATACATTTAAAATACGTGTTCATCAGTCCATTTTTCATTTGTCCATACACACCGAAAAAAAAAGTTCTTCTTGTTCTAGCAATTCAAAGACATTTTGAAAACGCATTTTATTTATCTTTAATGCTGCTTCGTTTTGAGTGGCACTCAACAAGACGTGTTACAACTTTGCTTGTGTTTAGTGGTTTACTATGCAATCACATGAGGATTTTTGAAAAGCAAGATGTTGCGCGTCGAACAACTCAAGGGACGAAAACTAGAGTAAACATGGCAACGTTATTGTGATGCAAGACAAAAATTCAACTGTGCTTCACGAACTTTGCGCATTAAGCACGTGCAACGACCCAAAGCAGAATGTTGTTCTTGTGCAACAGGTTGTGGAAAGAGATGAATGGATGGCATATCGATCGCTTGCCAATGCAATATTCTACAAAATCACCGGAATCAACTTAGGACATGGAAAAGCAGGCGGTGTAGAGATCTTGCGTAGTAAAACAACGTCTTCTACCATGTCACCGGCGTCAATGTGTCAACATATTCTTGCATTTTGGATCAGCATTTACATGCAAATCTACTCCAACTTCGTGCCGCAAAACTCAAGTATGTCCTTTAACAACATTGAGTCACCACTAGCAGATTTGCTTCACCTTTCTATTGTTACGGAGGATTGTGACCTATCAAAATCTGTCCTGCAAAAAATTGAGAAAGGATATGCCATACCGGCGTTTGCGCTTTTGTGTAAATTTGTATCGCGGTGGTACGTGTGGAATAGTCCAAACTTTTATGTCGGCGTACCATTAGTATTTAAAGGGTTTGAGACGTATCTTGGACTAATGGCTCCTAATTTAGATCCGGGATCACCTCTTAACAAACTTACCGAGACCATGAAGCCTTTCAAGTTTGAACGTGTAGCAATCCCGTGGGCACGTCAGATGGGATTTGAACTCAAACTTTTACGTCCAACAGAAACAGCCTCCTTGGTGCGGATGCACACAAAGGATGGTTTTGGCGATGTAGTGCATGTTCCTCTCTGTCCGGATTCGGCAATCGCTATTCTTACGGATTCTCAATCCGGGAGGTCACGAACACCGTCATGTTCTTGTTATGTAAGCTCGATGCTGGAAGCGTTAACACACGACAGTGCTGTTCACATTAATGACCTTCGAAGTGCTATCTTTGTTGCACAATGCAGCCGATGCGATAAAGCTTGGGTCCCGGCATATAGTGTGTACTGCACGCGCACGGCGTCGGAGATCGATTTAATGCTCGTCGAAATATTTGCAACACATTTGGGTCTCCGAATGCACCGCTCGCGCACATATGGCGATCAGCTGCGGAGAACACGTGCTAAAATCTTGCACGCTGCAATTCGTAAGCTGCGACCGTACGAACAAAGGAATCGTTTGGATTCACTTATTGACATTGTGTTGGATCATGGTTTAGACGTGGAACAACTGTCTCCGGACCATGTATACGGTTACACCGTGAAACTTTTGAACACATTACGACCACGCCAGCGCAAGGGGTCAGGGACATTGCATGTCAAACAGAAAGATTCTGTGTTAACGTTTGACTCCAGTGCCATTGCAGATGTGGGACCGGAACTCGGCAGGCATTTGGAAAGAGGAAAACTATTTAGCGTTCCCCACGTTGCTGTTACGTTTACTGTTCCTCTATCGTGTATTGTAAACTGCGTCCTCATGTACCATTTTCAATTCATCAGAGACGCGTTCCTGAGTTCAAAGCTGGGTCTCCTTGACTGGTTTCTTACAAGAATTGAGCAGGATAACAGAATGATGAATAAGATTCCTATGTTAAAAATGAAGTCGTCCTGCGTTGGGTACAAAGAGCCTTGCATAAATACCGAGCTCTTAAATCGTCATCACGATGAAGATGTCGATTTTGTACCCAAAACATTTCAAGAGTATACTCGTTTGATTGAAGTAAGTACAATAATGAGACAGACGTTTCTTATCCAGATTGAAAGTGCGATGGGTAGTGTATTGTGCGTCTCTAAAAGACCGTGTGATGTAAGAGACAATGTTGCGCGCGTGACGCAGCCATTTGCAATCAATGTTATAAAAGACAAAGAGTCACCAAACGCTCGCTTGTTTCCTTTGTATGCGCAGCCTGCTGAGCTTGCGTTTAATAAAAATGTAAACATTGTCTGTCCCACTCAAAAAGTTTCTCTTAAAATTCACGTGCGGAACACAGACCCCGACAGCTCTGACAAAGTTAAACAGGACTTAGCCGCTCTTCTAAACACCTACAAAACCTTTTCACAATTCATGAACGGTTCTCAATAGAATCAAAAATTTGGCGAGCCCTGGTATGAGCGTGTTCTCCAGGGGCATATACGGGTACACCTTTGCTCAACAGCTGAAAGGAGCACACTTGGCCAATCGTTAATCCAATTTTAGGCAAAAAGGCGTCATGTGTATGCGGCTGTCTGCGCATCAAAGATAAAACTTGTCGTTTTGCTGCCATGTCCAATTGTGCAACGACACTGTGCAAGCATGCAGCCCGACGAAACAAAAACTCTTCCACTGTGCTCTCAATTTGATGAGAATTCGGAGAAATACCCGTCACAACGGCCTTTTCCTCACTGCGCCATCGTACAAGCGCGGCAACAATATCTTTGTAAGCATACACTGAATCTTCATTACACAAAACCTTTCCTGTGTTAGTGTCTCCTTCCTGCCCATACGTCTGAGGTGCGGACACTTGTTCCTCTGCTGTTATCGAGTCTGCCAGCGTCCACGAAGACTCTCCGAGACACGGAAGGCTGGGCATCTCCGCCATAATGTGCGGAGCAAGGTGATATGAGCTTCATTAATATGTACGCATGATATCTCACAAGCTCCATCACTCTACCGACGTAAAACGCATCGTTAAAATATGTATATGTCATATAACAATGTCGAGCCCTGCGCACACTCAACCCTTGTAAAACTCAACCTTCGTCAGTAGTATACGCGTCTTCAAAATCCGAGCACATCATACTTTCCTTAAACTTATTATCACCCTCACGTCTCCGTTGGGCGTAATAGGCTCGGTTACGTCTCCATGCATTTGCAACACGTTGTTGAGTATGCATTTGCGCGTCTACAAATTTTGCACGTGTCTCGTCCCGTGTTGTGATACGCGCCAAGCGACTCGCATCCTCCGATGATATCCAACGGGGTACGCTCCGCTGACTAGGCTTGACCTTTGCGTGCAACGACGCTTTGGCACCTATGTCTTGCTGGGCACGAGCCGCCATCGTCGAAGCTCTTGCGATCGATGGATCGCGTGCTTTGTTCCACGACGTTAGACCTTGTCGTTCTTTCAATCTTTGTGTAGGACCTTGTGCTTTGGCATTTCCAAAGTATGTCTGAGCTCGCAATTGGGACAGAACAGGGATGTGCGGCGTTGCATTTTGTGCTCCCGTAAGATTTGTGCCGACGGCTCCATTATCATACTCCTTTGGGTTAATGCGTGAAGGCATCTCGGATAGGTGCGAGGTGGGCCTTGACGCTTGTGTACCCGAAGACTGATATGAAAGGTTGGAAACATCTCCATCTGTGCCTTTTGCGTACACGCGGGCAACATGTTCGGAATGGGTCAACGGTGTTTCACGAACATGATTTCCGCCGCGCGTTGACTCCGCGTTTTCCTGCGCTTGCGCTAAAGAGCGCAATGCCTGGTGCTGATATTGAGAATGTGTTTGTGAGCTCTGTACTGTAGCTATATCAACTGACCTGTCGGCTCCGTTATGCTGTAGTGAAGACGTGTACACCCGATCCGTCCGTCCGCCATTCGATCTCTCGGATGAGTAAGGCACAGTATGTTGTACATTGCTTCCGTCGATTTGATTGGGGAGGGTATTGAACCGTGCTGCTGTCTTTGATGTCCGTGACGCATTAGATTCAAGTGCTAAACCTCCATCATGTGCATCAGAAACATCACTTTGCATCGGGGCACCATGCGTTTGCTCACTCTGCAAACGAACCGCAGAAGTACTTCGTGAGAAGCCTGTAATGTTTCCGTGGTTCTCGGCATCCAAAACCTTTGGAATGTTTGATAATAGCCCTTTCTGCGTATTGTTGAATCCCTCATGAGTACTGTGGACGGAACCACCTTGCACGTCCGTTGTATGCGATAACACAGAAGGCAGGACCTGTCCAGACTGCGGAGCTTGTCGGCCTCCGACAAAGGGGACATGTCCTCTTGAATCTCTACTATCCACGTCAAGTCCACGGACCATGGAACCCGAATCAGCTTTGTCCATACGTGCACTATCTTGTTCATGATTCATTCCGCCTTGTAGACGACCACTTTGATCCCCTGCGTTAATTGTCTGATGAGGAGACGTAAATGCTACATCTGTTCGTGTCGCTACCTGGGTGCTAACGTCCTGTAATCGCTTTGATTGTTCAGGAACATCATTGGTGTTATTGTGGATTTTTGAAACCAGTTCAGAATACACCTGGGACACAGATTTCACAGCATTGTCTGCCGTCCTTGACGTTTGTAAATCATTCATTTCCGTCCCGGATCTCATCATTTCCCCTTGTGCCTGTGAGTATTGCGTGTCAACAGATTGTGTCGCGGAGCGCACGTCTGGAACATCAGCAATTGAACCATGCGCTACGTGTTTGTACGCTGAAGAATTGTTTGCCGCCATCGTATTACCGGACGCCGCGTTTGTAAGGTTTGTTGTACCATTTCCATGGTAAACGTCAACAGTGTTTTTCAAAGCGTTTGTACCACTTTCGCGCAACGGTGTTTTCGACGATGTACCATGAGTTGCGTGTGTCAATTCAGTCGACACGTCCGCAGTCGTCCGCGAGATTGCTTGGTTCGACTGATTGGAAACGCGTGATGGCGCGTTCGTTGGCAAAGTTGGTATATTATCCAACGATGGACCAGATTGGAGATGCGACGTGCTATCAGTGCTTACATGACCCTCCCGCACAGTATTCGATGCATTGAATGTACCATCCAACGACGGAGCAGACGGCACATGCGACGTAGTATCGCTGCTAACCCGCCCTTCTCGCACAGTGCTGGACAAATTGGCATTGGTCTCCATACCTTGACGTGACCCTAGTTCTCCACGCTGCGTTTTCGTTACAGGAGCTGTTTCCGATACCGTGTTCATTGCATCCACCATCATATCCCCAAACGATGTGCTAATCTGTGTCTTTCCCTGTATTCCTGGTGTGTCTTTGGTTACTTGGACCCGAGCATTCTCCGCAACACGTAGCGTGTTATTCTCGTTTGTTACCACCTCACGAATCGGGATACGATGATGCGACGCCTGCGTGTGAACATAACCATGGGCCGAGGACTCTGAAGGTATCTCGGACGTATGAGACGCAACCTGAAGACCTGTTGACTGGTCGTTTGATATACGCGCAGTTATCTGGTCTGTTTTATAAGAAGAAACATTTCGAGCCGCTCCCCTTGCACCGGCAACCGCATGGGATGAGATAGCCTG
>LFIK01002910.1_pt1 | contig 13915 bp, 12 predicted proteins | sample 643401 | NCBI WGS metagenome assembly LFIK01 (sample SAMN03777447, study PRJNA286221) | soda lake metagenome | biome: soda lake; feature: Kulunda steppe; material: water; isolation source: sample T5-Br brine of Lake Tanatar-5 | place: Russia: Kulunda steppe | collected 2010-07 | reverse complement strand
GCATGGGCCCGAACTTGGCGACTCCATCTGCGCCTTAATCAACATGAAATGGGTGGCTGGCCACAACAGCAGTTCAGATATGGTCTGGGTGAGACAGTTTCGCAAGTCTCACGCGCAAGGGAATGGACTTGGCGACGGACCTGTGCCACCAAAGTAGCCACAGGCCAGGGACGGAATTACCGCAGCGTCTTCATCGCCCCAGTCCAGCGCACTAGATCCGTGAGCATGGTCTTCAGAGCGTCAACCTGCATATCCTGCGGCTTGAAAGTGCTGAAGTTCTCAAAGTCAGTGAACAACGACAACTGCACCTGATCACGTACATGTGCCAGACGCACTTCAGACGCGATCTGACGCAGGTGCTCAACGGCGCGTACACCTCCAGCGGAACCATAGCCCACAAACCCTGCAGCCTTGTCGTTCCACTCATGATTCAAATAATCAATAGCATTTTTCAGCGCTGCAGATGTACTGTGGTTGTATTCTGGCGTCACGAACACATAGCCATCGTAATTGGCGATGGTCTGCGCCCACTTCTTGGTGTGCTCGTTGCTGTATTGGCCCATTAAAGCCGGCATGGCTTCATCCAACAACGGCAGGTTGAACTCGGCAATATCTACCAGTTCGAATTCTGCACCGTCAACGCTCTTGGCATTATCCACTACCCACTGGGCAACGGCTTCGTTTACACGGCCCGGACGGGTACTTCCGGTCACTACGGCAATCTTTATCATGTCGGGAAAACTCCTGTGATACCAACTGGTTTATGACAGAAGTCATTATGGTAGTTCTCCATGCTTTATCAATCTGTGTATTATTGATGTATCATTTCTTATCATGAAACATTGACTATGACTGTCTAATCACTGGATAAAGGACGCAAAGTACCATGGATACACTAACCAGCATGCGGGTCTTTCTCGCCGTGGTGGATGGCGGCACCTATGCCGCTGCCGCGAAACAACTCCATATTTCCCGGGCCATGGCCAGCAAGCACGTAATGCACCTGGAACAAAGGCTAGGCGCCCGCTTGCTCAACCGCAACAGCCGACACCTGAGCCTGACTGAATCCGGTCGCATTTATCTGGAGCGCTGTCGCACCATGCTGGAAGACCTGGACGATGTAGAAGCTACTGTCAGCCGCCAAACAGTAAACCCCCGCGGCGTAATCCGCTTGACCGCCCCCACCTGGCTCGCCACCGACTACTTTGCCGGCCTGTTGGCAGAATTTCGTCAACAATACCCGGATGTGACCTTCGATATGGAAATCACCGGCCGTTTCACCGACATCGTGGAAGAAGGCTTTGATCTGGCCCTGCGTGCCAGCCGGTCGCTCAGCCCACATCTGATTGCACGTCCCCTGCTATCCATGCCCTTCCACCTGGTCGCCAGCCCTTACTATCTGGAACAAAACGGCGAACCGGAAACACCGGCGGAATTGAGCGAACATCGACTGCTGGCATATTCTCTGGTCCCTCACCCTGATATCGTGCGGTTACAAGGCCCTGATGGTGAAGTTGAATGCCAGATGACACCGGTCATCAGCTCCAATAATGAAAGTCTGCTTCATGCTGCAGCACTGAACCACATGGGCATCACCTTGCTACCCCGAGGGGTATTGCAGAAAGATCTGGACATGGGCAACCTGAGCGTTCTGCTGGCGGACTACCCTGCCGCTGGCAGCGAGTTGTATGCTGTGTACACCAGTCGGCGCTACCTGTCGTCAAAAGTAAGGGTATTCATTGATTTCCTGTCTGAGCAGATGCGAAAACCAGATCGTGTATAATGTCACTGACGGTCACTTGCCGGAGCAGATATGACGCTTTATTCAGTAATCCGACAATTCCTGAAGTTTGCGACTCGGCTGTATTTTGTTGAGGTCAGCTCGGTCAACAAAGACCAGGTGCCCGAAACGGGGCCGGTTATTCTCGCGGCCAACCACCCCAGTTCAATCCTGGACTCGGTGCTGCTGTCGACGGAGTTGCCCCGCCCCCTGCACTACCTTGCCAAAAGCGACCTCTTCAAGTCACCCATCCTGGCGGCCCTTTATCGGCGCGTGGGCGCCATCCCTGTCCATCAGGGTGTCAAGGCCGAACAAAATGAAGAGACCTTCGTCAATGTCTACGAACTACTGGAACGGGATCGCTGCGTTGGCATATTTCCCGAAGGTCGCAATTCACCCACCATGCAGGTTGGCAAATTGCGCACCGGAACCGCTCGCATGGCACTGGCAGCAGAGCAGCGAAACCTGTGGAAGCTGGGCTTGAAGGTCGTACCAGTCGGGCTCAATTTTGAAAGCCGGGAGCTGTTTCTGTCTGCAGTACAACTGCGTTTTGGTGAACCCATTACCGTTGCCGACTACCGGGAACAGTATGAGGCAGACCCAAAGGCCACCATTCGTGAGCTTACCAGTCAACTGGAAAAGCAGATGCGGCAATTGACCCTTCATATCGAGGACCGACGCCTCACCCAACTGGTCAAAGATTTGGGCAATATCTACAGCACAGAAGTCGCCATGCGCGCAGAGGCCGAAGACGACAATCGAAACCGGATTCGGCGCAGCCCTCGGTTTCGTCCTCTGCAAAAAATCATTTCCTGGTTCCGGCCGCAATTGATCGAACCGATCAATATCGCCAGCAACCTGGAAAGCCGTCAGGAGATCAGTCAGGTACTGTCAGCAGCCAACCGACAGGAGCCGGAAGTCGTGGACGACCTGCGCAACCGGGTGGATCGTTATCAGGCGCACTTGCGTCAAACCTACCTGAAAGACGACCTCAAACAACGCTTTGATCAGCCGATCAAGGACCGCCTGATCCGTCTGCGCATGACCTTGTACGCGCTGCTGATGGCGCCCATCGCCTTGTTCGGCTTTGTGCACAATGCGGTTCCTTACCTGTTCAGTCTGTTTATGGGGATGCGTTTTCGTGACGAGGCAGTGCGAGGGTTTGCCTATTTCGGTGTGGGGGTGCTGGCCTTTTCCCTCACCTACACCCTGTTCTGGTTCTGGATGTGGCAGTTCACCGACCGCAGCCTGGCTGGCAGTCTGATCTACCTGGCAACTCTGCCACCCACCGGCTTTGTCTGCCTGCGTTATCGGGGACGGGTCATGCAGTACCGGGACAAAATCCTGGTGCGCACCTTTTTCCGTAACCAGGAGAATATTACCGCCTTGCTACGTGAGGAACGCGGTGAAATCATCGAACAATTGCAAATACTGCGTGGGCGGTATGGCAATGGGAATGCCCCCAAACAAGAAGCGGAAGAAGCCAGCGCTCCAACCCACACAGAGCAAACCTGAGGCCAGCGTCAGGATCAGTGGCAACCGTTCACCGGTTGCCACTGCCGCAGTCACTACAACCTATAGAATGTCTGCCATCAGGCTCTCACTGCCCACTCTCATGCGACGTAACAAGGTATCCGTCTGTGGCCATAACCACTGAAAGTAGAATTCAGCAGTGGCCTTTTTCTCTGCACTGGCACTTTTTGAAGAGGCCATGCGCAGCCATAGCCAGCCATAGCAGACGTGCCCCATCAATTCCATCAGGTTATACGCTTGGGTACCCGCCAGGTTGGGGTCTTTCGCGTCCAACCAGGCATCAACCCGTTCTTCCAACGTCTGCAATACTTGCACGAGCTGATCGCCATGGCCGGCCCAACACGCATCCAGTGCCGAGAGGTCCTTCCGCATATCGGCACAGAACGCGTGCAGCCATTCGCCCCGATTCTGCAGAACCTTGCGGCCGATCAAATCCATCGCCTGAATGCCATTGGTGCCTTCATAAATCTGCGCAATGCGGACATCGCGCACGGCCTGTTCGAGCCCCCATTCGCGGACATAACCATGTCCGCCCAGCACCTGTTGGGCGAGCACCGTGCAGTCCATCCCGCGATCGGTAAAGAACGCTTTTGCAACCGGGGTCAGCAACGCGACCCGACCGGCCGCTTTCGCCTGCTCGTTGCTGTCTGATGAGTACTTCGCCAGGTCCAGTTGACTCCCCAGATAAACGCCCAATGCGCGGCCACCTTCCACCCAGGCTTTCTGCGTCAGTAGCATACGCCGCACATCCGGGTGCACCAGAATCGAGTCGGCAGTATTGCCCGAACGCAAGGCTGGATCCGCCGCTCTCGACTGCACTCGATCTGTGGCGTAAGCCAGCGCCTGCTGATAAGACCAGTCAGCCTGACCGGTCCCCTGCAGTCCAATGGACAGCCGCTCGTAATTCATCATGGTGAACATGTAGCCTAGGCCTTTGTGCGGTTCACCCACCAGATAGCCCACCGCGCCATCGAAATTGAGCACTGCCGTACTGCTCGCCTTGATGCCCATTTTGTGCTCGATGGAACCACAGGACACGGCGTTGGCGTCAGCCAGCGAGCCATCGTCACCGACTTGCACCTTGGGCACCACAAACAGGCTGATGCCTTTCGGGCCTGCGGGCGCATCAGGCAATTTGGCCAACACCAGGTGCACGATGTTTTCGGTCAGATCATGGTCGCCACCGGTAATGAAGATTTTGGTACCGGTTATTGCGTACCGGTTGTCGTCCAGCGGTTCGGCCCGAGTGCGAATCATGCCCAGATCCGTCCCGGCATGCGGTTCGGTCAGGCACATGGTGCCGGTCCAGCGTCCTTCGTACATGGGCGGCAGGAAACGTGTTTTCAGCGCCTCACTGCCATGCGAGGCCAACGTCAGGCAGGCGCCTGCGGTGAGCACGCTGTAAAGCGCCAACGAGGAATTGGTGGCGTACTGCATTTCCTCGAACAGTACAGTTAGCCCCTTGGGCGCGCCCTGCCCGCCGAAGTCCGGGACACCACCCAGACCAACCCAGCCCGCTTCCGCAAAGGTCCGCCAGGCTTCCCGAAAACCTGTGGGCGTGGTGACCTGACCATCCTGCCACTGGCAGCCTTCTTCATCACCGCTGCGATTGATGGGGGCAAACACCTGAGCACACACCTTGCCGCCTTCCTCCAGAATGGCATCGGCCAGGTCACCGCTCATGTCTTCCAGCGCGGGCATTCGCGCCCACTGATCAGGTAGCGCAAATACGTCATGCAACAAAAATCGCATGTCTTCTATTGGTGCCTGGTAGTCCGCCATAAAGCTGCCTCCTGAATCGAACTTGCGCGTGGAGTGGAACCACGCTCTTCGAAAAATTAAAACGATCGTTTGAAACATAGAGTGACACTGACTCAGGGTCAATGCTGGCGACGAATTGCCGACAGTGAGCCCATCCCAGACAGCCTGCAAACGGTTATCTTTTCCACGACGGCACGTATTGATTCACAGCCCGTAAATAAGATGTCATTTTCACTGGACTTTTGCCGCCACAGCGTCCATATAGGGGATGTGGCCGGGACAAAACTAGCCACAGGGTTAGTGCACAAGTAAACGTATGATCTGACCTGAGTCATGTTGTTCGGAGGTAAGTCAAATGGGACAACTGGACACCACACGCCGCAGCCACGTGTATGAATTGCTGCAGGAAAACGCGATAGGGCCAGAGGAGCTGGCGTATTGTCTGGGCAAAGAGCCCAAAGTCATGGACGCTATGCTTCGCCAGGGCAGTCACCTGCATATATCGGATGATCTCGCCCGCCAGATTGAGCAGGCTTTTTCCAAGCCGGCTTACTGGCTCGACGGTGAAAATGAACGCGGATCTGAACCCAGCCCAATCACACACTGAACTGGCCTTCAGCCAATCCAGTGAATGCACCCGGGGTCACCGAGGCAACGGCCGGCTACCCCGCGAGGTGAAACGCCCGTAACAAGGTGACTCAGTATGGCGAGTCCCCGCCACTCAGTGCGCCCCAGTCCGTGTCCCGTTCCAGGTCTCCCGACTCCACGGTCTGGAGAATTGACTCTGCCAGTACCAGTTCGTCTTCATCCACCTGCAACAATATCTCCACCATGGCATGGCTGATGTTCTGCAAGCCGGTGTTCTGCAACTGGCAGCTAACCCCATCAGCCCGCAGCCGACCCAGAGCCAATTCCGCTTCAGTATTGTTCAGGTACCGACGCAGGGTGATCATAGATGATAATGTCCGTTTGGCTACGTATGGCCAGTATAGAGGTCATGCGACCGTGATTACCAGTTAGGGTGTGTCAGAAAAAACCGCGTATCCAATCCCAGCGCGAAGATTCGGGCTCGGTATTCGCCTCACCGGGATCACCACTGCACTGCCGCTGTGTCAGGTCGTGAGCTTCCTGGGCCGGCATGGCCAGCCTCAGGGGTTGGCAATCCCCCAACCAGAGCCGATCCGGTTCTTGCGGCTGCCAACTCACCCAACTCAAAGATGAGTGCAACACATCCGGTTCCAGTGTGGGGTGTGCCAACTGATCGAGCACCTGCGTCCAGAGCCGCAGGGCACCAGTACTGCCGGTCAACGGTAGCGACTGGTTATCGTCGGTACCCAACCATGCCACGCCCATCAGATTGCCAGCCTCACCGGCAAACCAGCTATCGCGCTGGTTACCTGAAGTCCCGGTTTTGCCCGCAGGTCGCAATTCCGGCGCCATGGCATGATAGGCATACTGACCGGTGCCGGCGCGCACTGACAACGTAAGCGCCGAGTGCAGCGCCTGGGCGTGCGGAGGTTCCACCACCTGCTGGCGACGCACAGAAAACTGGTTAAGCACCTGATCATCCCGGTCCGTCACGGCGACAATCGTTTTCAACGGAGACAACGCACCACCCGCAAACAGTGGCTGATAAATCTGCGCCACATCATAAGGGCTCATGTCCACCGCCCCCAGAATCACTGATGGCACTACGGGCAATTCGCGGGTATAGCCTAGCCGTTCGATGCTGTCGAGCACTTCACCAAGGCCCACCTGCATACCCGTGCGTGCCGCTGCCTGATTGTAGGAATTGGCCATGGCCTCCCACATGGGCACCTCGCCGTAACTTTCCCGGTCAAAGTTGGTAGGCCGCCACTCTGAGCCATCACGCCCTGCCACCACCACTGGGCTGTCATCAACCATGGACAGCCAGTGCTGCCCGTTTTCCAGGGCCGCCAGATAAAGAGCCGGCTTCAACAATGAACCCACCGGCCGTCGTGCATCCAGCGCCCGGTTGTAGCCGCCACGCACATTATCGCGACCCCCTACCACGGCTCTGACATCACCAGAGTCACGATCCACCAACACCATAGCACCCTGCAGTTGATTGGCGGGCAGGTTGTATTGCTGTTCGAGCGTCGCAATGGTCGCGGTCATTTCCCGCTGTGCCACTTCCTGCGCAAAAATATCGATAGTGGTGTGGATATTCAGACCATCTCGCTGCAGCACGTCGTTTGGATACCAGAGGCGCAATTGCCGTCGCACCAGGCTCAGTGCTGCGTCATTGGGCCCCTGATCGGCACTGGGGTTCAATCGCAGGCCTTCGCGTTTTGCCTGTTCCAATTGAGTGGCGGAAATTACGCCGCGCTCTGCCATCACATCCAGAACCACATTGCGCCGGGCCATGGCACGCTGGGGATTGCGGGTCGGCGAGTAGAAAGAGGGACCACGTAACAGCCCAATCAACATGGCCTGTTGAGAAACCGACAATTCGTTCAGTGGTCGTCCGTAAAAATGCTGAGCCGCCAGGCCAAAGCCATGAATGCTGCGCTGGCCATCCTGTGCCACAAACACTTCGTTGATATAGGCTTCAAGAATGGTTTCCTTGTCCACATGCAGTTCCAGCAACACCGCCATGATGGCCTCAATGCCTTTCCGCCAGAGGCTGCGATCAGGGGTCAGAAACATGTTTTTGACCAATTGCTGGGTCAAGGTACTGCCACCTTGTGCCACCCGTCCCGAACGCAGATTGGCCATCAGGGCGCGACTGATGCCGACCAGGGAGATTCCCCGATGCTGAAAAAACCGGCGGTCTTCTACTGCCACCAGACCAGCAACCAGCGTCGGTGGCACATCAGCCAGTCGCTCCAGTACCCGGTCTTCCGCATGCACGGGTGAGATATTGCCCAGGCTGGGTGGCGCCAACCGAGCAGACACCACGGCGTCGCCGTTACGATCCTGCAGGCGCGCCAAACGCTCTCGGTTGAAGTGCAATTTCAACTCACGAGCATTTTCACGGCCATCCCAGAAATCATAAGGACGGGTGAACAATTGAATGTCGTTAGCCCCGACCCGATAATCCCCGGGCCCAGTTACCTCTGGCGCTGGACGATAACCCATGCGATCCAACCACCAGAGCACTTCATTGAACTCCAACTCTCCGCCCGCGCGCAACTCCAAGGGTGCACCGTAAACTTTTGCCGGGATAAACCACTGGTGCTGATCGAACCGGTCGCGAACATAAAAATCCAGATACACCACCAGCGCAATCATCAATACCAGAGCAACAATACCCAACTTCAGAACAATGCCACCGGCTCGATGCCAGACGGACGGATTGTGCGCCATAAACCTCTCAGTTAGACTGCCATTCAACGATGGCTTGATTATGCGGTAACTATGATGCAGCAGGGTACCCCTGAGCACGAAAATATTCCCAGCTCGTGTGATATCTTTGCACTGGGTCACGCCATTGTGGATGTGGAATTCAGTGTTTCCTTCGAATTTCTGGCCTCCCTGGGCTACCAGCCAGGTGACCGACGCCTGATCCCTGAGGGGACCTTTCAGATTCTCCACGCAGCGCTGCAGGCGCCCGGCGCTGAGGCCACCTGGCAATCTCAGTCCGGTGGGGGCAGTGCGGCCAACAGCATCGTGACGGCCCAACGCCTGGGCGCCCAATGTTACTTTGCCAGCAAACTGGCCAAGGATGCGGCGGGTTGGTTTTACCAGCAGACGTTGCAACAGGAAGGCGTGGACGTACCCGACACCCCGTTGGCGGAAGGCATCAGCGGCCATTGCCTGGTGCTGATTACCCCCGACGGCAACCGCACCATGTTGCTGCACCTGGGTGTCACTGACGCACTGGACATGAGTTATGTGGATCTGGAAGCGCTCAGTCGAGCACGCTGTCTGCTACTTGAAAGCTATCTGATCACGCACCCGACAGCTCGCCAGACGGTGGCAGAAACCCGCTCCGCCGCTAGAAAAGCACAGGTACCTATCGCCGTCAGTCTGTCTGACCCCGATATCATCTCGCATTTTCGTCGTGAGCTGGAAGACTGGTTCACCCCTCCAGTCGACTACCTGTTCGGTAACGAGCTTGAGGCCTTGACCTGGACAGACAGCACCGACCTGGACAAAGCTGTAAAGGCATTGCGTGACCTGGCACAGACCGTCGTCATTACCCGCGGTGCACAAGGGGTGCGCGTCGTTTCCTCGCAGGAAGACGTGACCCTTCCCGCGCCTGAAGTCACCCCGGTCAGCACTTTGGGGGCAGGAGACACCTTCGCCGGTGCATTCCTCTACGCTGACCTGATAGAAGCGTTGCCGCTGGCTGAAGCAGCTCGACTGGCCTGTCAGTGTGCCGCCCGCCATGTGGAATTCTCGGGTCCCCGGTTATCCCGTGAACAGTTGATTAATGTCAAAACACGGTTTGACAAGGCCTGACAGGCGAATGCAAAGCGCTGGAATTGATCCAGATCACACCCTGTACAGTGAGACCATCAATTTCGGAACAGGCCTGATATACTCATCAATATATTCTTGGTTCGCTGAATGCTACCATCAGCTTCAGTGACAAGGCGGCAATCATGCGCAAGTCACAAAGCATTCCTGAGCAAGCGCCCAATCTGGCCGACAAACATCGCCGCCGGTTGGTGCAACTTCTGTTTGTCTTTGCCACCATCGGTCTGTACGCCTTTGCGATACTGAACCTCTTGAGTCAACACTACGCCATCGCCTTGATCGAAGCTGTGGCTGCCACCGCTGCGTTATGGGCGTCGCTACGCCTGGGTAAAACCCGACACCTGCACTACTGGACCCTGGGTTTTCTGCTCGTGGTATTCGGTATCATGGCGCTAGTCCAGGTATCACCGAGTGGCGCTGATAATTCTTACGTCTGGTTACTGTTTATGCCAGTACTGGCCTATTCCCTGCTGGGGCTGAAGCTGGGGCTGCTGATCAGCTTACCCTTCATGCTGTTTGGCATCGGCCATTACCTGCTGGGCACTCTCCACCAATCGCCAGGGTTGGGCGAAGCCATGAATCTGGTATTTGCGGCGGGGCTGATTTTGCTGTTCATGCACCAATATGAACGCGGCCGGGCAAACGCTCAGGAAAAGCTGATGGAATTAGCCGCCACTGACACGCTCACCGAGCTGCCCAACCGGGGCCGGTTCCAGCATGTGCTGCAGCAATCCATTGCAGAAGCTGGTCGCCGGGACAGCGGGTTTGCACTGATCGTGTTAGATCTCGATCACTTCAAGACCATCAATGATACCCTTGGCCACGATGCAGGTGATCACATCCTCTATCAACTCGCCCATTGCCTGAAACGCGGAATCCGGTCTACCGATTTCGTCGCCCGTCTGGGCGGTGAAGAGTTCGCCGTCATTCTCAAGGATGTGGATGTTGACGATGCTGAATGGCTGGCGGAACATCTGCACCGCTGCATTGTGGATTATGCGTTCAACTACGAAGGCAAATCAGTGCCGATTCGCGCCACATTAGGTGTCGCCCTGTATCCGGAAGACGCGGATAATCCCACCGACCTCTACAAAGTGGCGGACCACCACCTGTACCGGGGTAAAGAGCAGGGCCGTGACCAGGTGGTGTTGCGCAGAACCGACGCGGTCTCTTTATCCCGCCCTGCAACCTGACACTCTCCAAGGCCGCCGACGAGACCGACCGCCCCCCCTTTCTATTGATTGACCTCACGTTGGTTAGGTATTAGTTTATGATTCAACACTCTATGCATCAGAAACACTGACCATGACCGACTCTCAGTCATCGCCCAAACAAGACGGCCGAACTCTGGGCTATGCCATTATCGCCATTTTTCTGCTGATTCAATTGGCCATCATTGCAACAGAAGAACCGGTGCGTTATTTATTCAATGGGCTCGGCATGATCTACGTTGGTGGGCTGTTTCTGATCAGTTACTTTCACGAGCATCGCTCTTTCGTGTTCAGAGCACTGATGACCTTCTGTACCCGCATCGCCTGGCCGCGCAGCCGCAAGATGGCGTTTTTCTTTTTCGCTTTGCCAACAATACTGGGCACCATTAGCATTATTGCCGGGATGACTGTGATCGTACTGCCAGCGCTGACGACGGCAGCGTAAATTGGTCGCATGCCCGGATCGCATGCCGAAGCAATTTGTGCTTTGATGGACAGTGAACGTAGGCGACGTGACGCCACCAAGGAACCCAATGTGAACACTGCCAAGTTACTTATCGTCTTCATGTTTTTCGCTCTACCCGGGGCAGCCATGGCCATGAATACCGAGGTCACGCTGGAGGGCGGACTGCTGGGGTTCAGTTACAACGACGTCCAGATACCCAATGACGCTAGCGGTGATCGCTTTGATCTGCTGGAACTGACCGGGGCCGGCCCGACGGCTTATGGCCGATTGAACATTCAACGTACATTCGGGGAGCGTCATATTTTACGAGGACTCTACGCGCCAGTGCGCATTGAGGGTATCGGCACCTTTGACGAGGGCGTCAATTTTGGCGGCGAAGCTTTCGAAGCTGACAAGGCGATCAGCGCATTGTACGAATTCAACACCTACCGGCTTACCTATCGTTATCAATTCATGGATAACGACGACTGGACCCTGGGGGCGGGGGTAACCGGTCTCGTCCGCGATGCCAACATCCGACTGGTGCAGGGTGAAACTCGCGCTGAAAGCCCGGACCTGGGCGCGGTGCCATTATTGCACGCCAACGTCGCCTACCGACTCAATGAACGCTGGGGCGCCGAGTTCGATATCGACTCGCTGGTCAGTCCGCAAGGACGGGCCACGGATGCAGCGCTGATGGGCACCTACCACCCCCATGAAGACACCACTTGGCGACTGGGCTACCGCACGCTGGAGGGTGGCGGAGACTCCGGCGGAGTTTACTCTTTCGCCTGGTTGCATTACGCCATGCTGGGCGTGAGCTATCGCTTCTGACTCCGTGAGACTGCTCGCAAGACGGCATGAGCTGGCCGGCGTCCTGATATTGGCCGGGCTGGTACTGCAGATCCTGAGTGTCCTGCTTGGTATACCCTTAACCGCACTGGCCAGTTACGGACTCTGGGCAGCAGTGATTCTGGTGTGGCCGGATATACCGGCGCGGACTCGTTGGCAATCGGGGGTATTAGCGGCTCTGGGCGGCGGCTTACTGGTTGCTGCCCAAATGGTCTATTCGGCTCCGGTTGACTGGGTCAACAGCCTGAGTGGCAATGTGTATGTACTGGCGATGCTGATTGGTGTGAGCTTTGTCGGGTTGATCGCCGGCGCCCGCATCTCCGGTCCGACCAAAGCCGACCCGCCGACCGGTCTTCGGGCCATGGCCAACACCTGGCTGGGTGTGCACGTACTGAGCATTGTGCTGAATCTGTCGACGGTCTTCATGGTGGGTGACCGCCTGGCCCGCGAAGGTCGGCTGCAATTGCCCCAACTATTGGTGCTTAACCGCTCGCTATCCAGTGCAGCGCTCTGGTCGCCATTTTTCGCGTCCATGGGGGTGGTGCTGACACTGGCACCGGACATGCAGTACAGCCGCATCCTGATGATTGGGTTACCGTTGGCAATACTGGCAGGCGCAGTAGCGTTGGTGGATTTGAACCGGCAGTTCGATTTGTCGGACGTGCCCGGGTTCTCCCTGGCACCGCGCAGCGTTCTGATGCCACTGGTCATGGCGGCACTGGTCATGCTGTTTTATCACTGGCTTACCCCGCATCTGGGCATCGTCAGCATTATCACCTTCGTCATGCCCTTGGCCGCCGTGCTGACCTTGCTCACCTCAGGGCTGCGCCACACCGGGCGCCAGATCAGTCAACACACCCGTCTCCGCCTACCGCTCATGCGTGGGGAAATGAGCCTGTTTCTGGCCGCAGGGCTACTCACGCTGGGGTTGTCCACCTTTATCGAGGCCGCCGCCGGGAGCGAGTGGACACTGTTTGCCCGGTTTGGTGTGTGGCAGGCCATGATCAGTCTGGTTGTGGTATCACTCAGTGCCCTGGTGGGGTTGCATCCCATCATCGGTATTTCCGTTTTGGCGTCGATGCTGGACATGGACACCGAAGAGCAGACCCTTTTTGCGGTCATGGCCCTGGGCACCTGGGCTGTGGGCACCAGCGTTGGCCCGCTGTCGGGGATCAATCTGTCGCTGCAAGGGCGCTACAGCACCAGTGGGTTCGTCATCATGCGCCACAACCTGCTTTACGCATCAATTCTCCTGATACTGATTCTGGCCGCCATGGTGCTCTGGCATCTGATATCGACCAGTCAAGCCTGGTAACCAGTGCGCACTCTTTCATGGCGCTTAACCAGTGAGCCAGTTCAGTGGTAAGCTAACCAGAACGGTTTTCCCCTAAGCACACAGAGGTGCCACGATGGCAGATGGGTATCCAGTGGTTCTCGCAGTCAGCCGCAGCGCCGACCATACCTTCAGCAAGGGTCCCGCCGAGGGCATTCATCTCGTCGTCGGCCTGGGGGTAGACGGTGATGCCCACAACGGTCGCACCGTGCAGCACCGACCGCACGCGCGAAAAGATCCAACCCGGCCCAATCTGCGTCAGGTGCACCTGATCCACAATGAATTACACGACGAACTACAAGCGACTGGCTTTGATGTGCTGCCGGGGCAGATGGGGGAAAATATCACCACTCGGGGCATCGATCTGATGGCGCTGCCACGCGGCACCCGCCTGCGTTTCGGTGACCAGGCTGAAATAGAGGTCACCGGCCTACGCAACCCGTGCCAGCAACTCAATGAGTTTCGACCCGGCCTGATGAATGCATTGGTCTATCGAGACAACAAGGGGAAATTGGTGCGCAAAGCCGGCATCATGTCAGTTGTCGTAACGGCGG
>LFIK01002909.1_pt1 | contig 13915 bp, 10 predicted proteins | sample 643401 | NCBI WGS metagenome assembly LFIK01 (sample SAMN03777447, study PRJNA286221) | soda lake metagenome | biome: soda lake; feature: Kulunda steppe; material: water; isolation source: sample T5-Br brine of Lake Tanatar-5 | place: Russia: Kulunda steppe | collected 2010-07 | reverse complement strand
GCGAGAGCCATATCAATATTGATGAATGCGGGGCGCCGGAGATGTTCACCGGCGGGGCCAAATTGGTGGCCTTGGACGGCGATCATGGTCGACTCGATCCAAGGACCGTCGCTGAGGCGGTCGACGGCGCCGGCCTGGGCGTTGTCCACCGGGTCCAGCCACGTGTCGTCAGTCTGACCCAGGCGACCGAGGCCGGGACCGTCTACCCGGTGTCGACGATTGCGGACGTCGCGGAGGCCGCCCGGTCGCGCGGGCTCAAGGTCCATATGGACGGGGCGCGTTTCGCCAATGCCGTCGCTGCGACCGGCAGCAGTCCCGCCGACATGACGTGGCGGGCGGGGGTCGATGTGCTCAGCCTGGGCGCGACCAAGAATGGCTGCATCGCCGCCGAGGCGGTGATCTTTTTCGATCGATCCCTGGCCGCCGAAACGGCTTTTCGGCGCAAGCGTGCCGGCCATCTGTTCTCGAAAATGCGCTTTCTTTCGGCCCAATTGAACGCTTGGCTGGACGATGGGCTGTGGCTGCGTCTTGCCGCGCGTGCGAACCGGTCGGCCAACCGGTTGGCAGAGGGGCTTGCTGCGCTGCCGGGCGTCGATCTTTTGCATCCGGTCGAAGCCAACGAAATATTCGCCGTGCTGCCCGATGCCATGGCCGATCGGCTCGAAGCCGCCGGCATCCAGTTCTACCGCTGGGACGGCGGCTCGGTGCGGCTGGTGACGTCGTTTGCGATCACCGACGCCGATGTCGACCGGCTTCTTGCCGTAGCTGGCGGATAGGCCAACATTTCGATCGGCGCCTTGCGGTGCCGGCCAATACGATTATATCACCCGCTTGCGCCGGTCGTTGGATTGACGCTACACATCCGTGGGCACTTTGGTATTACCATGTGCCGAGAACGATCAACGCGCCGGCATTCATCGGCGCGACATCAAGCTGGGAGGATTATTCGATGAGCTTTATGCGTACCGCTTTGGGCGGCGTTGCCGTCATCGGCCTTATGACGAGCGCCGCAGCCGCGCAGGATCTGACCTTCGACCTCGGCCACTCCTTGGCGTCGGACAGCCATTACGGCGACGGCTATCAAGCCTTTGCCGACACGATCGCCGAACTCAGCGGCGGCAGCATCGAGATCGTTGAGCAGCCGTCCAGCGCGCTTGGCGGCGAGCGCGACATGATCGAAGGCTTGCAGATCGGGTCGGTCGACCTTGTGATCACATCCAGCGGCCCGCTCGGCAATTTCGTGCCGGAAGTGCTTGTGCTCGATCTGCCGTTCCTGTTCCGCGACTATGATCATGCCCGCGGTGTCCTCGATAGCGAGATCGGACAGGCCATGCTCGACGGCATGATCGATCAGGATTTGATCGGCCTGGCATGGTCGGAAAACGGGTTCCGCCATCTGACGAACTCGGTTCGGCCGGTGGAGACGCCGGAGGATATGGCCGGTCTTCAAATCCGGACCATGGAGAACGAAGTCCACATGAGGGCCTTTGAAGCCGCCGGTGTCGCACCGACCCCGATGGCGTGGCCGGAAGTGTTCACCGCCCTTCAGCAGGGAACGGTCGACGGCCAGGAAAACCCGATCGCCGTGATCACGGCCGCCAATTTCCACGAGGTTCAGGATTATCTGACGCTGACCGGCCATGTCTATTCGCCGGCCATCGTTTTGATGTCGCCGTTCTCGTGGGATCAGTTGAACGAGGAGCAGCAGGGGTGGTTCCTTGAGGCGGCAAGCGCGTCGGCCGAGGCCACGCGGGCCCGTGTTTTGGCCGAAGAGCGCGATGGCGTCGACCAACTGCGCGAACAGGGCGTCGAGGTCATTGAGGACATTGACATTGAGGCCTTCCAGGAGGCGGTGTCACCGGCCTATGAGATTTTTGCCGACCGTTTCGATCCAGAATTGATCGAGCGCATCCAGACCTGGGGTCTCGACTGATCTCAGCTAAGGATCACCCAGCCCGTCCCGCCGCCGACATCGTGGCGGGACGGGCTGGGTTTGGCGTGCCGGAATGGCGTGCCTGACCGCCTGAGTCCGAAGCAGGGCGAAATGCGATGATACTCTGGTTTCAGCGGATCGAATCCGTCATGACGCGCACGGCGATTTCGGTCGCGGCGCTGCTGCTTGCCGTGTCGGCGAGCTTGGCGATCTATCAGGTTTGGACGCGTTATGTCATCGGCACGCCATCGACATGGTCGGAGGTGGCCATTCGGTCGATGATGATTTGGGCCGTATTCCTGACCGCGCCCCATGCCTTCAAATCAGGTGCGATGATCGGCGTTGAGTTGATCTATCGCCTGGTGCCCCGATCGGTGATGCCGTTCATCTATTTTCTTGTCGCGGCGGTTTGCATCGTCTTCCTGACGGTTCTTGCTTGGCAGGGGTACAATATGATGCTTCGAGTCCAGAACCAGACGCTTGCCGGCCTCTTTATCAGTATCTCCTATGTTTACGCCGCTATACCGGTGGGTGCCGTCTTGAGTATCGTTGCCGTGATCAGCCGGATGATCGACGTTTGGCGTGATCCCGAAGGGCACCTTTTGGTCGTCGATCCGAAAGCGAGCGCCACCTGATGAATGCTGCGATGGCCTTGACGATGGGCGTCCTGTTCATTCTGGGCGTCCCGATCGCGGTTGGAATTGCCATGGCGGCCGTGGTTGCCATCGAGTATTTCACCCGATTGCCGCTGCTTATCGTCGCTCAGCGCATGTTTACCGGGATCGACAGTTTTACGCTGATGGCGATTCCATTCTTCATCCTGGCCGGCAATTTGATGTCGGCGGGCGGCATCTCCGAGCGGCTGGTCGATTTTGCGAAATCTCTCGTCGGCGGGGTGCGCGGGGGGTTGGCATGCACCTGTGTTCTGACCTGCATGATTTTCGCCAGTGTTTCCGGCTCTAGCGTCGCCACGACGTTTGCGATTGGGGCGATCTTGATTCCGGCAATGATCCGGGATGGCTATCCCAAGCCGTTTGCGGCCTCGGTTCAAGCGTCGTCGGCCAGTCTCGGTGTGCTGATTCCGCCATCGATCCCGCTCATTCTTTATGGCGTTGCGACGGAAACCTCAATTGGGCAGTTATTCATCGCGGGCATCGGCCCCGGACTGGTTGTCGGCATCGCGTTGATGCTGTTCGTCCATGTCGTGGCGCGGATCAAGAGTTATGGCGATACACGGGCTGACGACCGTATGGACGTCTGGCCAGCGTTCAAAAAGGCGGTGTGGGCCTTGATCATGCCGTTCGTGGTGATCGGCGGCATCTATGGGGGAATTTTCACCCCGACCGAGGCTTCGGCCGTCGCGGTTATCTATGCGCTGGTCGTGGGCATGTTTGTCTATAAGCGGCTGACCATTCGCCAACTGCCGGAAATCCTGCGCAGTTCGATGGTCGCCACCTGTGTAATCATGCTGATCATCGCGGCGGCCGCGCTTTTCAGTTTCGTCCTGACCCGTGCCGGGGTGCCGGCGGAGATCGCGCGCTGGGTCACGCAAGTATTCGATGAACGTTGGACCTTTTTGCTGGCGGTCAATGTGGTGCTGCTGCTGGTCGGGATGTTCATCGAGACATCGGCCGCCATTATCGTCCTGGCGCCTATCCTGTTGCCGATCGCCGTTGCGTTCGGTATCGACCCGGTGCATTTCGGAATGATCATGGTGGTCAATCTGGCATTGGGGATGTTCACCCCGCCGCTGGGGGTCAACATGTTCGCCGCTTCGCAGGTGGCCCGCTTGCCGGTGGACCGGTTCATCATACCCCTGCTGCCGTTCGTTCTGGTTATGTTGGCTTGCCTGATGATCATTACGTATTTTCCATTCGTTTCACTGGTATTCCGAGATTTGCTGTACGGCGGATGATCCGTCGTCTCAACTGCGAAAGGAATTGGGACAATGCCTGACCGATCCCTATTGGTCGGCGACACATGGCGTGCCGCTCCGTCTGGCGAGACGATCGACGTGATCGACCCGTCCACCGGGCAGGTGTTCGATCGGCTGGCGCGCGGTGGCGCGGCGGATATCGACGCGGCCGTGATCGCCGCGCGCGATGCGTTCGACGGCGCCTGGGGCCGGATGACGGCGGTTGAACGCGGCCGGATCCTTGCCCAATGGGCCAACCTGATCTGGAACAGACTGGACGAACTGACCGCACTGGAAAGCCGAGACTGCGGTAAACCCCGTCCAGCGGCCCGTGTGGATGCGGTCTGCTGCCACCGGTATTTCGAATACTATGCCGGGGCTGCCGACAAGCTGCACGGTGAGACCATTCCCTTTCAGGACGGGTTTACGGTTCTGACGCTGCGCGAGCCGCATGGTGTCACAGGCCACATCGTGCCCTGGAATTATCCGATGCAGATCTTCGGCCGGTCTGTCGGTGCCGCACTGGCGGCCGGCAATGCCTGTGTCGTCAAACCCGCTGAAGATGCCTGCCTGTCTATCCTGAAACTGGCGGAACTGGCGCTGGAAGCGGGTCTGCCGTCTGGCGCCTTGAATATCGTGACCGGCTATGGTGGCGAGGCGGGGGCGCGGCTGTCGGCCCACCCGGATATCGACCATATCTCGTTCACCGGGTCGCCGGAGACCGGTGCCCTGGTCCAGAAGGCGGCGGCCGACAACAACCGGCCTGTGACCATGGAGTTGGGTGGCAAATCGCCGCAAATCGTGTTTGGCGATGTCGATCTCGACACCGCGCTGCCGGTCTTGACCAATGCGTTCATTCAAAACGCCGGCCAGACCTGCTCGGCCGGCAGCCGCCTGCTGATCGAGCGCGGGGCCTATGAGCGCGTACTGGGGGCTGTCTGCGATCGGGTCGCCGGCATGGTGGCCGGTCCGGTCGATGCCGAGATTGATCCGAATTGCGGCCCCTTGATCAGCGCCAAGCAAAAGGCGCGCGTCGACGGTTTTCTGGAACGGGCGCGCGGTGATGGGATACCCGTAGCGGCGACCGGTCAATTGGCCGCCGGCGCCGATCGCGGCGGCTTTTTCCAAGCGCCGGTGGTGTTCGACCAGGTCCCTCGCGATCATTTTCTGGCGCAGCAAGAGGTCTTCGGCCCGGTTCTGGCGGCAATGCCGTTCGATGACGAGGCCGACGCCCTTGCCGCGGCGAATGGAACCGAATTCGGGTTGTGCGCCGGAATCTGGACCGCCGACGGCGGCCGCCAAATGCGGCTTGCCCGCGGCGTCCGGTCCGGACAGGTGTTCATCAACAGCTACGGCGCCGGCGGCGGTATCGAGTTGCCGTTCGGCGGCGTCAAGAAGTCCGGCTTCGGGCGTGAAAAGGGCTTCGACGGGATGGTCAGCTTTACCACCGTCAAGACGGTCACGATTCGTCACGGATAAAGAACAAGCCCCGCTGTGTGCCGGGGAAAAGGGAGAAGCGCGATGAGATTGAAGGACAAGATTGCCATCGTCACGGGCGGTGGCGGCGGTTTCGGCGAAGGGATCGCCCATCGCTATGCCGACGAGGGCGCGAAAGTGGCCGTCGCCGACATCAATGGCGATGCGGCGGCCCGCGTTACCGCCGATATTACCGCCAAGGGCGGGTCGGCCGTCGCCATCACGGCGAATGTTGCTGTCAGCGCCGACGTTGAACGCATGATCGGCGAGACCCAGAAGGCGTTCGGCGGCCTCGATATCGTGGTCAACAATGCGGGGACGACCCACCGCAACGGGCCGATCCTCGATATTACCGAAGACCAGTTCGACCGGGTCTTCGACGTGAACGTCAAGAGCCTGTTTCTGACAGCCAAATTCGCCATTCCGGTCTTTCGCAAGGCGGGCGGCGGCGTTTTCGTCAATATCGCATCGACGGCGGGCATCCGGCCGCGTCCGGGGCTCGTCTGGTATAACGCCAGCAAGGGTGCGGCGATTACCGCGACCAAGGGAATGGCCGCCGAATTGGGCAAGGACAACATTCGCGTGGTCGCCGTGAACCCGGTCATGGGCGAAACGGCGTTGACGGACGACTTCATCGGAGGCGATACGCCCGAAAAGCGGGCCAAGGTCATCGAGGGTATTCCGCTGGGCCGGCTGAGCACACCGCTTGATGTCGCAAACGCCGCGCTGTTCCTGGCATCCGACGAGGCCGCATTTCTGACGGGGACATGTCTGGAAGTCGATGGCGGCCGGTGCGTTTGACCGGGCACTTGCACCATCGGGAATAGCCGGGGATCCGGCTTATGGCTCGGTCGATAAATTAAGGGGCATCATCCGCCGCAGCAATAGGGCGATCATTTCACCTTGGCGATGAGTGTCGGTCTTTTGCAGGACCCGCTTTAAGACTGTCTGGGCGGTGGATTTGGTGATCGCCGCTTGTTCGGCATAGGCCGCGATCGACTGACCGTTCAGCAAGGCGGCTGCCAACCGGCTTTCCCCCGGTGTCAGGCCATAGAGCACTTGCAGGGATCGCTCGGGTGACGTCGGGCGCTGGTCGGGATCGCGGAAGAATACCACCGCTCCCGGCCGTCCGGGGCCAAGGCCGGACAAGGTTCGTGGCGACGGCGATACGATCAATGGAACCGGCGCACCGGTATCCCGATTGATGAGCATCTCGCCGCCGGCGGCCCCAAGACATGACCGCCCGACCAGGGTGCGCAGCCGATCGGCGTCGGTGCGCAAACTCGCCGTCAGGGTACGCCCGACGCTGCATAATCCGTCTGCCCGGCGCAGCATGGATTCGGCATGCCGGTTGGCGTGTATGATCTGCGCCTCGCGGCCGCACAAGATCACGCCGATATCGAGCGCATCGAGCGCATCCAGTGCGCCGGGTGCGGCCGGCGTGGTGTTGTTGAGCGCGATTTGGATGCGTGCCGCTCGTTGGACATGCGGATAGATCTGCATCATCTGGCGAACTTGTTCGTCGGAAAATTCCGTCTGCCCGGCCCTGATCGCGAACACCATGGCGAAATAGCCGCCATCGGAAAGACTGCTCTTGAAGCCAACTGTCCGATAGATATCGAAACGTGGGAAAAGGTCTTGGTGAGTCGGGCTTTCGGCGAGCTCGTCCTCGGTCATGACCATGTTGTCGGCAAAAAAGGAATTGTTCGGCCATTGGGCAAGGCGGGCGATCCGTGGATCGTCCTGTACATAGTCGACTGCGTATTGCTCGTGACATTCCCGGGGAAGTTTGCCGATTTCGCCGAGGACGGCCCGGTTGTCCTGGTCGAAAGCCATGAAGTGGCCGCCGCGGGCTTGGAGCGAGTCGGCAATGCCAGTCAAGACAGTTGGCCAATCCCGAGGGGTCATGGCCGCTTCGTAGATTCGGCCGATCAAGTCCAGCGTGCCGCCCGTCATGCTGATCTCCGTTGCCCTGTCCGCCTTCGCCGGGCCAAGCCGACACCGTTCGAGCGCGTACCTTGAATGGTGTATGACACCCGGCGCTTTCCCTCCCAAGATTAACATACGATCAATCGGTGTGGTCCCGGAATCTTGGAATCGCCATTCAATCGAGGCGAAAGTGCCTCGAATCCTGAAGGCCGGCATTCAAGATTTGAGGGAAGATCGGTCAGCAAAAATCGAATTGGCTGGGAGTCATCGACAGAAAGATGGAAGAGGGCGGTGATCATGGACAAGTTTCAGCTCGTTGTTCGGGCATTCTTTCTCGGGTTATGCGCATTAGCTGCATTGTGGGTGATTGCGATGATAGGCGAGTTTGTGATGTTCGCTATTCCAACGGCCGTGAACGGCTGACTGTTGTTTTTATCCGCGCTGCGTTCCTGCGCGAATTTCCCGCCCGGGCATTTAAAGCCAAGTCGGCGAACGACAATTTCTGATTAACTTTCGTCTGACATCGGACTGCAGGGTTGGAGCCAAGCCGGTATACATACCCGAATGAGAGGACGCTATCCGACGGCCTGGGTGTCGGCGATCCGGTCATGTTGGAATAGGGCCGTCCGAGGCAATCGGATTTCCGCGTTGGTGCCCACGCCCGGGGTGCTCGACAATTGAAATCGACCGTCATGCAGGTGAATCAGCCGCTCTACCAGGGGCAGACCAAGACCCGTGCCTTCTTGCAGTCTGGTCATCGAGTTTGCGATCTGGCGAAAGGGTTCCATCGCCAGATCGGCTTCTTCTTCGCTCATCCCGATGCCGCTGTCGGAGACCATGATCGAGACCGTGTCGTCGGACTGCAATCTCACATCGACCGAGATGGTTCCTCCGTCATTGTTGAATTTGACGGCGTTGCTGAGAAGATTGATCAGGACTTGTTTCATCCGCCGTTCGTCGACGATGACGAAGATCCGCTCTTCGATATCCGGGGGATGAACCACCAGCCCCTTTTCGGCGGCCCGGGTTTCTATGAAACGCATGCTGTCGCGTATGAGCCGGGACAGATCGATCCGGGCCAAGTCCAGTTCGAGACGGCCAGCCTCGATTTTGGAGAGGTCGAGGATGTCGTTGAGCAGATTCAGCAGATGTCGGCCCGATGACGTGATGTCGCCCAGATATTCGCCCTGCTTTTCGTTTATGGGTCCGCCTCCGCCGGCCTGGAGAAGTTCGGAAAATCCGATGATGGCGTTCAGCGGCGTGCGCAGTTCATGACTCATCATTGTCAGGAAGTTCGATTTGGCCTGATTGGCATTTTCGGCCTGGATCTTGGCTTCGAGGATGGTGTCTTCGGCAAGCTTTCTTTCACTGATGTCAATCTGGGCGATCAGAGCGCCGCCGGTTTCGAACGGGACCACCGTCATCCGGTACCAGTTGACGGAATCGGACCGCCGAATCTGGTATTCGTAGCAGAACGAGGACCGTTCGGTGCTGTCGAGTATGCGGGTGACACCCTCGGCGGCGGCCCGGCCATCGCGTTCATTGATCACGTCGGGTGCCTGCAAAAGGCCGAAAAGATTGCGTGGCCAGACGATGTCGGCGGAGACGACGGTATCCCAGAACTCACGCCAGCCCGTGTTGCAGACGATGATGTTGCCTGAATTATCGATCAGCGCCACTTGCACCGGCAAGCTGTCCAGGATCGCGCCTTGCCGCCGGAGAAGGTCGCGTTCTCGCAAACTGATCCGGTCGAGGGCGGCCCGGGCTTCTTTTTCGGCGGTGACGTCGCGGCCGATGCCGCGATACCCGACCCAGCGCCCGCCGCTATCCAGGATCGGATTGGCCGAGAGCAGGCAGTGAAGGCGCGCGCCGTCCGGCCGCCGGATCGTGCCTTCGACATCGCGGAAGGCCTCGCGCCGTCTGATCATGGCGCTTCCCGCCGACGATATGGTCAAGGCTTCCGTACCGCGGCCCGAGCTGCGCAATGGCATTGTCGCGCCGATAAGATCGGTCCGGTCACGGCCCATCGTTTCGCAGAACCGATCGGAAACATAGGTCAGACGGAACTGCCGATCGGTTTCCCAAAACCAGTCCGATGCCGCCTCGGCGAAATCCTTGAAAAGGCGTTCATTCTTGATCGCCCGTTGCTCGGATTCCCGTGTCCGGTCGATCTGTCGGGACATGATCCGCGTTGCCGCGAATACCACCGCCATGACGATCAGGAGCAAGGCGATCTTCCAGGGCAGGCTCTCGGACCACTCGGCAAGCACATCGTCGCGTCCGACCGCCGCGACAGCGATCATGGGGTAGGGTTCGATGGCCCGGGCAGCGACGATCCGCGATTCCGGCCCGATCGATGCGGCATCCACGACGGTTTCCGGCCGTGTCCTCATCGTGAAACCCGTGTTGGAATCGACATTTGCGGCGGGCCAGCGTTCATCGGGCGCGAACACCGACGATAGCCGATTGTCTTCGGCCATGACCGCATTCCAGACGGCGCTGAAACGGGCAATCTGGTCGGTGTTGTGTTCAAGCACGGCGCCCGACGGCGTCATCAGGGCGACGGAGGTATTTGCCCCGACCGTCAGGTTGGCCAGTGCCTGACCGAGATGAGAAATATCGACGATGGCAACCAGTGACGCGACAGGGGTGGTCAGGTCGACATGGGTGACACGCCGAACCATCAAAAACGCGTCATGGGATTGAGCGACCGACGGTGCGTCGATCAGGGCAGCCGTTCGACCCCGCGCCAGGGAATAGGGGTCGGGGCTGGTCTCCAAGGCTTCGCCGATGGCCGCCGTCGTGGCAGCCGAGCCGGTCGAATGGGGGATGGGGGGGTCGGGATCCATGAGACTGGTGACAATTTCCCCCGACAGATCGACCGCGACCACATCACGCAGGAAACCGATATCATGGAGTGCTGCCGCCAGCCGGTCGCGGCTGCGGTCATTTTCGATCGGCAGTGCCGCCGCCGTCATATCGAGCGCGGCGTCTGTCACTGCGAGCGTTCGCGATGCCTGTTCAGCGATGATCCGAACCAATGCGACGGCATCCGCCTCGGAAGCCGTCCACGCATCAGCATGATTGCGCTGGATGTCGCGTCCGATAACGAATGCGAGCAATGCTGCGAACAGCACGGCGATGGCGATAATTGTTTGCCGCATGAAGGGTTAACCAATCCTGCCGCTGTCCAATCGCGTTTCCTGATGCCGGCTGCGATATCCGGTGGACGGACACGCATTGCCAAGCCCGAGCGGGCAGTCTTGGTGACCTTGAACCATCGTCACCCACCGGCCCGCGTGACCTTCCGGTCAGTACCACTTTTCGGGCCTAATGCGGTTCAAAGTCAACTATAAAGCGAATAGTGTTATTAGTATATGCCTTATAGCGGGTGCAGTGCTTCGAGCTTTCTATGTCGCTTCACGGCGGCGACTGCAATGGCCGAAGCGACCAGAATGTAGAGGGCACAGTAACCGGCCAAAGTTGACATCGTGACCGCGCCATCGATCAACCAGCCGAACGCGAAGGGGCTGCCGGCCGTGGCCAGCAGCATCATGGCCGTGGTCATGGACCGAATGGCGCCAATATGTTTGCGGCCGTAGAGCTCGGGCCAAAGCGCTGACGAGACCAGCATTTGGCCCCCGACGGATGTGCCGGCGAGAACCATGAAAATCAGGGCTGCAATCGGATGGTCGACGGTCGCCAGCACAAGACACCCGGCGGCTATTCCCATGAGATAAAAGGGCAGGATGGCGACGGTCCCGACACGGTCGACCAGCGTGCCGAGATAGATGGCCGAAATCGTCGTGGCGGTTGCGAAGCCGCTGAATGTCGCCGCATACCAAGCCAGCGACCAGCCCTTTTCTTCGACCAGGACGACCTGGTGAATCATGATGCCGGTCGTGATGAACGGTGCCGCGAGAAAGACCGGCATTGCCAATAGAAACCGTGGGTCGCGGATGACCTCGGCCGTGGTCGCGTCGTGGGCGGCCGTGAATCCGCGCCGTTCGGCACCGTCCTTGCCGGGCCGCCGGTCGATGTCGCTTTCGTCCGGTTCCCCTGACCCGGTATAGACGACCAAAGGCAGGACCAGGAAGATCAGCACGCCCGCGAAAGCCATCCACGCGATGCGCCAGTCAAGGACCGCAGCGACGGAAACGACCAGAAACGGCAGAACCGCTTCGCCCGCCGGAACACCGGTGCCCGCCAGACTGATCGATTTGCCGCGATTTCGGTCATAGGCCCGCGCCATCGTAGTCATGGCGGTATGGGACATCAGCCCTTGCCCAAAGAGACGAAGCCCATAAAGGGCTATGCCGAGCATAACGACATTCGGCGACCAAGCGGCCAACAGGCAGGCAGTGGCCAAGCCAAAACAAACGAACGCAGCGAATCGGGTGTGGCTGGTTCGATCAATGAGGCGGCCGATGACCATAAGTGAAAGAGCACTCGATAGTGTTGCAACTGAATAAAGGCCGCCGAATTGACTGTTGCTGAGTCCAAATTCCTGTCTGAATTCGGCGCCGAAAAGCGCAATAAAAAATGTCTGACCAAATGCGGAGAAGCAAGTTAGGATGAATCCGAAAGATAAAAGCCGGATGTTTCTTCTGATGAAAAGCAGATAATTTGACACTTGGCTATGCTGACGAGGATAGTGATGGGACTTAACGCAACCAGACGTGGGCAGATGATTGCGCGCCTTGATCGTGAGCACAATGCTTAAAACCTATGCGCAGCCATGCGCATCAAGCAGATGGGCGGGCCGCAACGCGCCGGGCGCCAAGGTGTCGACGGGTTGGCCTCCGGCTTGCTTTCGATGAACGATGAGACTTCGAGATGCCGGATGGGCAAAGGCGGATGGGCCAAGCGAAAGGGTCACGATGGGCTGGGAGCAATACCAATGAATGATCGACTCGGCGCGTTCGTCGACATCTTCGAATCCCCATTGAGAGGCCGGCAGGAGGGGCCGCTGGCTGGCATGCGCTTTGCCGTCAAAGATCTCTTTGACATTCGCGGCATGGTAACCGGCGCCGGTAATCCCGATTGGATCAAGGATCGGCAAAAGGCCGCCGGGACGGCATCAAGCATTCAACGCCTGCTTGATGCCGGCGCGGCCCTGGTCGGCAAGACGCATACCGACGAACTGGCCTTTAGTCTGAACGGTGAGAATGCCCATTTCGGCACCCCCGTCAACCCGGCCGCGCCAAATCGTGTGCCGGGCGGGTCGAGCAGTGGGTCCGTCTCGGCCGTGGCCGGCGGCGTGGTCGATTTCGCGGTTGGAACCGATACGGGCGGATCTGTTCGTCTTCCGGCAAGCTATTGCGGTGTCTGGGGTGTGCGGTCAAGCCACGGGCGCGTCCCGGTGGACGGCCTTGTTCCCCTTGCGGCGAGTTTCGATACCGTCGGTTGGTTCGCCCGAGACGCCGACGTCCTGGCGGCCGTGGGGGAGGTCCTGTTGCCGCCCGACGAGGGCGACCCGCCGCCCATGCTCCCCGATTTTCGGATCCTATGGCCGCGCGATGCGTTCGACCTGATCGATGATGCGGTACGCGATGCGCTGAGAGCCCAGCTGGAACGGCTGCTCCCACCGGAAGCCGGCCTGATCGAAGGCGCAATCGCCGACGTGCCCGGCGGACTGCGGGACTGGCTGAAGACCTTCCAGACAATACAATGGTACGAAGCCTGGTCGGCTCACGGCGAATGGATCGAAAGCCGCCGTCCGGCCTTTGGGCCGGGTATCGCCGAGCGTTTCGCCGGCGCCGCGAAGATTTCGAGCGATGCCTATACGGCGGCGATCCACCATCGCCGCGAGATCGCCGGCCGGCTGGATATGCTGTTTGCCGCCCATTCACCCGTCTTCATCGCAATGCCGATTGCAGGCGGACCGGCGCCCCTGAAGAATTTGCCGCAGGAGGCGATGAATGTGTTTCGAACGACGGCGCTGACCATGCTGTGCCCGGCCGGCCTGGGCGGGTTGCCGCAAATCTCCATTCCCGGCGCGACTATGGAGGGCGCGCCGGTCGGTTTGGGATTGATCGGGCCGCGCGGCGCCGATCGGAATTTGTTGGCTTATGCAGCGGCCTGCGCCGCCAGGGAGGCCATGGCGTGATCCAGACTCACCGGTCGATCCGTGGCATGGCAACGGCCCCGCATTTCCATGCAAGCCAGGCCGCCATGTCGATCCTGAATGAGGGCGGCAATGCGATCGAGGCAATGATTGCCGCAGCCGCAACGATCGCTGTGGTTTATCCGCATATGAATGGCCTCGGCGGCGATGGCTTTTGGCTCATCCACCAGCCCGGAACCGCGCCGATCGGGATCGACGCTTGCGGCCGGACCGGCGGCGGCGTGACGCCGGCCCTCTATCCCAATCGGACCATGCCGTCTCGGGGGCCGCTTGCGGCGAACACCGTTGCCGGGACCGTTTCCGGCTGGTCGGCCGCGCTTCGGCTTGCCAAAGCGGCGGGGGGCCGGCTGCCATTGTCGCGCCTATTGGCAGAGGCGGCCGACCATGCCGACCGAGGTGTCCCGGTCACGGAAAGCCAGGTTGCGCTTACACGGGAAAAATGGGCCGAGCTTGCGGATGTTTCAGGCTTTCGATCCCTGTTCGCGCCGACCGGCAAGCCCCCGGAAACGGGCGACGTTATCGCCAATCCAGCGCT
>LFIK01002907.1_pt1 | contig 13920 bp, 12 predicted proteins | sample 643401 | NCBI WGS metagenome assembly LFIK01 (sample SAMN03777447, study PRJNA286221) | soda lake metagenome | biome: soda lake; feature: Kulunda steppe; material: water; isolation source: sample T5-Br brine of Lake Tanatar-5 | place: Russia: Kulunda steppe | collected 2010-07 | reverse complement strand
GATTCAACCCGTTGGCCATGATCGAAATGGTATCCCGTTGCAAAACGTATTCCCCTGCCTCATACTCAATTCCCGTCACCACCAGGTCCGGTCCGGTCACCGGCTCGATACGCAGGTCACTCACCCATACGGCATCGGTGCCGTCCGTCGACGCCCCGTTCACATAGGTGAAACGGAGTTGGTTCGCCGACCCCGACAACAGAAGGCCTTTCTCTTCCCAATCTCTCGATCCGGAAATTCTCGCCTGTTCCGCTCCGTCCACGCTCACCTTCAAGTAGTTTTCCGAGGACTGGGTTTCGCTCTTCCAGTTAAAGGTCACGAAGACAGGCCCATCAATCATGGTTTGAAACCAGGACGATTCTCCGACCGCCAGCGGTGGACTCTGCCCCGCCAAATCCGAATCCTCCGAAGTCACAAGGTCCTGGCCAAACCAGGCGCTATCCCCGCCGTGGGTCCAATCCAGATCGGAACCGACCGAGTCCTCCAGTGCCGGCCGGTCAACGTCAACCTTGGCGGTATCCGTCCAGCTGAAATTGTTCTCGTCATCCGATTCCTCGATCTTCCCGTCGATATCAACCCAGGCCCCCAGGTAATACGTTCCGAGCGGCGCGAAATCAGGGATCGTCGTCGTCAACGAAACCTCACGACTTTCGCCGGCCTCCAAGCCCTCTTCGATCTGATGGGAATCGACAAGAACGATGTCATCGCTATTTCCCCAGTTCCGGTCCAGCGAGAGCCGTACCTGAAGGCCAATGACCGTATCCTCCGAAATATCTCCCCGACCTTCATTCGCCACCGGAATCGTAAAATCAATCGAGTCTCCCGGATGGATGGTCGTAGAAGAAACACTCAGAGGCTCCACCACCAGATCGGCCAGAAACGGAATGGAATCCTCCATCCACAAGGTATTGTTATCGCTGTTCGACTCCTCGACCGCACCGTCGGGATTGATCCGCGCGCCGAAATAATAATACCCCGACGGCAATCGGTCGGGAAGCGTCAGGCTCGCGTTTACATTAAAACTTTCTCCCGTCCCCACATCCCTCTCGATTGAGTGCGTCCCCAACGAAATATGACCCGAGTGATTCCACTGCGGAGCCGGAGAAAGGCGCACTTCAATTGACACCGGGGTCGTGGAATCGATGTCACCCGATCCGGTGTTCTGTCCGAATAGGTCCATCACAAACGACTCGCCCAGCTCCAAATCCTCCTCTGGTGCGAGGCCGGTCAAAATCAAATCCGGCAACCCGAATTCCGAAGGTAAAAATTCGAAGGTTTGATCCCTGGTTCCATTCCCCAACTGACCTTCCTCATTCAAGCCACTGCTCCAAAGGACCCCGCCGGAGCGGAGAGCAACCGTGTGAAACGCCCCCGCACCAACCGTTTGCCAGTCATTGGATGTTCCCACTTGTCTCGGCTGGGGCTCATTCGAGATTTCCCCATGGCCCAATTGCCCGTAAAACCCATAGCCCCACGTCCAGAGGGTGCCGTCATCCCGAATAGCGACACTGTGCAAGGCTCCCGCTGTGATCTGCTCCCAAGCAGTGCTGTTCCCGACTCGCCGAGGCGTCGAAGTATCCGAGCCACGCCCCAGCTGCCCCTCCAGACTCCGGCCCCAGCTCCACAACGTTCCTCCGGTGCGAAGCGCCAAGCTATGATCCTGTCCGGCCGCAATCGCGGTCCAATCCCCGCTTGAATCAATCTGAGCCGGAGTCCGCTGCTCCCATCCGAGCGAGCCCTTCCCCAGCTGACCATCAAGGTTGCCCCCCCCAGGCCCACAACGAACCGTCCGCTTTAATTGCGAGTGAATGTTGATTCCCGGCGGCGATAGCCTTAAAGGCCCCCGCGTTCAGCCTTACCGGCGTCGATCGACTCGAAGTCGAATTATTGCCCAGTTGGCCGGAAGCATTGGCTCCCCACGCCCAGACATTCCCGTCTTCATCAAGCGCAAGACTGTGGGAATTACCCGCCGCGACGGCCTGCCAATGATTTTCCGACCCTACCCGGCCCGGAAGCGAATCCGAACCGGTGCCGTCGCGCCCGAGCTGCCCATCGTCATTCTTGCCCCAACTCCAGAGCGATCCATCAGAACGGATCGCAAGCTTATGAGCATTCCCGGCGGCTATTTCGCGCCAATCATCGTCCGTTCCCAACCGAACCGGAGCCGTCTCGCGATCGGTCTCCTCCAGCCCGAGTTGACCGTCGGCGTTGCTCCCCCAAACCCACAGCGTGCCGTCCTCTTTGACGACGGCAGTGTCATCGCCACCGCCCGCCAGGCTTTGCCCGTATGCCGGAAGCGCCCCCCCGGCCAGCAATCCAATTCCCCCTCCAAATAGCGCCCACGCGGCGACGACATTTCTGGTCATGACGGATAGTTTCATAGCGGCAATCTATTTTAGTTTCGGGTAATTTCTGGAAATTCGGCTCAACGTCAGGGAGTTAACCAACCCCGGGAACGCGGTGCCCGTTCGGACTCCTCCGCCTCACTTTCGTCCGCCTCCGCCGAGTCTTCGTCTTCGGACTCTTCTTCTACGGTTTCACCCGCATCCGGAGCCTCGGCTTCGCCATTGTCTGGGGTCCGGCCATTCTCTGCAGGGACATCGTTCGATTCCCCGGCATCGGCATCGCCGGTCACTTCCTCTTCCTCCACCCCGGAAATGGTCTCAATCAGCGATCCATTATCGACTTCATCGACAGCCTCCTCGTCATGAGCCGCCGCGTCGATTTCCTCCGCACCCTCCAGTTCCGGAGCCAAATCCGCCCCGGTTTCAACACCAGCTTCCGGCTCGAAATCGGCTTCGGGTTCAACCTCCTCCCCCGGCTCAAAATCAGGCTCGGCCTCAGGCTCGATCTCGATGTCGTGATCCGGCTCAAGCAAGGTTGGCTCGGGCCCATCCCGCTCTTCCGCGGGGATTGGCTCCGGCCACATTTCGACGTCCGGACGATACCCCGGAATTTCGTCGCGCTGAAGTCCCATCCGATGAATCATTCGGGGATCGATGGTATCCTCGACGGTGCTTCCGTCCGGACTCAACGTGCGGGCCGTCAGGAAAATGATCAGGTTCCGCTGATCCTGGTCGGAACTGTTCGAACGAAAGAGTCGCCCGATCGCCGGAATGGATCCCAGCACGGGAACCCGGGACTCCGACGTTAGCGTATCCTCCTGCACCAATCCTCCGATCGCAAGAGTGAACCCATCTTTAATGGTCACGAAACTTTTCGCGTTCCTGGTCGCTCGCACCGGATATTGCGCCCCGAAATAGGTAACCGTGCTCGCGAGACTGCTCACGTCCGGCTCCACTTCGAGGTTGATGAATCCGGCGTTATTAACCTGCGGTGTCACATCCAACTTGATACCAATGTCGATGGTGTCGAACTCGCCGGCCTCATAGGTACCGGTCTGTGGATTAAACCGGGGTAAGACCACCGGAAACTCCTCGCCGATATGAATCCGCGCCGGCCGGTTGTTCAAGGTGACAACGGTTGGATTGGAAACCAGCTTCACATCGTCGGTCGTGCGCAACGCACTCAGCACCACATCAAATTGATCGGCCGAAAAAACGGCGGTCGAAAGACGCGTGGTGGCCGCGGTGCTGACCGACGAGTCGAAACTCCCGCTGCTTTCACTCGCCTGAGCCGAGGTACTGGTGGACGTTTGGGTTTGGCTTCCACCGGTGCCCGACGAAGAAGAAGAGCTTTGCGTCTGTCCGGTCTCGCTACTTGACATCCGGTCGCTGCCGCGATCGCGCGCACTGCTTCGTTCCCGTTCATATTGATGATCGAAGGGACCGGCTGTTACTTGGTAACCTTCCAGGGAAGCCCAGTTTACTCCGATGTCTTCTATGTGCCGATTGCGCGTCTCCACGAACTTCGACTCAATCATCACCTGCAGATTCGGCCGGTCCAAATCGGCGATAATCTCTTCGATTCGCCTCAATTGATTCGGACGCTCCGTTAACACCAGCGCGTTGCTTCTCTCGTCCACCTGAATACGGCCTCCGGTCGCGGTGCTGATCAATGTCTCCACCGTCTCCCGAATATCCTTTGCCTGCGCATAATCGAGAATCACCACCACCGTCACCGGCGGTTCAAGGGTCAGCGACTCCAGGCTGACCACCTTGATGATGTTATCATCGACGACGTGCGTGAATCCGACTGGCGAGAGAATGACATCAAAAATCTGCTTCCAGGTCACGTTGCGCAAGGTGATCGATGCCCGCCCGGTCAACTCTTCCGGAATGACAAGATTCAATTCAAACATGTCGGCAACCAAACGAAGGATCGTCCGAATCTCCTCGTCCGGGAAATCGACGGTGATCGTATCCGGATCCTCGCTTCGCTCAATTCCAGCCACTTCCGTCTCCGAATCGAGATCAAAAGTAAGCGCCGCTTCGACCTCCTCATCATCTTCCACGCCCGGGACCGATTCCTCTTCGCCATCCTCGGGAATCTCCCCTTCACCCTCCTCACCAGAACCGTCAGGGGCCGGCAACTCATCCGGGTCGACATCCTCACCGTTCTCGGTCAGGGTTTCGAACAATTCCAGAGAATCCCCGTCCTCCAGATCTTCGGGCGGCCGAGCCGTATCTTCCTGCCGCCCCGGAGGCGGCAAGCCGTCCTCTTCCTCCCAAACCGAGATCTCCCCTTCAAAGTCGGGAATCTCATCAGACGAGCGAGAGGCCCCAGAACCAGTCACGGAGACACCGGCCTCGGTCGCGGCCGAAGACTCCTCTTCTTCATCCGGCATGGCTCCCCGGGACTCTTCCACAGGATCCGCGTCATTCGACGGATCCGACTCTTCTTCGGCGCTGGCGGCCGTCCGCAAGGTAAATGCCAACACCAAAGCTACGGCAAAGGTAAAAACAGAAGCGATAAGGAGACGTGTTTTCATGGTTATTGAATTCGTTTGGAGATAACCTCTTCATTAAGGCGAAGCTTGAAAGTGCGGGAACCTACCTCCACAACCTCCAACCTGTAATCATTTTCCTGGTACCGGACCGAAATAAACTCACCAGCCCTGACCCGGCGTTGTCCGAAAATTAAATGGGCGGTGGAGCCAAACTCCATCACGCCACTGGGACGGATTCGCTCCGCCAAAGCTTCCAAAAGCTCACGATCCGAAACCCCCAACCCCGCCTCTGGAATCCCGGTTTCACCGCCGGCGATGGTTTCAGCCTCAGCGGCTGCTTCCGCCAACCGTTCTTCAAGTGCTTCAAACGCATAAAAGGGATCCGCAACGTGGGAAAACTGACCGGCAATATCGTCCATCGGTATCACTTCAAACCGCTCAACCCGTTCCAGCAGCGCCTCCCGTTCTTCGACACTCGATACCTGGGCTGACAGGAAAGCCGCCCCCGCCAGGAACGTCGCCACCAATGTAATGGATAGTTTCAGATTCTTCATGGCGTCCCCAGGAGATCGAAGTTCATCGTGATGGTGATGTCTCTGTTTTCGGTCTCACTCGACTTCTGCAGAGCGAAATCCTTCAAATGATAAAAATGCTGTCCCCGTTCCAAAGCGTATAAAAACTCCAGCACTTGATAGAAATCACCGCTCATGGTCATGGAGTAACCAACCTTCGAAAACAATGGCTCGGGCTCCGGAGCCGACCGACGTGCCCGCCTCCGATCAGCGCGAGAAGGCGGAGGAGGAGCTGACGACTGCTGCTGTAATGCGGTGATCCTGACACCTGTTGAAGCTTCCATGCGGTAAAAATATTGATAATTACTGGCCAACGCCGAAGGGCGTATCAGCCTTTCCTTTACACCCTGTGATATTGCTTCGGCGTTTTCAAGATGTGTTTCTAAATTTACAGAGTTTTTAAATACGTTGATTTCCATCTGACTCCACCGGTTACTGGCATCCTCAAACCGTCTCTCCAACTCGGATTGACCCATCCCACGAACATACACAATCAGTATCAGAATAAGTGTGACAAAACCGGCGACAGAGGCCACCGGGTAAGCTTTCAATCTACGTAGCAAATCTTGTCCGTTCATTCTTCCTCCTCTTCTTGACCATTCCTAAGCTTCAATCGGATGCTAAACGCCATCAGATCGCCTTCCTGAGCGGGCACCAGAGAAACAGGCACTGCTTCCGCGAAATTTTCTTTGAGAAAAGGATTCTCCTCAAAAATGCTCAGATAATCGGTGATCGCGCTGGCCGCGACGTCGGGCGTCGCCCGAATCGAACCGTTGATCAGGACCTCTTTGGGCGAATCGTCATCCCCCCGCCTGGCTCTCTGATAACGAAGGCCCGAAAGCGCCATGTCCGACGGCAGACTCTCCCCCAGGGCCACGAGCAATTGGGAGAGCTCCAGGGAGCCGTCCAAATAATCAGCCACTTCCGTTAGATAACGTTGTTCCGAAGTAAAACTTCGATTCAACTGCAACAATTGCTGATTTCTCGTCTCGTGCTCCGCGAGATTTTCTTCGACCGCCCGAAGGTCATTCTTCAAATCCGAGCGCCCGATTTCCTGGAACGTCAGGTAAATGGCCACAATGACCAGAAGAAGGACACTAACTCCATTGATAAAAAACGATGTCCGCACCACCTTGACGTCGGGCAGGGACTCGCGATCCCGGAAATCAGGATGCCACGGGGGCATGACCGGCGGTGCTTTTTTTCCAAGTAAACTCATTGCGCGACCTCCGTGTTGACCATCAACCCCAACAACCCCAACCGGGTCTCCAGATCGAGCGGAGCGATGCTGTCCGAAAGAGTGATATTCGACTGCTTTAAATGATCGGCGAGATTCAGATCGAGGCGGGACATTCCCAGCGAGGAAGCAAAGGTCTCGGTGAGCCACGATAATTTTCCGGGCAGGAGGCTGCACAGCATCCGCGTGATCGACTGTCCGGTTTGCACCTCGTAAAATCCAATCATCGACTGCACCTCGCGGAGGAGTCGATCAATCAGACGAGGCCCCATTTCACGAAAATCAAAACTATCCGAATAAAAAAGCTTCCGCGCCGCCTCCTCATCATTCAGCCCGAGTTCCTGGCGCACCCCCGAAATCATCGTCCCCAATCCCAGCGGAAGCGGTCGCGCCGATTCAACCCGGTTGCCGTTCAAAATCACCACATGCGACGAATCCTCCCCAATCTCGAGGATCAAGGCGGGTTCTTCGATCTGCTGGGTCCGCATCGCATCCAGAATCAAACCGATCGTGGCCACTGAACCCAACTCCATCCGCAAAGGAAACACCCCCGCTTCCACCAAAAATGTCTGCGCCTCCTGGAACTCCGCACTCGGCGCTCCGCAAACAAATAAATCCCGCTGCACCCGGCTCGGCTCATACTCCAGGCCGTCATCGGCATACATTGCACGCAGATCGTATTCGGTTGGATTAACCCGGAACTGACTCGTCACCACATCCTCCAAGGTGGTCATCTCCCCCGGCCGGGCCGGGTCCTTCAGTGAGCAATTCCGCAGTAATCTCGATTTCGGATAAATGGCACAGTGAGCCCGGACATAATTCGCGGGAGCCCCTTTTGCCTTGGCTCGAATTTGGGCGAAATCCTGGACCATCGCCCTGACCTCCTCCGGCGACCCCGGTGAAGTTTCACGTAATTCCTCAATCACGTCGCCACCATTCCCATCCCGCACCACCCGGGCCAGTCGCAGTGAGAAATCCGTGGACTCTAAGTAAAATCTTTTATTGATGGATGCCATGCCTTTAGCTAAAAAATATGTTGTGGATCTTCACCCTTCCAGCGACCGCCGGAAAGAAGCGGCTAAAAGAACCGAGAAGATTTGCACATTGGGTAACCCTCGTCATGATGGCGAAGCTAACCGCTTTAAACTTTCCCTCACAAGCTAAAAATGAGCCGCCAGGCCGCTTCAGGAGTAAAATCAATGTTAAAACCCACCGCTTGGATCATCTCCGTTTTTTGTGCGTTCCCGGTCTCCGTTCTCGACGCCCACTTTCTTTGGAAAGTGAATACTGAAGAACCGAGTTTCCTCTACGGAACGATCCATTCCTCCGATACCTCCGTCCGGGATATTCCCCCGCCGGTCATCGACGCCCTGAAAAGCTCCGCCTCCTTTCACCCGGAGCTCGAATTGTCCCCGGAGACGATGGGGCACCTGACCGCCGCCATCTTCGCCGCCGGAGGCGATCCCCTGTCGAGCGAGTTGCCCGCCGATTTATGGGAGAGAACTCGCACCAACAGCGAACGCCTGGGAATCCCGTCGATGCTGCTGGAACGGGTTCCGTTGCACTTGGCCCCTCTTCTTTTCAGCAATCCCCCCAACGCTGAATTCGATCAGATCATCGACGTCCAGGTCTACCAGATCGCAAACGAGAACGATCTCCGCATCGTGCCGCTCGAAACCATTGACGAACAAATGAACGTCTTCTTGGAACTCTCCCGGGAAGACGCGATCGCTTTTCTCGAAGAAACCCTCGATGAGTTCGAACAGGATTTCCCCGGTCTTCAGAAAACGCTTCAGCTCTATGTCGATGGAGACATCGATGCTTTGAAACAATACCTTATCGATGAGTTCGCCCGCGTCGACCTTCCCGATCTTGACGACGCCCTCCTCTACCGGCGCAATGAACAAATGACCCAAAGGCTCCTGCCCTACCTCGAAAAAGGCGGAGCCTTCGCCGCCGTCGGCGCCGCCCACATGCCCGGGGAGAAAGGGATGGTCGCGCTTCTGGAGGAAGCCGGTTACGAGGTCACCCGCATTCTCTTCACGACACCGGTCACCGTCGAGTGAGGCTAGCGGGCCGTCCGTAACCCTCGGTCATTGCGAGGAGGAACGACGCGGCAATCCAGCCCGTCTCAAGTCATGTCATTGCGAGGAGGAACGACGCGGCAATCCAGCGCCTTGCAAACCCGATGTTTTGCATGGATGCGGTCCCCAAAAAAAAAGCGGAGCCGACGCCAGGTGCCGCTCCGCCGCGAACCCGCCGACGATTCTTCAGATGTCGAAATACATGTAGAATTCGTGCGGATGAGGGCGAACCCGCACCGCATCGTATTCACTCATCTTCATCTTGATGAAGTTATCAATGAAGTCTTGGGTAAAGACGTCCCCCTTCATCAGGAACTCGTGGTCGGCCTTCAAAGCCTCCACGGCTCCCCGGAGGGAATCCGGCACCGTCGGCACCGTCGCCAGCTCTTCCGGCGAGAGCTCATAGAGGTTCTTGTCGATCGCTTCACCCGGATCGATCTTGTTCTGAATGCCGTCGAGCCCGGCCATCATGATCGCCGAAAAAGCCAGGTACGGATTGGCGGAAGGATCGGGCGTCCGGTATTCAACCCGTTTTGCCTTCGGGCTGCTGCTGTAGGTCGGAATCCGGATCGACGCCGAGCGATTCCGGGCCGAGTACGCCAGGTTGACCGGAGCTTCGAACCCCGGGATCAAGCGCTTGTAACTGTTGTTGGTCGGATTGCATAGGGCGCAGAGGGCGGGCGCATGCTTGAGAATCCCCCCGATGTAATAAAGGCCCATCTCACTCATCCCGGCATAACCATCACCGGCGAAAAGCGGCTTCCCGTTTTTCCAGAGTGAGGAATGCACGTGCATCCCGGACCCGTTGTCCCCAAAGAGGGGCTTCGGCATGAAGGTCGCGGTCTTGCCATGCTTGTTCGCCACGTTCTTCACGATGTATTTGTAGAGACACATGGTGTCGCCCGTGCGCAGCAAGCTGTCGAAAACAATGTCGATCTCCGCCTGGCCGCCGCTCGCCACCTCGTGGTGCTCGCGCTCGATCTTGATTCCGAGGTCGATCATGGTCAGGATCATCTCGTTGCGCAGGTCGATCGATTTATCGGACGGCCCGACCGGCAAATATCCTTCCTTGTGACGGATTTTATAGCCTAGGTTGGGAAACTCATCCTTGCCCGTGTTCCAGATTCCTTCTTCGGAATCGACGGAATAGAAAGAGGAGTTGGCGGTGGTGTCGTAACGGACGTCGTCAAAGACGAAGAACTCGGCCTCCGGACCGAAATAGGCGACATCGGCGATTCCGGTCGACTTGAGATACGCCTCGGCCTTGATCGCCACCCCGCGCGGATCGCGCTCGTAGAGCTCCGTCGTCACGGGATCGACCACATCGCACGCCAGGCTCAACGTCGTGTAAGCGGAGAACGGGTCGATAAAAGCGGTGTTCGGATCGGGCTTCACCAGCATGTCGGAAGCGTCAATCGACCTCCACCCGCGGACACTGGAGCCATCAAAGCCCAGTCCCTCTTCAAACACCTCTTCCTTCAGTTCGGAAAGAGGAATGGAAAAATGCTGCCAGGAGCCGTGGATGTCACAGAACTTAAAATCAACGATCTTAACCTCCTTGCTCTTGGCGAACTCAATTACTTCTTTTGGTGTCTTTGGTGTCATACGAATTCCTAGCGGTTGAAAAATTTGCCCGTGGGCTTTTTTGCCGATGCAATCCCTCGATTACACAGGAAAATACCCCAATTGAAAAGTCAGGAATCTTCCGATTCGCCTTTCCGGTCGATTCCGAAGCTGGCCGCGGCCGCTCAGGTGATGTCTTTCACATCGCCCGCCTCTTCAAACCTTTTCACCGTTTTCATTCGACGCAAATCCGGCGAGGCCCGCGCCACGAAGTAAACCCAGGCCGTCACGATCCGGTCGTCGGCGCCCATGGCAAACCGTTCGACACGCCGCCGATAAAAGTGGGGATGCCCCTCAAAGCGGTCGAGCGTCTCCCATCCGCCCTGGGGAATTCGATAAATCTCCCCTTCGACCTGGAAACCTTCGCCGGGAGAGTCGAGCAAATACGGCAAATCGCTCACTACCAAAGGAAAACGAACCACCGAAATCGCCTCTCCCCGATACTCGCCCCCGACTTCGCGAATAACCCGATCGTTGCCGTATCCCCGCATTAGGGTTCCGTAAACGAAACAAAGATCGAGAACTTCGGTGGACATCATAGGTCGGTCGGCACTTTTTCGCATTCACGCCTGCGCGTTCGCGCTCGAACACGAACAAGCGGCGCCCCCACAAAAAGGAACGCCGCTCGTAAAACAAGGTAAAAAGACCTCTTGCTTACCCGGTCGGGACCGTGTTGATGGTCCGCAACACGCGGGCGCAGATTTGGTAAGGATCGCCCTGGGAATTCGGGCGACGGTCTTCCAAATAGCCTTTGTATCCGGCTTCGACGAAGCTGTGCGGCACCCGGATCGAAGCGCCGCGGTCGGCCACGCCCCAGGAGAATTTCTCGATCGACTGCGTTTCGTGGAGACCGGTCAGACGCATTTCATTGTCCGGACCGTAGGCCACGATGTGCTCGTCCTTGAACTTCTCGAACGCATCCATCAGCTTGAGGAAATACTCTTTCCCGCCGACTTCGCGCATGTATTTGGTCGAGAAATTGCAGTGCATGCCCGAACCGTTCCAGTCTCCGATGAACGGTTTGCAGTGCCATTCGACATCGACTTCGTATTTTTCGCAAAGACGCAGCAGGAGATAGCGGGCGATCCACATGTCATCGGCGCAAGCGCGGGATCCTTTTTCGAAGATCTGAAATTCCCACTGCCCTTTGGCCACCTCGGCGTTGATCCCCTCGTGGTTGATCCCCGCTTCCAGACACAGGTCGAGGTGCTCGTCCACGATCTTCCGGGCTATGCTGCCGACGTTGGTGTAGCCGACGCCGGTGTAATATTCGCCTTGGGGGCTCGGGAAGCCGAAATCGGCCGGCCATCCGAGCGGGCGCCGGTTTTGAAACAGGAAGTACTCCTGCTCGAGTCCGAACCAGGTGTCCGGATCGTCTTCGATCGTCGCCCGGTGGTTGCTCGGGTGAGGAGTAACGCCGTCCGGCATCATGACCTCGCACATGACGAGGAAGCCGTTTTTGCGTCCGGCATCCGGATAAAGCGATACCGGTTTCAACATGCAATCGGAGCTGTTGCCCTCGGCCTGTTTCGTCGAACTGCCGTCAAACCCCCACATGGGGCAGTCATCGAGCGACTTCGGTGCTTCCGACGCGATGCGCGTCTTGCCACGGAGATTTGGCACGGGCGTGTAGCCATCGAGCCAAATGTATTCAAGCTTGTATTTAGCCATAATAATTTGGATTGATCGTCAGTTGTCGAGGTTTACAGGCCGGAAAGACTGCCTTCCCCGAAAGGAAAGACATCACCGACCAAACTCGGGTTTTCTTCAAGCAGAAATTGGGCCAACTGGCAATCTCGCGCAATTCTGTGTTTTTTTTGACATCAGGATGGCCAATAACGGATCTGTCGCCCAATTTTAACCAACCATGAAGGAGATCAAGGACACTCTTCAAGCGACAGTCCACATCGGCTACGACGGACGCGTTCACAAAACCTACAACGGGACGATGGCACGGGAGCGTTTCGAAAATGAGGTTCGCGTTCTCCGTTACCTCGAGGAAAAGGGCTGCACATTCGTCCCGCGCCTGCTGGACGTGAATGAAGAGAAACCGGGCATTATCACCACGAACTGCGGCCAAATCGTCAGCCGAATCAGCAAGGACAAACTCGAATCACTCTTCCAGGAACTGGAGTCCTACGGAGTGCGACACGAGGACGCCTTCGCCCGAAACGTCACCTACAGCGCCCAGTTGGGCCGCTTTTGCCTGATCGATTTCGAATTCGCCACCATCCTCGAAACGAACCAGGGCCTCACGCTGGATCATCCCGGATTTAAGAATCGCCATGAACTCAAATAACGACCCCGACACAACCCCCGCTCTTCGATGGTCCGGCTGCACCCATGTCGGACGCGTGCGGAAAAACAACGAGGACGCTTTCCTCGCCCTGACTTTCGATCACCAAATGGTCCGCTTCCTCGGAAAAACCGGAGACGCCTCCCTCGAAATGGGGGATTTCGTCTTTGCCGTCAGCGATGGCATGGGCGGGGCCAACGCGGGCGAGTTCGCAAGCAAGATCGCCGTGGATAAGATCACCGAACTGCTTCCGCGCAGCTTTCGGCTTTCCGCCATGGGTCTCAACTCCGGAGGACACGAACTCCTGGGGGAGATTTTCTCCCGCACCCACGATTCCATTGAAGGCATGGGCTTTCATTACGAGGAGTGTCGGGGAATGGGCGCAACGCTCAGCCTTTGCTGGTTCACCCCCGGCACCGCCGTCTTCGCGCACATCGGCGACAGCCGGATCTATCATTTACCCGCCGATGGCGGAATCCAACAGGTGTCAAAGGACCACAGCCATGTCGCCTGGCTGGTTGAAACCGGACGCATCTCTCCCGCACAGGCCCGCGTCCATCCTCGCAAAAATCTGTTGAACAGAGCTCTCGGCGCCGGTTTCAAAAACGCCGAACCTCAACTCGGCACGGTCAAATACGACATCGGCGACCGTTTTCTCCTTTGCACGGACGGCGTGTACGAAAGCGCCGGACCGGCCGGACTCGAAGAGCTGATCCGGAACCCCCGACCGCACGAAACCGAAACTCCGGCCGGGCAGAGAATCGTCGATGACGCCGTCCGCGCCTCCGGCCGCGACAATTGCACCGCGATCGTCGTGGATGTGGTTTGACCGCCCCGGCATTCTCCCGAGTTTCCAAACAGAAGACTCCGACCTGCGCCAGCAAGGGCGTGAGGAAGCATCCGCTCTTCGGTAAGAGTGCAGGCTTCAGCCTGTCCGTTCGATTCAACGAAACGCGCTGAAGCGCGCACTCTAACCCAGGGAGCTCCGCTTCCACAGAAGCCCCCGACCTTCGTTGCCAAGGGAACGACCTGCAGTGAAACTTCTCATCTTCGCAGACGCAGCCAGTAAGGGCGGGAGGAAGCATCCGCTCTTCGGTAAGAGTGCAGGCTTCAGCCTGTCCGTTCGATTCAACGAAACGCGCTGAAGCGCGCACTCTAACCGAGGGAGCTCCGCTTCCACAGAAGCCCACGACCTTCGCTGCCAAGGGAACGACCTGCAGTGAAACTTCTCATCTTCGCAGACGCAGCCAGCAAGGGCG
>LFIK01002906.1_pt1 | contig 13920 bp, 25 predicted proteins | sample 643401 | NCBI WGS metagenome assembly LFIK01 (sample SAMN03777447, study PRJNA286221) | soda lake metagenome | biome: soda lake; feature: Kulunda steppe; material: water; isolation source: sample T5-Br brine of Lake Tanatar-5 | place: Russia: Kulunda steppe | collected 2010-07 | reverse complement strand
TGATTCCTATCGTTTTATTTCAAAGCTTATGGATGTTTATATGATGGCTGGTGTTCACCAGCAACCTGATCAGTCAAACTACCTGGCTGAAGGTCAAACTTAAACTTGTAAACTTGTAAACTTGTAGGGAAGGTTCCGCAGCAGGCGCCTTCACATCTGACATCCAGGGCATACCCCAGGACCGCCCATGGTGCTATCCTTCTCTCTTCATGCGCGACACCAAAGGTCTGGCCTTGTACGTGCATGAGTGCCTGGAATGCTGTGCCTTCTAGTAGAATCTAGTAGTAGATTTCAGGACACAACCTAGCTTGCCTTTTTCGGTTTAAATTGCAGGCCTCTTTGGCTTCAGCTAAGCTGCCCTCGTTTGGCAGGTACAGCTTTGTGACCTAACCTAACCTAGATTTCAGGACACTACCTAGCTTGCCTTTTTTTGGTTTCAGTTGCGGGCTCGTGTGGCTTCAGCTAAGCTGCCCTCGTTCGGCAGGTACAGCTGTGTAACCTAACCTTGACTGAAGGCCTTTTTCTTGAAACCCTAACCTAACCTTCATGTGCGACTGTTGTGCAAGTGCTTGTGATTTTGGGATTTTGCTTTAGCGGATCCAGCTCCATAACCCTAACCTTTTGCCAATCAGGCTCGTGGCATGACCATGTTATCAGGCGTGACATGGCCCATGCGACATTGGGCTTTCAAAGGGCTAGTGGACATTCTGAGCTTATGTGCCAACACACACTTCGAATTGCGAAGCTTTCCGTGGATTCGTAAGTTTACATGGAGGGAAAATAAGCTTGGTTGCAGAAATACTAGCTAGTCGAGACAATAAAAGAAGCAAAGCCTTTTTACCAACACATCAGGCTCCCATGCAAGCACGGAGAATGCCAATCCAAACCAAGACAGAAGCTGGCCAACAGTCCCAGACAAAGAACCCAGCCCTGACTGTGAACAAATTAAGCAAATGGCTTTGCAAAAAGCTTAGTACGCACCAGGCTTGTGCCACCTTGAGCACGCAGATATCACGTGTATCAATCCATATCGTGGAAGACACATGTAACAGAGGGTTGCAACCAGACACCATGAGCCCTAATGATATCATGCCTTAGTGGCAGGCTGCTCCTCCTTTTTAGATCCTCCTGACACCAGCCAGTAGATGCTGGAGTAGAATCCAATCGTCCACCATGCCAACTACAGGAAATGAAATACAGGTATGGAAGGGAACAAAAAGGAATGCTCCTGATTGACCATCATTGCAGCATGGCAGACATTAGGAGGAGGGCGCATCAAAGGAGTGTGCAATCAATGCACCAGCGGATAAGCATGCGCAATAGGCAGAACCAATTGCATTTGATTCGTGCTCATGACTGCATTTGTCCAGGTTCTGGGGGACGGACTGCAAATGCAAGTTGACATCACATGGGCTCACAATGAATTCTCCTTGGCTCAATCGCCATGTGTGTGCTCAGTGCAATGGAATTTACTATCAGGGCAGGGTGTCTCAATATAGGCTGCAACCTTAGCAGACACCGCTGAATAGCTGCTTTCACTGTGGCCTCTAGGACCTAAACAATTACCTACGGCAACAGCTGCTATCTTTAGTACCTAGTACCTCTAGCACTAGATTCTGGATGCTAGTAACAGTAATACTCGGCCTTTTTCTCATTGCACACTGCAACACTTGTGCCTTTTTGCTCATGCCAGAGGATAGCACTGACCCACTCTCAGGAGCAGCATAACTTACATGGTGCTTCTGCCAAACGTTTGGATCTTGAGGAGCATCCCACCAGTTGACCCTGCAAGGTAGAATGAGGATCCATGTATTGATTGTATGTATTGATTGTATGTCTGCTTGTATTAATTGTATGTCCCACCAGTTGACCCTGCAAGGTAGAATGAGGATCCATGTATTGATTGTATGTAATGATTGTATGTTTGCTTGTATTGATTGTATGTCTGCTTGTACTTAAACTTGTAAACTTGTAAACTTGTAATGTACATCATAAGGTACAACAGTCACACTTACACAATCCTTTTTCCCGACATGAAAAAGCAAAGCTCTATGCATCAGGTTGGCTGTCTGGCCATGTCCAGAAGATTGGCTGAAAAACCACATCCAACTTTTCGAGCATGGACACATTCCAGTCCTCCTCTGAAACTAGCCCCGCAACTTATGCTGTTTGTCTGTACTTTCACACCCACACCGCCCCTGAGCACACAGTCAAAGAATAGGTCAACATCTTGAATATCCATGAGTTGAATCGCAGGCCTAGCTTAAAAGGGTTAAGGAAGCAAGGGGCTTCCATTCTCGAAATGTGTTAACGAGATAGTCCAATGCTTATGCTCCAGCTCATGCTCTTGTTTAGCTGGGAAAGCCCGTCCAGCTTCATCAAAAGTGATATGATGCAACTCTGAGTTTGAAAGCAACCTAGGAGTTACGGATCCGGCAGCACAACAAGGGTAATCAGGCACCAGAGGAACAGGGGGAAGAATCAAGGAGACCTGAGACATGAGGGTCCACTTCCCTGTACATCATGATGCACACTATTTATGCATCAGTACTCTTTTGATTGTGTTGTCAGAATGCAGCTTGAGGGACTGTGCTTGAGTTCTGTGACGCATGCCAAGCTGAAGATGCATGCTCAAGCTCAAGCGTGCTTTGGTCTGGCAACAGCTGGATGAAGAGCTTGAATCATATCAAACAGAACTGACCGGACCGAGCCTGTCCTGAAATCATGCACACTCCTCTTGGGGACGACATGCTTGGGAGAACTCTCGTGCTCTTGCCGGGACGATTGATGAGCAAACTTACGCACCTGTGCACACCAGGCTCATCATCTCCACTCATGAAGCGCTTCTGCTGCACGTCCCTCCTCAGCATGCCGCGCGTCTCACGCGCGATCGGCGTCCTGAGGGCTCGGATAGCTTGCATTGTGCCTGATTAATCAGCAAAAAGTATTTTAAACTGAAGTATCAACGTTGTCGCGAGAAAACAACAGTTTCGTTCAATTCCACGTTACTATGATTATTATTTATATTACTAAGATTTACTTCCCTTAGCTCACAAAAATATCAGAATGCTTTCTGGACAATGTTCGTCCTTCAAGATGAATGAAATATTTTCCACTATTTTGTGGAACCCGGTGCCGTACAATCCACTCATCTCTTTCCACAGAAAGTGCTACTGCTATCTTTATGCTCCTCCCCAATCGGAAGCGCCAGAATGCAGTTGCTTACATGCAAATTTTAAGGGACACATCCAGAGCACTATCTTTGGTGAACGAACACACTTTTCAGTACCCCACAGATACCCTTTTAAAACAAAAGCTCACTCTTTGCTTCAAGACCTCGACCAGTCTTCAATGCCCCCTCTGTCATCACTCAGACACTGCCCTATATCAGGTTGTCAACACCAGATGATCTCTGGTATGATTACTGAGCGCCACAACATCGCATGTTGACTTATCATGAAAGCTATAGAAGCAGGCTCCTTGGGGGGGTGTTTTGTTCAAATGGATATTGGCAGCAAAGAACGCTCAGCCTTAAAAAACCTACAAATCCCTGTAGGATCTACCGACCGAACCGTCCCAGAATGGCTCTTCCCTCGCCAGTTTCCTTCTGAGCAAAGACTTACTACTAGCCGCCCGGATGCTATACTAGTAACTGAAATGCCTACTAAAAAAGCACAAAGTTTTAATCCGGATAAATTCTTTCATAATTGTTCTTTCTCTCGTAGATTGAGACGCTTTGTCAGGGTCAGATACCGTATGGTGAGGTCCATATGGTGCATGCAGAACCATAGATAGGGCCAGTGATTCTTACCTTCGTGGCAGCCGACATTCTTGGAAATGTCACAGATCAGTCCCGGGATCGTCACTGTAGTGGCCGCTGCAGCAAGGTCTAGGATAGTATGGTAGCAGTGAGACCTGATGTCTCAACATAGCGGTACATAACTGTTGTTTAACCATCGCACTTCCTGCCCCCTCCCCTTGAGTTTATTATTGTGCATGCGCTTGCAATTGACAGAAAAACAGGCACACATGCCCCTAACCATATGGATTTGCCAAGTCAACTTCTGCCATGCCTATGGAACATCAGGTCTACGGATGCCCTGGACATGTCCAAATGGACGCCAGCATCACCAAAAACTATGCCAGTCCATTTCAGACATCATGGACTACTTTTTGGCCAGCGCCGGCGATGACAGGCCGGTTAAATCTAACTTACAAAATTGCAATTGGACGTAAACGCATGTCTTTAATGAAGATGTCAAAAGCAACATTGTTAAAGCATAAGCCTAGCACATGCAAAGCTATAAATGAGAATATTCACTAACAGGGCATGAAGAAGAATGATAACACCAGAGAACACCATAAAACATAAAAATGAAAAGATCAGCCCTTCTTTCTCTTGCTTCTTTCGAAGTCCTTCATCATTTGTCTCTTTTGCTGAATGGTGATATCCGTGACGGGCACCTCTAAATGCTGTGCGATGGCTTGTTGAACGCGCTGCACACGGACAGTAATTCAGACGCAACCATGAATCAAGCTAAAGCTGAGGTTCTTGTACATCATGTCACAACTTCGCTTGCTTCCAATGCTTCCAATTGCTTTATGATATGACATGGTCTTTGTGGTGTTTTGCTTTTGTTTCTACGTGATCTGCACGTTTATCTAAGTGATCAGGCAAGAGCTGACGCGGCAACTGGATGGATTGTCGTACTCAAGATCATGAATTGAGCCATGTAAATGCCAGCTCAATGTGGATAATGCTGTCATCTTCTGGCCACAACCAGCTAACTTTTTCAGCATTAGATCATTTGTCTTAGCCCACTGGCAGTTGCTCACCTTCACAAAGGCACCTCGCCCTTCGCCATGGTGTATGCCTCCATCGCCCTCACCCTGAACCATGGCTGGAAGTATTACTGCCTCAATGTGGACTTGAGGGCAGAAACTGTGAGCAGAAAAAGCAGCAAGAGAAGTAAGTAAAACTGACAGCACGTCTGCTCTCCTCTGGAGATTTGCTTTTGAGTGGCATGCACACGTGCGCATGTATCTTCACACAAATGCATGCAAGATACCTCAGCTCTTTAAAGTTGGATCAGATGTGCACTCTGTTCAGGGCTCATGCCCAGCTCTTTCTCTAACTTTTTTGTCCTGAAAGAACTGCATGGTTTAATAACTTGCAATCTTAGTCAATGCCCACCTGTAAAGGAACAGGTTTTGGGCAAAGCTGGAGGTCAAGGTGTGTGTGCGCAACCCCCAAGGCGTGTGGGTGCGAAGCGCCACTGGAACGACTGGTGTGCCTGGTGGAGAGAACTTAGTGAACCCGCGGCTAAACTGCAGCATGCCGGAGCCATTTGTAAGGCCACCTGCAGTGCAAGTGCATAGCATTCATTTTAAACACTGCTGACTAAAGCACAGGGCAGATCAAGTGGATTTCCATCGCAACACGGTATATCTATCACGGTACTTAACTAGGAGCAATGGAGAAGGAAACTGTGATGTCAGCCTGTGTAGTTCAGCGGGTGGTCAGCCCCTAGGTATGTGTACGTGTGTGCGTGCGTGTGCATGTGCGTGCATGTGTGCGCTACTTAGTGCAGGTTGACATCTGCCTTAGTACAGGCTAGATACAGCAGAGCGAACCCTGTCCATCTTGCACAATTGCATGCAAACTTGGTGTATAAAGACTGGGGGTCGGCGCTGTCATATATAACGTTATGTTATACAATGTTATATAATGTTATTAAACGTTATAGGTTTTTTGAAACATAACAGGGCCAATTTCTGGCCCAATTCGCCCTTAGGCACCCCCTGCACCCCCGATCTTTTTCACAAGCAATTCGTTTACATACAAGCATAGCAGATACAGTAGGAGGGGATCAATATTGGATGGAATTGGCCGAGGATGGTACACAAGTTGTGTAACACAACCCTAAGTGCAAGGGCACATGCACAAGAAGGCTGAAGAGGTGTTCAGGAAGCTAACATCAGGCAAGCCTACGCAGTGGGAGGCAGTGTTTAAAACAGTGATAAAGCCAGTGTGAAGGACTATGTGTGCTGGAGTGCAAGAGGTGCAAGGCCGATGTCAGCCCCACCAACCCCTCCCAGGCAGCTCGACGCCGCAAGTGCAGCAGCAGCAGCACTGGCAGCAGCCGGCGTGCAGCAAAGCAGCCCTCAAAAACACAACCCAACGGGCAGATTGACACCCTGACCTCCCTGCTACCGTGAAGAAGCATGCTGTCAGCGCTTTTTCAGACCGTAGAAGCAAGCACCACATCCAAGCACATGTTGAAGTGTTTGTGCTTGACCCAACCAATTCATCATTGAGGAGGGTAAGTCAATTGCTCGCATAAATGTCCAGGCTTTGCGCTTAGTAATAATTTCTGAAGAAGGCATTATCATGCTTGATTTGGATGGGATGGCAGCTTATTTCAGTGTTCCAGATGGCTTCCAGAACGCCAGTAAACCACTTTGACATTTCCATAACTTCCTGCTCCCATGTGATTGCACACATGCAGGTAATGTCTGCACACTCTACGGCAAGCTGAGATGTAAGATGGCACAAGGAGGAGGTGCTCATGCTCGAAGTTTGCCTGAACAGAAGCAGGGGTGATAGCAGCATGATAGCAGCAGTCAGCAAGGAGCTCATGGAGCTGGACATGGGTGATTAGCATGAATTAGCGAACGTAGCCCGCCACCTCGTAAAGTGTGACTACTTGGCAGACCCCGTCAAGCTACAGATCATCACCCCCATTAAGCCTGGCTTCTTGCGCAACTTCTGGCTGACCAAGGCCAACAAGTTGTTCCCCCACCTGGCAGTGGCTGCCAACAAGCTTCTCTAAGCCCATGCCACATCTTGCGCAGCTGTAGGATCAGGCTTGAAGCAGTGGGCAACTTGAACGACCTTGAACGATAGCACTGGGGCAATAGAGAGTGCCATGGGGAGTGCCCAGCCAGATACGATTTAACATTATATTCTGACCTCCTAGCTGGCAGCTCACGACTGAATTATTCTTTTGACTTGCCATTTTGCAAAGAAGCAGCATTCAGCCTGCCCCACCCATCTTAAACATTTGGAGGTGAAAGTCATTGCCCTTAAGGGTGCACTGAGATCTATAACAGATCTGTATTACCATCTATAACGTTATATTGTTATTAACGTATAACGTTATAGAATTTCTCATATGACATTACATGCCGACCCCTTATAAAGACCAGCTAGGGAACGACAAATCCCTGTCATTCTAATGCTTCAAGTCGCAGAGTTTCTCAACGGTAGCTCAATGTTCATCACCTTCTGGGAACAGGTGTACAGGGGAAGAAGTGGGCTTTTTAGCAGACTCAGCAATGGCCTCGTAGGTGTCCAACACAGCTGGCCGCAGCTGCGCGCAAAGGTCAACTTCAAGGGTCAAGAACCAGCAGTCTCTAGAAGCTCGCTGGATCGGAGCAGGCAACGCTATCGCAGACTTGGTGCTCAGCATGCATGGAATGATTTTTCTTCCATTTCAGAAAATCACACACATCATGTGCGCATGGATGTCTGTTGAGGACATATTTTACGAGGTGAAGGAAGCAATGAGGCGGATGGAGATTGCTTAGGCCTGCTTGCTCACATACTTGCTACTGACTCAACCCTTACTTGTCGCCCAACACAGCTGAAATCACACAAAGCCGCTTTCCTGGGTCTTACCGATTCAATTCAAGAGAGTCAAATGTTAGCTGGACCATGTTGGTTTATGGAAGTGATCATGCGACTCGAGCAGCCTGATCAAAAGGCCCTCTGACAGAGTCTGAGCAAAAGGCAAGGTTTCTCACCATGACAGGCAGGTGCTTGGTGTTCATAGCCCTGGCAGGGATGGCTGGCGTGATCAAGTGAATGTACCTGCAAGCTCAAAATGCAGAGGTTGGCTGTTGTAATGAAATGAGGAAGAAGCGCTCAAGAAGCAGCAGGATTCATATGCAGTGCTTCAGTGTAGTGCAATGCCAGTAAATGGCTGATTGGCCAATGCCTAGTCAACACCAGCCCTTGTGCACAAGTATACCTGGATTAAACAGCCATACATTTTTGACGGTGGCATCTGAGGCTCCAAAGAGCTTTCTTACAGCATGTACGCAGCACAGAATTACCCAACCCATTATCTGTCCCTTGTGGCTCTAAGTTCCTTCTTTTAGGCAACTATGTGAGTTGCAAATCTGAAAGGCCATGCCCTGTCGGTGATTACGGTATGGCCCTCTGCCCACAGCAGATCACCTAGATCACTAAATCTAGCGTCTTGGTGTCCTACTGGAAGATCATTGCAAGGACTTGCAACAGCACTTAAAGGTTGGACGGCTCTCTACCTTTAGTCCATTTATGCGCTTAACCATGCCAACGTGAATCAAGGATTGATGCAGCCAGAGCTGACAGATCGGTTGCCCACTAAAGATTAAAAGACTGGCGAATTTCCATGAGGCACCGTTCCTAAGAAGGCTGTACCTCTGGGGGAGCGTGAAGAGGGCCATGAGGTCTCCGCAGGCAGTATGGTTGGACACCATCACATGAAACCCCTGCACAAAATCATTAACTCATCAACATAAGGCAAAATTTCATGACTGAGTGCAAATGCAGCAGCTGCCCCAAGCTGCCTCTTTGTTGTCTGGAGGCAGACGTGCTCGGCATTGAGGCTGATAAAGTACGCGATGACTTGGGTGCCCGCTCGTGCATAAACATAGCTGCTCACCTCTGGGAGAAGATGTAAGTTGTGCCAAGTGACCTTGACTCCTAGCAGCGTAAGGTAGGCTTCTACCTGTGCCCGCAGAGAAGGACAGGTGCTGAGTGACTGCGCATGCTTGCATGTGCAAGGATCGGCGGGGTGCCTCCTTGTAACAGGGGGAATTCCTGGATTCCTATGGAGGAGTCCTCACTCACCACTCGTTTATTCTTGAAGACAGGGAGGTCGAGCGCGATGCACGCGATCCAGAGCAGCATCCTCCCCATTGCGACAGCGACCCCAATTGGACACCACGCAGCAAAGGAGGGGGAGAACTCGGGCAGATGCTCAAGATCAAACAAATTGGGTTGTTGCTGATGGGATGGCTGCTCCTGAAGCTCAGCACTATGAGCAGGGTACTGGTGCTGAGCTGTGGGCGAGGACGGCCGCGGAATGCGCTGAGTTGGCAACTGTCTTTTGCTGGGTGCTGCTTCACTTTCCAGGCGCTCATCAAGGACCCTGACCGCTGCTGCCCTCCTTATCCTCCTTCTTTGAAGCACTGGACTGCGGCTCTGGCTTGCCGGGGCAGTAGCTTGCAAGCATGAGGGAGGGGAGGGGGTGTGGGAGAGGAGGAGGCGTAGGTCCCTGGAGGACAGCAGCATGCTAAACTACAACTTGCTTATGTTGATAAGCTGTGTGTTTATCAGGGAGTGGGAGATAAGGTTTTGGGAAGAATTGATCGATTGATAAATTGTAAAAATATGCAGTGTATATTTCACTTGCAACCTGTGCAAGCCCCTCATCATGGTGGTGCGGGCTGCTCGAGGACCGGCATGCAAGTAGTGCTGCCAGCAGTGCACAGGTAGACAGCGGGCTGCTATATATTGGATGCGAACAGTTTCATTGCTGTTCCCAACCCCGCATCTCGAAAGGTTGCCTGTGACCTCCCTGCCATCTGCCCGACAGGACACCAAACAGTCCCCATGTCTTGACGAGTGCATCAACGTCATGCTCGACTTTGATGACGAGTGACCTTTGCTGCTCACCATTCCGGAGTTCGGGGACAAACACCAAGTCGTCTCGGAGAGTCCTGACTAGGGCCGCTGACAGCCTTGCCTCTGGCAGTCCAGCAGCTGGGGAGGTCACCAAGCTCTCGGCACTCCAGCCCTCTCCCCTCATTAATGAACAGGTAGCCCTCAGGCAGCCCTCAGGCTAGGTCTTCTCGCCAATTTCCTCTCCCAACTGTCTCTCCTGCGCATGTAGGCATGCTTGAGCTCCATCCTCCTCCAAGTGCTCCATGCATGACCAAAAGATGCTGCTTGCGCCGTTGTTTGAGCGCATTCCGAGCCCTCCTGCGTCGTCACATGTTGCATAAAGTGTGCATTTTTGCCACTTTTGCATCAAGGATTGGAATCCAAGTATTCTGGCATAATGCTCTTACATGTGCATGTGCCCACTTGCTCTCTGCGCAACATGCACCCTCAGGGCCTGATCAACCCGACCGTCCCAGGCGGCGAGGAGCAGACCTTCAAGGCCTTTGTGTTCGCCATCTTCGACTCGCACATGAAGATCCAGTACACAGGGTTCTCCAGCGATCTGAGGAACAGCTTGCGCACCTTGATCGGGCGCCGGCCCGACAAGGCCCACTACTATAAGTGAGTGCTGGCAGGTTAAGACCCTGAGCACGGCCGCCCCTTGCGCCGGCCTGGCTGCCTGGGTGATCTAAGCTGCTTATTGCTGAGCTGCATGACAGTCTCCGTTGTTGCGCTATGTGTTGGTCAGGCGTTGCTCCAGCTGTATCCCGTACGACGCGCTGGGCACCCAGGCCTGGATGCTGCATGCTGATCAGGTCCTTAGAAATGCTTGTGTCGTGTCACACCACCCATGTATACCCCGGGCTCCCAGATCGCAGCTTCAACCCAGGCCTGTGACTCTCCAGATGTGGCAGCCAGCCTCAAGTGCTCAACTCATGCCTCATGTTCGTGTGTGTGTGTCTGTGTGCATTTGCAGGGCCATTGGCCTGCCTGAGCTGGACCAAGAGCGGATGCTGCATATTAGGAACGCATGGTTTGAGCAGATGGGCGGCCCGCCTGTGGGCAACAAGCGTGAGTGCGTTGGCGCGCGTGACGTGCGGAGGCCTGGTTGTCAGTGACAGGCACCTATGTGCATCCCTGGCAAAGCACGCGTGTTGCTAGCGGCGGCCTTCTTGGCCTTTGCTTTGTAGAAGCTGAGGTCGAGGCAGCAGGGCCCGGGGCTCTTGCTTTGAGGAGGCTGCTCCTGGGCATGCGCGTGCTTCTGCTCTTGAGCGGGCAGGGCATGATGGGACCTTGGCAGTAGGCATCCTGACTCCTTGTGTGCTTCAGGCCATGCACACACACAGGGCATGATGGGACCTTGGCAGTAGGCATCCTGACTTCTTGTGTGCTTCAGGCCGTGCACACACACAGGGGCTGCCCTCCTTGGGCAGGGAGGCTGGTGCGCCCCCTTGCCCCGGAGGCGCGCACAACCCGCCCCAGTTTCCCACACCTTTTCCATGGAGCATGCGCCCTGACATTGGCGACGTGGATCCTGTGCGCTTGTGGCGCGCACTGTTCACCTCCCTCAGTGTAGGGAGCACCCGCTGCGCAGGCAGCAGAATCCTTGCATGCCTGCCCGCACCAGCCTGAGCGCGCGCACACCAGCAGCCATGCCCATGCCCGTGTGCCATCGCACGATCTACACCACGTGCATGCAGTGGCTCTGGAGCGCAACATGTGGCAGCAGCCAGTGGACGCGGGCGCCATCAGCGCGCGCGGGAAGCGCGGCGCGGCAGAGGAGCAGTGCCGGCAGCTGCAGGACCAGCTGCGGCAGATGGGTTGCACTGAGGAGTTCACGCCCAATGAGGCGCTGCTGGATGATGGCATGGTGCGTGGCGGGTGCGCGCAGGGGCGTGGGGCGCCTTGGATTCCAGGAGGCGGAGCGGATTGCATGTGCGAATGTGTGTACCTGTGCGCGTATGCGTGTGCGCGTGCGCATGAGTGTGTGGGCGTGTGCCGTGGACCTCCAACACAAAGTGTTTAAAGGCAGGCATCATATTTGCTAGGATGCTTAAGCGGCAGTGTGCAAAAGACTGCGAGTGTATGCTGCTTGTGTGTTTTGGATGAATGTCCACACCCATGGGTGTGCATGCGCGCATGCATCAAAATTGGCACGTGTGCATGTGGGCGGCCAAGGGCATGATGCATCAGGAGCCCGATGCTCCTGGACTGCACGTGGCGCTGCTGGAGGGCTTCCTGCCTGCGGGCGCTCGTGCCACGCTCGGCATGCAGCATCTGACCCAGCTAGTGAGCGCCCCTCATGGCGCGTGTGGCCCTGCAGGTGGATTTCCCTGATTAATTTCCTTTCGGTGGAAATCCTTGTTGTGGAGTTGCCGCTCCTATTGCGCGTGGCCCTCCAGGTGGTATTCTTTGGTGGAACTCCCAAGTGGACTTCCAAAATGGACTGCAGTGCTAGATTGGCTGCTCCTGGCTTGCGCGCGGCCCTGCAGGTGGACTTCCTGCCAGTGGGGGGCATCAGCGAGGAGACGACCAACGCCCTTAAGGCGTCCAAGCAGGAAGCCAAGAAGCGCACACGCAAGGCCAGGGCCTGCATTGACGGCGTGGACCAATCGTTCGAGGTGCGGGCCTGGTGGTGCAGGGCAACAACCGCCGCTGCTTGAGGTGTGGCCTGGTGTGCGCTGAGGGTGGCCTGCTTTGCAGCAGCACGAGGTGTGTGGGCCACCGCTGTTTGAGGTGCAGCTGTGTGTGGGCTCAGGTGTGGGCTCCTTTGCAGCCGGTGGAGGTGTGCAGGCCACAGTTGTTTGAGGTGCCGCAGTGTGCGGGCTCTACTCTAAGTGTGGCCTACTTCGCAGCTGTTGGAGGTGCATGGGCCACCGTTGTTTTGAGATGTGGCTTCCATTGGCGCGGCATGGACCAGCACTTTGAGGCGTGTAGGCCTGGTGAGCGCCTGAAGCCTGGGGCGTGTGACGAGTCCATGGCCAGGTGACGAGTCCATGGCCAGGTGACGAGTCCATGGCCAGGCGACGAGGCCTGGCCAAGCCGTTTGCCGGTGGAGCCAGTTGTCGCGAGGCGAGGTTAGCGAGGTGCAGAGCCACGCGGCGCGAGCTTTCCACACCTTTGACCATATCCTGCTGTGCACCTGTGGCCATCCTGCTGTGTGCATGGCTTCTTTAAGGGCCGAGGATCGCGCGCATGGCGAGGACTGGCTGGGTGGAGTATGTGCATGGCAAGCGGGTGCACGTGCACGTTGCTCTGCTTGAAGTCATGCGCACATGTGCGCACACACTCACATGCATACGTGCTTAACCCCATGCACGTATCAGTGCAATAGTCCTGCACCGTGGCAGTCATGCGCCGTGGCATGGTTTAGGTTTGGCCGGCGTGCGCGACGCTGGCCAGGTGCTGCTGGCCAAGGAAGTGCAGCTCTTGAACATGAGCAGCCAATGGACGGCTCGCCCTGCCCACCCACACGCAACGCCTTGCTGCCACTCTGAACCACAGGTGCGCTACGATTCCATCCTGAAGACCAATGGCGGCTTCATGGTTGACGTGGCGGTCAACATCGACAACCGGTCAACACGCCACCGCGTGGTCGTTGGTGGGTGAGGCTGATAGCATGCGGCCCCTGCTGCTTAAGCCGTCTCCTCCCTGCGTGCGGCAGCTGTGCCAACCCGCTGCACTGTGTGGCTTGCAACACGCCCACACCGTGCCAGCCCACACCGTGCAACACCCACACCGTGCAACACCCACACCGTGCCAGCCCACACCGTGCAACACCCACACCGTGCCAGCCCACACCGTGCCAGCCTCCTCGCCTCCTTGTGCGCCGTCCCATCCCTCGGCGTCCTTGCCTTGTGCTGTGGCGCCTGTGGGACTTCTGTGCTGTGGCGGCTGTGGGACTTCTCACCTCCCTGTGTGCCGTCCCATCCCACGGCGCCCCTGTGAGAGGCTGGATCTGTGATAAGGGCAGTGTGCTGGACAGAGGTCTCACAACCCCATCCTTCAGCGTCCTTGCCCTCTGTGCTGTGGCGGCTGCGGGACCTGTGGCAGCCACAGCAGGACACACGTCGCCCTGACAAGCAGGACGCGCCACCCTGACAAGCGCCTGACAGCCCTGCCCTTCCCCTCCTTCTGGTGACCATCATCATTTGGAGGGGAAGCCCTTCCTCATGTCTTCACGGGAGCGGCAGCGCCCCCTTTCG
>LFIK01002905.1_pt1 | contig 13921 bp, 12 predicted proteins | sample 643401 | NCBI WGS metagenome assembly LFIK01 (sample SAMN03777447, study PRJNA286221) | soda lake metagenome | biome: soda lake; feature: Kulunda steppe; material: water; isolation source: sample T5-Br brine of Lake Tanatar-5 | place: Russia: Kulunda steppe | collected 2010-07 | reverse complement strand
GCCGCGGCCGCAAGCGGTCACTCGGCCGGCGCGATCAGCCCGGCCTCGTCGTTGCGCACATTGCCCACCCGCGCAGCGACGGGGTGATGCGCGCGCGCCGTCGGCGCCAGCCGCGCGACCTCGGCGAGATCCGCGCCGCCGAGCCAGCCCGCCACGGCCTCGGGCGCGAGGATCACCGGCATCCGGTGATGAATGGCGGCGACATCGCCCTCGGCGGGCTCGGTTAGCACCGCGCAGGTGACCCCCTCGAAATCGGCCAGCGCGACGCGCGTCATCAGCCCCGCCATCACGAAGCCGGGCGCGTTGCCCGCCGGATGCATGAAGAAGGGCTGTTTAATGTCGCCGTCGCGCTTCCACTCAAAGTAGCCGCGTGCGAGCACGAGACAGCGGCCACGGCGCCAGGCGTCGCGAAAGGCGGGCTTGCGCGCGGCGTCCTCGGCGCGGGCGTTGAAGGTCGAAAAGCGCATCTCCGACAGCGCCCCGCGATGCCAGTGCGGCACCAACCCCCAGCGCGCGAAGGCGCCCTGCAGCGCGTCTCCGTCGCGATGCACGATCGGCACCTCGCGCGTCGGCGGAACATTGTAGCGCGCCGGGATCGGACGGTCGGCCGGGCGGATGGCGAGCCAGGCGTCGAAATCCTCCCAGCTCATGTCGCCGATCGCGATGCGCCCGCACATCGCTCAGCGCCGCCCCTCGCGCAGCCACGCCGCGAGCGCCAGCGTCGCCGCCAGCAGGAGCCACACCCAGGCCGGCAGGAGCGGCCCGCGCGACAGGTCGGTCGTCAGATAGGCCTCGCGCGGCGTCAGTCCCATCCAGCCGCGCCCGGCGGCCGCGCGGCCCTCGCGCACGTCGCGAATATCGGGCAGGCCGTCCTCGACGCGGAAGATCCCGCCGCGCGTCGCCTCGACATGCCGTGCCAGCCCGTCGCCGGTGGCGATGGTCTGCTCGAACTCGCGCGGCGCGGCGGGGCCGACGGCGACGACCGCCTCGCGCGCGCCGTCATCGAGCCGGTAAAGGCCGATATCGTCCGCCTCCCACTCCGCGGTGAAACGCCCCGGCGCCGTCTCCTCGAGCGCGAGCTCGATGGTCTCGCCGTCGGGGGCCTCGACGGTGACGGGGGCGGCACTGTCCTCGAGCGTGCGGCGCGTGACGGTGACGGTCCGGCCATCGGCCGTCGCGGTGAGGGCCTCCTCCTCGAGCTCGGGCTCCTCCATCGTCCAGTGCGCGAGCCGGCGCAGCAGGTCGAGCTGCGGCCCGCCGCCCTCATAGCCGCGATGCCACAGCCAGGCGTGATCCGAGGCCAGAAGCGCCAGCCGCCCCCGCCCGACCCTGTCGAGCATCAGGAGCGGCTTGTCATCGACCCCGGTCATCACGACCTGCCCGCCCTGCTCCTCGAGCTCGATCTGGCGAAACCAGCGGCCCCAGCCTGGGCCGTCCTCGTCCGCCGCACCGTGCAGATCGTCGAGACCGGCGGTGACGGGGTGGCGCTCGCCGAGTGCGCTGATGCGCGGGGTGAATCCCTGCTCGCGCACCTGCGCGGTGGGCCAGCCGGGGAAGATCTCGCCCAGCGGCGAGCGCGCCACGCTGTCGGCCCCGGCGAGCTCCGGCCCCGCCGCGACGAGCACGGCGCCGCCCCCGGTGACATAGTCGCGGATATTGGCGAAATAGGCCGAGGGCAGGATGCCGCGGCGCTGGTAGCGATCGAGGATGATCAGATCGAACTCGTCGATCTTGTCGACGAAAAGCTCGCGCGTGGGAAAGGCGATCAGCGCGAGCTCGTCCACGGGCGCGCCGTCCTGCTTGCCCGGCGGGCGCAGGATCGTGAAATGCACCAGATCCACCGCGCTGTCCGAGCGCAGGAGGTTGCGCCATGTGCGCTGCCCGGCATGCGGCTCGCCGGACACCAGCAGCACCGAGAGCCGGTCGCGCACGCCGTTGATCTCGATGACGGCGCTGTTGTTGCGCGCCGTCAGCTCGCCGTCCTCCTCGGCCACGTCGAGCGTGACGACATTGGTGCCGCCGCGTTCGAGCGTGACCGGAAGAGTGATCGTCTCGCCGGTGGGCACCTCGAGGCGGCGCAGCGTCTCGCCGTTGAGCGACATGGTCAGCTCCGCCTGCCCGGTCACGTCGCCGGGCACGGCCCCCTGATCCTCGACGCGCAGCGCGATCTCGACGGGCTCGTCGAGGATCGCATAGGCCGGCGCGGTCTCCACCTCGAGGCGGCGGTCCCAGTCATCCTCATTCCCGGTGATCAGCCCGTGCAGCGGCGCGCGCATCTCCGGCGCGCGGTCGAGATCGTGGATCTGGCCGTCGGTGACCATCAGCGCCCCCGCGATCCGCTCGCGCGGCAGCTCGGCCAGCGCCTCCGACAGCGCGGTCATCATCCGCGTGCCGGTATTGTCGGGCCCGTCGCCCACGGTGATCTCGCGCAGCTCGGTGTCGGAGCGCGCCGCGAGACGCGCGCGCATCTCCTCGGCGGCGGCCTCGGTCTGCGCGGCGCGCTCGGAGATGCCCTGGCTCGATGTCTCGTCGACGAGCATGAGCACGATGTCGGGCTGCGTGAGCCGCTCCTCCTGCTCGAGGGCGGGGCCCGCGAGCGCCGCCACGAGCACTAACGCCGCGAGCGCGCGCAGCCACCACCCCGACAGCCCGCGCCACAGCGCCAGCACCACCATCGCCGCGGCGACCGCCGCCACCGCGCCGATCGCCCACCAGGTCAGGAGCGGGTCGAAGACGATCTCGCCGGTCATTGGCCGAGCCTTTCGAGCAGTTCGGGCACATGCACCTGGTCGGACTTGTAGTTGCCGGTGAGCACATGCATCACGAGATTGACCCCGAAGCGATAGGCCAGCTCGCGCTGGCGCATCCCCGCGCGCCCGCCCTGCATGGGCAGCATCGTGGCGCCGGAGGCGTCGGTCGCCCAGGCCGCCGCCCAGTCATGCCCGCCGATCACTACCGGCGTGACCCCGTCATTGAGCCGGCGGAAGGGCATCCCCTCGGCGGTCTCCTCCTCGGCATTGACGGCCTGCTCGACCCAGACGTCGCGGCCCTCGTGGCGGCCGGGAAAGCCGTCGAGGAGGTAGAAGGTCCGGGTCAGGACATGGTCCGAGGGCACCGGTTCGAGCGGCGGGATATCGAGCGGCGCGGCGATCTCCTGCAGGCGCCGCCCCTCGGGGGTCGAGCTGCCGAAATCGGCCATATCGCCGTCGCGGGTGTCGAAAACGATCATGCCGCCGGTGCGCAGATACTGGTTGAGCCGGTTATAGGCGGCGTCCGAGGGGGTCGGCTGATCGGCGGTGATCGGCCAGTAGAGCATCGGGAAGAAGGCGAGCTCGTCGCTTTCGAGATCGACGCCGATCGGTTCGCCCGGCTCGACGGAGGTGCGCCGGGTGAGCTTGGTCGATAGCCCGCGCAGCCCTGCCTCGGCGATCTCGTCGATGCGCGCATCGCCCGTGCGCACATGGGCGAGCACGACCTCCGACGTGGCGCGCAGCGCGAATTGCTCGGCATCGTCGGCCTCGGCCGCGGGCGCGGCCAGCATCAGCGCCGCGACCGCCGCGATCCCGGCCGCCCCCCGCGCCGCGGTGCCGGCATCCGGGCGCAGCCGGCCGGTGACGACAAGCGCGGCGAGAATGTCGGCGAGCAGAAGCCCCAGCCCCGCAAGCAGGAGCGGCCCCGTCAGCGACACCTCGCGCGGCGTCTCCGCGCCGGTGATCTCGATGCGTGACGGCCAGCGCGCGGCGGCAAGCTCGGTCTCGCGCCCCACCGCGTTGAGCGCGAAGGACCGGTCGCCATGCGCATAGATGCCGGGGCGCAGATCCGGCCCTGCCCGGCCCTCGGCGAGGTCGGCGCCATCGACGCCGGCGCTGGTCTCAACCGGGCCGAGCGTGCCGAAGGCGTCGAGATGCTGCACCGGCTCCCAGAGCATCCCCGCCATGTCCTCTGGCGCGGGTTCCGCGCTGCCCGCGCCGATGGCGAGGCGTTCGAGCATCTGCACGAACAGCCCCGACAGCGGCAGCGTGGACCAGTCCGGACCCGCCGTGACGTGAAACAGCACCACCTGCCCCGCCCCGATCGCGCGCCGCGTCACCAGCGGCGTGCCGTCCTCGAGGCTCGCGATGGTGCTGCGCGACAGCTCCGGGCCCGGATCGGCGAGCACCTGCGAGGAGATCGTGACATCGCCGGGCACGCGCAGCCCGGCAAAGGGCGAGTCGTCATCGAAGGGCGCGATGCGGCGCGGCTCGCCCCAGCTCATCACCCCGCCGACGCTGCGCCCGCCCTCGCGCAGCTGCACCGGCATGAGCCGGTCGCGCTCGGCGCGGCTGATATCGCTCGCGGCGAGGCGCGGGCCGGCAAAGCGCAGCAGCAGCCCGCCATCCTCGACCCAGTCGGCCAGCATGTCGCGCTCGACCTCGGACAGCCGCGCGATATCGGCGAGCACGATGGCGTCCGGGCTGGCCTGCAGGACGGTGTCCACATCGCCGACGCCGTCGATGAGATCGGCCGTCGGCGCGAGGGCCTCGCGCAGGTAATGCATCGGCGAGAGCAGCTCGAGCCGCTCCTCCGCCGTCTCCGGCGCAATCAGCGCGACCTGCCGGCGGCTGAGCGAATCGTCGGTCAGGCTCACGGCGCCGGCGGTATTCTGTGCGTCGATCTGAAAGCGGGTGAGCCGATTGCGCAGCTCGGGCTGAAGGTTCAGCGTGGTGGTGGCTTCGCGCGCGCCCGCCGCGAAGTCGAGCTCGGCGGCGCCGAGTTCCGCCTCGCGCCCGGCAGGGTCGCGGCCGATGGCGCCGAGCTCGGCCGTGACGGCGTCGCCCTCGCGCGCGCGCAGCGCCGTCACCTCGATCGCGCCCTCCACATAACGCGGCGGGCGCAGCGCGAGCGGCGCGGTCGCGCCTTCGAAGACGCGCACCGTCCCGCGCGCCTCGAGCGCCTCCAGAAGCGGCGCGCGCCCGTCGCGGGCAAGTCCGTCCGACAGCCAGAAAGTCTCGAAGCTCTCCTCGGGCAGCGCCGCCGCCCAGTCGGCGACGGCCGCCGCGTCGGGCGCCCAGGGCCGCGGCGCGATGGCGTCGATGCGGTCGCGCCAGTGATCGGCCGAGCGCCAGGTGACCCCGTCCGCGGGCGGCTCGGTCAGCGTGGCGACCGCGACGGGGCGGCCCTCGCGCGCCGCCTCGGCGAGCAGCCCCGAAATGCGGTCGCGCCGCGCCGGCCAGTCCCGCGCGCTCGCCCAGCTCGCATCCGCGACGATCAGGAGCGGCCCCTGCCCCGCGCGGTCGGTCTGCGGATTGAGCACCGGCCCGGCAAAGGCGAGGATCAGCGCCGCCACCGCGAGCGCGCGCATGAGCAGGAGCCACCACGGCGTGCGGTCGCTCTCGCTGCGCTCGTCGGTGAGCCCCAGAAGCAGCGCCACCCCCGGAAACCGCCGCCGCACCGGCGCCGGCGGAACCGCGCGCAACAGCCACCACAGCACCGGCAGCGCCACCAGCGCCGCCAGCAGCCACGGTGTCGCGAAACCGAGAGGGCCGAGCGTCATCATGCGCGCCCGCGCTCCAGCGCGTGATAGGCCCATACGAGCGGGCTGAGCGCGGCGGCGTCGGTGTGATGGCAGTCAAACTGCCAGCCGGTGCGGCGCGCGAGGCGCGCAAGCGTCGTCTTGCGCTCGGCCAGTCGTGCGAGGTAGCGGGTGCGCAGATTGTCGGCCTGCCGCGTCTCGAAGCGCAGCGCCCCCGACATGCTTTCGAAGACTGTGCGTCCGCCGAAGGGGAAGATCTCTTCAACCGGGTCGAGCACCTGCAGGAGCGCCCCCGAGATGCCGCGATCCGCCGCCGCGGTGACCGCCGCCTCCATCGGCTCCGTCGCGCCGAGGAAATCCGAGATCAGCACCGCCCGCGCGCCCTGTGGCAGCGGCTCGAGCTCGGGGGCGGCGTGATCGTCGGCGTGGCCGGACACCAGCGCGGCGCCGAGACGCATGAGCTGGTTGCGCCCGGCGCGCGGCGCGATGGCCTCGGGCCCGGCGAGCCCTACCCGCTCGCCCCCGCGCAGGAGAAGCACCGCGAGCGCGAGGCCCACGAGACGCGCGCGATCGCCCTTGTCGGGCCGGTCGGCGGCGCCCGAAAAGGCCATCGAGCGGCCGGGGTCGACCCACAGCGCGATGGACTGCGCCGCCTGCCACTCGCGCTCGCGCACGAAAGGCGAATCGCTGCGCGCGGAGCGGCGCCAGTCGATGCTGCGGGCGGGATCGCCCGGCATCGCGGCGCGATACTGCCAGAACTCGTCGCCCGTCCCGGCCCGGCGGCGGCCATGCTCGCCAAGCACCACGGTCGCCGCGAGCGCCTCGGCCCGCGCCAGCAGCGGCGGCAGCGCGGCGGCGAGCGCCTCGGCCGATTCGCGCAGCGGCAGGGGCGGCGACGCATCCCTCATGCGGCGGCCTCGGTGCGGATGACGCGGGCGCTGACCTCGTCGATCACCTCGCCGAGCCGCGTACCCCGCGCCCGCGCCGCGAAGCTCAGGGCCATGCGATGCCCCAGCACCGGCCGCGCCAGCACATGTACATCCTCCGCCGTAGGCGCGAACTGACCATTGATGAGCGCGCGCGCACGCACCGCCAGCATCAGTGCCTGCGCGGCGCGCGGCCCCGGCCCCCAGGCGACATTGTCGCGCACCAGGTCGGGGGCTTCGGGCTCACCGGGCCGGCAGACGCGCACGAGATCGAGGATCAGCTCCACCACCGCCTCGCCCACCGGCATGCGGCGCAGCGTGTCCTGTGCGGCGATCAGCTCGGCGGCGGTGAAGACGGGCTCGGCGGCGGCCTCCTCGGTGCCGGTGGTGGCGATGAGGATGTCGCGCTCGGTGTCGCGGTCGGGATAGGCGACCTCGATCTGCACCAGGAACCGGTCGAGCTGCGCCTCGGGGAGCGGATAGGTGCCCTCCTGCTCGATCGGGTTCTGCGTGGCGAGGACATGGAAGGGCGCGGCGAGGGGGCGATGCGCGCCGGCGATCGTGACCTCGCGCTCCTGCATCGCCTGCAACAGCGCCGATTGGGTGCGCGGGCTGGCGCGGTTGATCTCGTCGGCCATAAGCAGCTGGCAGAAGATCGGCCCCTCGATGAAGCGAAAGGCGCGCGTGCCGTCGGCGGCGGTCTCCAGAACTTCGGAGCCGAGAATGTCGGCGGGCATCAGGTCCGGCGTGAACTGGATGCGGTTGCCCTGAAGGCCCATCACCGTCGAGAGCGTCTCGACGAGCCGGGTCTTGCCCAGCCCCGGGAGCCCGATCAGCAAACCGTGCCCGCCGCACAGGAGTGCCGTGAGCACCAGATCGACGACGTGATCCTGCCCGATGAAGCGGCGATTGACGCTTTCGCGCGCCGCCGCGAGCCGGGCGCCGAGCGTCTCCATCGCGCCGATCAGCTCGTTGTCGTCATTCATGATCGCACTCCCACGTGACGCGGCCCCGTCACAGCATATATGCTGCATTGAATCACTTATCCCACACAGCGGGGTTGGCAAAAACCATGAGCGCTCAAAAAACCGCGACCCCTTCGGCGGAATCCCTCGCCGAGTCGGCCCGGAGCGCCGCCAAGGGCGGAATTCCGCCGGTCCATGACTGGGATCCACCCTATTGCGGCGATCTCGATATCCGCATCGCGCGCGACGGCACCTGGTTCTACCAGGGCACGCCGATCGGGCGCGAGGCGCTGGTGCGGCTCTTTTCGTCGATCCTGCGCAAGGATGGCGAGCGGCACTACCTCGTCACCCCGGTCGAGAAGGTCGGCATCACCGTCGACGACGCGCCCTTCGTCGCCGTCGATTTCGAGGCCGAGGGCAGCGGGCACGATCAGGCGCTCACCTTCACCACGCAGGTGGGCGACACGGTCCCCGCCGGACCCGATCACCCGATCCGCGTGATCCGCGACCCCGAAACCGGCGAGCCCGCGCCCTATGTGCTGGTGCGCGCCCGGCTCGAGGCGCTGATCGATCGCAAGAGCTTCTATAGGCTCGTCGAGCACGGCGCCCATGCCGACCATGAGGGCGGACGCTGGTTCGGGGTCTGGTCGCGGGGGCGGTTCTTCCCGATCATCCCCTCCGACGAACTGCCTTGAGCTCAGCGCATAGCTGTTAGTCGCTGGTCATATTCATTGCTGCGCATATATGAGCCGGAACCGTGTTTACCGCCGCAGGAGGCCCAATGATCCCGCAACGCTACGAGCATGTCGTCTTCGGCCTCATTCTCTCGGGGCTGATGTCGTTCATCGTCTCGGGCATCTCGACGGTGCTCGCGCTCGGCTTCGCGCCGGATTTCCTGATGCGCTGGATCGGCTCCTGGCTGCCCTCCTGGGCGGTTGCCTTTCCGGCCGTGCTGATCGTGGCGCCGGTCGCAAGGCGGATCGTCGGCGCGCTGGTGCGCCGCGAATCCGCCGAGCAGGGCGCGCGGCACTGACGCCGCGCGCTCAGGCGCCGGTGCCGATCGGGCAGCTCACGCCGGTGCCGCCGATGCCGCAATAACCGCCCGGGTTCTTCGCGAGATATTGCTGGTGGTAGGCCTCGGCGAAGTAGAAGGGCGGCGCGTCGACGATCTCGGTGGTGATCGCGCCAAGCCCGGCGGCGCTCAGCCGCGCACCGTAGGCCTCGCGGCTCGCCTCGGCGGCGGCGCGCTGCTCGGCGGTATCGCAATGGATGGCCGAGCGATACTGCGTGCCGACATCGTTGCCCTGGCGCATGCCCTGGGTCGGGTCGTGGTTTTCCCAGAACATCGCCAGAATCCCGTCGAGCGTCACCTGCGCCGGGTCGAACACCACCCGAACCACTTCAGTGTGCCCGGTGCGGCCGGAGCAGACCTCCTCATAGGTCGGGTTCGGAGTGGGACCGCCGGCGTAGCCGACCATCGTCACCCACACCCCCGGATGCTGCCAGAAAATCCGCTCCGCGCCCCAGAAACAGCCCATCGCCAGCGTGATCGCGGCCATACCCTCGGGCGGCGTCACGGCGAGGGGCCGCCCGCTGACATGGTGCGTCTCGGCGGTGGCGATCGGCGCGGCGCGCCCGGGCAGGGCGTCCTCGGGGCCGGGGATTTCCTGTTTACGGCGCAAAATTCCGAACATCGCGGGTCTCCTTGATGGCTTGTTGCCAATGTAGCCGCGTGCCGCGCAAACACCAGAGGGGGGCTCACATGAAGCTCTGCGGATCGATATCGACGCTGCGGCGCACGCCGCGCGGCGGCGGCACGGCGGCGAGCCAGGCCGCGATCGCATCCTGAAGCGGCGCGCCGCGCGCCACCTTCACGAGAAGCCGCACCCGGTGGCGCCCGCGAATCCGCGCCACGGGGGCCGGCGCGGGGCCGAAGACCTGCGCGCCGATCGCGCGCAGCGGATCGCCGCCGCGCGCCAGCGCCTCGCCGTGATCGAAGACGGGCGCAAGCTCGGTCCCCGACAGGATGATTCCGGCGAGCCGCCCGTAAGGCGGCATCCCGGCCGCGCGGCGCTCGGCGGCCTCGGCGCGCCAGAAGCCCTCCTCGTCGCCCGCGAGGATCGCGCGAATGACGGGATGCTCCGGCTGCGTGGTCTGCAACAGTGCCGCGCCGCGCCGCTCGGTGCGCCCGGCGCGCCCGGCGACCTGGCGCATGAGTTGAAAGCTGCGCTCGGCGGCGCGCAGATCCGAGCCCTGCAGCCCGAGATCGGCGTCGATCACGCCTACCAGCGTGAGCAGCGGAAAATTGTGCCCCTTGGCGACGAGCTGGGTGCCGATGATGATGTCGGCCCCGCCCGCGGCGATCGACGCGATCTGCTCCTTGAGCGCGCGCGCCGAGCCGAAGAGATCCGACGACAGCACCGCGAGCCGCGCATCGGGAAAGCGCGCCGCCGCCTCCTCGGCGAGCCGTTCGACGCCGGGGCCCACCGGGGCGAGCCGGTCGGCGGCGGCGCAGGCCGGGCACGTTTCGGGGATCGGTTTCGAGGCGCCGCACTGGTGGCAGATGAGCCGCCTTTGAAAGCGATGCTCGACCATGCGCGCGTCGCAATCGGCGCAGCCGATCTGGTGGCCGCAGGCGCGGCACACCGTCACCGGCGCATAGCCGCGCCGATTGAGAAAGAAAAGCGCCTGCTCGCCCAGCGCGATGCGCCGCTCGACCTCGCCTTGCAGGCTCGGCGAGATCCACCGATCCGAGGGCAGCGTCTCGCCGCGCAGGTCGATCGTGGCCATCTCGGGCAGCTCCGCGGCCCCGAAGCGCGCGCCCAGATCGAGCCGGTCATACTTGCCCGCCTCGGCATTGGCCCAGCTCTCCAGCGACGGCGTCGCCGAGGCCAGCACCACCCGCGCGCCCGCGATCGCCGCGCGCAGCACCGCCATGTCGCGGGCATTGTAGAGCACCCCGTCCTCCTGCTTGTAGGCGCCGTCATGCTCCTCATCGACGACGATCAGCCCGAGATCGCGAAACGGAAGGAACAGCGCCGAGCGCGCCCCCACCACGAGCTGCGCACCGCCCTGCCCGACCATGCGCCAGGCGCGGCGCCGCTCGGCCTGGGTGACACCGGAATGCCATTCCGCCGGCATCGCGCCGAAGCGCGCCTCGACGCGGCCGAGGAACTCCTCCGTCAACGCGATCTCGGGCAAGAGCACGAGCGCCTGCCGTCCCCGGCGCAGGGTCTCGCCCACCGCCTCGAGATAGACCTCGGTCTTGCCCGACCCCGTCACCCCCTTGAGCAGCGTCGTGCCGTAGCCCCCCGCCGCCATCGCCGCGCGCAGCGCCTGCGCCGCCGCCGCCTGATCCTCGGTGAGCGCCTTGCCGGGGCGCGCCGGGTCGAGCCGCGCGAAGGGCGCGTCGCGCGGCGCCTCGACCGGCTCCAGCGCCCCGGCCTCGACAAGCCCCTTGACCACGCCGCCGCCCACCCCGGCCGCGCGCGCGAGATCCCCGGCGGCCATCGCCCCGTCGGCCGCGTCGAGCACGTCGAGCACCCTGCGCCGCGGGTCCGTCATGCGCTCGGGCGTGGCGGCGCCGCGCCGATAGAGCCGCCGCGTCGCGGGGCCGTCCGCAAGCCCCGGCACCCGCGTGGCGAGCCGCAGCATCGCCGCAAGCGGCGTGAAGGTATAGGCCGCCGCCCGCTCGACAAAGGCGCGCATCTCCGCTTGCATCGGGGCGGCGTCGAGCACGCGGGCCACCGTGCGCAGCTTCGCGGCGGGCAGATCGCTCGCCCCTGCGCCCCAGACCACCCCGATCACCCGCCGCGGCCCCAGCGGCACCTCGACGAAGGCGCCGAGCGCGCAACCCTCCTCGGGGGCAAGGTAGTCGAGCGGCCCGTCGAGCGGCTGCGCGGTCAGCACCGCGAGCCGCGCGCCCGCCTCGAAAAACGCCTCCTGCTGCATCCGCCACCCTGGCCGAGGGGTTCCGGCACCCGCCCCCATGCGTTATGGCAGGCCCCGATGCAGGCTGTAACCCAGGGGACCGGGAACATGAAATTCTTTGTCGACACCGCCGATGTCGCCGCCATCACCGAGCTCAACGAGCTCGGCATCATCGACGGGGTGACGACGAACCCCTCGCTTATCCTGAAATCGGGGCGCGACATCACCGAGGTCACGCGCGAGATCTGCGCCATCGTGAGCGGCCCCGTTTCCGCCGAGGTCGTCGCGCTCGACGCGCCCGCGATGATCGCGGAGGGGCGCAAGCTCGCGCAGATCGCGCCCAACATCACCATCAAGCTGCCGCTGACATGGGAGGGGCTCAAGGCGTGCAAGACGCTGTCGGGCGAGGGGCACATGATCAACGTGACGCTGTGCTTTTCGGCCAATCAGGCGCTTCTCGCCGCCAAGGCCGGCGCAAGCTTCATCTCGCCCTTCATCGGCCGGCTCGACGACATCAATCTCGACGGCATGGAGCTGATCCAGGACATCCGCACGATCTACGACAATTACGACTTCACCACCGAGATCCTCGCCGCCTCGATCCGCACCGTGAATCATGTCACCGAGGCCGCGCGCATCGGCGCCGACGTGATGACCGCGCCGCCCGAGGTGATTCACAAGCTCGTCCAGCATCCGCTGACGGACAAGGGCTTGGACACGTTCATGAAAGACTGGGAAAAAACGGGGCAGAAAATCGTCTGATTTCGTGTATGCTCCGCCTGCAGAAAAAAAGAACGGGCAGTGACAGGCATGACCAACACCGAAATGGCCGATTGGGGCAACGAGGACGACGTGCTGCGCACGCGGATTCTGGCGGAACCGGCGCTGATTCTCGACGACCCTGAACTGATGCGCGCGCTCGTGGCGGCGAGCGACAACACGCTTGGCGACAATGTCGTCGATCTGCGCGGCATGGCGATGGACCGGCTGGAAGCCCGCCTCGCCCAGCTCGACGAGACGCACCGCACCGTCATCGCGGTCGCGTCGGAAAACCGCGCCTCGATGGACCAGATCCACCGCGCGGCGCTGCGACTTCTGGAGGGCGACAGTTTCGAGCAATCGCTGCGCGCGCTGGGCACCGAGGTCGCCGAGATCCTGCGCCTCGACAGCCTGCGGCTCGTGCTCGAAAGCGCGCAGACGCGGCCCGATGCGGCGCTCGCGCGGCTCGGCGAGGTGGTGCATGTCGCCGCGCCGGGGTCGATCGAGACCTACATGACCGCCGGGCGCGGCCCCGTCGCGCGGCGCGTGGTCCTGCGTGCGGCGGTGCCGGGGGCCGGCGTCGTGCATGGCGTGCCAGAGGGTCTGATCGGCTCGGAGGCGCTGATGCGGCTCGATCTCGGGGCCGGGCGGCTGCCGGGAATGCTGGCGATGGGCTCGGCCGATCTCGAACAGTTCAAGCCCGGCCAGGGCACCGACCTGCTCACCTTCTTCGCCGATGTGCTGGAGCGGGCGATGCGGCGCTGGCTGGCCTGACGCGATGCTGCCGGCGGCGATGGCCGACGCGCTCGAGGCGTGGCTCGCCGAGTTGCGCGGGGTCGAGGGCGTCGCCCCGGCCACGCTGCGCGCGTACCGCGCCGATGTGGCACGGTTTCTCGGCTTCATCGCGGCGCATCACGGCGGCGCGCAGGGGATCGCGGCGCTGCGCGGGGTGACGCAGTCGGATCTGCGCGCGTGGATGGCGCATGAGCGCGCGCGCGGCGTGACGGGGCGCTCGCTCGCGCGGGCGCTCTCGGCGGTCAAGCGCTTCTATCGCTGGCTCGCGGCCCGCGAGGGTTTCGATGCGACCACCGTGCTCGCGCAGCGCGCCCCACGCTTCGACCGCGGCTTGCCGCGCCCGCTCGCGGCGGAGGATGCGCGCGACGTGCTCGACGCGGTGGGCGACGTCGCGCAGGAGCCCTGGGTCGCGACGCGCGACGCGGCCGTGGTCACGTTGCTCTATGGCTGCGGGTTGCGCATTTCCGAGGCGCTCGGGCTCGATGGCGGGGTCGTGCCCCTCGGCGAGACGCTGCGCATCCGCGGCAAGGGCGGCAAGGAGCGGCTCGTGCCGGTGATCCCGGCGGCGGGCGCGGCGGTGGGGCGCTATGCTTGGCTTTGCCCCTACCCGCCGCAGCGCGGGCGAGCGCTGTTTCGCGGCGTGCGCGGCGGCCCGCTCGACCAGCGTGTGGTGACCCGGATGATGCAGACCGTGCGCGCGCGCCTCGGCCTGCCGGCGAGCACCACACCGCACGCGCTGCGCCACTCCTTCGCGACCCATCTTCTGAGCGCGGGCGGCGACCTGCGCGCGATCCAGGAGCTGCTCGGCCACGCCTCGCTCTCGACAACGCAGGGCTACACCGCCCTCGACGGCGCGCGCCTCATGGAGGTCTACGCGGCGGCGCATCCACGGCGGTGATCGCGGGGGGCTAGAGCGCGTTGCGGCTGATCCGATTCAGGATTCCGGTGGCCTCTGATCTGTGATTCCGTGTTTGCATGGCAGATATGGGGGCAGCGATGGGCAAACCACATCCTATTGAGCTTCGTGAGCGGGT
>LFIK01002900.1_pt1 | contig 13936 bp, 7 predicted proteins | sample 643401 | NCBI WGS metagenome assembly LFIK01 (sample SAMN03777447, study PRJNA286221) | soda lake metagenome | biome: soda lake; feature: Kulunda steppe; material: water; isolation source: sample T5-Br brine of Lake Tanatar-5 | place: Russia: Kulunda steppe | collected 2010-07 | reverse complement strand
GTAATCACCAACCACCCCCCATACCCCAAAAGAATCATAATCGAGACGTGGGTCAACAGATTCACCCCGGGATTATAAAAGCTGATTCTCCAAAAAATACTCTCCTGCTGATCCCGAACCCGGTCGTTGCTGGTGCCGAATTTTTTCTCCTGATCCCGCTCTCTCCCGAAGCCTTTGATCACACTGGTTCCCTGAATACATTCCGCCAAAAAAAGGATCATCCGGTCCACTAGCCTCCGGTTCTCCAGATACATCGGTCGCACCCGCCTGGAGAAGATAATGGTAATCACCGCCAGGATCGGAAACGGAGCCAAACAGGCCAAAGTCAACTTCACATGCATCGAAAACATGTAGGTCAAAAACACCGCGAACGAGACCAAAAGCACCAGGATCGGGAGCATCACTCCGTCGATAAACATGCGCAAATTTTGCACGTCACCCGTCACCCGATTGATGATCGACCCGCTCGAATTGGCGTCAAAGAAACGAAAGCTGAGCTGTTGGAGCTTGGAGTAAACCTGGGATCGCAAGTTCGCCACAATATCGACCTGCACAAGTTTGGCGACGGAGACCGAATAAAAATATTCCATGATCCCTTTCACCACGGCGAAAACGCAAACCAAGGTTCCAATTAAAACCACGACCTGCATCGCCGTCCATTCGGACGGCGGCGCCAATCCGAACGGCCACTCCGGCGCCGGCGCTCCGTCCGGGTCCACTTGAAAACGAACGAAGTCAATCCCCAGCCCCGTGAAGCTGAGCCCCCCCAACGTCATCAACAGCAAAACGATCTGGAGCAAAAGCACCCGAACACTCGTTCCGCGATAACGAAGACTGAGCTTTAACAATCGAAGAATCGCCGGCCAATTGCCGCTGTCCTTCCCCTGCCCCAACTGCGGATCCACGTCCATCCAAACGCCCCCGATTAAGCGGAAGCCCCAAAAGAGTCTAGCCAGCCCCGGTGAAAGGAGTTACCGAACAATACACCGACAAGTGAAACGACAAAAAGTTGGAGGAAGATCATCAACGCCCCAACCTGATAAATTTCCCCCGCAGGAGCAAGCGCCAGTTTTACATTGCGGCCAGGATCTCAGGGCAACTGAATGAGGCAAGGATAAAACGGGAGTTGGAGCCGGTTTTTCCGATCCTGTTTCGGCAGTGCATTCCGAAGTAGTCGCCTATTTTCCGGCGTTCTTGAGAGCCCTGCAATAGGCGACTGAAGTCGCCTTTCCTTGCGGGCTTCGCCCGGTATTTCTCGGCGCGGAGCGCCGCAGGGAGCGGCGACTTTAGTCGCCGGACGTGAAAGGTTGAAAACTTCGGGATGCACCGCTGTTTCGGTCTCGCTTTGATTTCGGCTTGCGGGAGAGGGGGAGTTTGATTCGCTGGTTCTTTTTCATGAACGAAGCGCATATCCTCAAGATTTCCCAGGAACTGAACCTGAATGGCTCCCACGTCCGGGCCACGGCCAAACTTTTCGCGGAAGGGGCGACGGTCCCTTTCATCGCGCGCTATCGTAAAGAAGCGACGGGCAGTATGGATGAAGTGGCGGTGACGGCGATTCGCGACCGTCTTTCCCAGTTGGCGGATTTGGACAGTCGCCGGGAATCGATTTTGAAGTCGTTGGAGGAGCGAAATCTTTTGACGGCCGAGTTGGGCGCGGCGATCGCGGGGGCCGAGACTGTTCATCGCCTCGAGGACATCTACCAGCCGTTTCGGCCCAAACGTCGCACGCGGGCGACCATTGCCAAGGAGGCGGGGCTTGAGCCCCTGGCCGATTTGCTGGCCAATGGGCAGGATGATGTGGACCCGTGGAAGGAGGCGGCCGCTTTTGTGAATCCCGAGAGCGGCGTGGAGGATGCGGAGAAGGCCTTGGCCGGAGCGCGTGACATTTTGGCGGAGCGGGTGAGCGACGACCCGGAAGCCCGGGCGAAAATGCGGGCCTTTTTCGAGCAGCAGGCGAGTCTTCGTTCCCGGGTGATCTCCGGCAAAGACGAAGTCGGTGCCAAGTTCCGCGATTACTTTGACTGGAGTGAGCCGCTGGCGAAAGCTCCGTCGCATCGGATCCTGGCGATTCGCCGGGGCGAGACGGAAGGTGTTTTGGTCTTTCGGATCCAGCCGCCGGAGGACGAGGCGCTGTCCCTTTTGATGCCGATGTTCGTGACCGGCCGGGGCGAGGCGGCGCAGCAAGTGCGCCAGGCGGTCGAGGACGGGTATAAGCGTCTTCTCGGTCCCGCCATGGAGACGGAGATGAGGATGGAATCGAAGAAGCGGGCCGATATCGCGGCCATCCTCGTGTTTGCGGATAATTTGCGCGAGCTTCTTCTCGCCTCTCCGTTGGGAGAGAAGAGCGTCCTGGCTCTTGATCCGGGATTTCGATCCGGGTGTAAACTGGTTCTCTTGGACCGGCAGGGGAAATTGCTCCATCACGACGTCATTTATCCCGATCAGTCGGAGCGGAGAAAGAAGGAGGCAGAGGAAAAGGTTCGCGGATTTGTCGAACATTTCAAGATCGAGGCGATAGCGATCGGCAATGGCACCGCGGGTCGGGAAACGGAGACGTTCATACGCGGCCTCAATCTGCCGTCGTCCATTCCGGTCGTGATGGTGAACGAGAGTGGAGCTTCGGTTTATTCCGCTTCGGAAGTGGCGAGGGAGGAGTTTCCCGACCACGATCTCACGGTCCGCGGGTCGGTTTCGATCGGGCGCCGTTTGATGGACCCTTTGGCGGAATTGGTGAAGCTCGATCCGAAGTCGATTGGGGTCGGGCAGTATCAGCACGACGTTGATCAGAATTCTCTCAAAGATTCGCTCGACGACATCGTTGTCAGTTGCGTCAATCGGGTGGGCGTGGAGGTGAACACCGCCAGCAAGCAGTTGTTGACGTATGTTTCGGGAATCGGGCCCCAGATCGCGGATAACATCGTCAAGCACCGGGACAGTCACGGGGCCTTCAAGACCAGGAGCGAACTGAAGAAAGTCGCGCGTCTCGGCCCGAAAGCTTTTGAGCAGTCGGCGGGTTTCTTGCGAATTCGTGACGGTGGCCATCCCCTGGACGGGAGCGCGGTGCATCCGGAGAGTTACGGGATTGTAGATGCGATGGCGAATGATCTCGGCTGCACGGTTGCCGATTTGATGACGGATTCTAGCCTGCGGAAGAAGATCGATTTGAAGCGGTATGTTACGGATACGGTGGGGTTGCCCACCTTGACGGACATTCTGGACGAACTCTCCAAGCCGGGGAGGGACCCGCGTGAGCAATTTGAGGCTTTCTCCTTTGCGGAGGGCGTCAACAGTGTCGCGGATTTGGTGGAAGGCCAGAAACTTCCCGGAATCGTCACGAACGTAACCGCGTTTGGCGCGTTTGTGGACGTGGGGGTTCACCAGGACGGACTCGTTCACATCAGTCAGCTGGCTGATCGGTTCGTCAAAGACCCGGCCGAGGTGGTGAAGGTGGGCGAAAGGGTGCGGGTGACGGTGATTGAAGTCGACCAGGCCCGGCAGCGGATCGCTCTCTCCATGCGGGCACAAACGGAAGCCGGGCAAGGTTCAGGGCCACGTTCCGGGTCGGAACAGGCGCGGAAGTCCGATGGACGGCAAACATCTCCCCGCAGCGGCCCCCGCAACGGTGGAGGAGGAAAGAAGGGGAAGGGAGCCCGCCCTCCGGCGAAAAACCAGTCCCTGCACGGAGACTGGTTTTCGGAAGCTTTGAAGAAAAAGTAACTTTTTCCCCGTATCGTTCCCTTGGCAGCCAAAGTCGGGGGCTTCCGTCGAAGCGGAGCTCTCCGGGGTAGAGTGCGCGCTTTAGACAGGCGCGTTTTGGTTGGACCGGGGAACGAATCGACAGGCTGAAGCCTGCACTCTTACCGATCCGCTAGTGCGCCTTCCAGTCCTTATGGACAGTGGTGCTTGAGAAAAAGGCTACCGAAGGTCGCGAACGGAGCTGTTTTTTTTGCCAGAACCCACGACAATTCAAATAAATATAGTGTTGCACTAGTTATATATACAGCATCTAATTGTGAATAATGATTTGTTTAAAGAAAGCGGGATATCAACTTAAGTCGTGATTTAATAGATTCTTGGACGGAAGCATGTGTCACGAACCACAGACTTGGGTCAACCCGTTTCAAGGGCCGAATCATTTCGAACCAACCACTATAACGCGACAGAATGCCCGCGTTATGCTCCACAAAACAGGAATCACGAAAGGAAAGATATGAAACCAAACCTGCCTCGAAACTTACCGGTTAATCGTCGTGACTTTATCAAGCGCGCGGTCGCCGGAATGACTTTGCCGCTTATTTTGCCCCACACTGTTTGGGGAGCAAACTCTCGCATCAATGTGGCCTGGATCGGTGCCGGTGGTCTGGGTGCGGTTCATTTGCGACACCTCCCGGTCGATGAAGTCAACGTGGTTGCGATTTGTGATGCCGATTCCGGTCGGTTTAGTGACGACGCGAGGGAACGGTTTCCGGGCGTCAAATTTTATCAAGACTTCCGGGTGATGTTCGAGGAGATGGGGAACGATATTGATGCGGTTGGCATAGCCACCCCCGACCACGTTCATTTTCCGGCTGCGTATATGGCCCTTGCGAGGGGAAAACACGTGTTTGTGGAGAAACCGATGGTTCATTCGGTTTGGGAGGCGCGGACCCTGAAAGACCTGGCTCGGCGCCAGAAAGTCAAAACCCAGATGGGAAACCAAGGGCACGCGAGTGAAGGAATTCGGCTGGTTAAGGAATGGTATGAGGCTGGCTTGATTGGGGACGTTCGGGAGGTGATCGCCTGGACCAATCGTCCGGCGGAAGGCGTTGGTTTCCGGGCGGGAAGTCCGGCAAGTTATCCACCGGCCGAAAGCGTTCCCAGTGGCTTGGATTGGGATCAGTGGTTGGGGCCGGTGAAAGAACCGATCGACTACAATAGTGACTTTCATCCCTTGTTCTGGCGTGGGTGGTGGTCCTTTGGCTGTGGTGGACTGGGGGATATCGGGTGTCACACGCTTGACACGCCTTATTGGGCAATGAATCTCAGTTCTCCGACCTCGATTGATGTGGAGTTACCGGAAAAGCCGAATCCGATTCACACTGTGGATGGAGCGGTTGTGACGTATCAGTTTGAGGTGCCGGGAGGGAAGCCGCCCGTCAAGATCAAGTGGTATGAAGGTCCAGCACTGCCCAAATTACCTGAAGGGGTCGGGCTGCCGGAGAATCCGAGGGATTTTCATCAGGAAGGGGGACTTGTGATGATCGGTGACAAAGGGATCATCGCCCATCCTAATATGCGCCCCGATTCGCCTCGTCTTTATCCGGACTCATTGTGGGAAGAGTTCCGGGCGAATCCGGAGATGCGTCCGGAGCGGACGCTGCCGCGTATCCGCGGGGGCATTATGCACGATTTTCTGCGATCGATACGGGAGGGAGGTACGCCGACGTCCAGTTTTGATTATGCCGCTCCGTTAACCGAAATGATTCTTTTGGGCACGCTCGCGATACGCACCGGCAGGTCTATTGATTACGACCGGGATAATATGGAGATTCTGAATAATCCCGAAGCCAACGATTTGCTGAAGGTGGAGGCTCGGGCAGGTTGGGATGTTTCCAGTCTTGGTTGATGGGAGTCTGGGGCCGTGGGCCTCCCGTCCACGCCCCGGCCACGGAGCTTGTGAAACGCTTGTAGCTGCCGCCCCCGGCAAGCACGGGACAGGTGTGAGGCGGTGGGGGTGTGGGCCGCTCGCCCTGACGGGCGCGGCTACGGGAGGCGGCCGGCCCTGTTTCTCATTTGGGCAAAGCCGAAAAATTTCCCTTTAGAAGCCGCCTTGTTCCAACGCGGTGCTCAGTTCCTGTTGGAATTTCTCCAGGTCTTCCTTGCTGGGGCGGTAGCCCTTCATGGCCGCATCGAGCATTAGGCGGCCTTGTTGGTCCAGTGCCCAGGTGGAATTGGTGCCGTCGCTGAAAGTGACGGAGCCGCTGGCGACCGCGCCGGGTTGGGTGATCCGGTCGACTTCGACCGAGACGTTCCCGGGAACCCCATCTTCCGGGGAAGCGCCGTTCGCAACGGGGTCCTGGGAGACGTCCGGAGCGGGTTGAGGGGGTTTTTGTTCCGCGAGTTCGAGTCCGAGATCATCGATCAGGAAACGGGTGTCCATGTAAGTCAACTTCAGGCCGAATTCCTCCGTGATCCTTTGTTGAATGCGGGAGAGGCTTAATCCCTCGCCGACCCATTCCTTGACCTTGTTCTTTTGTTCGTCGCTTACGTTCATAGTGCTGTTTCGTGCGTTTGCTGAAAGTCTTCGTTCAGGTGTTTTTTTCGATCTGGCTTTTCAGGTAATCTACCACGCTACGCACCGACTCGTCCTGGTCCATCATGTTTTCAACGGTGCAGCAGGCGTAGATGACGGTTCCGTGGTCGCGGCCGCCGAAGTTTTCCCCAATTTCCTGCAGACGGCACTTGGTCAAGGTGCGGCTGAGATACATCGCGATTTGTCGCGGAAAGGCGATGTTGGCCGGGCGCCGTTTGCTGACCATGTCCGACAACCGAAGTTGATAGTGCTCGACCACCCGTTTCTGGATCATCTCGATGGTGATCTGGTGTTGGGCTTCTTCCTGAAGGACGTCATGGAGGAGGCGTTCGGCGGTGGCGAGGTCCACCGTCATTCCGGTGAGTGAGGCATAGCTGGCGACCTTCAGGAGGGCGCCCTCCAATCGCCGGATATTTCGGGTGATCCGCTCCGCGATGAAATTAAACAATTCCGGCGGCAGGTCGCATTCGAGCGCCTCGGCCTTGCTTCGCAGGATGGCGGTGCGGGTTTCCAGGTCGGGAGCCTGGATATCGGCCACGAGGCCCCATTGGAAACGGGAGACCATGCGGCTTTCGAGTTTCGCGATCTCGCTGACGGGACGGTCGCTGGAGAGGATAATCTGCTTCTGTGACTCGAACAGGTCGTTGAAAGTGTGGAAAAACTCTTCCTGGATCCGTTCTTTGCCGCTGAGGAAATGAATATCGTCAATCAGGAGGATGTCGGCGTTCCGGTAGTGTTGGCGGAATTTGGCGAGGGTGTTTTCCTGAATTGCGGTGATGTATTCGTTGGTGAATTTTTCGGACGAAACGTAAGCGACGCGGGTATCTCCCTTTTGCCGCACGATATGATGTCCGACCGCCTGCATCAGGTGGGTTTTGCCGAGGCCGGTGGCGCCGTAGAGAAAGAGTGGATTGTAGGCTTGGGCGGGGGCCTGAGCCACGGCGACGGAAGCGGCGTGGGCGAGTTGGTTATTCGAGCCGACGATGAAGGTGTCGAAGACATTGCGCGGATTGAGGGCGGAGCTTTTCCGGTTGGCGCGGCTTTCCCGGGAGCGCACCTGGGAGCGCTCGTTCGAGGTTGCGGGCAAGCGGTCGGACGAAGGCGGCGTGGCCTGTCGGGAGGAACCCGGTTCCGGGACAGCTTCCGAAGCGGGGGCTTCGGCGGTGATGATGGAGACGCGGACCGGCCGGGCGGCCGATTCGCTGTATTTGGAGCTCAGCAGTTCCTGATAGTTGTCTTGCAACCAAATGGCGGCAAAATCGTTCGTGGCTCCCAGAGTAACCTGTTCTTCGTTCTCCTCAATACAGGAGAGAGGTTCAAACCACATTTGGTAAACCTCCGAAGGGAAGAGCTGGCGAAGCCCTTCTTTGACCGTCGCCCAAAGGGCGTCACTGGTGGAAACATCTGGCATTGGGACAATGGAATTTTGAAAATTATTCACAAAACGAATTCACTGGGGCGTAAAGATCTCACCTACCTGCCAAGCGGCTCGTGGTGGGTGGATGTCGTGTGTCGCGAGAATGCGCCCGAAGTAGCGTTTCTGACTTGATTCGGATTCAAGTCGATGTCCAAGCCTTTGTCCGGCAGTGTGTTGAATGGAATGTGGCGTGGGTTCTTCATCTTGGCTCTACGGTGCTTCTCGGGGCTGGCCCTTTCCTGAAAGGGAAGGCCGCCGGAAGATACGCCAATTAATCGGAAAACCGAGGGTGTTTTCAAGACCAACTTTTCCACAACTTATTAACACTCGATTTGAGGATAACTTTTTCTCTTCAGGAGGATTGATTTGAGCCTTGAGACGAGGCGAGAGAAGGATGGTTTCAAGCATTTTCAGGAGGAATTTTCAGGAAAAACTTTTATTGCATGGCACGAATATTGCTTTTGATTTTGTTTCGAATCGGTCTTTTTGCGGCCCGATGGTTTTTGCGGTGACGCCGACCCCCCGGGGCGGCGGGTTTGCGATTTGGGTTGAGGTGGGTTTTGTTGAGAGGGGAAGTGGAGGAAGAGGGAGGAGGTTCAGGATGATCATGGTGCGCAATCGAAGGGGGGTGGACGTGCAATCGCGTCGGATCGGAGCGGTCGGTTTGTCTCTGACCGCGGTTTTGTTCGGCTTGAGCCTGGTGGTGTTCTCGTTGCGAAAAACCCGCGTGAAGCTTGAACTGCATCGGAGGGAGTGACGTCCTATGCCTTCGTTCCCGGCGAGGCGATGGAGGGATGGACTTTCTGAGCGGATTCGAAGGGTGACCCGGTGGGTCGGCTGGTTGTGGGTGTGGGCGATCTGGGGCGTGTTACCCGTTTTTGCTTCCGATCGTTCGGACGGGTTGGATGTGGAAACGGGCGCGATTTCCGAAGGAAAGACCAGCGCCTATTTCTATCTGGGGCAGTTTTCCGACACGCGCTTCAATCAAGTCGTTCGGGGAAACACGGAATTTCAGTCCTCCTGGATTGCCGTGGCCGGTTTCGCGCGCGAACTTTCCACCATTGGCCGCCATTTGACCGTTGAGGCGGAGTGGCAGCTCGGCCAACATTTCGGGAAGCAACACCATCAGGAGCTGAATGCCTTGGTCGTCTTCCGATGGGACCGGTTTCCCTGGAACGAGGTTCTTCCAACGGCGGTTGCCTACGGAAACGGATTCTCATACGCAACCCGTCCCCCGGCGGTTGAGCAGGCGTCGCGGCGGGACCCGGCTCGGTTTTTATTTTATTTTTATGTGGAGTTGGAGGCGTCGCGGCCGCGATTGCCCGATTGGAGTTTGTTTCTGCGCCTCCACCATCGCTCGGGAGTTTTTGGGGTGGTCAGCGATGCTCCCGGATCGAATTTCGCCGGTCTGGGACTTCGTTACCGGTTTTGAGAAGAATGTCCGTTCCCGATGGAAGGGAGGCTTTGGGGGCGGCCTCTGAGCCCGTTCTTCGCGGACCGTGGGCTGAAGTTTGCATCGCGACCGGTTTTCAGGGATAATGGAGGCTCTGAGGTTATGAAATACAAGTGGTTTCCATGGCGGCTGATTGTGAAGAACCTGGCCCGGCGGCACGGATTTTTGGATCCGTTGACGATTCTCGCGCAGATGCAGAGGTTCGCGCAGCCTTCCGAAGTGGGGGAGCCGGTGGAGCTTTTGCGGGCCGGTCTGATCTTTCACGCGAGGGGGTTGATGAATGTGCGGGCGATTCAGCACAATCTGGACTGGATCTGGCCGTATTGGGTGGCGCGGCAGTTCGATCCCGGAGATGAGTCTTTTGTGCCGCGCGCCTTTTCGTTCAGTCACATCAACCTGACTCATCGCAACTGGACCGCTGTCGGTTTACCGGACTGCGCGGTTTTGCCGATTGTGGACCCCCGGGGATTGGTGACCCCCTATTACGATGGCTGGTCGGTGGACGCTTGGATCGCGACGGAACAGGGGCCGTTCCTGGTGCCGGCCCGCCAGCTCGATGCCGGGCAGGAACTGGGTTTCGACCCGGAGTTGAGAGTGCGGAGTTTTTGTGACAAGGAAGGTTTCGAGCTTCGACAGGAAACCGAACTGGTGTGGGAAGGGCAGAACCCGTCGTGCCGGATCCACCTGACCGCTCAGGCGCCGGGAAACGCCTGGCTCGTCCTGGGGGTCCGTCCCTACAATCCGGAAGGGGTGAGTTTTATTTACGACCTGTCGCGCGCGGACGACCGGCAACAGATCGTGGTTAATAAAGATCAGCCGGTGCTGTTGAGCCGTCCGGCGGAGCGAATCACGTTTTCCAGCTATCATGACGGCGACGTTGCCAATCACCTTTTTGAGCGCGCGGAGACGGGCGGCTGCCGGTGTGACGTGGGCATGGCGACGGTGGCGGCGCTCTACCCGATGCATGAAAACGGGGAGACGAATCTGACGGTGACGATCCCGTTGGGCGGCGATGAAGAGATCAAGCGAAGTGCCGTCAGTCCGCTTTATGCGGTTCCTGGTTGGCGCCAGACATTGGAGCCTGCCTGCCGACTGTCTGTGCCCGACGACCGGATCCAGTTTCTGTTCGACGCGGCGGTGCGAACCCTGGTCCTGCATTCGCCGCTCGATGTGTTTCCGGGACCCTACACCTACAAACGGTTCTGGTTCCGGGACGCCGCCTACCTGATCGACGCCCTGTTGGCTTGCGGCCTGACGGACCGGGCGGAACGAGCCCTCGATCAATTCGGTCACCGCCAAACCTCGGCCGGATATTTCCGGTCCCAGGAAGGCGAATGGGATTCCAACGGGGAAGCGCTGTGGATCTTTTGGCGATATTGTCGCAAGACCGGACGGCCGCCAAAGAAGAATTGGCTGCGCCGAATCGTGTCGGGGGCTCGTTGGATCGAGCGAAAGAGGACCCCGCGCGATCCGGACAAACCCCATGCGGGATTGCTTCCGGCCGGTTTCAGTGCCGAGCACCTCGGACCGAATGACTATTATTATTGGGACGACTTCTGGGGGGTGGCCGGCCTGCGGGCCGCGGCCGAACTTTTAAAAGAGGCTGGGGAGACCGATAAGGCGGACGAATTCTTTCAGGAGGCGGATGACTTCATGGCAGTCGTTGAAGCGACCATCACCGCCACCCGATCATACCGGAATCGCGGATCCATTCCGGCCTCCCCGTATCGCCGCATGGATGCCGGGGCGATCGGATCCATTGTGGTCGATTATCCCCTTCAACTTTGGGAACCGGGGGATTCGCGGGCCATGGCCACGGCGGAGTACCTCTATTCCCACTGCTTCGTGAAAGGAGCTTTTTTTCAGGATATGATTCATTCCGGCCTTAACGCCTATTTGACGCTTCATTTGGCGCAGGTCTTTCTTCGGGGCGGGGATGCGGCCCGGGCGTATGAATTGTTGGGAAACGTGGCGGCGGTCGCGTCGCCGACCGGTCAATGGCCGGAAGCGATTCACCCGCGTACCGAGGGAGGATGTATGGGGGACGGGCAGCACGCCTGGGCGGCGGCGGATTGGATCCTCGCGGTGCGAAATTTTTTCGTGCGGGAAGAGGAAGGAGAGATCGTTCTCTGTTCCGGAGTGTTCGAAGGTTGGTTGTCGGAGGAAGCGGAGCCCTTGCGCCTGGGGCCCACGCCGACTGTCTATGGGCCTGTCACCGTGGAGGCGAGGCGAGTCGGGGACGGAGGGGTGCGAGTCAGTTGGACGGGAGAGTGGCGGGCTTTCGATTTCCGGGTTCGGGTCGCGCTGCCTGGATTCAAGCCCGCCGTGCTGGAACCCTCGGAGGGAGAAGTTGTGGTGAAACGAGTTGTTGGCGAAACGGAGTGACCGTGGATTATCGCGGATGCGGACAACCATCGAACGGTGATTGAGCGAGTTGAATCATGGATACGAAGCGCGAGGCGAAAGTTCAGTCGAAGTGAACTTTCGCTAAAACTCTTGGGGCTCGCTGCGGAGAAAGGCGTTGGCGTCGAGCCGGGTTTACTGATGGTGCAGATCGACGGCCTTTCCCGGGAACAGTTGACGCGGGCGCTGGTTCACCGGCGAATGCCGTTTTTGCAATCCCTTCTGAAGCGGGAGCATTATGAATTGCATACCCACTACTCTGGACTTCCGTCGAGCACTCCGGCGGTGCAGGGAGAGTTGTTTTACGGGGTGCGGACGGCGGTTCCGGCCTTCAGTTTTTACGACCGCGATCGGCAGGAAGTGGTGCGGATGTTTACCCGCGAGGCGGCCACTTTGGTGGAAGAGGAGCTGGCGAAGCGGGGGGAACCTCTGTTGAAAGGAGGCAGCTCCTATGCGAATATCTACACCGGTGGCGCGAGGGAGACCCATTTTTGCGCCCGGGATATCGGGTGGGGGCGGGCGAAAGAAGCCCCCTCCCGCTGGCGGGCGGTCGCGGTTGTGGTTTTGAATGCGTTCGGTTTTGTCCGTATGCTCGGCTTGCTGGTAGTCGAATTCGTATTGGCGTGGGTCGATTTCTTCCGCGGCCTGGCCCAGGGAGAGAATCTTTGGAAGGAATTGAAATTCGTGCCCACCCGGGTTGGTATCTCCATCGCGCTGCGCGAGTTCATTGTGGCCGGAGCGTCGATCGATCTCGCCCGGGGGTTGCCGGTGGTGCATGTGAATTTTCTTGGCTACGACGAGCAGGCGCACCGGCGGGGGCCGTCGTCCGCGTTTGCGCACTGGACGCTGCTGGGCATCGACGGAGCTTTGCGCCGCCTCTACAGTTCGGCCTCCCGATCCCAGACGCGCGACTATTCGGTTTGGATTTATTCGGACCATGGGCAGGAGGAGACGGTCGGCTTCGAGCGCGAAGTGGGCCGGCCCTTGCGCGAGGTCATGGAGGAAGTGTTTGAGCAGCCGGAGGCGCTGGTCTGGTCGCGTCAGGCGGAGGAGCTCGGAGTTCGGGAGGAGCGGGCGCATTGGACGGGATTCCGAAAGCTTCCCCACCGGCGAATGAGTGAATTGACCTTACCCGAGATCCCCCCCAAGGAACGCGTGGTGGTGACCTCGATGTGGCCGGTGGGGCATGTCTACGCTTTAGACAACAAAACCGCGACGGACCGCGGGAATTTGGCGGAGCGAATGGTGGATCGGGGGATTCCTCTGGTCTTGTTCAGGAATCCGGCAGGGATGGTTGAGGCTTGGAACCGGGAGGGACGCTTTTTTTTGCCGCGCGATGGGGAGGCGGTCTTTGGACGGAGACATCCCTTATTGGCCGACGTGGTTGCAGACCTGATACGAATCGTCGAGCACCCGAAGGCCGGAGATTTTGTTATTTGCGGTTGGCGGCCCTCCCGGCGGATGGTGAGTTTTCCGGAGGAAAACGGCGCCCATGCGGGCCCGGGGCGGGAGGAAGTCAACGGATTCCTCATGCTTCCCCCGGGAACACCGATTTCGTCCGGTAACCCCGGATATTATCGGCCGATCGATTTGAGGCGGGCGGCGTTGCACCATTTGAAACGACAGCTGTTTGCGCGGGGGGAGCCGACGCGGGTGGATCAAGGGGCGGTTCGGAATATTCGGGTGATGACGTATAACGTGCACGGATGCGTTGGCGTGGATTCCAAGCTCTCTCCGGCCCGGATTGCCAAGGTGATCGCTCGGCATCAGCCCGACGTCATCGCTCTCCAGGAAGTGGATGTGGGGCGAACCCGAAGCGGCCGGGTGGATCAGGCTAAAGTGATCGCGGAGCTGCTCTCGATGGAGTTCCATTTTTATCCTGCCTTTGAAATCGAGGACGAAAAGTATGGATTGGCGGTGCTGAGTCACTACCCGATGCGATTGCACAAAAGCGGGGCTTTGCCCGGGTTGAAAGATCGTCCGGAGTTGGAACCGAGGGGGGCGCAGTGGATCGCCGTCGAGGCCGGAGACAGGGAAATCCACATTGTAAATACGCATTTGGGGCTTCGTTTTCGGGAGAGGCGTCATCAGATTGAGGCCATTCTTGGCGAAGAGTGGCTTGGGCGGCTGGGAAGCGACGACCCCTTGATCATTTGCGGCGACCTGAACGCCTTGCCGGCCTCGTTCGTCCACCGCGAAGTATGTACCCGTTTTTATGACGTGCAAACGATAGTGGCCGAACACCGGCCGTTGCGGACACTTTATGGACGTTATCCGTTGGGACGAATCGACCATATTTTTTGCTCCTCCCATTTCGATGCTCAAAGAGTGGAAGTTCCCCGCACGACACTGACACGGTTGGCGTCGG